>Ga0081455_10008345_pt1 | contig 10787 bp, 9 predicted proteins | sample TabmetS3T2R1_FD_70207 | JGI IMG/M metagenome (GOLD analysis project Ga0081455, IMG submission 70207) | Tabebuia heterophylla rhizosphere microbial communities from the University of Puerto Rico - S3T2R1 | ecosystem: Host-associated > Plants > Roots > Rhizosphere ... | reverse complement strand
TTGATATCCATCGCCAACAAATTTCAATTTCTCCTCTGGATATCTAAAGGTAAATCTCTTGATCAATAGATGTTTTGATCCTGACTCAATAGTCTTGATAAACCCGCTAGCTGTACTACTCAAATCGTAGCAGTATTGTTATGTATCACATTGAACTATATAAGCGATCCTAGGGCGCAGGTTCAGACTTTTTTTCATTCAGATGGTCAATCTATTTTCCAGTTATGGCACGTCCTTCCGAATGATTGTAAGAAAGAACAAATTTGGTGCCGACGCTACTAAGCCACTGAAAGTCCGTGAGTATATCATTCTAATTGGGGAAACATTCCTAGTGTTGGGATTTACTTGAAGATAACGTCTTAATAGCATGATAATTCAATTCTAGAGCATCACATTAAAATGCCTAAAGATCGTCATAGTAAGGGAAGATTTGGAAAATACGGAGGAAGCTATATACCTGAAACGCTGGTACCACCAATCCAAGAACTAGAAAGGGCATATGTCAAATGTCGGAAAGATCCTCTGTTTAAAAGCCAACTACGCTATCATCTAAATGAATACGCAGGAAGGCCAACTCCACTCTACTACGCAAAAAATCTAACCGAATACGCAGGCGGTGCAAGAATCTACCTAAAAAGAGAAGATTTGCTACACGGAGGCGCTCATAAAATTAACAACACCCTGGGGCAAGGACTATTGGCTAGAAAGATGGGAAAAAAAAGGATTATAGCAGAAACAGGTGCAGGACAGCATGGGGTTGCAACATCAATTGCGTGTGCAGCACTTAATCTGAACGCAGAGGTTTACATGGGTCTCAAAGACATTCAGAGGCAGAGCCAGAACGTTCTGAGAATGCAGTTACTCGGCGCCAAGGTTCATGAAGTTAGTTCTGGAAGTCAGACCTTGAAGGACGCAATTAATGAAGCATTAAGGGATTGGATATCAAATGTTGAAGATACATATTATTTGATTGGATCTGCAGTGGGACCACATCCCTATCCAACAATCGTGCGGGATTTCCAGAGCGTCATAGGGTATGAGATTAAGAATCAGACAAAAGAAAAATTTGGACGACTTCCTGATGCTGTAGTTGCCTGTGTTGGAGGGGGCAGCAACGCTATCGGAACCTTCTATCCTCTCCTTAACAAACGAGAGGTTTCACTTTATGGAGTTGAAGCCGGAGGAAAAGGGCTAAGTACACTAAAGCATTCAGCTAGTCTAAATGCCGGAACCGTCGGGGTTCTACACGGAATGAGGAGTTACCTTTTGCAAGATAGGTTTGGTCAGGTGCTGGATACCCATAGCATCTCAGCTGGCCTCGACTATCCGGGAGTCGGACCCGAACATGCCTATCTTAAGGATACTCGAAGAGCAAAATATGTAAGTTGTACAGATCGTGATGCGATCAACGCCTTTATGGCATTGTGCAAATATGAAGGAATTATCCCAGCTCTAGAATCATCTCATGCTTTGGCTTATGCTTTGAAGCTAGCTAAGAAATTAGGACGAAACAAGAATGTAGTCGTTACTCTATCGGGCCGGGGTGACAAAGACGTCAATATTCTTTTGGAACGTAATGAATTTTCACGATATAACATGAAATCAAAATGATTGTCATCAAGAAAATGGAAGATCGGATTGGCACAAAATTTAGTGAATTAAGAGAAAGAAGACAGGCAGCTCTAATCTGTTATATGGTAGCAGGCTTCCCAGACTTAAAAACGAGTGCATCGATTATTGAAACATTAGTTAAAGCAGGAGCAGATATGATCGAAATAGGAATCCCTTTTTCCGATCCTATAGCTGATGGCCCTATAATTCAGGAAGCCTCGCATCATGCTTTAACCCACGGAGTTAGACCTCAACAATGCATTTCATTAGCTAGGACTACCAGGAGGATATTTCCTGACATTCCACTCATTTTTATGACTTATAGCAATATATTATATCGTGCGGGATTTGAGTCCTTTATGTCTAGAGCAAGAGATTCAGGCATTGATGGTTTTATCTTACCTGATATGTCAATAGAGGAGTCAGAGGAATACACCAGAATTTCTAACGAGCTTGGGTTAGCATCTATTTTCATAGTATCTCCAAATACTGAAGATAATCGTGTACGTAGAATCATGAAGGTTTCTTCAGGCTTCTTGTACGCCGTTTCAGTTTATGGTGTCACAGGCGTCAGAAATATGCTTTATGATCGTTCTATAAAAAGGATAGTTGAACTTCGAAAAAATTCAAATTCCTCCCTTCCGGTCGCCGTAGGCTTTGGAGTACAAAAACTAGATCATGTTTCCATGATGGTTGAAGCTGGCGCCGATGCAATAATTATGGGGAGCGCCCTCATCAAAATTATGAAAACATCTGAGCATAATCCAAATATGCTAAAAGATCTCTACGATTTTGTTCGTCGTATGAAGAATGCCTGCCGTTACTAATAATCTTCTCAACTACCCTGGGGAAACCGTCATGCCAACTAATACTTCAGGAAAGCCTCCAGTCGTCAAAATAAGATGAATGAACAAGACCTCCAGAAACTGTTTATTGATTCACTTCTTTCTGGTGAAATCCAGGGCATAGATGAAATAATTGACATATCATCACCTCAGAAAGCAAAAAGGTTGGTGCGAATAAAGAAAGAAGCTTACTTCAGATATTTTGATCTAGTGTTAGGTATCATCAGTTTGCAAAGAAATTTGCCAACGACGATAAGTATTAAATCAATTGATATGTACGATAGATATCATAACTTAACTATGCGTACTTCGGAATTGCTTGCCTTTGCTAGGGAAGAGAATTGCCGGGTTGATTTGGTTGATCTCATTCCCATAGAATTTAAGTCCGATAATGATTCAATTGATGAAAGACTGCCCAGACAGGTTATCAATGCGATATTAGCATTCGGACGCTCGGTTGTAGTTTTTGATAAGAGACACACCTCGAGAATTCAAAAATACGGATTATTCAGTTTATTGCCTGCCTCCATAATCGGATATTCTAATGATAATAGGTTTAAGGTTATTTCGTCGGACAAACGTATCGTTGTGGATTCTCTAGTTAAGCCTCAAAAATCTACGATTGCGAAAATACTTAGTGATAACGGATTGATTGATAGTCTTACAGCCATTTATTCTCATTTAGATATGACCCAGAAGATATATCAAAAAATGCTCTTCAACCAAATATTTGAAGAGAAAATTGGCCTCTTGCAAGAGGAAATAGAATTTCTATCTGGTCTCAACAAATCTCCGAATTTTCATGAAAAGGAGCAGATAAAAAAAATTGTAAGAGAAAGCATAAATCGAAAAATTACCGAATATACATGATCGCTTCTTCACGCTACTGCTTAGTGTTATGGTAAATGATATGAGTCGATTTCTACCAACAGGAAAGGGATAGATTTGTAAGTTAAATTATTAAATGATGCCTAGTCTGGATTTAGGTCAATCTAAGGTGTGACGATCCCTGAAGAATCTGTAGCAAACAAGATATTGTTTATGGTAACTTGAAACTTGTGCCCGTTTCTTTCAACTATAATTTCTATATCGTCAAGGGAATCAGATATTTCTGAACCTTCGATTCGACCAATTACTACATGGATTGATTCGTGAGCAATTAAGGAATCCATATAAGGTTCTATCTCATCGAAATCGCTTGAGCCTCTCATAGACGTTTCCTGAGAGGTGATAATTACCATCGTAGACCCTTCATATGTGAAGTAAGCGGGGGAATTATCGATAGCACAGGCGAGGGCGAAATCATTTATTGGCAATAGTCAGTAAAGTTTGCAAACATATGCTATATATAAAAACAGATCTCTAGGTATTCCGCGATATTCTATGGAAGAATTTCTATTCGCTTACAAATTACGCTCCTTCATATGACGAAGTACTCAGCCTCAGGATGGTGGACTACGATTGCCGCAGTTGATTGGTCAGGAATTATCTGCCCGGCTTCGGTAAGAAAAATGTCTGATTTAGTCGGATCCAGAAGTTTCCAAACTAAATGATGTTGGGTAACATCTGGACAGCTAGGATAGCCCCAACTATATCTCAACCCCCTTGGCTGAACGATACTTAATTCAAATCTAATTCTGTGATTAACCCATTCTGCCAACGCTTCAGCTGTCTCAACGGCAAGACCGTGTAGATAGTAAGCGTCGGTGTATCTATTTTCCTGGTTCCATTCTTCAATGACTGAGCTAGCTCTTTTTCCCACGGTAACCACCTGGAATGCGACAATGTCGTTTTCACCAAAGTAATCTGCAATGCATAGATGTTTCGCCAATGATGATCTCGGAAAGTCAAAACTTACCTCTCCAGCACCGTTGGGAATCTCTACCTGAAGTTCATTATTTTTGTTATGACATTTGAAATATCCATAAACGACGCTACACGTAAACAGTTTCTGTTTCACAACTCTGTCCTGCCATTCTGTTAACAGAGTTTCGGGATCTGACTCTACCTTGCTGATGGATTTACCCCGGATTCCCCACGACAATACAAATAGAGATTTTTTATTTAGAAACTTCCATACCTCGTAAAGATCGATATCTTTCTGATTGATTCTTATAATCTTATTAATATGTGGAGGTTTTGGCGGTATGACCGGAACTATCTTGCTATGAGGTAACGCACTCGCCTTTTTAGAATATGAAATATTATCCTTCCACTCACCCAATTTATGCTTCCAGTCAGTCAAGAATGATTCTCTTTGATCTGAAGTTAAACTATTCATTACTTTTAATCCATCGAAGGCAGTCTTGCAATAGAATACTCCGGTATCATAAATTCCTCCATCCTTTGCTATCCGATTTATGTAATTACTATTTATTGCGGCACCTCCGCAGAGAATGGGAATCTTGATGTCATTTGTTCTTGCATATTCAACAAAATATTGCATCTGCTTTGAGGTTGAAACTAGCAATGCAGATAATCCTACGGCGTCAGGTTTCACCTCCTTTATTTTATCTACTATAGTCTGAAGCCCTACCTGTTTACCAAGATCATAAACAGTGTATCCATTATTGGTTACAATGGTCTTTACCAGATTTTTCCCGATGTCATGAACATCGCCATAAACAGTACAGAGTACCAGTTTGCCCTTGGTAACCCCTTCCTGCTTGATCAGATACTTCTCCAATTCTGCAACTGCTGCCTTCATACATTCTGCAGACTTGAGAACGAAGGGCAGGATGATTTCACCCGCGCCAAATTTATCACCTACCTCTTTCATGGCAGGGAGTAGAACTTCATTTAAGGTCCGGACGGCGGATTCGTGTGCAATCTTACTGGGGCAGTGCAGAATCTTGTGGGAAACACCAAATTCATCAATCTTATCTTCCAACATTGCACCATTTTTCTTGTCACATCTTTCGGCAATGGCGACAACTACATCATCTTCAATTCCTTCTTTTAGTCTATTTACTATGCGGAAGTAACATTTCCGACCGGCGTCCCAAGAGGGATCCACTTCTAGTCTGCTGCTGGTGGATTTGCTATACTTACCTGCATTCAATGGTGACAGCTCGAAATAGGAAATAAATTCACTCAAAGCGTTACTGTTTCGATTAAATATCAGATCTTCGGCAAGTTTCTTCTCGTGCGAACTAATAGAAGCGTAGGGTATTACATCCTTTGCATTAATAATGACAGTGTCCAAGCCATATTGTAATGCGTGGTAAAGAAAGACCGAATTAAGGATCTTCCTGGCATTATGGGCTAAACCAAAGCTCACATTGCTGAGTCCTAAAGTTGTGAAGCTTTCCGGAAACCTCTTCTTTACTAGCCGTATTCCATCCAGCGTTTCTTTTGCTGAATTGACAAATTCGCTCTCGCCTGTAGCTAAGGTGAAAGTTAAAACATCAAATAGATACTGCCAAGGCTTTACATCATATTTCTTGCCTGTATCAAATAGTAGCTCAGCAGTGTTAACTTTTTCTTGTGCAGTCTTTGCCATTCCTTGAGGACCGATACACATAGCAATTGCTGGAACACCAAATCTCTTCATTAGAGGCGCCAGTTTGTGAAATCGATTTCCATCACCTTCTAGATTTATCGAGTTTACTATAGGTTTTCCAGGTATTTGTCGTAGCGCGGATTCAACAACTAGTGGATCAGTAGAATCTATCACTAAAGGAGCCTCAATTTCGATACTGAGCTTCTTTACCAGTTTTGTCATGAAATCCATTTCGTCTGAGCGTTCAGTCGTAGCTACGCACACATCTAGACAATGAGCTCCGTCTTCAACCTGAGTTCTAGCCAGCTTAAGGAGTCCATCAAAATCATTGTTGAGAACTAATTCTTTGGCTTTCTTTGACCCTTGGGTATTGAGCCTTTCTCCTATGATTAAGGGCGGTGGATTCTGTACAATATCTACTGCTTTCAATCCTGAACTAACTCGCGGTGTAGTCGACATTTCCTACAATCCCTCAACCAAGTCTAATTTCATAAACCAAGAATCAAAAAGACTAGTATATCATTTAGGTTTGGTCATTAGGGGAAGTAAAACCTTCTTCCTTCAACATTTCTCTTAGTTGCTTAATATGTATTGGAGTCGTTCCGCAACAACCGCCAATAATTCTGATTCTGCTAAATTGTTTGATGAATTCGCACATTTTCAGTGCCATGTCTTCAGGAGCCATCTTGTATACTGCCTTTCCGCCGACATTTTGTGGCATTCCAGCGTTAGGAACTACAAGGATAGGCAGACCATCCTGTTCATTCAGCCATCTTATACTTGGAAGCATTTCCTCGGGACCAGTAGAACAGTTGAGCCCAAAAATATCTATGCCCATGTCACAAACTGTAGTATATGCTGCCTCTACGTCCGTTCCTAGTAGCATATTACCGTACCTGTCTAGAGTAACGTTTCCAATGAGAGGGACTTTTCTATTGAGGTTTTGCATTGCTATAAGAGCGGCCTCAATAGCCAATTTGACCTCAAGTATATCTTGGCTAGTCTCTATCAGAAGAGAGTCGACTCCCCCCAAAAGCAATCCTTCGAATTGAGGTATGAACCCTTCAATAATTTCTCGTGGAGACAACTTACCTAAGTCCTGATCCTCAGAACTAGGCAAAAATCCTGTAGGGCCCACAGAACCAATAACATAGCGGTATCGATCCTCAAATTCATTACATACCTCCCTTGCCAGTTGGGCAGCCCCTCGGTTAATCTCTGCAGTCTTATCTCCATAACCGTACTCTTTGAGCTTGAATAGATTAGAACCAAATGAATTAGTTTCAATACAGTCTGCACCTGCCATGAGGTAATTACGATGAATTTGTTTTATCCACTCGGGCTTGGTCATATTGAGTCCATCGTTAAATCCGTCGTTATTCCCTGGAAAATCATGGGCCTGTGGATTAAGTTTTTGAATCTCAGTCCCCATCCCACCATCAAAAAGGATGATATGGTCTCGGATGGCTTCGGTAAGTGTTAGAGGCATGATATATTCGAGATATAGACTCATTAAAAATTAATACCTTTGCATTAGATATCTTGTAAGTATTTGGAATATTTATATGCGAAGACGAAATATTGAAAATCAATTAATTTTAGGAAAGTTGGAGTTAGTTCATATTTGGTGCTAACATCATCATCAATATCTTTGTCGGGCTCATAGTTCAGCTTGGATAGAATGGCTGCCTGCGGAGCAGTTGGTCGAGGGTTCGAATCCCTCTGGGCCCATTTCAATCTTGACTTTATTTGGATTTCGCAATATCAAAAGTATCTAAAACGTGACCACGAGAACAAGTATCATGAAAGCCTAAACCTATTGGCTACCTAAATGAGAGGAGTAACAGTAGTCGATAGTAACAATTATCGGAAATCTTTTTGCAGTTTTCAAATACACTATCGAGGAGCTTATATCAGCTAGTTCATTTTAAAACCAACACCTTCAGCTGCCCGTCAACCAAGAGTTTTCCCATGGCGTCCCTGACAGTCGCTTTGATAGTGATAATTCTTGTAGATTCACTCTTGCTTACGATTATTCCGTCAACTTCAACGTCTTGGTCCAGATAGCAAGCCGCAAGATGTCTGCAACTGTAGGAAAGTAGAAGCCCATTCTCTCCAGGCAAATACATTCCCACCAAACGTGAGAAGAAGGATCCGACAAGCATGCCATGGCATATTCTACTTTTGAACTCGGTTTTGCGAGCATGCTCTTCGTCCATGTGCATTGGTGAATAATCTCCACTTATTTTCGCAAATTCGTTAACCATAGATTCGGTAATATTGACTTTGAAAGTTTTCCCAAGCCCTTCCTCGATATCTTTCAGAGTGTATTGTGAGATGGTAGCTTCATCCATTTAATGACGCACCGCGGACTGACAGTATATTTTTTATGTCCTTTATCTTTTTGATATTTAATAACTCATTAAGAGTAAATTTCACATTAAATTTCGATTCAAGTTCCTCAAATAATATCAATCCACGGAATGAATCCCAATTTTCTATTGTTTCGGGTCCTGACTCATCATCGATCTGAGTAACTTGTACCTCCATAACATTGGCAACAATATCCAAAAGATTGTTAGACATTAGTCTTCATTTAGTTCAATATGACTGGTCTGTTTAATTGGAACGTGATAAGTATACACCCATTGTTGCCCTTCCTTCTTGAACCCAAAGTTAGGTAGGAGTTGTTCGCATGGTTTGTTTTTTTTCGTTGGTATGAACTCAGCTTTGACTCTTTCGACCCCTTCCTCCTTCGCCTTACTCAAGATATACCCAAGCATCACTTCTTCAATCCCTCTCCCCATCACTCTGCAACTTAGCAGAAATGTATCTATGTACCATTCTTTATCTGCATGATTCTTGTTAACAATATATACGCCTGTAATACCATTATCGCCAAATTTGTCCTTGGTTTGCGCGCATCCGATCAATTTGGTTTGATCATGAGCAAACATCTGGACATCTTCTTCTTGATAACGACGCGTTGTAAGATTAAATTGATTGGTCTTGAGTGTAAGCTGAGCTATTCTCGGAATGGTAAAATCATTTGCTTTCTTCATCGTCACTTTGATTTCAAGTTGCTTAAGAAAATCTTCCAAATTAGAAGCAGAATTTTTTAATTCAGTTCTTCTTCGTTCCTGTCTATACATCTCACCTCTTTTCCTATCCTCACTAGTCACAGCGAGTGTGTTGAAATCGTTAATCCTCATTAAGGTTGAGGCGTACAAAGATGGATCATCTGGCAAGTCGACCGTCATAATCTGCGGTATGGCCTTTAACATTAGTTCTCTATTTATGGGGTCATCATCAAAATAAACAATGCTTTCTAGTCCAATATTCAACTCCTCTGCTATTTCTTTCATATTAGAAATTTTGTCTCTCCAGTTTATTTTCATAGTCGCAAAATTTTCTTCCCGAAGAACCATGTACGGATGTTCTCTAATTGCCCTTAAGGCCTCATCTTCGTTGTTTCTGCTGTTAATTGCAAGAATTATTCCTCTTTGATACAATGCTAGAAGCATGCGCTGAAATTCCACGAAAGCCGTGCCAGGTGGTTTTAATGATAGGTCAATTCGATCAAATCCATCCTCTCCGATTATGCCACCCCATAAAGTGTTATCCAAGTCAAGTACTATACACTTCCGATTTATACCCATATTCGCTTTGACATATCCCATCATCTCCTCAGCTAGATGTGGAATATGGCTCAAGGAGACCTTGATATCCCCAACAAGAAATTGTCGATAATCTAAAACGTTGACCTCGCCATATTTGGACACAAAGGAGTTGAAATCGAATAAGAACACTTGGGGGTCACTTCTGAACACATCAGACAATTTGGCGTTGAAATCATATACCATTTCCATAAGACCATATTCAGACTTTCCTTCACAAATCCCGTACGGTGAATATGTCGGGATACTGCAATTCGTCAAGACCAATTTTGAGTCCGTTCTATTTTTGAATGTTCGGATCAAATTCACGAAATCTGCGACGCGCTTGTCAATGTAACTCCTCCTATCGTTGACAGGTATGGCATATGGGGTATAGAAAAGAGTAGACATGACTGTCCTAGTGTCAATAATCACGAAAGTAATATCAGGAGAAAATTCATACAATTTACTCGATTGATCGAGGATATCTTGATTGTACTGCCCATATCCGCAAATGTAGGTCAAGCAGGTTATTTCACTTTCTGCACATTTTACTCGAAGGGCTTCTTCTAAACCATTAATTGTAAAGCTGCTGAGAATAGCTACTTTAATTTTCTTCTGGAAAGTCCGGCCCTCTATAGACCGTGCTTTCGCTATAAAGTACGATAGGTTAGGTTCCACCTGCGACTGCATTGACTTAGATTGCTGTGCGTCGAATTCTTATATAGATTCCGGAATAATTGACTAGGAGATTAGATCCATGTCATTATCACCTTATCCATCTATAAAGTGGTCATTGTGGTTTCCATTTCACTCAAAGATAATTATTACTGCGGTCAAGGTCTTGTACATGACAAGTTCTTGCCTATTAGATTAGCCCAAATGGCAAGTCTACAGAACCTACTTTCATGAATCGTGAAACTTACCGATTACCAGCCCGCTCTACCTGACAACTAATGACCTATACTCTTGGCAACGGTTGTTTCAGGCTTCACAAATGTACCAGCTTGTATGTGTCTTCCTGGCATGATTATAACAGATGTGCTTATAGTACAGTTGTTTCCAACAAGTGCTCCGAAGCGGTCTATTCCAGTATCTATTGACTTGCCTTTCTCGATCTCGTATGATATTTTTTGTTTAGTAGATAAAACGTTCACAGTTGCCGCATAAGCA
>Ga0081455_10008344_pt1 | contig 10787 bp, 7 predicted proteins | sample TabmetS3T2R1_FD_70207 | JGI IMG/M metagenome (GOLD analysis project Ga0081455, IMG submission 70207) | Tabebuia heterophylla rhizosphere microbial communities from the University of Puerto Rico - S3T2R1 | ecosystem: Host-associated > Plants > Roots > Rhizosphere ... | reverse complement strand
GCAGGGGATTCAGAGCTGAATTCCTGCGCCCGCCGACATAACTGTCTCGCCATCCCGCCGTACGAGACTATCTATTGTGAATGACGATGCTGCCGCCACTAATCGCCTGCGGGTTCGAGCTATCAATATCGCCTGACCCGCCAGGGTTATTATCGTAGACGACGCCACCTGGCCCTGTGATCTTAATTCGGAAGCGATCCACACTTTGGCCGCCACAGCTTCCGCCAGAACCGGCCTGCGCATCGTAAGCTGTCAACAGGAATTCATAACCAGGCACGCCATTGATTGTGCCTGTGCCCTTATACTGGGCCTTACAGCCAGCCACGACGAGCCACTGATACGAACTGCTGTGGAAGTTCAAGTCACCAGCCTTGAACTGGAACTCGGTCTCGCCAGTCGGAACGGAAGCCCCACGCTGATACTTGGAGACGAAGCCGAAGTTTGCTTTTCCTGTCAAACTAGGATCAGCCGTATAAGCCCCGGCTGGTGAGTTGATCCAGCCGCCCCCAGTGACAAACCCGGCGTCCGGATCATAAACGACAATGAATTCATAAATGGATGTCGCGCTGGCGCCGCAGACATCGGTCACGGTCACCTTAACTGTGTAAACACCCGCGCCTGAATAAACGTGCGCGGCCGCTCCAGTTGACACGCCGGGCGCCAACGGTACAGTCGTGTCTGGTGAGCCATCATCCCACGAGTACGTGACAGTGTGAGCCTGGCTGCCGGTATCGATGAAGTTCGTCGTCACGGTCGCTGGGCCGCCCAAGGCCAAAGGCCCGCTAGGCCCGGTCACGCTGGTGATGGCTGGTGGATCGTTAGTCACCGTGAAAGTTGTTGCGCAGGAACTTGAGTTACCCGCATCGTCAGTCGCGGTCACTGTGATGGTGTGCGTACCCAGGCCCAACAACGCGCCTGCCGGTGGGTTTTGGCTCAACGTCAGCGAATTGTCACAATTGTCCAAAGCCGTCACGCCCGGCAGCACATTGGGCGCCGCTGCCATGCAGTTGTCCCCGGCAATGGCAGTCGTTCCTGCCGGGCAAGAGATGATCGGTCCCTGAGTGTCCACGACGGTGACCTTCGCAGTGCAGGAGCTCGAAGAGCCCTTGCTGTCGGTCACGGTCAGTGTCACGTTGGTCATACCGAGCGCATACGGGCCCGGAGGTGAAGCCACGACGGTAATCGCATCCCCGTCCGGGTCGAATGAGCCGTCGTCGATCGAAGCGTTAGCCATGCAGCTCGCTCCGGCTGAGACGATGACGTCTTTGCACTGTGCGACCGGCGGCAAGTTGGTGGCGCAGTTCAGAGTGACTGGAACGTTTCCCAAAACCGCTCCGCTGCCGACGTCAACAAAGTTGATATCGAAGCCGCCCGTGATTGGGCTGCCACTGCCGGTCAGGGTGACGTTAAAGGACGCTGTGCCACCCGGAGGGACACCGGACACCACAGGCGGCGTAAAGCTAAATGCAAGGCCTGGTGGTAGCGCAGTGTTAGCCAGTGTGATATCCACGGGCAGGGTGGTCGTGGTAGTGATCGCGTTTTGAATCGCGGTGCTGAGCGTGGCAAGCGGAACTGAGGTGCTGAACACAAGCGCATTTCCGCTGCTATCCTTCGCGCCTGTCAAACGGGCCATCGCCGACAGCCAGACACTCGGGGAAGACGATGGGCCAGGTGAGGTGGTAGGCGCGGCTCCGGGCCCCATGCCAAGCACGCGTACACCTAACGCGTTCAAGGCGCTGACCGTGCCTTGCACTGTGGCGGCTCCGGCAGGCGCCACAGCGCCGACAACCGTATTGCCTGCGAGTGTCTTTGAGTTGCTGGCAAATCCGAAACGGTTGCTCCCAGGAGTGGTCGATGTGCTGGCGAATGCGGTCACCGGCTCAGATGATCCACCCGCGCCTGTAATTGTTGCGGGAATCGGCGAGCCAGCCAGAAACGTCGCGACCGAGCTGATATCTGTCGCCAATATCACCAGGTGCAGCGCACCCGATCGAAAGCCAACACCACCCAACGTACCGGAAGCAGGAAGTACGTTCGACGAAAAAGCAGGCACATCGCCACTAGTCCCGGGGCTTGTCTGTGTGACTAAAGCCCCGGCCCGCCCACTATCTAAATTCGAACCGTTGCCGTTACCATCGAACCCGGCTCCGGTAGCGACTTGAAATAGGCCTTCGCCAATGGCGGATTCAGGACCGTCCCCACCGAAGCCTGGAGCCGTATGCGATAGGGCAGCGCTGATCAGCGCATTACGCGCGGCAGCGCCGCCTGCTGTCGCTGCTGTGACAATTGGCTGGTTCAAAGTAAAGGGACGCCCTTCCGCTACCTCACTTGAGAAGCCAGTGCCTGGCCCACCATAGTCTTCAAATCGCCCCACACCGAAACCGAAATTGACTCCCGGCAGCGCGGTCTCCAGCGACGTAACCAGGCCGCTGAAGATTGAGGTGACCGTGGGGACAAAACCGGCAAAGCTGCCTGTATCATCGAAGAGGAAAAACACATCTACTTTATCCACGACGGCAGCCGGCGGGAGGGTGATTGAGACGGGGAAGGTTTGGCTTCCACCGGCGCACACAGCCCCCCCCGAAATCGTAATGCCGGACGGTGTAACTGTTTGGGCGAGGTTGAGTGGTTGAAGTATCAACATCGCGCTGAGGATGATCGACATTGCGAATATCAATCTTGATTTTTTTACCTTCATTGTTGAGTATCTCCTTGTATTCGGTTTGGGTTTATGGAACGGGATTTTGGAAACCTCCCCTCCAGATTCGGCCTCGGAATTGAAAGAGCTGAAGTCGCTGAGTCACTATTCGCCAGGCAGGACAGCGTCTCCGTTTTTTTCCTGAGTCAACGTTGGGGATAAGAGTTAACGGCGTACGGCGCTTCTATGCGATCTAGAAGACGGCCATAATGATATGCAACCTATATCTGGAGCGCATCTGAGAATGCTCACTTTTTACACGTGAGCATCCTCACTTTTTTGGCGTGGTGAGTAATTAGATCTGACGCTGTCCCAATGTTTAACCGAGCGGCTAAGACTAGGGCCTGTTGAGGCGTTGCTGATGGGCATAAACGATCAGCGCACAGCGGTCTGAGAGTTCGAGTTTATCGAAGATCACAGTGAGATGATTGCGCACTGTCCCTTCGCTGATAAAGAGACGGTTGGCTATCTGCTGATTCCTGAGTCCTTCACTCACGAGCGCGATGATCTCCCGTTCCCGACCGGTGAGCGTTGCGACTTTGGCCGCTTCGGAATCAGTCTGCGCGGCCTGTTCAATTCCACTGGAGAGACAGTCCAGAACCTTCGCCATCACCGCGCCGTCAAGCCAGGCTTTGCCCGCATAGACTTCTTTGATCGCATGAGTCAGGCTCTCGACGATTTGCTCCTTCAACACAATCCCTAACGCCCCCAACTGCAAAGCGCGATAATACGCCGTTGGATCATGCAGTCCGGTCAGAACTAGGAAACGCGCTCCTATCGCGGCGGCGCGCAATTCAGAGAGGAGGTCAAGACCGTTTGCGGTATCTAAATCAAGGTCGAGCAGGATGATGTCGGGGCGATCACGCGCGGCGATCACCAGGGCATCGGCGTGGTCGCGCGCCTCACCAATTACATTCAGCCCATGCTGACTCTCGATCAATACGCGCAGCCCGGCGCAGAAAGTTACGTGGTTATTTATGAGCAAGATACGGACGGCATGGCTGAGAAACGATGGCATGGAGAACTCCCACGAAAAGTATGACCCAAACGGCGGCGGCGCAAATCCCAGTTCTCTTCATCACACTCCAGTCCTTGCGCGCCACTGCGTGCCGAGTGGTCGAGTCAGAAGTGAAGAGGATTAATACCGCGCCAGTGAGGAAGACACCACATTCAGTATTAGCATGACCCGGGCAATCGATTATTTACGCCAGCGAGCCTAAGTCGGACGCCATCCCATCATGGAAGGAAGCCATCCGCTTATCACTCGCCCGGCTGATCTGGGCATTAGTAAGCAAGGCCATACGGCACATCTCCGCCCCAACGACTTCCCTCTCGTTAGAGTGAGCTGTGCCCTTACAAATTTTATCTGGTGGGGATTATTCAGGCACTTGCCAATTCCCTCATATGAAGTTGAAACTTGTACGAGCCAACCGGCTAAACATATGTCATAGCTCGGAAACAAATTTCTATGAGTTGGTTCGAATCAGCGAAGCGCCCCAATATTATCGTAAAGGCTTTTTTAGATCAAACAAAAATCAATGATGATCGTCAGCCTGATCACTCCCCTGATTCAAAATCAACCGATGTGCTAAGATACGGCGTATTTTTTCAGAAATATGTGAACATTTATGATCAACAATGACCGACTAATTCGCGCGTGCCGCCGCCAGGAGGTGGATCGCGCGCCAGTTTGGATGATGCGCCAGGCGGGCCGGTACATGCCGGAATACCGCGCCCTTCGCGCCAAATACGACTTCATGACGATGTGCAAGACTCCGGAGCTTGCCGCCGAAGTCTCGATGCAACCTTATGAAATTCTCGGCGTCGACGCGGTGATCATGTTTTCCGACATCCTGGTCCCGGTTGAGGCGATGGGGATGAAACTCGACATCGTCGAGAGCAAAGGGCCTGTGCTAGAAGACCCGATCCGCGCCGAAGCCCAGGTCGAAAAATTGATCGTCCCCGATCCGGTCGAGACCATGCCGTTCGTGATGGAGACGATCCGGCTGCTGCGAAAGCGCCTGGACGCGGCGGCGCCTCTGATCGGATTCGCCGGGGCGCCGTTCACGCTGGCGTCGTACATGGTCGAAGGCGGCGGGACGCGCAATTACGCCGAGATCAAACGGATGATGTACCGCGAGCCGAGGACGATCCACAGGCTGTTGGACAAACTTGCCGACACGATCATTCTCTATATCAACGCGCAGATCGAGGCCGGGGCGCAGGTCGTGCAACTCTTCGACACCTGGGCCGGCGAGCTTTCCGCCGCCGATTACGAAGAGTTCGCCTTGCCCTACGAACGGAAGGTCTTCGAACGCATCCAGCGTGACCCTTCAGGGCATGACCCTTCAGGGCGTGACCCTTCAGGGCGTGACTCTTCAGGGCGCGGCCCTTCAGGGTCGGCCGTGCCCGCGATTCTCTACGTCAACGGATGCAGTCACATTCTGGAAAAGATGGCCGAGTCGGGCGCGGACGTTTTGAGCATCGACTGGCGCATCGACCTGGCCGAAGCCAGGCGCAGAGTCGGCGACAAGGTCGCGCTCCAAGGCAATCTCGACCCCTGTGAATTGTTGGGGACGCCAGAAACCATCGCAGAGTCAGTCAAGGAGATTTTAAAGAAAGGCGGCGGCCTGGGACACGTCATGAATTTGGGACACGGCATTCTGCCGATGGTCCCGGTAGAAAATGCAAGGGCTTTTATCGAAACGGCGAAGGCGGGGATCAAAGAGGCCACCTAAACTCAAAGCGCTAGGCGCCAAAGCCGCCAAAGCTGGAGGACGCGCGAAGATCTCCACCCGAGTTTTTATAACGATCCGATTTAAACCATGACTTTAACCAAAATTACCGAATACGACGGAATCACCGAATACAAATTCGACTCGAACGACCTGAAACTGCTACTCGCGCCGCGCCGGGCCGCGCCGGTTGTGGCGTTCATGGTCCTTTACCGCGTGGGTTCGCGCAACGAGGCCGTCGGCTACACCGGCGCGACGCACCTGCTCGAGCACATGCTTTTCAAAGGCACGCCGACTTACAACAAGCATAATGGGACGCAGATCGCCTCCGTTTTGCAGCGGCAAGGCGGGGTCTTCAACGCCGACACGTGGTTCGACCGCACGCGATATTACGAAATGCTCCCTTCGGATCAACTCGAACTGGCAGTTCATCTCGAGGCCGACCGCATGCGCAATTCGTTCATCGCGGACGAAGACCGCCAGTCCGAGATGACCGTCGTCCGCAACGAACTCGAACGCGGAGAGAACGAGCCGTCGAACGTGTTGCACGAACGGATCTGGGCGGCCGCCTTCCGCGAGCACCCGTATCATCACCCGACCATCGGCTGGCGCTCGGACGTCGAAGGCGTGGCGACTTCGCGGTTGAAGGAGTTCTACGACACCTTTTATCACCCGAACAACGCCACGGCCGTCATCGTCGGCGATTTCGACGAGCCGGCGGCGCTCAATCTAATGAGCAAGTATTTCGGTCAGATCCCGCCGTCGTCTGCCCAGATCCCTCAGATGTACACGGTCGAGCCGCCGCAGGAGGGCGAGATTCGCTTCACGCTCCGCCGCGCGGGCCAGCTCGGATTGATCAACGTCGGCTGGCACATTCCCGAGGCCACACACCCCGACACCGCCGCGTTGACAGTGCTCGACACCCTGTTGTCGGCGGGAATAACTTCGCGCCTGTATCAGGCCCTGGTCGAGACGCAAATGGCCGTGGACGTGGGCGCGCAGGCCTTTCAATTCCTCGATCCGGGATTGTTCATGCTTCACATCACGCTCCGCCCGGGCGTGACGCACGCGGAGGCCGAACGCGTCGGGCTGGAAGTGATCGAGAAAATGAAGACGGAGGACGTGCCCGAAAAGGAATTGCAGAAGGCCAAGAATATGATCACCACGCAAATGATCTACCTCCGCGACAGCCCCCTGGGCGTGGCCAGGGTGATCGCCGAGGCCGAAGCAGTGGCCAACTGGAAAATGTTCGTTGATCTGCCGAAGATGGTCGAACAGGTCACGCCCGCAGACATCAAACGCGTCGTGACGACGTATCTCAGTGAAGACAACCGCACCGTCGGATGGTTTATACCCAAGCAGGAAGAAGGCAGTAGTGATGAAGTCTATGAGCAATAATTCTTTTGTCGCGCGCACCAGGCGCTTCCAACTTTCGAACGGCGTCACGTTGCTGGTCTTGGAAAATCCCGCCAACCCGACTGTGTCAATGGCCGGTTCGATGCGCGCCGGCGAATATTTCAGCCCGTCTGGCAAAGACTCTCTCGCCAGCATCACCGCGAGCATGCTCGGCAAGGGCACGCGCCGCCGCAGCAAGTTCGAAATCGCCGAAGAACTGGAATCGGCGGGCGCGCGCGTAGGGCTCTCCTCGAACACCTTCACCGTCTCGGTCAGCGGCCTGTCGCTCAGCCGCGACCTGCCGATGATCGTCTCGACGCTGGCCGAAGAGTTGCGCGAGCCGGCCTTCCCGGTGGACGAGCTTGATAAGATGCGGCAGCGCATCATCGCCAATATCCAAGAGGAGCAGGACGACACACGCGTTCGCGCATACGACCGGATGACCCAACTGGTTTTCCCCGAAGGCAATCCGTTTCATCAAACGCCCGCCGAAAAAGCGATCGACCAGATCGAAACGGTCACCGTCGATGACATCCGCGAATTCCACCAGAAGTTTTACGGCCCGTCGTCAATGATCCTGGCCCTTGTCGGCGACGTCCGGGCCGACGACGCTTACGCGCTGTTTGAAGAGAAACTGGGCAAATGGCAGGGCGCGCCCGAAGCGATGATAGACATTCTAGAAACCCCGCTCCAACCGGCGGCGATACGCGAAACGGTGATGATGAAAGACAAGCCGAACGCCGACGTCGTGATCGGCCACGCGTCGCGGCTGCGGCGTTCAAACCCCGATTTCATCGCGGCCAGGATCGCTAACAACGCGCTCGGTCAATCGACCCTCTCCTCGCGCCTCGGCATGAAAGTGCGCGACGAGATGGGGTTGACCTACGGCATCAATTCCAGCTTCGCCGAATCGGGGATCGGGGACGGGCCTTTCGTCATCACAGTCACAGTAGCGCCGGAGAACATCGACCTTGCGGTCGGCGCGACCGTCGAGATCGTCAACGATTACATCGCCAAGGGCATCAGAGAAGACGAGTTGAAGGACGAACAGTCTTCGATCATCGGCTCGTTCAAGATAGGTCTCGCCACCAACGGCGGCATGGCCAGCCAGATTGCGGCGTCGGAACTGTTCGGACTCGGCGTGAAATATCTCGACGATTACCCTTCTCTGGTCTCGACGATAACAAAATCTGATGTCGACGAGGCCATCCGTAAATACATTCACCCCGAAGTGGCGACCACGGTGGTCGCGGGCACTTTATAGTGGGCAGCGGATAGTGGGTAGTGGACAGACAAGAATGCTTTGCCACTGCCCACTACCCACTACCCACTGCCCACTACCCACTGAGTCATGAAGCTTGGCGTATTACTCTTCAACCTGGGCGGGCCTGAAACGCTGGCCGACGTGCGCCCGTTCCTCTTCAACCTCTTCTCCGACCCGGAGATTGTGAGGTTGCCGATTCGCGCGATGCAGAAGCCTCTGGCGTGGCTGATCTCAACGGCCCGTCACAAAAAGTCCTCGGGCTATTACGCGCAGATCGGCGGCGGATCGCCGCTGCGGCGCATCACGGAAGAGCAGGCCGCCGCCTTGCGCGAAGAACTCGCCCGGCGCGGCGCCGAGGCCGAGGTTTATGTCGGGATGCGTTACTGGCGTCCGGGCGCCGATGAGGCGATTGATCAGATCGCCCGCGACGGCGTTGATGAACTGGTCCTGCTGCCGCTCTACCCGCAATTCTCCGTTTCGACGACCGGGTCGAGCTTCAAAGATTTCGAGGCGCTGATGGAAAAACGCAACGGCCTCCAGCGCATGCGTCGACATTACATCCGGCAATGGCATACGCACGAGACTTACATCGAGGCGCTCACCCGACAGATCGCCGGAGAGATCGAAAAATTCCCCGACCCGGACCCGCGCCGTGTTCACCTGCTCTTTAGCGCGCACAGCGTCCCGCAAAGTTATATCGAAAACGGCGACCCTTATCTCCAACACACTGAAGAGACAGTTCGATTGGTTTCTGAGAAGCTCGGCGGTCTCAGCCCCGTTCATCTCAGCTTCCAGAGCAAAGTCGGGCCGGTCAAATGGCTGGAACCTTCGACGGACGCGAAGCTGCGCGAACTGGCGGCGCAAGGCGTCGAGCAGGTCCTGGCGATTCCAATCAGCTTTGTCTCCGACCACATCGAGACGCTTTATGAACTCGACATCCTCTATAAAAAACTGGCCGACGAGATCGGCATAAAAACCTACCGCCGCGTCCCCGCGCTGAATTGCAATCCGACCTTCATCAAGGCGCTCGCCGACCTGGTTTGCGAAAAGCTGAAATGACAGCCTGTGTGGGTTCCCACACCCGGCGCGCGGGAAAGCACATCGTCCTATCGTAGCCCCGCGCCTAACCACCCTAAAACAATTCTCGGATAATCGCCCGCGTTCACGTCGCATTGCGGCGACATGAAACAATGAAAATCCCCCCTGGTTACGCGTCGCTTCCAGCGTGCAGTGACAGGGCAGGACGTATTGATCGGAATCATACGTCCCCGAAGTCGCCTCGCTTGTGTTGGGCGATTATTGCTTGCGCTCGCGCGCGCCCGGCCCCAAGAGCGCTGTGGGCCTCCGATTGGTCTTCCACCAACCACTGCACGCTGGATGCGATGCGCATCCGGGACTTACTAGGAGGAACTATGCTCGCGCGAATGGCAGCCATCGTCTTCATCTTTCTCAATATCGCCGCGGCCTGGGGCGTTCTGGGCGGCACGGTGATGCATCGTACCGCGACTCAGGACGAGAGTCTGAAAACCGCCGTAGGACAGCTCTGGGGGACACAGCAGCGGCAAATGGCGCCGCAGATCTACTATCAGACGACCCAGCAGACCAGAGTCGAAACCGCCCAGGGCGGTAAGACAGTCACTGAAATCAAGAACGAAACGGCCAATCACCCGTTGCTGCTCGACAGCAGCGATATCAAAGCAGACCTGAATCTGGATTACCGCCAGAAGGGGTTGCTCTGGTATTCGACCTATCGTGTCCGTTTCGACGGCAAGTACAGCGTGACCAACTACACCGATGCCGAGCGCGACATCTTTTTCAATTTTTCAGCGCCGAATCAAAGCGGCGTTTACGACAATTTCCGACTCATCGTCGGCGGGAAGGAGATACAGAATCTGCCGTTCAACGCCGGCGTCCTCAACCACAAGATCAGGCTCGCGCCGGGACAATCTGAGATCGTTGAAATCGGATACGAATCGCAGGGAATGGACGAATGGTGGTACGACTTCGGCGCCGAGGTGAGCCAGGTCAAAAACTTCTCGCTCGCGATGCGGACAGATTTCGACCAGATAGATTTTCCGCAAAGCAGCCTCTCTCCCACACAGAAGACGCCGCAGCATCCCGGTTGGGAGCTGAAGTGGCAATACGACAACCTGCTTTCGGGCGTAAAAATCGGGATGGCCATGCCGCGCAAACTCAATCCGGGTCCGTGGGTCAGCCAGATCACTTTCGCCGCCCCGGTCTCACTCTTCCTGTTCTTCTTCGTGGTTTTCGTGCTGACGACCGTGAAGAGGATCAGGCTGCACCCTATGAACTACTTCTTCATCGGCGCGGCGTTCTTCAGCTTTCACCTGCTGCTGGCTTATCTGGTCGACCACGTCTCGATCCACGTCTCGTTCCTGATCTGCTCGCTGGTCTCTATCGCGCTGGTCGTATCGTACCTACGGCTGGCCGTGGGCAATCGCTTTGCGTTCATCGAAGCGGGCGTCCTGCAATTCGTCTACCTGGTACTGTTCTCTTACACATTCTTCTTCGAACGCTTCACGGGACTTGCGATCACAGTTCTTTGCATTCTCACGCTCTTTGTCGTAATGCAATTTACCGGGAGGGTTGATTGGGATACTCTGTTCCGGAGAGGCCCCGCGGCTGAGGCCGGTACAATACCGCGCGCGTAGGGGTGAACGTTCCCTGCCCCTAC
>Ga0081455_10008343_pt1 | contig 10788 bp, 6 predicted proteins | sample TabmetS3T2R1_FD_70207 | JGI IMG/M metagenome (GOLD analysis project Ga0081455, IMG submission 70207) | Tabebuia heterophylla rhizosphere microbial communities from the University of Puerto Rico - S3T2R1 | ecosystem: Host-associated > Plants > Roots > Rhizosphere ... | reverse complement strand
GTGCGGATGGCGCGCGGATCGAGAAATTCAATCTGCCTTTCGCTGCCGGCGATCATTTTCTCCGCTCGCAACCGTTGCATCATCCGGTTGAGATGGGGAAGGCTCATGCCCAGCACGTCGGCCATCACCTCCTGCGAGAACGGCAACTCGAAACGGGTCTTTGCCGCGCGCCCCACAGCGTGCAAGCGCGCGTGCAGCTCCAGAAGAAAATGCGAGAGCCGCTCAATGGGCGTGCGGCGGCCGACGTCGATGATGTGCTCGGCGTAAGTCGTCGCTTCCTGAACGGCAATCCAGCTCAAAGCCACGCCGAATTGCGGACGCCGATAACAGAGTTGCACGTAGGCATCGAGCGCGCACACAGTCGTCGTGACATCGGTGACGGCGGTCACCGAATAGGCCGCGCGGTCGAGGAAACTGGCCGGGATGCCCACGATGTCTCCGGGCAGGACGACGTTGAGAATCTGCCGCTTGCCGTTGCGCAACAGCTTGTAGCGGACGGCGTAGCCGTCCTTTACGAAAGAGAGCTTGCGACATTCGAAGCCGTCGACAATGAGATCGCGCCTCCGCGGGATGGATACTTCGCCATCGATGACGGCGTTCAGGCTACTCAAATCGTTATGAGTCAGATCGACATGTTGCAACAGCCGGGCGACGAACGGGTGTTGCTCCAAGGCTTTGAGATCCGCTGCAGTGTGCATGGTCCTCCTGAGACACGAGCTACCCTTCTTCATTAATCTGAATCAATAATCCTGGCAAAAGCCCTCTTTCACAAAAACCGGTCGAATAAGCACGCCACTCTTCCCCCTCTGAGAGGGAGTGGCTGTGAAGCTACTACCTGACCTCACAATGGCCGCGCGGGTTTGCGCGGCCATTTTTTGGCTGTCGTCCGTGCTTGGCCGAGGCCGCTTGTTTGAACAACGATGTGCCGGGATGGCTGGTTAGGTTGCCCCTCCAGCCGTTACGCACGGGAAGCCCCGGCCCTGCGTCGGGGCTTCTTTTATGCGCATTCAGCGCGAGCCCATCCGGTGCAGCTTGAGCACGGTATAGACGGTGTCGCTCGCGGGGGTCGGGATGCCCAGCTCGCGGCCGAGGGCGCGGACCTTGCCGGACAGCCAATCGAGCTCGAGCCTGTTGCCGCGTTCGAGATCGTGCGCCATCGAAGCCTTCATGCCGGGTTCGATCTTGCCGGCAAGGAAATTCATGCGCTCCTCGAGATAGGCGGCATCGAGCGAAACGCCCCTGGCTTTCCCGACGGCGAAAGCTTCGTCCATGAGTGCGCGGACAAATGCGCGCAGCTCGGGATCATCGCGGATCGGGCCAATGGGCGAGCGCAGGCCCGCTGTCGAGCCCGACATGGCCGTGAGGAAAATGAACTTCTGCCACAACTCGCGCTCGATATCGGGGGTAATGTCGAGATCGACCTTGGCGGCTTTCCCGGCATCGACAAAAGCCTTCAGTGTGGCATCGGGTTTCTTGTCGGCGCGGCCGAAACGCATCATCGCAAACTGGCTGGTCTGCTTGATGACGCCGGGAGCGGCGATCACGGTCGCGATATAGGCGGCTCCCCCCACGGTCTGCTCGGCGCCCAGAATGGGAGCGATGCGCTCCACGCTGTCGATGCCGTTCTGCAAAGTAATGACGCGCGTCGTCTGGCCAACCAGCGGCCGTGCCTGTTCAGCCGCCTTCTCCGTGTCCCATAGCTTGACTGCGAACAGGACGATATCGACCGGACCGACCGTTGCCGGGTCGTCGGTGACATTCGGCTTCGGCAGATGCAGGTCGCCCAGCACGCTTTCGATTTTCAATCCGTTCTTCGCGATCGCATCGCGCTGGGCGCCGCGGGCGATGAAAAACACGTCGTGGCCCGCGGCCGCCATCCGCGCGCCGAAATAACCGCCCACCGCTCCGGCAGCCATGGCTGCAATACGCATGTAATTTCTCCTATCCACCGTTCGTCCCCACAAAAGCGGGGACCCTGGGCGGATTCCCGCTTACGCGGGAATGAACGGGTGAATGGGTTTAGCCACCGTCCCTGGCAACACACAAGCGCGCAAAAAGCTCGGCGCGAGGCCGGGCCATTTCGAGCTTGCGAAGATACTAATAGCGGCCGGAGGGCCGAATGCCGCTCCACGTCGCCTGCGCGGGGCTTTGCGGCTGCGGCGCATAAGCATTGGACAGCAACGCCTGTTGCGATCTTGCGACGTTGGTTTGCGGCAGCACAATCACTTTCGCACCGATCTGCACGCGATTGTACAGGTCGATCACGTTTTCATTCGTGAGACGAATGCAACCGCTCGATACGTGTCGGCCGATCGTGGAGGGCGCGTTGGTGCCATGGATGCGATATTGCGTGCCGGCGATATACATCGCGCGCGCGCCCAGCGGATTGCCAGGGCCGCCGGACGTCATGCGCGGCAGATAAGGTTGCCGCGCAACCATCTCGGGCGGCGGATACCAGTCAGGCCACTCGGCCTTACGCTCGATCGATTTCACGCCCGACCAGGTGAAGCCTTCGCGGCCGACCCCGATGCCGTAGCGGATCGCCCTTCCGTTGCCGAGAACGTAGTAAAGAAAGGTGTGCGGCGTATCGATGATGATGGTGCCGGGCGCTTCCTTGCTGGGATAGCCGACGATCTGCCTCTTCAGGCGCGGATCGAGCTGCGCTTCGTCACGCTCGTCATCCAGTGCCGGTGCGGCGGTTTGCGGAGCGACTTGGGTCGGAGAAGGAGGAGCGAGAAAGGCGAAGAGAGACTCGGCGCTTGCGGTACCGCATGAGAGCGCGACGGCGCCGATCAGCGCGGCAATCCTGACTGGCTTCGACATGACACCCCTCGGCGTTTTCCCTCCCTCCCGTCTCGGTCGTGAAAATCGCCGAGAGGCTCAATTGGTTCCGCGAGGTGGTTCGCGTTTTATAGCGAGCCGTCAGGAACGATTTGGTCCAAATCGGATTTAGTTTCTTCCAGCTGCCCTACGCTCCGTCATGCCCGCTTATGCCGGCATCCACGTCTTGCTTCGCAGCCGTGCAAAGTCAAAGACGTGGATGGCCAGGACATAGGCGGGCGAAAGCACGCCGTCCTTCAGACAGCTATGCCCGGCCATGGCCGGGAAAGACCGAGGAATTGCTACTCTTCTTTGCGTTCGTGCCAGCCAACAATGGCTTCCGGGACGCTGTCTGTGGACGCGAAATAGGGCTTGATGTCGAGAAGCCGCGTCCCGTCCAGGCAATCCAGCCCGACGACCGAAAGCCGGTTACCATCGACGCGCAGCAGCTTGACGACGCTCATCGCAACAGGATTTGGCCTGGCAGGAGACCGCAGTGCGAATGTGCCGCGCTGGACGCCATGGTGCGCGGGCACCTGCAGCACGAGGTTTCGCGGCGATCTGTCCATCCAGTACAGAAGGACAATGTGGCTGCAGGTCTCAACGTCCTTCAGTGCTTCTCTCCAGCGAGGATCGACATCGACAATGCAAACCGCCTCGGATTCGCGCGCGTTTTTCGGGCAATCCTTGCGGTCCTTCCACGGCGTGTGAATGCGGCCGATGAAGTAAAGACCGGCGTCGGTGCGGGCCGGAAGTTCGACTGCCTTTTCGCCCTCGCGGATGCCGAAATCGCTGGTGGTCATTGAGTTCCTTTAGTCGCCACTCGCTTCTTCACCTCTTCCTCTTCCATAGGGAGAGGTCGGCCGGCAAATGCGGCACACCTTCTCATACGGATCACTTTCGCCAAATGGTCTCGGAAGGGCTTGCCGGACCAGGCTTAAACGTATAAAGATATGTTTATATGGTGAGAAAGTGCCCATAGGGGCTTAGACGGTGCTCCATGAGCTCCAGCAACAGGCTCGGCTTCGACGCGCTCAATTCCGCCCTCAAGGCCGCGGGCGAAGAAACGCGTCTTAGGATCCTTGCGCTGGTCGCCGAGGCCGAGCTGACCGTGTCGGACCTGACTGACATCCTTCGCCAATCGCAACCGCGTATTTCCCGCCATCTCAAGCTGCTGGCTGAAGCCGGTCTGGTCGAGCGTTTCCGCGAGGGTACCTGGGCCTTCTTCCGAATGGCGGAGCACGGCAATGGCGTAACCGTAGCGCGCGCGCTCGTCGATCATTTAAACCCTGCCGACCAGATCATCGCCCGCGACCGCGCGCGGCTCGCCTCCGTGCGGGCTACGCGCGCCGCCGCGGCGCAAGCTTATTTTCGAGCGCATGCGGCGCAATGGGACCGCATTCGCAAGCTGCACGTGGCCGACGATGCCGTAGAAGATGCGATCCGTGTAGCGCTCGGCGACAAGCCATTTCGCTCCCTGCTTGATCTCGGCACCGGTACCGGACGAATGCTCGAATTGTTCGGTCCAGAGATCGAGCGTGGGCTTGGGATCGATCTGTCGCTCGACATGCTGCAGCTTGCGCGCGACCGGCTCGAACGCGCGGGCCTGAAGAACTGCAGCGTGCGGCAGGGCGACCTGTACGATCTGCCGCTTGCCAACGATTCTTTCGATGTCGTCATTCTGCACCAGGTGCTCCACTTCCTCGACGACGGCGCGCGGGCGATTCACGAAGCAGCGCGGGTGCTGCGTCCGGGCGGCCGGCTGCTGGTGGTCGACTTTGCTCCGCACGAGCAGGAATTCCTGCGCGAGCAGTTTGCACATCGTCGGCTGGGTTTCGCGCGCGAGACAGTGTTGCAATGGATGACATCGTCCGGCCTTGAGCCCGTGCTTCACAAATCGCTCGCGCCCGAGCCCGGGACGGACGGCAAGATCGCAGTCTCCCTGTGGCTCGCGCGCGACACGCGCGCGCTAATCGCCGCGCCGCATCGACGAGAGGTAGCGTGATGAACAGTCCGGTTCGCTTGAGTCGCTTCGCACGCGCTGACCGCCGCCGAATTGGGGTGACGTTCGAATTCTTCCCGCCCAACAGCGAGGAGATGGACAAGATTCTCTGGGAATCGATTGAACGGCTGGCGCCGCTTGCGCCCGATTTTGTGTCAGTGACCTATGGCGCCGGCGGGAGCACGCGCGAGCGAACCCACGCGACCGTCAAACGCATTCTGGCCGAAACCGCGTTGATTCCGGCTGCCCACCTCACCTGCGTGGCCGCAACGCGCGAGGAGATTGACGCCATCGTGCGCACCTATCGCGCCGCGGGTGTGCGTCACATCGTGGCGTTGCGGGGCGATCCGGTGGGCGGCGCCGGCACAAAATATTCGCCGCACCCGGGCGGCTACAGCAATGCCGCCGATCTTGTCGCCGGCATCAAGCGAATTGCCCCCGATTTCGAGGTTTCGGTCTCGGCCTATCCCGAAAAGCATCCGGACAGTCCGACGGTCGAAGCCGATATCGACATGCTCAAGGCCAAGGTCGACGGCGGCGCCACTCGCGCAATGACCCAGTTCTTCTTCGATAACGATCTCTATTTTCGTTATCTCGACCGTGTGCGCGCGCGAGGCGTGGATATTCCGATCGTGCCCGGCATATTGCCGGTGCAGAATTTCAAGGCGGCCACCAGCTTCGCCAAGCGTTGTGGCACTTCAGTGCCGGCCTGGATTGCCGACCGCTTTCAGGGCCTCGACAATGACAGCGCCACACGCAAGCTGATAGCCGCTGCAATCGCAGCCGAGCAGGTTTTCGATCTGGTCGACCGCGGCGTCACCACATTCCATTTCTATACGATGAATCGCGCCGATCTTGTCTTCGCGATCTGCCATCTGCTGGGCTTGCGGCCCGCGGCGCCTTCCCTCTCCCAAGGAGAGAGGGTTTCCGGGGAACGCGCCTGAGTGCGTTGCGAGTCACCATGTCCAACAAGAGCGTACGATCTGAATTCCTTGCCCTCCTGAAACAGCGCATCCTGGTGCTCGACGGCGCCATGGGAACGATGATCCAGGCGCTGAAGCTCAACGAGGAGGGGTATCGCGGCGCGCGGTTCGACGCCTGGAACCGCGAGGTGCGCGGCAACAACGATCTGCTCAATCTTAGCCGGCCCGATGCTGTGCGCGATATCCACCTGGCGTACTTCCGCGCGGGCGCGGATATTGTATCGACCAACACATTCTCCTCGACTGCGATTGCCCAGGCCGATTACGGGATGGAAGGCATCGCTTACGAGCTCAACCAGGCCGGCGCAGCGCTTGCGCGGGAAGCCGCCGCGCAGGCAGAAACAGAAGACGGTCGCCGGCGTTTTGTAGCCGGCGCGATCGGCCCGACAAATCGAACGGCGTCGATTTCGCCCGACGTTTCCAATCCGGGATTCCGTGCCATCACTTTCGATCAGCTCCGCACCGCCTATGGTGAACAGGTGCGTGGGTTGATCGATGGCGGGGCGGATCTCCTGCTGATCGAAACGATATTTGACACGCTCAATGCCAAGGCGGCGATCTTTGCGATCTCTGAGATCTGCGATCAGCGTGGCCTCGACCTTCCGATCATGATCTCAGGTACGATCACCGATCGTTCGGGACGCCTGCTGTCGGGCCAGACGCCGGCCGCATTCTGGAATTCCGTGACACATGCCAGGCCGTTGACGGTCGGCCTCAACTGCGCGCTCGGCGCGCGCGAGATGCGCGCGCACATCGCCGAATTGGCGCGGGTGGCCGACACATTCGTATGCGCTTATCCGAATGCCGGCTTGCCGAACGAATTCGGTTACTACGACGAGAGCCCGGCCTACATGGCCGAGCTGCTGGGCGAATTCGCCGAGGCGGGCCTGGTCAACGTAGTCGGCGGCTGCTGCGGCACGACGCCGGACCATATCAGGGCGATCGCGCAAGCCGTCGCCGGCAAAGCCCCCCGCACGATTACCGACGTGCCCCGCCAATTGCGCCTGTCGGGCCTGGAGTCGTTCACGCTCACGCCCGAAATCCCTTTCGTCAACGTCGGCGAGCGGACCAACGTCACCGGCTCCGCGAAGTTTCGCAAGCTGATCACGGCCGGCGATTACCCGACCGCATTGACGATCGCGCGGGAGCAGGTCGAGAACGGCGCCCAGGTTATCGACGTCAATATGGACGAAGGCTTGCTCGACTCTGAGCACGCCATGACGACCTTTCTCAATCTGATTGCCGCCGAGCCCGACATCGCTCGCGTGCCGGTGATGGTGGACTCATCGAAGTTTTCTGTAATCGAAGCCGGCCTGAAGTGCCTGCAAGGGAAGTCGGTGGTCAATTCAATCTCGTTGAAGGAGGGTGAGGCGGCTTTCATCGATCACGCCCGTACCGTACGCCGTTATGGCGCGGCGGTGGTTGTGATGGCGTTCGACGAAAAAGGCCAAGCCGATACGCTCGAACGCAAGACGGCAATCTCCCGGCGCGCATATGACATCCTGGTCAACCAGGTCGGATTTTCGCCCGAAGACGTCATTTTCGACCCCAACATCTTTGCCGTCGCGACCGGCATGGAAGAGCACAACAGCTACGGCGCCGCTTTTATCGAGGCTGCGGGCTGGATTCGAAAGAACCTGCCGCACGCCCACGTCTCAGGCGGCGTTTCGAACCTGTCGTTCTCCTTCCGTGGAAACGAACGGGTGCGTCAGGCCATGCACTCGGTGTTTCTCTACCACAGCATCAAAGCCGGCATGGACATGGGCATCGTGAATGCCGGACAGATTGCAGTTTATGACGATCTAGATCCCGAGCTGCGCGAAGCCTGCGAAGATGTGGTTCTGAACCGTCGATCCGATGCAGCCGAGCGACTCCTGGACCTGGCCAAGAAATTTCAAGGCGCGGGACAAGAGGCCAAGGAAGTCGATCTCGCGTGGCGGGAGCACCCGGTCGAAAAGCGGCTCGCGCATGCGCTGGTTCACGGCATTACGGAATTTATCGAGGCCGACGTCGAAGAAGCCCGCAAGCGAGCGAAGCGGCCGCTCGAGGTGATCGAGGGTCCGTTGATGGACGGCATGAACATCGTCGGCGATCTGTTCGGCTCCGGCAAAATGTTCCTGCCTCAGGTCGTGAAATCCGCGCGCGTGATGAAACAGGCCGTGGCTTACCTGATGCCCTTCATGGAGCAGGAAAAAGACGGTCGCCAGCATGGCGGCTCCAACGGCAAGATCGTGATGGCGACCGTGAAAGGCGACGTGCACGATATCGGCAAGAACATCGTCGGCGTCGTGCTCCAGTGCAACAATTACGACGTGATCGATCTCGGCGTCATGGTGCCCGCAGCCAAAATCCTGGACACCGCCCGCGCCGAGCGGGCGGATATCATCGGTCTGTCCGGTCTAATCACTCCTTCGCTCGACGAAATGTGCCATGTCGCGGCGGAGATGGAGCGCCAGGGCTTTGAACTGCCGCTGATGATCGGCGGAGCCACGACGAGCCGAGTTCATACGGCAGTGAAGATCCATCCGAATTACCGGCGCGGCCAGGCCGTCTATGTCAATGACGCGAGCCGCGCAGTCGGCGTGGCGCAGACGCTGATGTCAGTCAATAACCGGGCCGGTTATGTCGCCGAGTTGCGCGGCGAGTACGCTCGCATAGCAGCCGCGCATGCGCGCGCCCAGGAGGAAAAGACCCGCCTGCCGCTTGCGGCCGCTCGTGCCAATGCGCTGAAGCTCGACTGGTCCGGCGCCTACCAGCCGCCGAAGCCGAGCTTTTTAGGGACAAAAGTTTTAAGCGACTATTCGATTAAGGAATTGATCGATTACATCGACTGGACTCCGTTCTTTGCGACCTGGGAGCTGCCCGGAAAATTTCCAGGCATTCTCGATGACGAGAAATTCGGTGCCGCCGCGCGCTCGCTCTATGACGATGCGCGCGCCATGCTGGAAAAGATCGTGGCCGAGCATTGGTTCAGGGCAAACGCAGTATTCGGTTTCTGGCGCGCGAATGCGGAGGGCGACGATATCTCTCTTTATGCTGATGACGCGCGCGACAAGCCGGCCGCTGTTTTGCATTCGCTGCGGCAACAGTTGTCCAAGCGCGAGGGGCGCCCAAACACCGCGCTCAGCGATTTCATCGCACCACGGAGCAGCGGTCTCGAGGATTATATCGGCGGCTTCACCGTCACTGCCGGCATCGGCGAAGACGAAGTTGCCGAACGGTTCAAACGCGCCAATGACGATTACTCGGCCATCATGGTGAAAGCATTGGCCGACCGGCTGGCGGAAGCGTTTGCCGAACGGCTGCATCAGCGCGTGCGCCGCGAGTTCTGGGGCTATGCGGCCGACGAAAACCTGAGCAACGAACAGTTGATCGCGGAGAAATATCGCGGCATCCGTCCGGCGCCCGGCTATCCGGCGCAGCCCGACCACACCGAGAAGGGCGCGTTGTTTAAGCTGCTCGACAGTGAGCGTATCGGCGTGCGGCTTACGGAGAGCTTCGCGATGTGGCCGGGCGCGGCGGTCTGCGGCCTCTACTTCAGCCATCCGCAGAGTGCGTATTTCGGCGTCGGCAAAATCGAACGCGATCAGGTCGAGGACTATGCGAAGCGGAAAAATTGGTCGATCAACGAATGCGAGCGCTGGCTGGCGCCAATCCTCAACTATGAGACGCATGCTTCGCCGAGCATCGTCGCGGCCTAAGCAGTGTCACTCCAAAAAGCGAGCACCGGAGAGTGCGCGCTCTCCGGTGCTGTAACAGTTTGCCGGATCAAATCCGGTATTGCTTGCTTGGAGCTGTCGTCGGCCTCCTGAACTCAGAATGCGCCCAGCAAAATTGCGCCTACAAAAGCAAACACGGCGCATACTGCTAGCAGATCGAGCCTCAAGGTAAGGTCCACGGCATGTGCCTCCCTTGTTAGAGGACAAAGGCTAGCACAAAAACAAACAACCGCCGGAGGTAGTTGCACGCGAAACTCGCAATTTGTGCATGAGCCCCCGGCCGTCAATTCATAGCCGCAACAACCGATTGATCGCACGATGCAAACAAACTCGACGTGCAGATTTTTGGCACTGCACAAATGCGGCCGCCTCGAGTTTTTTGATGGCAATTTTACGGCAAATACCGGTGCTTTACGAACGACGTGACTCAGTGACGCGCCTGCCCTTGGCGTTCAGAATGATTTTATTCCGTTGTTGCGCAATCCGGCGCGTTATGACGTGATCCGGCCAACACAATGTTCGTTTTGCGGGCTTATTGCCGGGAGTGATCATGCAGCGCTTGTCTCAATTCTTGTTCTGCCTTGTTCTCGCTATCGCCTATTTCGCAGTACCAGTTGCGCAAGCGCAAACACCGCAGTCTTGGCCGCAGCGCCCGGTGCGATTCATCATTCCGTTAGGTCCTGGTTCGGGCGTCGACATTACGGCTCGCCTGCTCGCGGACAAGCTTGCCGCGAAATGGGGCCAACCGGTCGTGGTCGAGAATCGTCCTGGCGGCGATGCTTTCGTTGCCATCACCGCGGTTCTAGGCGCGCATGACGATCATATGCTGCTGTTTGCGCCGGCCTCCACGTTCACGGCTCACCCGCTGCTGCATGAGAAGCTGCCCTACGATCCTAAAGAGCTCACGCCAATCGCGCGCGTGACCAATACATTGATCGCGCTTGGCGTTCCGACCGATCTCAAGGTCGGCAGCGTGAAGGAACTGGCCGAGCGGATCAGGGCCGAGCCCGGCAAGTTGAACTATGCCTCGGTCACCGGGGCGAACGATTTACTGTTCGCCGCTTTTCTGAAGACCGAGAAACTCGACATGGCCAAAGTGCCTTACAAGGACACCGTCCAAGCCATCAACGATCTTGCCGAGGGACGTATTCACGCCTTCGTTGGAGCCTATGCAATCATGCGGCCGCGCGTGCAGGCCGGGAAGGTCAAGGTGATCGCCTTGACCAATCGGCAGCATGCCAAGGCCCTGGACGACATCCCCACC
>Ga0081455_10008342_pt1 | contig 10788 bp, 7 predicted proteins | sample TabmetS3T2R1_FD_70207 | JGI IMG/M metagenome (GOLD analysis project Ga0081455, IMG submission 70207) | Tabebuia heterophylla rhizosphere microbial communities from the University of Puerto Rico - S3T2R1 | ecosystem: Host-associated > Plants > Roots > Rhizosphere ... | reverse complement strand
ACGCTGCCGGGAATTCCGTGGAACGGATTCGGACGGGGTAAAAGCGCCAACGATATCCGCAAGGCAGTGGAGGCTTATAATGCCGATATCATGGCGCGGGCCAAACCCCTTCCAGCCAATGCGACTAAGGCGCAGATGGATGCTTGTACCTTATTTGTTAACGGACAGCAGATGTGTCTGCCCAGAACGCCACAAAACCAGGTCATCCCACTCATTAAATTGCCGGATAACATTTCCAACGGAGATCCGTTTTTCTCTCAGGATATCCGCCTGACGCGTCTGATCGCGATTCGCGAGAAGGTCCAGCTTTCGTTGATCGCCGAGTCTTTCAATGTTTTCAACATCGCTAATCTTACCAGTTACGGGGGCGGGTTGAATGCGTTGGTGACTGCGGCGCCAGGCCAGCCGCTCCCATCCCAGCCAGCGACCTTTGGCCAAGCAGGCAATCGCGTCAACCAAATCTTCGGCACTGGCGGGCCGCGCGCCTTCCAGTTCGCGGCGAGGTTGTCGTTCTAGCCAGTGAAGCCGGCACAGTACGTGGAGCGGTAGCGACCTGTCGCCTCTGAGTCAGACATCCCACGAGGCGCCAGGTCGCTATCGCTCAATGGCATTAAGTTAAGTGTTGGCGCGCGCGAAGCTTTGGAGCGCCTTGGCTTTGACGCCGCTTTTGATGTCTAAACTTAATGCCATTGGCTTTTCAAAATCGGGCTAGGATCAATTGTCGCTGCGGCGACTCAGGAAGTGGCCGCATTTAACACTCAAAGACCATAAACCTACGGTACAGTTGTAGAATATTCCCACTTCGCGCGAGCGACGGCTGAATTCAATCGTCGCTGACGCGACGGGAAAAAATCCTGGGACGACGTGGGTTAATGGTCTTTGAATAAATAGTGCAACCACAGTAGGGGCAGACCTGCGTGTGGGGCCCCGGTCTCGTGAATCCACCGCTCCGGGGCCCCACACGCAGGTCTGCCCCTACGCTGGATTGCCTGGTTGCAGTTATTTCTCAAAGACCATCAACCCACGGCTAAATTCAAAGCGCCGCTACGCGGCGAAAACCGATAGGCAAAGACTCCAAAAGCGCTCATGGCGGTCTGCGCGCTAAGCCGCAGACTTCTTATGCGCCGCGAAGGCGTCCATCAGCAGGTAGAGCAGCCGGTCGTGAACTTCGACGTATTCCGGGCCATGTACGATCTCGCGTTTGTCGCGCGGGCGCGGTATCGGCACATCAATGACTTCGCCGATGGTCGCCTCGGGGCCGTTGGTCATGACGACTATCCTGTCCGACAGGAAGATCGCCTCTTCGATGTCGTGCGTGACTATCAAGACTGTGTCGGTCTTATTGTCCATTTGCAGCAGGTTGACCAGTTCCTCGTGCAGCGAGGCTTTGGTCAGCGCGTCGAGCGCCCCGAACGGCTCGTCTAGCAACAGGACTTCGGGATGAATGGCGAAGGCGCGGGCAATGGCGACGCGCTGTTTCATGCCGCCTGAAAGCTGCGCGGGCTTCTTGTCGCGGCTCTCCCACAGGTTGACCTTCTTCAGGAACGATTCGACCAGCGCGGCTTTCTCGCTCTTGCCGATGTCGGCGCGGACGGAATCTACCGCCTCGAAGATGTTCTGATATACCGTCAGCCATGGCAGCAGCGAATAATGTTGAAAGACAATGCCGCGATCCGGTCCCGGCGCGTCTATAGTCACGCCGCCGAGCACGATCTCGCCCGCGCTCAATCTGACAAGGCCGCCGATCGCGTTGAGGATCGTCGATTTGCCGCAGCCCGAATGGCCGATGATAGAAACGATCTCTCCGCGTTTGACAGTCAGGTTGATGTTCTTGACTGCGGTGAAGCGCCCCTTCGGGGTGTCGAAGCTGATCGTCACGTCGCGCGCCTGCAGGTATTGCGCGCTCATCACGGGAGAGACCGGCTTAGCTCGCATACGACACCTTTCTGGCGATGAAATCGAAGCCGCGATCGAGCAGGAGCCCGATCAACCCGATCAGCAAAATCGCCGACATGACGCGCTCCAGGCTGAGCGCGTTCCAACTGTCCCAGACGAAAAATCCGATTCCGATGCCGCCCGACAGCATCTCGCCCGCGACGATCACCACCCAGGCTATGCCCAGACTCAACCGCAATCCGGTCAGGATGTGCGGCAGCGAGAACGGGACCAGGATGCGGCGCAGATAGCGCCCTCTCGAAAACGCGAACGCGCGCGCGACGTTCCGGTGATCGTCCGGCAGCGAGCCGACCCCGAAGGCCGTATTGATGAGGGTGGGCCACAGCGACGTGATGAAGATCACGAAGATCGTCGCTTCTCCGGCGTGTTTGAAGACCGCCAGACCGATCGGGAACCACGCCAGCGGCGAGACCGGGCGCAGCAGTTGCACGAGCGGATTGAACAGCCTCCGGCACGTCGAGCTTGCGCCCATCAGCACCCCGGCCGGGATCGCTACCAACGACCCGAGCGCGAAGCCGGCAAACACGCGCCCGATCGAACTGACGAGTTGAATGCCGATGCCTTTGTCGTTCGGCCCGTTGTCGTAAAACGGATCGGCCAGCATCCGCGCCAGCGTTTTCAACGTCGTGAACGGCCCCGGCAGGCTCTGCGAAACTCCGCTGACTACGGCCCAGATTCCCAACAGAATGGCGAAGCCGCACAGCATATAGCCCGCCGACTTGCCTGCGCCGATCGCCCCCTGCCACAACGATTCCGCAGTGAAGCGTCGCCAGGAGCCTTTCGGCCATCCTCCTCTGATAATTGCTTCGTCTTTCATTCATTACTTCCTTTCGGCAATGACACTTTTATTTTCCTCTCCCACATTTTCCTGTTTGGAACTTTGCCGAAGGAAAATGTGGAAGAGGAAAATAACTTCCCATCGGCGCCCCTCCTCTAAAATCATCCGCTATGCTTTCGCGCCTCCGCCCGCCAAGGCCGCGTCTGGCGCGTTCGGATCGAACACGGCCTTGTCCAGGTCGATAGTGAACGGCTTCATGTCGTCTTCGGGAATGGCGATCCTCATGCCTTTTGCGACCTCGGCGTACAAATCTTGCAAGACCAGCTTGTCGGCGACGGCCTTGTAATCCGGCGCGCTCTGCAAATACCCGAAGCGGACATACTGCGCCATAAACCATACGCCGTGAGCCTTGCGCGGAAAGTTCACGCCGCCGCCGCGGTGGTACATCATGTAATCGTCGGTGTAGGCGTGCGACTGACCGCAGCCGAGATCGTATTTGCCGAGCAGACGCGCTTCGATCACTTCGGGCGGCGCGTTGACGTAAGAGGCTTTGCCGATGACGCCCGCCGCCTGTTTGCGGTTGGCCGGGTCGTCCAGCCAGATCGAAGCCTCCAGCACGGCTTTCATGACGGCCTTCAGTTCATCGCGGCGCGATTCGCTGAACGCCTTGTTCACGACCAGGGCCTTTTCGGGATGATGCTTCCAGATGTCTTGGCTCGAAATGTGCGTGACGCCGATTCCCTGCTGGACGCCGACGCCGTTCCATGGTTCGCCGACCGAGTAGCCGTCCATATTGCCGACCTTCATATTCGCCACCATCTGCGGCGGGGGGATCGTGATGACCTTGACCGCGCGCTGATCCACGCCCGCGGCGGTTAACCAGTACCGCAGCCACATGTCGTGCGTTCCGCCGGGAAAGGTCATGGCGAATGTCACGGTCTTCTTCGCCTTCAAGGCCTCGACCGCAGATTTGACTTTGTCGATCTCGCGGAAACCGACCTTGCCGCAGAAATCTTTCGACAGCGTGATTGCCTGCCCGTTGTTGTTGAGGATCATGGCGATGGGCATCTCCTGCCCGGCGATTCCGCCGACGCCGGTGTAGACCGAAAACGGCATGCCGAACAGACAGTGCGCGCCGTTGAGATCACCCGAAAGAATCTTGTCGCGTATCGTCGCCCACGACGCCTCGCGCGAGACCTCCACGTCGAGGCCGTGCTTTTTATACAGGCCCAATTCGTGAGCCATCACCACCGACGCGCAATCGGTGAGCGGAATGAAGCCGATCTTGATTTTGTCGTCAGATGCTCTAGTCGTCATACCGGAGTCCTTGTTCGCGCAGGAGCTGAGCGACGAAGTGACGCCGGCGAGGCCGCCGGCGGCGATGGCGGCGCTGATGAACGCTCGTCGTTTCATGATTGAGCCAGATTCCTTTCTGTTTGTTTGTGGTTCCGCCTTCAGGCGGTTTTTAAATACTGCGCGACGGCCAATATCAACGGCCCCATCTTCGGGCGCTCCGGTTCGACGCGCGGCCTGACGCCCAGATTCGACAGTGCTGCCGTGCAGGTCGGGCCGACGGAGGCGACGGCGATTTCGTTGAGCGCCGCGCGCAATTGATTTTCTCTTCCCGCTTCGGCCGCGAGTCGGAATAGGTGTCGCGCCTGGATCTGGCTGGTGAAAGCGATGGCGGCGTATTGATGGTCAACCAGTTCGTCAATCAATCGGATCAGTCGTGTCGTGTCGCGGGGAAGCCGCCATTCATAAAGGAGCAGTTCCCGCAATCGCGCGCCGCATTGGTTGAGCGATTCGGCGAGCGACAAATTTGGCTCCCCGTAATGAAGGAGCGCGACATTTTTGTCTCCCAGATCGAAGGGGATCATGGCGTCGATCAAGTCGTCGGTCGTGAACGGCTCCCGCGCGCTGACGGTTGGTCGCAATTCGCATCGCGCAAGAACCGCCGTCGGCTTCGGCCCTCGAGCCACGATCCGTGTTCTTTTGAGCGCTTCGATCAACTCGTCGCGGCGGTTGAGCTTCTCCGCCTCATCGAGCAGCGTCGAGGCGCCGACGCCGGTTTGAAAAATGACGTAATCCACTTCGCCGAGCGCGAGCGCGTCAATTAACGCGTTGACTTCACCCGCGCAGCCGGCGGTCTCTTCGCGCAGCGCCGGGACGCTGACCGGATCGAGGCCGTGACGGCGCGCGAGGTTCGCCAGTTCGTTCTCCATTCTGGCTTCCAGTAACACGACTCTCGACAGATCGCTCATAGCGACAGCACAATCTCTCCCTCCTCGTTAATCGTGACGCGATATATTTTGAGCGCGGGGCAATCATTCCCCACGGGTCTGCCCGTCGCCATCTCGAACCGGAAGGTGTGCAGCGGACAAACCACCAGGCCGCCGCCGATGACGCCGTCGGCCAGATGCCCGTCGCGGTGCGGGCAGCGCGCCTGCGTGCCGAAGACTCCGCCGTCGCGCGCGCGAAAGACGGCGATCAATTCTCCATCCACATCAAACTCACGGCCCTCGCCGATCGGGATGCGACCCACCGGGCCGAGATTGATCAACGCCTCCGGCGCGAATGTTTCACTCAATCCTTCGATCCCTGTTTTCATAAGCTGTCTTCGAGTCAGTACCGGGAGCGGTAGCGAGCGATGCTCTATCATATTGACTAACCGCCGGGACCACGCTCGCTACCGCTCGCGGTACTGACTCGAATGTCAGTCGCCATAAGCGGGCGCCCTTCCCTGAATCTGATACAGCGCGCGCGCGGCCTCTTCGACGGGCAGCGCGCTGACGAACTGCGACGGATGAACCGGCTTGACGGCCTCCCGCCACGGGTCGACGTAAGCGTCCGCCGCCGCCTTGATCTCGGCGTCCAGCCGCTCGCAAATTCCCTCGCCGTCGTCAACCAGAACGGCGCGCAGCTTTTCAATCCCCAGGCGTTCAGCGAAATCGTAAGTGCGCTCCAGATACTTCGCGTTCTCGCGGTAATACTGCATGAAGCGGCCTATGTAGAGTAGCGCTTCGTCGTGCGTATCGACCGTTACCAGCAGATCACCTTTGCGCACCTTCGATCCGGCGGCGCCGCCGACGTAGATTTCCCATTTGCCGCCTTCGATCGCCACGGCTCCGACGTCCTTGGTCGTCGCTTCAGAGCAGTTGCGCGGGCAGCCGGTCGTGGCGAGCTTGACCTTGTGCGGGAACTCGATGCCCTGATACCTCTTCTCGATGGCGATGCCCAGCGCCACGCTGTCGCCTACGCCGAAGCGACAGAACTCCGACCCGACGCAGGTCTTGCATGTGCGGAAGGCCTTGGTGTAGGCGTGCCCCGAAGGCATCCCCAGATCGCGCCAGACGTTCGGCAGGTCTTCCTTGCGCACGCCCAACAGGTCGATGCGCTGCCCGCCCGTGATCTTGACCATCCGCACGTTGTATTTCTCGGCGACGTCGGCGATGCGGCGCAGTTCGTCTGGCGAGGTTACGCCGCCGTATATGCGCGGCACGACGCTGAACGTGCGGTCCTTCTGGATGTTCGCATGGACGCGGTCGTTGATGAATCGCGCGTCGCGCTCGTCTTCGTATTCGTCGCGCCAGACGGTCTTGAGCAGCGAGGCCAGCCCGATTTTGCTTCCCGGATCATCCTTGCCGCCGGCCAATGCGGCGAAGACCGCGGAGACTGATTTCAACTTCCGTTCTTTAATGGCCGCGATCAGCTCGGGCTTAGTGAGCGAAACGCCCGGCACGTAGTAATGGGTTGACGGGTCTGGCGCCACCAGATCGCCCGCAGCGTATTCGAGCAGTTCCCGGGCCTGCTGCGTGCACGAGCCGCAGCCAGTCCCGGCGCGCGTCGCATCGCACAACGATTTGAGGCTGCGACAGCCCCTCTTGACGGCGGCGATGATCGATCCTTTCGAAACGCCGTTGCAGTTGCAGATTTGCGCGTCATCGGGCAAATCAACGACCGATCGCACGGCGACCTCAGACGAGAGCGGGAACAACAGCTCGGCGCGGTTTTCGGGCAGTAGCGCGCCGCGGTCGAAGGCCTGTAACAGCGCGGTCGCCATGGACGCGTCGCCCAATAGGATCGCTCCGGCAAGTTGGCCGTTGCGGACGATCAGTTTCTTGTATATGCCACGCGACGGCTCGGCGTAAGTCACGACCTCGTCATTCTCGTCGCGCGCTTCCCTCTCGCCCATCACCGTCAGGTCCACACCCATCACTTTCAACTTGGTCGAAACCTTCGAGCCTTTGTAAGCGGCTTCAGGCTTGCGTCCGGTCAAACGGTCGGCCAGCGTGGCGGTCTGCTCCCAGAGCGGCGCGACCAGGCCGTAGACCTTGCCGTCGTGCTGCGCGCATTCGCCGACGGCGAAGACGTCCGGATCGTTCAAGCAGGCCATAAAGTCGTTGACGACAATGCCGCGCTCGACCGTCAAGCCGGCGTCCCTAGCCAGTCGAGCGTTCGGGCGAATTCCCGCCGAAATCACCACCATCTCGCAATCGAGCGTCGCGCCGTCATTGAATTGCAATCCGGTGACGTGGCCATTGCCGAGAATCGCCGTCGTATTCTTGTTGAGATGGACCATCACGCCCATCGCTTCCATCGAGCGTTTGAGCGTCGCGCCGGCCGCGGCGTCGAGTTGAACTTCCATCAGGTGCGGCATCAGATGCGCGACGTGAACTTCCGCGCCCAGGTTGAGCAGGCCGCGCGCCGCCTCCAATCCCAGAAGGCCGCCGCCGATCACGGCCGCGCGCTTGCCGTCCCCGGCGTAATTCATAATCGCCTCGCAATCGTCGAGAGTGCGAAAGACGAATACGCCTTGCTTGTATGCGGATTGCGGATTGCGAGTCAGTACCGCGAGCGGTAGCGAGCGACGCTCCCTGAGTCCGCCCACTGTCGGAGACTCGCTAGCTACCGCTCGCGGCACTGACGTGGATTGCGCCCCATCGCCATCAGCGTAAAGCCCTTCGAGGGGCGGGATGAAAGGCGAGCTGCCCGTCGCGATGACAAGGTGATCATAAGACTCAATCACTCCGCCCGCGCCGACAACCTGCTTAGCCTCGCGGTTAATCTCCGTCACGCGCCCGCCCGCATGCAGCTTCACGCCGTTCGACTCGTACCACGCGAGCGGGTTGATGAAGATGTCCTTCGGATCATGCGAACCGCTCAACACGCCTGAAAGCAGGATGCGGTTGTAATTGCCGTAAGGCTCGTCGCCGAACATGACGACGTCGAACAAGTCGCGCCCGCCGCGCGCCAACACGTCTTCGGCGAGCCGCGCCCCGGCCATTCCGTTGCCGATGATTACAAGTTTCCGCTTTCGTGACATTGACTGTACCTTCAGCTTTTTCGCCGCGTAGCGGCGCCTGAATTTAGCCGTGGGTTTCAATCCACGGGACGGGCGGCGAATATTCCCGCGTCGCGCGAGCGACGGCTGAATTCAATCGTCGCTGACGCGACGGGGAAAAAATCCCGCGGCGCCGTGGGTTGAAACCCACGGCTAAATTCAGGCGCCGCTACGCGGCAAGGGAATGCGATTCGTGGTTTCATTTGATGACGCTGTAATGAGAAACAGGAAGTCATTTTTTAAGCTCCTCAAGTTTTAAGCTTCTCGACTCTGACCGCGCAGACCTTGAACTCCGGCATGCGGCTTACGGGGTCGAGCGCGGCGTTGGTCAGGCGGTTGACCGACTGTTCGCCGCCCCAGTGGAACGGGACGAAAACAGTGTCTTCGCGGGCGAGCGGCGTGACCTTCACTTTGAAGGTGGCGCCGCCGCGCCGCGTCACCAGATTGATAGTTTCGCCGTCGCGCAGCCCGTATGCGGAGGCCACGCGCGGGTGAATTTCGGCCCGAGGGTCCGCGCTCATTTCCCTCAACTTCGCGACGCGCCGCGTCTGCGCGCCCGACTGGTATTGCGCCAACACGCGGCCCGTCGTCAGAAAAAGTGGGTATTCGGCGTCGGTCTCTTCGTCAGGCGCCGCGTGGCGCACGGCGTGAAATCGCGCCCGCCCGCTCGGGGTCGGAAACGAATCTGTAAAGAGGCGTGGCGAGCCCGGATGCGCTTCGCTCGGACACGGCCAGTAGACGCCCTGATTGGCCTCGATCTTTTGCCACGTAATGCCGGAGTAATCAGCCACCCCGCCCTGCGACGCGCGGCGCAGCTCATTGAATATCTCTTCGGCGCCCGCGTACCTGAAATACCGCCCTCGCCCCAGGCGCGCCGCCAGTTCGCACATAATCTCGATGTCGGATTTCACGTACGGCGGCGGATGCTTCGCGCGGCGGCGGCGGATGACGCGGCCTTCGAGATTTGTCATTGTGCCTTCTTCTTCGGCCCACATCGCCGCGGGCAAGACCACATCAGCCATCCCGGCGGTCTCCGAGAGGAAGAAATCGCTGGCGCAAAGGAAGTCGAGCCTCCGCGCGCGTTCGATCACGGCGATCGCGTCCGGCGCCGAGACCGCGAAATTGAAACCGATCGTGAAGAGCGCCTTGACGTCGTCGCCGAGCGACCGCAGCAACTCATTCGCCGACTTGCCCGGCCCAGGAATCTCACCATCTTCCACGCCCCACACGCGCGCCACATGCGCCCGCGCTTCGGGATCGTCAACGCGGCGATAACCTGGAAGCTGGTCTGCCTTCTGCCCGTGCTCGCGCCCGCCTTGCCCGTTGCCCTGTCCGGTGATTGCGCCGAACCCGCTGAATGGGCGTCCTGGTAATCCGAGCGCGAGCGCGAGATTGATGAACGCCAGCGCGTTGTTGACGCCTTGCGTTTGCTGCTCAGGGCCGCGCGCCGTCAGGATCATCGCCGAGCGCGCATTGCCGAGCGCGTGCGCGGCTTCGACGAGGAGCCCTTCGGCGACGCCGGTGATGCGTTCGACCCGATCCGGCCAATAGGTCGCGGCCACGGCCTTCGCCTCGCCGAAGCCTTCAGTGCGCTCGCGGATGTACGCCTCATCGATCAGCCCGTCGCGAATCAGGATGTGCAACAACCCGCCGGCCAGCGCGGCGTCAGCGCCGGGGATGAGTCGCAAATGAAGCTGCGCCGATTGCGCCGTGAGCGTCCGTCGCGGATCGGCGACTATCAACCTGGCGCCGTTCGCGCGACCACGATCGAAATACTGCATCAGCGGCGGCATCGTCTCCGCCGGGTTCGCGCCGACCATCAGGATCGCTTCGGCGCGGGCTATGTCGGAGACCGGAAACGGCAAGCCGCGATCTACGCCGAAAGCCCCGATGGAAGCCGCCGCCGCGCTCGACATGCAAAAACGCCCGTTGTAATCAATGTTCGCCGTACGCAGCGCCACGCGAGCGAATTTGCCAAGCAGATAAGCCTTTTCGTTCGTCAGCGAGCCGCCGCCGAGAACCCCGACGGCGTCACGACCATGTCTCGCCTGCGTTGTTTGAAAGGCCTCTGCGACCGTCTCGAACGCCTCATCCCAACCGACGGGCGCGAGAACGCCTCTGGCGTTGCGCTTCAGCGGCCGCAGCAATCTGTCGGGGTGATTCAAAAGTTCAGCCGCCGTCCAACCCTTGACGCACAACGCGCCGTTGTTAACCGGGAACTCCTCGTCGCCACTGATCACGCCGGGGCCGCGCGTGACTCGCATCCCGCATTGCAACGCGCAGTAAGGGCAGTGCGTCGCAACCGCGACGGCGCTGACTCTCCGCGTTTTGATCTTCTGTGGCGTCACGCCCGGCATTGGGCAACGATCGTGCCATTGCGCGCGGCTGAGGCTTCGCGAGTGGGTGAAGTGGCTATAAATACAGGGACTCACGCGCTAATGACAAGGCAGGCAGAGGAGCGAATGATTCTCGACGCCGGTTTAGCTTTCGACAAAATTGTTTGAATAAGTGGCTGGTTCGGAAAAGATTTTCGCATGAAACCTCTCGCCGCGTAGCGGCGCCTGAATTTAGCCGTGGGTTTATGGTCTTTGAATATTAAATGCAACAACAGCTACCTAGTTAAACCCAATAGAATCGGGCATTCCCTGGTTGCATTTAATATTCAAAGACCATCAACCCACGGAACGGTTGGAGAATATTCCCTCGTCGCGCG
>Ga0081455_10008341_pt1 | contig 10790 bp, 8 predicted proteins | sample TabmetS3T2R1_FD_70207 | JGI IMG/M metagenome (GOLD analysis project Ga0081455, IMG submission 70207) | Tabebuia heterophylla rhizosphere microbial communities from the University of Puerto Rico - S3T2R1 | ecosystem: Host-associated > Plants > Roots > Rhizosphere ... | reverse complement strand
CAGATCCCCGGGGACCCTCTAAGATCGTCCTCTGCGGCCCTCGCGGGAGCGCCGCGTTCTGCCCGGATAGCTCAGTTGGTAGAGCACTTCCATGGTAAGGAAGGGGTCACGAGTTCGAGTCTCGTTCCGGGCTCTCTGAGAGCTGCGAATTTGCAGGGGTAAATCAAATTCGCTGCTGCTTAGTTAGTCAATCTTTGGCCATTGAATTGGCCACCATGGCCAAAACCCCGTCTCTAATCGGGCCGTTTCGGGCTTGAAATGGGCCTATTTGAGAACGGCTTCATGGGCAAATCGAGTTAGGTCCGAATCGTCGTGAATTTCCCTATTTCAAGCGGTTTCGGCGCTCGATACCTCCGTTCTCCTCGAATCAAGAGCACCTTCCTTCGAGGAGAAGGTGTCCTCGATTAGAGAAAAGGGTGGCGGTGGGGACGGCGATGTCGGGTGACTCAGAAACGCTTAGGGTTGCGATCCTTGGCGCCGGCGGCCCGCCGCTGTCGCTTCCGTCCGGGCTCAAAATCTGCACGGCCGGATCGAATGATCCGGAGCGGCGCGTAGGGCTCGGCCCGACTCGGGCGCTACTGCGGGCCTCTAATCGGCGCGGAGTCCTCACCCCTCCAGAACGCCGCGTCGGCGTCTCCGTTGGTCGCGTTCTGCTCGATCAGGCGCGGGATCGCGAAGGCCCACTCCTCCAGCTGCTCGGCGGTAAGCCAGAATTTCGCCTGCCAAGCCAGCGGGCTGGGGTCGGGGTGGATCCTGACGATTCCCGGGATCGTGTCGCTGAAGTAGCGAGGATCGACGGCCGCCATGGTCGTTGCGTAGACGCGGAACGCCATCGGGCCGAGGGCGAAGGTTGCGCCGTAGGTGTTTGGGCCGTCGGCCTCCCGCCCCTCGTCCGCCCCGAGTGTCAAGCCCCAATGAGAGGTCCAGATCGTCGTAGTGCCGGGCCAGGTGGTCATCCAGACCCCACTTCTGGCAGGTAGCTCCCCGCCTTCACGCAGTGCATATCGGTGCGCGGCGGGGAAACTGGCCCCGGACCCCGGGCTGGCGGCGTCAAGGACGTAGGCAGTCTTGAAGGCCCAGAGCGCCAACGTCTCGAGGTCTGCCTCGCTCAGCGTTCCCGATTGACCCTGGAGCAGGGGCGTCAGGATGATCGACGCTTCTTGCTCGAGGCGTGACATCCAGCCGTTGTTGCACTCCTGACACACGACCCGGGCGGTCCGGGCCGACGGGATGGCTTCGAAATCGTGCTCGACCGCGCTGCCTGGGACGTGGTGCGTCACCGATCCGGGCCGCGGCTCTTCGATGCCCACGAGTCTTCGGAACCATTCCCCGAAGATGTGCTCCCGCGTGAGGCGGCCGCCGCCGCAGAAGATACATCTGCGCTGTGCCATATCTGCGGATTGTGGCGACCTCCGGGAGTGTGTGCTCGCTCGGCAAGAACCCGCCGGTTTAGGCTCGGGGAGTGAACTGGTCGCCCGAGGAGACGATGACCTCGGCGCAAAGGAAGTTGAAGCGAGGCATCGAGCACGTCCGGACGCTTCTCGATGAAGTTCGCTCATACGAGGAGGCCGATGCCTACCTCTTCAGTTCCGAGCGGGAGGTCCGCTCCGAGACGGAGACCGTCTACCGGTGTTTCGCCACCCGCCAGTCCGCGATGCCGATGCACTGGCCCCTGCTCGCCGGCGAGGCGATCCAGAACCTCCGGTCCGCCCTCGATCACCTAGTCTATGAAAAGTCGGGCGCCAGGAGCAGCACCTCCTTCCCGATCTTCACCGACCGCGGCGAGTACGAGGAAAAGGCGCCGAAGCGGCTGAAGGGGGTCCCGGAAGAGGTCAAAGACCGGATCGCCGGGTTCCAGCCGTTCCATTTCATGCCCGAGGATGCCCGCCACCACCCGCTGGCACAACTCAGTTCGCTGTCCAATCGCGACAAGCACAAGGTGCTCAGCACCGTCGCGAGCGCCGTCACCCGGGAGGGTGTCGGAATCCCCGAAGGGGTCCATCTGGAGTGGGACGAATACGGCACCCACAAGGAGCTCGGCGAGGGCCGCCGGCAGATCTCGACCTTTCTCGTGCGCGCCGAGGGTGGCGTGGAAGAGGTGACGGTGGAGACGCTCTTCTCCTACGAGGTTCGGATCGAGGGGCGCCCCATCGGGGTTCTGAAGGGGATCGGTAACGAGGTCTACCGGGTCATGGCAGAAATCGAGACCGACGGGAACCTCGATCCCTTCGCGGCTTTTCCGCTCTGAGTTCATCTGTCACCACCAGACCCTGACTGCGTATGGAGGAGATGCCACAATGAAGACGGTGAACTCGCAGCCGAAAAGCACTGCCCCCGCAAGGCCGTCCTCGGAGGACAGGCCGAAGCGCGGGCTGCCCGGCACCCCCGCGGAGCGAAGCGCCCGGATTAAGGCGGCCGCCAAGGCCAACCGGGAGACCCTGCGGCGCCTCGCCAAGTAGTCCCTTGACGGTCTACATCGAGCTGGGCGATTTCTGCGAGATCGCCGCGGAGATCCTCGGGACCACCCCGGAGCAGATCGCCCGGCTGCCTCGAATCGCGCTCGCCGATTCGGCGCTTGCCGCGCCGGGCTCGGGCTTCGGTGATGAGGACGCCTATCCGGAGTTGCTCGAAAAGGCGGCGGTCCTGATCGAACATCTGGCCCGTAATCATCCGCTGCCCGATGGCAACAAGCGCGCCGCGTTCCTCTCGGTCTGGATCTTCATGGAGGTCAACGGTCGGCCGTTCCGCGGCGAAGATCCTGACGTGGATGTTTCGATGGTGGAGCGGATCGCGGCAGGCGAGACGACCCTGGCAGAGATCGTGGCCTGGATTGATTCCCGGACCGCGGTTTCGTCCTGACCCGGTCCCGAACGGCCATGGACGGGGCCTCTCGCCTTCGGCCGGCTCGCCGGCGAGAGCGAGCAGGTCGTCGCATTCTCGGGCCGTCGGATGCTGGCGAGATTGCTTCAAGTTGATGCTCTGACGTAGCGTCACCTCCAGTCGTGGCGGAGGCGCGTGAAGTCGATCGGGGGAACGAGAGGGTGCGCAGGCTCATGCGACCCCCCAAGCTGGTCGTGCCTTTCTTGGGCGCGGGAGTATCCGAAAGTGCGGGGCTGTCCGGCAGTCCGCGGCTTGCCTCTGCGCTCCTTGAGACCTTCGACGGCGAGTCGCGGTATCCGGAGCCGGAGCCTCTGCTCGCCTCGGTCGTCGACTTCCTTCTGCAGGAAGGCACCCCAGAGGCGACGCTCCTCGAGTTCGTCGCGCAGCGCCTTTCGACCGAGCAGCCGAAAACGTCTCCCTTGGTGGAGGCGCTGATCCGAGTGCCCTCCCGCTTCATCGTGACCCTGAACTTCGACCTCTCGATCGAGGCAGCTGATCGAAAGGGCGGCGGTGCGCCGAGGATCCTAGGCAACGGACGCGCGGACCTGAAGACGGCGCTGAAGATCCTTGGCGGTGGGGTGCCACCATCCGAGCTGACGGTCCTGCATCTCCACGGCAGTGTCGAGGGCCCGGAGGAGATGGTGTTGGGCGCCGAGGGTTACGAGGGCGTCGACTCCGCCCTTCTCGGGCAGGTCCTCTACGAGTTGGCCGTTCACCGGGTCCTCGCCTTCTACGGCACCACTCTCGACGAGCCCTATCTGCTCGCCCGCCTTCAGGCGATCCCCAACCGGGGATCTCACGTTCTCTGGTGCCGCGAGAGCGACCGGAGTGCCATCACCGGGGCACGAAGCCCGATCCTCGTGAGTCGCTCGAACATCTACATCGGGACCGTCAAGCACTACGAGAACCTTCCGGCGACGCTGGCGACGGTGCTCGGCGAGGACGCTCCGCCGACCACTCGGGTCGCACCCGCACGGCTCCTGAAACCCGACCCGAGGTACGTCACCAACAGTCTTCGCGATCGCCGCGACCCCAACGACCCCGAAGACCTCGCATTCGTTGCCTTTGGCCTAGAACCTCGCGGGGAGGTGAGCGCCGATCCCACCGAGACGGACGTGCTCGACGGACTGAGGACGATCATCGTCGGCGAGCCCGGCACCGGCAAGAGTGAGCTCCTCCGATCGCTCGCGTCGAGGAGCACGAGGGCGCGGACTGGACTTTTCATCCGTCTGGCCGATGTAGCCGTCGACGAGAGTCTCGGTCCACTCGGGACTCTCGCCGCGTGGGCCGAGACCGCGCAGGTGTCCCGTCGCGGTGTTGACGTCGGTCCCACCGCGATCGAAGCGGGTCGATTCCACTTCTTCCTTGACGGACTCGATGAAGTCGATTCCTCTCGGCACGACGAAATCGCCGGGCTCATCAATCACCTCGCCGCCGAGCTGCCCCAACATGCCTTCACCGTCTCCACTCGTCCACTCGCAGGTCTGGAGCTGCTGCGGATCGACTCGGCACCGGCCAGCGAATGGAACCAGTACGCCCTGGTGCCCGACAGGGAGTGGCGCGACCGCTATCTCGCTCGGCGCGACGTGACCCTGGATGTGCTCCAAGAGCAGATGCCGGCGCTGCAGGACATGCAGGAGGTCCTGGTCACGCCGTTCTTCCTCCGCCATATCGTCGACCTCCATGAGGAAGATCGGCTCGGCGGCCAGCGCGACATCGGCGATCTCCTCGGGAGCCTGATCGATGCCGCCGTGGCGCGAGAGCATGGAGCTGTCGACCTGGCCGCGAGTTCGATCAGAGGGTGGCTGCAGGACATCGCGATGGCGGCGACCATCTCGGGGACGAGGACCTTCAGGGGTCCCGATCTGGCCGGCTTCCCGTTCCCTGGAGGTGCCGACCAGGACCCCGTCGCCCTCGCGCGCGACCTCGAGCACCGTCTCCTGATCGCGGAGGACTCCGGCAGCTTCCGCTTCCACCATCGGCTCCTGGGCGAGCAGCTCGCCGCGGAGGGACTGGTGGAGTCGGGACCGGCCGTCGAGATCCGCGATTGCCTCGTCCCTTACATGGACGACGAACTGGCCGGGGTCCGCTCCGACGTTGCGGTCACCGTCGGTCTCGCCTGCCTTCGCTCACGAGCATGGCGCGTCGCGGTGGCCGACCGTGACGCGCGTGCGGCCGCCCGGGCCACCCCCCGGGATGCGTCGGTCAGGGAACGCTCTGCCTCTCTCCACACCCTCTGGAAGGCGGCCACCGATGCTCAGGTATGGGTCTGGGATCACGGGCCGGGTCTTACCGACGATGCCGAGGCGATGGTCAGGCTGGTCCGGGGACTTCCGGGCAGCGGCGTGGTCAGGGCGATGCGCAAGGCCGTCCACGCCGGCAGCAGTCAGGACCAGGGCAACGCGATCCGCATCCTTTCCCGCGCTCTTCCGGACGGGCTCGAACCGATGCTCCGGAAGGTCCTGCGAGATCCTGACCGAAACGGTGTCGTCCTGCGCCAGGCGGCCCTGGCGGCGGCCGAGTGCGGCTTCGTCGGGCTGATCGACGACATCACCGAGATGCTCGTCGGCCATGAGGACACCGTCATCCACCAGGACGGTGTCATGGCGCTGCGCCGGCTGATGGGTTCCTCGCCGCGGCCGGAGGTCTATCGACGCCTGATGGCAGGACCAGAGGCCGACTACGTCCTCGCTGCTGTGCATGAAGAGCTCGGACCCGCAGACCTCATCCCGCTGCTGGCCGACTATCTGGAGGGGGGAGGCGACACCCGCATGTTGCCCAGACGGTTGGGGGCCGCCGAGCTCTTCGAGGCGATCTCGCCCGAGGACCTCCCGGTCGACGTACACGGCGCGGCGGTCCGCGTGGCGGTGCTCCTCGACCTGAGCCGGGAGACCCTGCGCCGGCTGAAGGAGTCAGATCCTGGGAGCGCCTTACAGAGCCTCGCCGAGGTGTTGAAGGACGATGAGGTTGGTTGGTATCAGGTCATCGACTTGGCGATCCTCTTCTCGGCCACGGAGCTTCGCGACGCAGGCGTGAGCGAGGATGTCATCGCTCGCACGGAGCAGCGGCGAATGGTGGAGCGCGAACGGAAACGCCTTGCGGCGCAAGCGCCAGATGAACCACCTCGACGGCCACGGCCGGCCGAAGACGAACGGGATGAGGCGCCTCCGACCCTCGGTGAGCTCCTGGCCGATCCGGAGAGTGACGCCAACATACTTCGCAACGCCGAATACTTCGCGCCGCAGGTCCCCGATCTCGATTCCGTGCATCTCGAGGAGCTGCGGTCCCGGCTGGCCCGCTGGTGGCCACAAAAGCCGTTTCGCTCGACGATCACCGTCGAAGGACCCACCTCCTGGCGACAGGAGTGGAAGGCAGCCGCCTGGATCTGGCTCGGTCCCGCAGCCCGGCCGGGCCTGTCGCCCCGCCAGTGGGGTCAGCTCGCGTCGTGCGGGATCCTCTTCTCCACCCAATCGGAATGGCTTCGAAGTGTCCAGTCGGTGGAGGGCATCTATGAGGCGCTCGACGCGATCGGCTCCGACGGCGACCTTGATCGATGGACGCAACTTCTGGAGTGCTGCGCCGAGCCACTGCCGAACCGACTTCTCGTGCGCTGCGCCGAGGCACTTGATCTCGACGCCGACAAGGACACGGCCGGTTACGCGTTTCGTGTCGCGGCGATCGCTCGCAGATTCGTCGAGGCCGGTCGCGTCGATCTTGCGCCGATGCCGACCGGGCGAAGCGAGACCTTCGCAGCGTCGCTGCCCCCTTTGATCGCCGAAGGCGGCGACATCCACTCACAAGAGCAGATGCTCGACGAACTGAGGCGGACGCTCGATCGCGACGAGCTCCCCGAAGACGACAGGATGAACTGGATGGAGGCACTCCACTCCCCCTCGCTCCTGCCTCGCCTGTTCGCGATCCTCAGGCAGACCTACAAACTGAGCGACGAGCCGATGCCCCGCGTCAGGGTCGGCTACGGGATCCGGGATCTCGTCAACCCGACCATCGAGGCGATCAACCGCATCGGAGGCCGGACTGCGGTAGCCGAATACGACGAGCTGATCGCCGAGGGCGGGGACTTCCGCTGGCTCCTCGGCCCACGTGATCGGTTGGCCGCCAACGAGCTGACGAAGGACGGCGAAAGGTTCAGGGTCTTGGCGGCGAGCCGGGTGGGCGTTCCGCTGATCGACGCGGACCCGGCGACCTAGGTTCCTCTCGGTCTGGATCTTCACCGAGCTGGCCGGCCGGTCCGCGGCGAAGACCCCGACACAGACGTCCCGGCGGTGGAGCGGATCGCCGCCGGCGAAATGACTCTCCCGGGAGATCGTCGTGTGGATCGATTGCCGGAGGGCGAGATCTTCGTCTACGACCACCCCGTCGCGGCTGGTCGCGATCGCAATTGTGCGAGGTGAATTTCCGGCTTCTACTCACGTCAGGCGGATAGCAGCCAGTTCCGCGGGGAGACTCCACCGGGACTGGAAGAGCAGGCCTCCGACTTCGTGAAGGGGTTTTGGCCACGAGCAGCCGGTTCGTGGCCAAAACTCCCCGGATCCGCACCTAATCCGCACAAATCGGTTCGGCGCCCCTCCGATAAGATGATCGCGAGGTAGCCCCGAAATCCGCATCGGAAAGCCGATCTCAGGCGATGCGTCCGGACGGCTCGGCTCGTGGGGAGCTTCCATGGTAAGGAAGGGGTCACGAGTTCGAGTCTCGTTCCGGGCTTCGGTCGCCGCTTCTGTCGAGCGCGATGAGTTGCTCCTGAGTGTCGATGTCGGTCGGGTCGCCGAGGTCGCCGCACTCGACTGTTTCGATGCCGGCCTGATGTAGGAATGTCGCCGGCTTGGCGTCGGGGCCGGTGGCCATCAGGGGGGCGAAGAGGGGGCGCTCGATCAGGACGGGGTGGCCGGGGCGGCCGCGGTAGGTGGCGCGGAGGGCCGGTAGGTCGGAGCGGCGGGCCGCGACCAGGCGGCGGCTCGCCTCCGGGGAGACGAAGGGTTCGTCGCCGAGGATGATCAGGGCTGCGGCGATCTCCGGGCCGAGCGCCGCCAGGCCGGCTCGCAGCGAGGCGCCCGGGCCGCGCTCCCAGTCGGGGCAGCGGACGACGATCGCGTCGCCTGGGTCGACCCCGCGTTCGATCGCCTCCGCCCGCGCGCCGAGCACCAGCACCGTTTTCGCGGCCGGGCCGTCCGCGGCAGCGATCAGCGCATGCTCGAGCAGTGGCCGGCCGCGCAGTTTCGCGAGTTGCTTGCAGCCGCCGAACCGCCGCCCGGCGCCGGCGGCGAGGACGACAGCGGCGAATCTCGCCGGCGATCGGTCGGAGCGGTCGCTTCTCACGGCGATCACCGGTGCCGGGGCGGGCGATCGGCCGGCTCGGTCAGCCGGCGCCCCCGGGCTGAAGCTCCTCGTCCGCGACGAGCCCGGCGGTCGAGCGGCGGACGATCAGGTCGCCGCCGACGATCTGCGTCTTCTCGGTCTTCTCGCCGGCGAGCCGCGCGAGCAGCATCTTCACCGCCAGCTCCGCCTGGCGCTCGGGGTGAAGGTCGATGGCGGTGATCGGCGGTTCGAGGTCGGTGTTCGGTGGGCCATCGATGAGGCAGACGACGAGGAGCTGCTCCGGCGTGCGGATGCCGAGCGAGGCGGCGGCCCTGACGACCCCGTTGCCGTAGCGTTCGCCGAAGGCGAGGACGGCATCGGGGCGGGGAACCCGGGAGAGAAGCTCCAGCCCGACCTCGAAGGCGTCACCGTTCTTTCCCTCTTTGCCCTCGCCGGGGACGGTCGCGACGATCGCCTCGACGCCACGGGCGCCGGTCCACTCCTCGTAGACCTGGTTGCCTTCCTCGGCGTACGCCCAGTGGGCGTGGGGGCGGAGCAGGGCGATTCGGCGGGCGCCGCGCTCGGCGAAATGGTCGAGCGCCTTCGCCGTGTTGCCCGGGGTGTCGGAGGTCACGTACCACTCGCGCTCGGGCCGGCCGGGGTCGCGCTCGATCGTCACCGTCGGGACCCGCTGGCGGTCGAGCAGGTCGAGCTGGCGGTCCTCCCGCTCTGGGTCGCTGAGGATCGCGCCGTCGAAGGAGACGTGACCGTGGTCCTCGGAGCCATCGAGCGGCGGCATCAGCAGCAAGGCGTGGCGGTGGGCGAAGGCGGCGATCGCCGCCGCGTTGGCGAGGCGCATGTAGTACTCGAGGCCGAGGGTCTGGGACTCGCCGGCCTCCTCCATCGTCGGCAGGAAGAGCGCCAGCACCGAGCTTGAGCCGCGGCGCAGGCTGCGGGCGTTGACGTCGACCCGGTAGCCGAGCTTGGCGGCGGCCGCGGCGACGCGTGCGCGGGTCTCCTCGCCGACCCGGCCACGGCCGTTCAAGGCATCGGAGGCGGTGGTGCGGGAGACGCCCGCCGCGGTGGCGACATCGATGATCGTGGGGCGCGGGCGCGAATTCGGCACAGGCGCAGTCTAGGGGCACGAGACACGACCCCGAAAACCCTCAAAAAGCAGGGCCGAAACGATTCGGCTTGACACTTGCCGGAACGTTCCGGCATACTCGCCCGCCACGAACAGCACGGAGGGAGAGGTGAGCGGCATGGAAGGAAAGGTTTGCGTCATCACCGGGACGGCAAGCGGGATCGGCGCCGCCACGGCGAGGGTGTTCCAGGCGGCCGGCGCCACCGTCGCGGCGATCGACGTCTCCGCCGAGGCCGCCGGGGACCTGGTGGTGCGGGCCGACGTCAGCGACGAGGCCCAGGTGCGGGCGGCCTTCGACGAGATCAGCGACCGACTGGGGCGGATCGACGTCCTGGTCAACAACGCCGGCATCGTCCTCGACCGCGACCAGTCGGTCCTGCGCACCGACGTCGAGACCTGGCAGCGGGTCCAGGACGTGAACCTGCGCGGCGTCTTCCTCTGCTGCAAGCACGGCATCCCGCACCTGCTCGAGGGCGGCGGCGCCGTCGTCAACATCGCCTCCTTCGTCGCCTTGATGGGCGCCGCCGAGTCGCAGATCTCCTACACCGCATCGAAGGGCGCCGTCCTGGCGATGAGCCGGGAGCTCGGCGTCGAGTTCGCCGACCGCGGCGTCCGCGTCAACGCGATCTGTCCCGGCCCGATCCGCACGCCGCTGCTCGACGAGCTGTTCGCCACCGAGCCCGAGCGCAGCGAGAAGCGCCTCGTCCACATCCCGATGGGACGCTTCGGCGAGCCGGAGGAGATCGCCAAGGCCGCTCTCTTCCTCGCCGGCGACGACGCCAGCTTCATCACCGCCGCCGCGCTCACCGTCGACGGCGGTGCCAGCGGCGCGTACCTTACGCCTGGTCAGGTAGTCGCATAGAAGACGTTCTTGACCTCCGTGTAGTGGTCGAGGGCGGCCGGGCCGAGCTCGCGACCGAGCCCCGACTGCTTGAAGCCGCCGAACGGGGTGGCCACCCGGACCGAGGTGTTGGAGTTGATCGAGAGCGTGCCGGTCTCGATCGCCCGCGCCATCCGCAGCGCCCGGGCGCCGTCGCGGGTCCAGATCGAGCCGGAGAGGCCGTAGATCGTCTCGTTGGCGAGCGCCGCCGCCTCGGCCTCGCCCTCGAACGGGATCACGCAGGCGATCGGGCCGAAGATCTCCTCGCGCGCGGCGCGGTCGGAGTTGGAGACCGGAGCGAGGATCGTCGGCGGGAACCAGTACCCGGGCCCCTCCGGGACCTTGCCTGCATGGGCGACGGTGGCACCGTCCTCGAGGAAGGAGGCGACCGCCTCACGTTGGTCGGCGGAGATCAGCGGCCCCATCTCGGTCCGCGGGTCGAGCGGGTCGCCGACCCGCAGCGCCTCGGTGGCGGCGCCGAACAGCTCCAGGAAACGGTCGTAGGCGGAGCGCTCGACCAGGACGCGGGCGCGGGCGCAGCCGTCCTGGCCCGCGTTGCCGAAGACCGCGCCG
>Ga0081455_10008340_pt1 | contig 10791 bp, 10 predicted proteins | sample TabmetS3T2R1_FD_70207 | JGI IMG/M metagenome (GOLD analysis project Ga0081455, IMG submission 70207) | Tabebuia heterophylla rhizosphere microbial communities from the University of Puerto Rico - S3T2R1 | ecosystem: Host-associated > Plants > Roots > Rhizosphere ... | reverse complement strand
CCCCGCGCCCTGGGACTCCGGCCGCCCGAACGGCATCCCGGCCGCGGCCGTGCTCGCCTACGTCGACGCCGGGCTGCTCATCCTGACCGGGCTGCTTCTGTTCGCCGGCGCATCGGCGGTCGACAGCTGGAACAACGCGTTCGGCACGCACAACACCGGGATCACGACCGAGCTCGCGATCGACGGGCTGATCAACCTGTTGTCGGCCGGACTGCAGATCGCCGGCGGGGTCATGATCACCGGCCGGTCGGAGCGCGGCCGGACGCTGCTCACCGCCGGCTGCGCGCTGTGCATCGCGGCCGGCGTGTACTGGGTCCTGCGGGTGCACGACGTGGGCGTCACGATCTGGACGATCCTGTTCGTCGCGCTGCCGATCATCGCGCTGTCGCTGGTGTGGACGCAGAGCGCCACCGACTGGCTGCGCGGCGATCGCTGAGCCTGGTTAGCCGCCCCACTCGAACAGGCGGTGCGCGGGGTTGTTGAGGTCGGGCGGGGCGGCCATCGTCCCGAGTACCGGCACCCGCATCAGCAGCCCGTACGACGTCAGCCCGGCGAACCGCCCGGCCAGGTAGCGCTCGTTGCGCGGGCCCATCTGGGTGTCGGTCAGGCAGCGGACCGCGCCGAGCACGCCCCGCGTGTACCCGCCCGCGCAGATGGTCAGCGTGCGGGCGCTGTTGTTCGGGTTGGGGATCCGGGCCAGCAGCCCGACGTCCTCGGTGAGTCCGCGCTTGGCGTGCAGGGTGGGCGTGAACTTCCGTGAAGGGTCGTCGCGCAGCGTGAAGATCTCACCGTCCGGGAAGTCGGCGTCCTCGGCCGCCGACACGGGCATGTCGATGCGGTCGTAGAACCACCGGGTGGCCGAGTTGACATTGGCCCGGCCCAGCACGACGACGTGGCCGACGATGTCGTCGCTGATCAGCCCCGTCTCGAGCCGGTAGCGCACGTCCGAGCTCGGGTTGGCCGCTCGGATGTGGCCGTACAGCTCGACGACCGCGTCCAGGTCGGCGAAGTTGGACAGCTTGACGTAGTTGGAGTTGGCCGCGGAGCGGTACGGCGACGGCGTCTCGGGCAGGGTGCCGCACACCAGGCGGATCTGCTCGCCGTCGGGCAGGTGCCAGAAACCGCCGGGGGTAGCTGATTCGCCGGCCGCCGCGGTGCGCAGCGAGCGTAGGTCCTGCTGGATGCGCTCGCGAGCCGACCGCTCGTCGTCGGTCAGCTCGTCCGGGTCGACCAGCCGCGGCGTCGGCGCCTCGATCGAGCGGCGGGTGGCGAAGAACGTGGCGTACTGGTCGAGGGTGGCCGGCTGCGGGATGCGATCGGAGCGCTCGCTCTCCCAGCTCGAGATCGACGGCACGCTGACCCCGAACGCCTTCGCGAGCTGGGCCTGGTTGAGCCGGACCCCGGGCCAATGGTTGGCCCGCAGCTCGCGTAGTCGCCGGGCGAGGGCCGCCCGGGCGTGCGACAGTTCCTGCACCGACCTCATCGTCGCTCCCTGTGCTGGTTCACAGAACTTCTTGAAGCCTAGTGAAGTCAGCCGTGCCAGGCAACGCGGCCGAGTCGGCGCGTCAATGTTACGCGCGAGTATTGACTTGTTTCGTTGCGTAGCGCACCCTCAAGCTGAGGATTACGAGAGTTTCCACAAGTTCAACGAAAGTTTCGGTACCAGGAGGCGCAGACGAGAGTCCGCAGCTAGCTCGGCCGACTGCCAAGGAGGTGAGTCGTCATGTACGCACTCGCACAGGTCAGGTCTCCCGCACTTCGGGTGGGGGCGTACAGCTCCACCGCGACGAACACCTCAGCCGAGCTGAGCACGGCGCATGCGTCGTCGGGCGGATCAGCGGTGCTGACCGTCGTCGTGCTGATCCTGTTCCTGATCATCGTCGTGCTGGGCGTGCTCGTCCGCGGCATGCTGGCGGCGGTCGCCGAGATCATGGGTCAGGTCGTCCGGCTGTTCGGCCTGCTGGTGATCGCCCTGCTGGTGATGGTTGTGCTGCTGGCCAGCCTGCTGTCCGGCCCGGCGACGGGCTCGTCCCCGACGCCGACCCGCACGCCGACGCCCGCCCAAATCCGTACCCCTAACGGTTTTGGTCATTCGAGCGGCGCAGAGCCGTCCGGATGACCAAAACCGAGCAGGGTCAGGCGGCGCCGACGATCAGCCCCGAGCGGTCGGGCACCACGTCCACCTTGACGGTCTGGCCGTCACGCACCTCACCGGCCAGCAGCTCGCGGGCCAGCGAGTCGCCGATCGCCGTCTGCACCAGGCGGCGCAGCGGCCGGGCGCCGTACACCGGGTCGAAGCCGTTGATGGCCAGCCACTCGCGCGCACCCTCGCTCACGTCAAGGCGCAACCGCCGGGCCTCCAGGCGGCGGGCCATGGCCGCGATCTGGATGTCGACGATCTTGGTCAGCTGCTCGGTAGTGAGCGAGTCGAACACCACGATGTCGTCGAGCCGGTTCAGGAACTCCGGCTTGAAATGCTCGCGGACGACGCTCAGCACCGCGTCCTTCTTGTTCGGCACGTCCGCCGTCCAGCTGTCAGAGGCGCCCGGACCGACGGTCGGCGCGCCGGCTGCGGCGGCGAAGGCCTGGGAACCGAGGTTGGACGTCAGCACCAGGATCGCGTTGCGGAAGTCGACCGTGCGGCCCTGCCCGTCGGTGAGCCGGCCGTCGTCGAGCACCTGCAGCAGCACGTCGAACACGTCCGGGTGGGCCTTCTCGACCTCGTCGAGCAGCACCACGCTGTACGGACGACGCCGCACCGCTTCGGTCAGCTGCCCGCCCTCGTCGTAGCCGACGTAGCCGGGAGGGGCACCGACGAGGCGCGCCACCGAGTGCTTCTCCGAGTACTCGGACATGTCGATGCGCACCATCGCCCGCTCGTCGTCGAACAGGAACGCGGCCAGCGCCTTGGCCAGCTCGGTCTTGCCGACACCCGTCGGGCCGAGGAACAGGAACGATCCGGTCGGCCGGTTCGGGTCGCTGATGCCGGCCCGGGCCCGGCGCACCGCGTCGGACACGGTGCGGACGGCGGCCTGCTGCCCGATCACCCGAGCGCCCAGCTCGTCCTCCATGCGCAGCAGCTTGGCCGTCTCGCCCTCCATCAGCCGCCCGGCCGGAATGCCGGTCCAGGCCGAGACGACGTCGGCGATGTCGTCGGCGGTGACCTCTTCCTTGACCAGGACGTCCTGGGCGGTGTCACCCTCGGCCTCGGCAGCCGCGGCCAGTTCCTTCTGGACGGCCGGGATCTCGGCGTACAGCAGCCGCGACGCGGCCTCGAGGTCGTTGTCGCGCTGGGCCCGCTCGGCCTGACCGCGCAGGTCGTCCAGGCGCTCCTTGAGCTCACCAACCCGGTTCAGCCCCGTCTTCTCCCGCTCCCACCGCGCGTTGAGCGCGTTCAGCTGCTCCTGCTGATCGGCCAGCTCGGCCCGCAGCTTGGCCAGCCGTTCCTGCGACGCGGGGTCGGTCTCCTTCGAGAGCGCCAGCTCCTCCATGTGCAGCCGGTCGACGGCCCGCTGCAGCTCGTCGATCTCGACCGGACGCGAGTCGATCTCCATGCGCAGGCGCGAGGCCGCCTCGTCGACCAGGTCGATCGCCTTGTCGGGCAGGAAGCGCGACGTGATGTACCGGTCGGACAGGGTCGCCGCCGCGACCAGCGCGCCGTCGTTGATCTGCACCTTGTGGTGCGCCTCGTAGCGTCCCTTCAGGCCACGCAGGATCGCGATGGTGTCCTCGACGGACGGCTCGGCCACCAGCACCTGCTGGAACCGCCGCTCCAGGGCGGCGTCCTTCTCGATGTGCTCGCGGTACTCGTCCAGGGTCGTGGCGCCGACCATGCGCAGTTCGCCGCGGGCCAGCATCGGCTTGAGCATGTTCGACGCGTCCATGGCGCCCTCGCCGGTGGCCCCCGCGCCGACGACGGTGTGCAACTCGTCGATGAACGTGATGACCTGGCCGCCCGAGTCCTTGATCTCGTTCAAGACGGCCTTGAGCCGCTCCTCGAACTCGCCGCGGTACTTGGCACCGGCGACCATCGCGCCCAGGTCCAGGGCGATCAGCCGCTTGCCGCGCAGGGACTCCGGCACGTCGCCGGCCACGATGCGCTGGGCCAGCCCCTCGACGACGGCCGTCTTGCCGACGCCGGGCTCGCCGATCAGCACCGGGTTGTTCTTCGTGCGCCGGGACAGCACCTGGATGACCCGCCGGATCTCGGCGTCGCGGCCGATGACCGGGTCGATGTTGCCCTCGCGGGCGCGCTCGGTCAGGTCGACGCCGTACTTCTGCAGCGCCTGGAACGTGCCCTCGGGATCGGGCGACGTGACCCGCTGCGACCCGCGCAGGCTCGCCAGAGCGTCGCGCAACGCACCGGGCTGGGCGCCGAACAGGTCAGCGAGCGCGATCAACAGGTGCTCGGTCGAGACGTACTCGTCGGAGCGGTCGCGGGCCTCACGCTCGGCGGCGCTCAGCACGGCCAGGAACGTGCGCGACGGCTGCGGCGCGGCGACGGTCGAACCGGCCGCCGACGGCAGCGCGTCGACCTGCCGCTGCACGGTGGCCCGGGCCGCGAGCGGGTCGATGCCGACCGCCTCCAGCAGCGGTCGGGTCAGCCCCTCGGCGTCGTCGAGCAGGGCGACGGCCAGGTGGGCCGGCTCGACGGCCGGATTGCCCCGTTCGGCCGCCATCTTGACGGCCGCGGACACGGCCTGCTGGCTGCGAGTGGTCAGGTCCATGGGTATGCGTTCACCTCGTTGCGTCGATTGTCTACCCAGGGCAACGATCTGAAAGTTGAGTCTGTTCCACTCAATTCGATTCAGCCGACGACGATGACGCTGGCGCCGACCGCTTCGTAGGTCGCTTTCGCCCGGGTATCGCGAGTGGCCAGTTCGGACCCGTGCTCCATGGCCGCCGGCGCGTGCCCGCTCAGCGCGAGGTCGCGGCCGGCCCACCATCGCCGCACCGCGGAGTGGGCCTGACGGGTGCGCACCACGAGGGGCACGGCAACGCTCGTGTCGACCGCGACGAGCGACGACCGTGACGCCCGGGAGCGCTCACCGCCGCGCGGCGTCGATCAGGCCGAAGACGACCTCGTCGCCGATCGGCGTCTCACCCGTCGCGACGAGTGCGCCGTCCTCGTCGACCAACCGAGCCGTGCGCCCGGCCGGGACCAGCTGGCGTCCCGCGCCGTAGAACGAGTGGCGTCAGTTGTAGTACCGGCGAACGCTGGAGCCGATGCGCGAGACGTCCGTGCCGTACACGTGGATCGAGATGGCCGTTTCGTCCAGGGTGTTGTGCACCCGGTGGATGTCGCCGGGCGGGGCGAATCCGCTGACATCGCCCACGTGGTTGTCGTTCACGCCGACCAGGTTGAGGTCCGCGTCGAACAGCTCCTCGTGCTCGACGCCCTGGATGACGCCGAACGCGCACCAGGTCACGTGATCGTGGATGCGGGTGATCGCCCCGGGCGGCCACACCACGGCGTTGATCGAGAACGAGCCGTCGGGCTCGACGTACAGCGTGTGGCTGCGGAAGCCGTCGGGCGAGCCGGCGCGCTGCTCGGCGGTGAGCGCGTCCGGCGTGGGCAGGTTCCGGCGGAGCGCGTCGGCGACGAGCTGAGCCGTCTGCGCCCAGTCGGCGTGCACCGCGACGGCGGCGCGCACGCCGTCGACGAGGTGGTCGAGTTCGGTTCGGGTCCGGGTCGTCGTCATGCACTGAGCGTGCGCCGGCCGGACTCATACGTCTAATGCCAAATTCGAGGGTGACCTATAGATACAGTCGATGGATGCTCGATGTCACCCGGCTGCGCGTCCTCGATGCCGTGGCCCGCTGCGGGTCGGTCACCGCGGCCGCGAAAGAACTGCACTACTCGCAGCCGTCGGTCAGCCACCACCTGGCCCGGCTAGAGGCCGAGACCGGCGCGCAGTTGCTGCAACGGGTCGGGCGAGGCGTCCGGCTGACCGAGGCCGGTCGCCTGCTGGCCGACCGCGCCGCCGAGATCGTCGGCCGCATCGATGCCGCCGACGCCGAACTCTCCGCGCACGTCGGGCTCAACGCCGGGCACGTGCGACTGGCCGGCTTCTCGTCGGCGATCGGCTCGCTCGTGCCGCGGGCGGTCGCGGCGCTGTCCCGGCAACACCCCGGCGTGCGGATCAGCCTCACCGACACGCACCCGCCCGAGGCGCTCGAGTTGCTGCGGTCCGGGCGCATCGACGTCGCGGTGATCTTCCGCTACGACGAGACCGAGCCCGAACCGGACGGGGTCCGGCTGCATCACCTGCTCGACGACCCCGTGTACCTGCTCGCCACGAAGCGCGGCCGCACGCTGGCCGGGCTGCGCGACGCGACCTGGATCGCCGGCTGCGAGCGGTGCCGGTCGCACCTGATGGCGCTGTGCTCCGACGAGGGCTTCGAGCCGCGGATCGGGTACACGTCCGACGACATGGTCGTGATGCAGACGCTGGTGGCGGCCGGCCTGGGCGTGACGACCATCCCCGGGCTGGCTCTGCGCGCCCACCGGATCAAGGGCATCGTCGCCTCGGAACTGCCCGGCTCGAGCCGTCACGTCTACGCGGCAACGTACGGCGAACCGCCCGACCCGCCGGCCACCACGGCCCTGCTCGCCGCGCTGGCCGACGCAACAGACACCATCGGCTAGCTACAGCCCGCCGTAGCCGCTGTTCAGCTCGGCGGTGGCAGTGGCGCTCTCGGTGGTGGTCCGCGTGACGTTGAGGCTGACCAGGTTGGTCGGCTCCCAGGACACTTCCTCGGACGCCGGCTCGGGCCGGTGGTCGTCGAACTGGGAGATGTTGCCGAGCTTGTCGACCTCCTGGGTCAACGCGTCGAGCACCGATCGCAACTGCACCTGGGCCACCCGGGCGTAGGTCCGCACGTACTCGATCTCCGGGACGCTCACCCCAGTCTCGGGTGACGTCACCTCGATGTGGCGGACGGACTCGGCCGCCGCCTGCTGGGCGCGATCGAGGATGTCGCGGTACTGGCCGCGGGCGGCCTCGACCAGCTCGCGGGCGTACTGCTCGGCCTCGGCGACGCAGCTGTCGGCGGTCTGCTGAGCCTGGCTGAGCAGGCCGACCGCGTGCACGCTGATCTCAACTCGGTCGGGGCTGGGCTCGGCCTCGGACTTCTGGTCGCGCAGCCGCTCCAGCTCGTTCCGGGCGGTGTGCAGGTCGGCGCGCAGCGAGGCCCGCTCGCCGTCGAACGCCTGGATGTCGTTCGCGACCTTGTTCAGGAACAGCATGACCTCATCGACGTCGAAGCCACGCCGCCGATTGGAGAACCGAGCAGCGCGGACCTCCTCGGCCGAAAAGGGTTTCGACAACCGACTCGAAGACGTCACTGATCCTCACCTCGTTCTGATTCCGCCGTCCGGTATCCACCGGATGCAGCGGCAAAGTTTTCGAACCGGATGTCCTCCCTTTGCGTGCCGGCTGTCTCCAGCTCCGACACCGACTGCTCGACCATCGCGCCGGACCCACACACCATCGCCACCCGGCCGCCCCGCTCGGGGCTCTGCGCCGCGACCGAGCCGACCAGCCCGCGGGTACCCGGGTAGGACGAGTCGTCCGAGACGACGGCGGTGTAGCTGAACCACGGCCGACTGGCCAGCCGGCTCAGCCGGTCGTGCTCGTAGAGGTTCCAGGGCATGCGGGCACCGTGGAACAGGTGCACCTGCGGCGCCTGCGCGCTGACCATCCAGTCGCGGTCGATCTGCTCGAGCACCGCCCGCAGAGGGGCCAGGCCCGTACCGCCCGCGACCATCAGCAGGTCACGCCCGTCGACGCCCTCGCGGGTGAGACCGTCGCCGACCGGCGCGCCGATCCGAACGGTGTCGCCGATCCGGGTCGACCGGGCGATGCTGGTGCTGACCTGCCCACCGGCGACCAACTGCACGTGCAGCTCGATCGTGCCGTCGTCGCGCGGCGCGTTAGCCGGGCTGAAGTAGCGCCACAACCGCGGCCGGTTCGGCACCTCCATCGCGAACGACTGCCCAGGGAGGTATTCGAACGCCTGGTCGGGACGGATCTGCAGCACGGCGACGTCGAGAGTGCGCCGCTCGACCGCGAGCACCTCGGCCGGCCACCAGGCCGGGCTCTCCTCCTCGGCCTGCTCGGCCGCCTCGACCATCACTCGGGCGACCAGACCATAGGCGGCAGCCCAGTCGGCGGCCAGCTCCGACGTCCACAACGGACCGAGGAAGTAGCTCAGCGTCGCCAGTAGCGATGCGCCGACCGCCGGGTAGTGCTCGGCCACGGCACCGAACCGGCGGTGGTCGCGCCCGAGCTGCTGCAGCACGGGCACGACGTCGTCGATCTGGTGCGCGTTGCTGACCACTGCCCCGAGGGCACCGACCAGCTTGTCGCGCTGGGCCGCCATCGAGACCGGGAACATCTCCCGGACTTCGGGATGCGAAAGGAACAGATGCGAGTAGAAGAACAGCGGAACCTCGTCACCGGACTTGGCTACCTGCTTCCAGCTGTCCTGTAACGCTGCGGAGTCCATTGACGCTAGTCCGCCACCACATCCTGCTCAGCCGCGCCGAGCTGCGCGCCGAGCCGGCCGATCACATCGTCCGGGACGGATGCATCCTTCAACGCCGTTACGAGGTGGTCGACCACGCGGCCGAACTGGTCGCGAGTGATGTTCAGGCCGCTGTGGGCATCACGCAGGTTGCGGCCGTCGTAGTCGGCGGGACCGCCCATCACCTGCGAGATGAGCAGGACCTGGTGTCGCTTGAGCCGGCCCATGTCGAGCCCGTCGAAGAACGGGGCGAGCTGGGCGTCGGCGAGCACCGATCCGTAGAACTTGTCGACGACGGCGGACACAGCTCGTCCACCGCCGATTCGGTCATAGTCAGACGTGGGGGCAACGTCGGCCATCGGGGGCAACTCCTTACGACCGGGCTGACGCGACGCGCGCAGCGCGCACGCACGCCTCGGGCCAGCCCGGACTGTCTCGGGGCACCTTGGGGGTGAGGCGACGCCGGCCGAGCGCCACCAGATGTGCCCGTCGGCCGAAGAGCCTAGCGATGCGGCGGCGTATGCAAAAGACGCAAATGCAAGCGCTGCACCGGACGGGCGGCACAGAGCGTAGCGACCCGAATGTGTAGCGGGGTCAATCGTGGTGGCGTAACCGCTGCACACCCGGACAAGCACGGCGGCCCTTTGCAGTCCAGTATTCACAGGGTGGCCGGGCCGATTCGAGCACATGGCGTGACGAATATCGCTAGCCAGACCGACCGACACCCGCCCCGGGCGCCGCGCGGTGATCTAGTCGCCGCGCTTGCGCACCCGCTGCACGACCAGGACGAGCAGCGCGCCGAGGGCGGCACTGACGAGTAGGGCCAAGATCAGCGGGGCGTGCACCTGCGGCCCGATGAACCGGATCGGGACGCGGCGCAGGTTCCCGACCATGAAGATCACGAGCAGGACGAGGACGATCGCCGCGGCGACGTGCTTGGGCTTGATTTTGCTGCGCAGCCCGCGGTCGGGCTCGTGCGGGACTGGTGGCTCGCCGGGAACAGTCATGTAAGCCTCCCTGCGCGGCAAGTGTCTGCCCAGACATCTACACGACCCGGAGGGTTCAGTCGAGCGTGCAGGCCGTGTCCGCGACCCCGGCCAGCACGGGGTCGTGGGTCGCGCACAGCACCGCTCGCCCGCCGCCGGCCGCCTCGGCCAGGACGTGGGCCACGATCTCGGCGTGCGCCTCGTCTTGCGACGACGTCGGCTCGTCCAGGACGACGAGCGGTCGCTCCACGACGAGGGACCGGGCCACCGCCACCCGCTGGCGTTCACCGCCGGACAGCAGGCGCACCGCACGGGCGCGCAGGGGGGTCAGGCTGAGCGACTCGACGACCTTGTCGATCAGGTCGGGGTCGGCCGGTAGTCCGCGAGCGGTGCGGGCCAGCGCGAGGTTCTCGATCACGTCGAGGGGTTCGGCGAGCGCGCCGCCCTGTCCGGACACGGCCACGTGCTCGCGGCGCAGGTCGGCGCGCGCCGCCCGGCGCAGGCCGCTCAGCTCGACACCGGCCAGCACGGCCCGGCCGGCGTCAGGGTCGGCCAGCCCGGTCAGCACCCGCAGCAACGTCGACTTGCCCGATCCCGAACGGCCGCGGATCAGCGTCAGCGCGCCGGTGCACACGTCCAGGTCCAGCCCGTCGAGCACCACGCGATCGCCGAACCGCACCCCGACGCCGTGCAGGCCGGCGATCGGGCCGCCGCCGGCGACCCGGGCCGTCGCGGTGCGCGCCGGCTCGGCGGCGCTCACCTCGTCCGAGCCGCGCAGCACGATGCGCCCGCCGTCGGCGCTGGCCCGCACCGACCGCAGCGCTCCCGCGTCGCGGCGCATCGCCTCGGGCAGGCGCACCCAGCCCCGGTCGTCGACCACGAGCAGCTCGTCGTCGGGCGCCTGCGGGGCCCACTGCTCGGACAGGCGGCCGTCGCGGATGCGGACGACGCGGTCGGCGATGCGCGAGGCGCGCTGGTCGTGCGTGACGAGCAGCAGCGTCGCCCCGATCGCGGCGACCGCGTCGGCCAGCAGCGCGTACACCGCGTCGGCCGAGGCCAGATCCAGCTCGCCGGTCGGCTCGTCGGCCAGCACGACCGTCGGCTCGTGGGCGAGCGCGGCGCAGACGGCCACCCGCTGGGCCTCGCCGCCGGACAGCGTCGCCGGGGTGCGGTCGGCCAGGTGTCCGAGGTCGAGCCGGTCGAGAGCCTCGACGGCCCGGCGCCGGGACTCGACGCGACGCACGCCGGCCAGCCGCCGCGGTCCCAGACGAGCGCC
>Ga0081455_10008339_pt1 | contig 10792 bp, 7 predicted proteins | sample TabmetS3T2R1_FD_70207 | JGI IMG/M metagenome (GOLD analysis project Ga0081455, IMG submission 70207) | Tabebuia heterophylla rhizosphere microbial communities from the University of Puerto Rico - S3T2R1 | ecosystem: Host-associated > Plants > Roots > Rhizosphere ... | reverse complement strand
ATCATTGGCGACTCGCACCTCATGCTGGTCGACGAGTTTCCGGAAATGGGTTGTCTTTCGCCGCAGAGCACCGGCGGTTCTCCGGTCACAATTCACATTTATGTGGAGGATGTGGACACGATTTTTAAACAGGCCATTAATGCAGGTGCGCAGGAAAAAATGCCGCTGGCAGATATGTTCTGGGGTGATCGATATGGAATGATAGCCGACCCATTCGGTCATACATGGTCGATCGCGACGCATAAAGAAGACCTGACTGCTGAAGAAATGAAAGAAAGGTCCAAATCAGCCTTCGGAGCAAATCAATAAGTCGAGTAATGCTATTTACCGCTGAGGCGCAGAGCAAGCAGAGGCGGCGCAGAGATAATAAAATAGAGTTTGCCATAATTCTTTTTTCCTACTCTGCGTTGCCTCTGCGCTGTTCTGTGCCTCTGCAGTGAATGGACTAGCGTGTATACCTGCCGCCCGGCATCCTGACCGGCCCGGGGTGGAAGAATTTTTCCGGCGTCATCACCCCATCCTTTTTGAAGACTACCCCGTTTTTCATAACGAACTCCACATTTCGCAATGCGTCAATATCGGTAAGCGGGTCTCCGGCAACGGCGATCAGATCGGCGAAGAGGCCGGGCTTGATGGGGCCGCGTTCTTTGATTACATCAGCGGCTTTGTAACCGTTGATTGTGATTGCACGCAGGATGTCGGCTGGCGGAATCATCGCTGCTTTCCAGGTTTCTAAAAAGGCAATAGTCAGGTCGCCGCGGCTTAGCCATTCACCGGTCTTTTCATTCTTCATCCGTTCATTCCAATAATCGAAGTCAGTCGAAAATGTCAACGGAACCTTTTTCTCCCAGGCGTCGCGCAGTTTGGCGACTGTTTGTTTGAAGGTATTTTCGCTCCCGCGATATTTGCTGAAGGGGGTGTCTGTGCCCGCGAGGAAGATACCCTTCTCGGCCATCTGCCGGTGGTGTTCCGGCGTTAATGCATTGCCGTGTGCGATGATATATATTCCCGCGTCAATCGCACGCTGCGCGCCTTCGGGAGTCTGCACATGCCCTTCGACTTTACATCCGCCTTTGGCAGCCTCGTCGATCGCGAGTTTGATGTCCTCGACCGAATAGCCCCAGGGTTTGCAATCAATACAGAGTTTGATCGTCCTTGCCCCAAAAAGCATGTTTTCCCGAACTGCGCGGACGATCTCGTCGTGGCTGTTGGCGTCAATGTACTCGGGGAACATGATGTTGTGTTGCTTGTACATTTCCGGTGTCGGCCAGAATTGTCCGCCCGTGCTGCCGATCATCGGCCCTGACGGAATAACCGTTGGTCCGGGTAACCAGCCTTGTTCGATTGCCTGCCGTAACGCGGTATCGGCATACAGCGCGTTGTTTCCCACATCGCGAATGACAGTAAATCCCGAGTTGAGCAATTGAATACCGTTGGATGCCGCCTGGATCGCACGGAGCGGCGTCGATTCCATGACGTAGGTCAGGTAGTAGTAATTATTCTCGGGTTGCTCCTTGTAGGTTATCGCCATATGGGTGTGCGCATCAACGAGACCTGGCAGGACAGTGAGTTTTGACAGGTCAATGACCGTAGCACCGGTGGGGATCGCCAGGTTGGCGCCGACCGCCATGATCTTCTCACCTTCGATGATAATCACTTGATTTACCGCCGCCGTTCCGGTTTCCGGGTCGATCAGACGGCCCGCTTTAATTGCCGTGACTGCAGTGGACTGCGGCGGAGTTTGTGAGGCAGTTGCGCCTGGCATTAGGACCAGTAATAGTAGACAGAATGTGCCCATTTGCTTTTTCATCGGTTTCTCCTCTATCTATTTGAGTGAACAGTTAAGAAATGTGGAGAGAGAATACGAAACAAATGAAAATAACGAAACAGAAGAAATAGTTTTCAGTTTTCAGTTTTCAGTTGAAAGTGTTTATTACTGGGAACGCGCTCGTCTCGATACCGCTGGCGAATTCCTTCAGCCGATTACCAACTGGGGGGCCAGAAGTTGCCGGATGCGGCTACGGCGGGTACGTGCAACTGGCGCTCCCAGTAGCCAGTTTAGAATCCGCAGTAGGTTCAGCGCTGTTGCCGTCAATAGGCTTTGTAAATGTGTCTTCGCCAGTCCGACGTAGCGTGCTTGCCGCAGCCCGCTGCGTCGCACTGCTTGCGAGAGCGTGCCTTCAATGCCGGCGCGCTTGGCGTATGTTGATTGGTAGCCCGGAGCTTGCGTGCGTGCGCGGGCGCGTTGCAGAGCCTCCCATTCCACTTGCGGCATGATCGTTAAGCTGCGCCGCTGCTCTTTGGTTTGTGTACATTGCGCGCGCAGCGGGCATGCGCCACAGGCTGTGCGCGAGAATTTGATGCGAATCATCGGTTGTCCATGCATTTGCTGTTCGTTCCAACTCGCACTCGTTTGACCGCTGGGGCAGGTCGCTTGCTTCAGCGCCCAATCGAGCTGAAAGTCGCTGGCCGCGAAGCCAGTGCCCGCACGCGCTTGCCAAGAGGTGTTGCCGAGCGGCGGCCCGCACAGTTCGATGCCGTAGTGTCGTTCACTCTCCACCAGAGCCGTGGCCTGGACGTAGCCGGCATCTGCCAATTGGCGCTGCGGCAGGCGTTCGTGCGCGGACAAATCTTGTTGAATAGTGGGCAGCGCGGCGACATCCGGCGTCGTCGCCACGGTGGTCGTCACTTGCGTAACCAGGCGTGGTGCCTCCGCATCACAAGTCTCCGTCACATGCACTTTGTAACCGAGCCATCCCTGTCCACGCTTTTCGGCGTAGCGCGCTTCGACCTCGTAGGGCGAACGAATTTGCTGCGCTGCGCTGGGCACGCCGTCGCGCGCTGTGCGCCACTGCCACGCCTCGTCGCGCCAGCAGAACTGCTGCACCCAGATGCGGCGCAAGGCTTCGACCGCCGGTATCTGGCGCAACCACTCATACGGCGCAGGCGCTGCCCACAAAGCCGCCAACAATGCATGTCCGTCGGCGCCCGCTTGTTGCGCCAAGGCTTGCCGCGCCTTTTCCTGGCTGGGCAAATGCCATTCGTTGAGCCGCACGCCATAGCGTTCGCCCCAGACCGCTGGACACTGCGCGACAACCCATTCCGGCGCCACTTGCGCCAGCGTTTCCAGCGCATGCGTGAGCGTCAGCAGCACCACTTCCAAGCGCGTCAAGTTGTGCGCGACCGCCAAGACATGCGTCGCATCGGTGCGTTGCTGCCCCCTGCCCTTGAGCCAGCCGCGCTCGGCGCAACGGGTCAACAAGCTTTCAAAGAGCCGTTTCCCGGCCTCATGCTCCAACAAGCGCCGGCGAAATTCGCTCAACACCGAAGCGTCAAAGCCGTCATCCTCGAGCGGCAAAGCGAGCAGATATTTCCACTCCAAGCGGCTGCGCACCGCATCGGCGGCCTGTTGATCGCTCAACTGCTCGGCGAACTGCAAGACGCTGACCAAGGCCAGCCGCCATGGGGCATAGGCGGGCTGCCCCGTCGCCGGATAGAGATCGGCGAAGGCCTGATCGTCATACAGATCGGGCAGTTCGTCGCGCAACTGCATCCACGGATGCCCTTTGCGAAAAGCTTTGCGTGCGATCCGTGCGGTCTCGTCCGGAATCTCCGGCAACGGATGAACTGGGAGTGACATGCTTTAGGCTCCTTTTTTAATGAGTTTATAAGCCATAGACTCCCCATATTTTAACCACTAACAGGAGCGCAGGCGATTCGCCAGCGGTATCGAGACGAGCGCGCTCCCAGTTATTTCCGTTCGTTCCGTAATCTCTCTTCAACAAATATGAGAAGCCGAAACACATTAAGAATGCTCTGCCTGGTCGCTGCTTTATCCTTCGGCTGGTGCGCCTTTGACGGGCCCTCGTCCGCTGGCTCAGGCCGCCAACCGCAGGTGGATTTCGAGCGCGACATCCGCCCCCTGCTGCACGCGCGCTGCGTCGAGTGCCACGGCGCGAACAAACAGCAATCGGGTTTGCGACTGGATCGCAGAACCGCCGCACTAAAAGGCGGAGTGGGCGGCGTCGTGATCGTCCCCGGCCAGAGCGCGGCGAGCGAACTCATCCGGCGCGTGAGCAGCGCGGACAAGGCTGAAATGATGCCGCCCACCGGCAGCCGACTGACAACGCGCGAAATCGCTTTGCTCAAAGCCTGGATCGACGCGGGCGCGCCCTGGCCCGAAGAAAAGGTCGCCGTTGAAGCCAAACGCGCCGATAAAAACTGGTGGTCATTGCAACCTCTCTCCCGTGTCGAAACGCCAATGACGAAGGACATTCCGCAGCTTTGGGCAGGCTCGCCGATTGATCGCTTCATCTACGCGAGGCTGGCCGAACGCAATTTGCAGCCGAATCCACCGGCCGATCGTCGGACGTTGATTCGCCGCGTAAGTTATGACCTGACCGGATTGCCGCCCTCGCCGGAAGAGGTCGAAGCTTTCGTTAACGACAACGACCCACGAGCCTATGAGAAACTGGTTGACCGTTTATTGGACTCGCCTCGTTATGGCGAGCAATGGGGCCGGCATTGGCTGGACGTAGCGCGCTTCGGCGAGAGCAAGGGGTTTGAACAAAATCACATCATCAATAATCTCTGGCCATACCGCGATTATGTGATCCGTTCGTTCAATGAAGACAAGCCGTTCAACCGCTTCATCATCGAACAACTCGCCGGCGACTTGGTCGGGCCGGGCGATCCAAATGTCGAAGTCGCGACTGCCTTCCTGGTCTGCGGCCCGTATGACGCAGTCGGGAATCAGGATGAAGTTCAAAAACAGGTCATTCGCGCCAACACACTCGACGATCTGATCACGGCCACCAGCAACGCCTTTCTCGGACTGACGGTCAATTGCGCGCGCTGCCATTACCACAAATTCGACCCGATCCCGACAGAAGATTACTACCGCATGCGCGCCGCCTTCGAAGGCACTACGCACGGCGAGCGCGTGCTGGCCACTGCTGAAGCAAAAGCACGCTACGTCGCAGCCGCGCGCCCGTTGGAGGTGCGTCGCAGCGAATTGACGAGAGAGAAAGCCGAGCTGGAAAAAAGCATCGCCGCGCGCGCGAAAGAGAAAGCCGCACAGGCCGCAAGTTATCCCTTGCCGAAGGTCACGCGATATTTCAACGAACACCGCTTTGCGCCGCTTGAGGCGCGCTACGTGAAATTCAGGATGCTGGCGCATTCCGACAATCCGAAATCTGCGGTCAATGCGCGGCTGGACGAAGTTGAAGTCTGGACACAAGCGCCTGACGCCCGCAACGTCGCGCTGGCCGGCCAGGGAGCGAAAGCCAGCGGCGCCATTGCGCGCCGCGCTGAAGATGTCGCAGGCGCCCCATACGGCGTCGAATTGGTCAATGACGGCAAATTCGGCGAGCGCTGGTTCGTCGGGAATCCGGCGGAACTTACCCTGAGCCTCCCTCGAGTTGAAACTATCGAACGGATAATCTTTTCACACGACCGTACTGCCGGGCCGAATGATCAGGGTGCAGGGCTGGGGCCGTTCGTCACCGAATATGAAATCCTGATCTCGCTCGACGGTCAGGATTGGCGAGCGGTGGCCGATTCCTCCGCACGCCCGCCATTCAATGAAGCGCAAATGGTCGAGCGGTTCTCGCGCGTCGTGATGACCGAGGCGGAGCGGCGGAGGCTCGGCGCGCTCGACCTGGAACTCGCACAAGTCAATCGCGAATTGAAAGCCATCCCGCCGCTGCCGCTCGTCTGGGCGGGTAAATTCGAGCAGCCGAAGGAGACCACCTACGTGCAGAGAGGCGGCGATCCGCTGAGGCGTGGTGCGGAGGTGGCCCCGGCGAGCCTGGCCGTCCTGGAGGAAGTGGTGAGGCCTTTCTCCCTGCCCGTGACTGCGCCGGAAGGCGAGCGCCGGTTGGCGTTGGCCGAGTGGATTGCAAGCGATGAAAATCCGTTGACCGCGCGCGTGCTGGCGAATCGCATCTGGCATTATCACTTCGGCACGGGACTGGTTGATACGCCCAGCGATTTCGGTTATCTGGGCGGCAAACCCACACACCCTGAGTTGCTTGATTGGCTCGCGCGACGGTTGCCGGCAAACGGCTGGCGCCTGAAGGCGCTGCACCGCGAGATTCTGCTCTCGCAAACTTACCGGCAGAGCAGCGACTATCGAGCAGCGGCGGCGCGTGCCGATGCGAGCGCGCGGCTGTTGTGGCGATTCCCGCCGCGGCGGCTTGATGCCGAGGAGGGTCGCGACACCCTGCTCAGCGCCAGCGGGAAGCTCGATCTGCGAATGGGCGGACCCGGCTTTCGACTCTATCGCTACCTCGAAGACAATGTGGCTACCTACGTGCCGCTCGAGCAGCACGGGCCTGAGACTTATCGCCGCGCGGTCTATCATCAAAACGCGCGCTCGTCGCTGGTTGACGGGTTGACCGAATTCGATCTGCCGGACAATGCTGCGGCCGCGCCCAATCGCATCCGCACCACTTCACCCTTGCAGGCGCTGACAATGCTCAATCATTCGTTCACGCTTGTCATGGCCGACGCGCTGGCAGAGCGGGTGAAACGCGAGGCTCCGCAAACTCCTTCGGCCCAGGTTCGCCGCGCGTTTGCAATATCCTTTCAGCGCCAGTCGACGGCGGAAGAAGAACGCGAAGCGCTGGAGTTGATCGGGGCTCACGGCTGGCGGGCGTTTGGGCGCGCGCTCTTGAATACCAATGAGCTGTTGTATGTATATTGAATAGGAACCGCGATGGACACTTATTCACCACTGGCTTTAACTCGCCGCCATTTTCTTCATCACACCGCGACAGGTCTGACGGGCGTGGCGCTGACGCATCTGCTCGGCGCTGAGCTTGAGGCCGCCCAGCGCATCCAGCATCACACGCCCAAAGCGAAACAGGTCTTGCAAATCTTCTGTCCGGGCGCGGCCTCGCATATGGATTTGTGGGACTACAAACCGGCGCTTGAAAAATACGATGGCACGCCACTGCCGGGCGCGGAAAAGGAAGTCACCTTTCAAGGAAAGAACGGCAATCTCATGAAATCACCCTGGGGATTTGCGCCTGCTGGCCAGAGCGGCAAGCCGATTTCGACGCTCCTCCCGCACATGGCCCGGCACGCCGACGAGATTGCCTTTATTCATTCGATGACTTCACGCTCCAACACGCACGGGCCGGCGAGCGTCTTTATGCACACCGGATTCGTGCGTGAAGGCTATCCGGCGGCCGGCGCGTGGGCCAGTTATGCGCTGGGCAGTCTCAACGACAATCTACCGGCTTTTGTCGCGCTGATTGACGTGCGCGGCGAGCCGCCCAACGGCAAGGCGAACTGGACGAGCGGCTTTTTACCGGCACAGCACCAGGGCGTGATGCTGGCGGCGCATCAGCCGATCCGCAATCTGAATCGCCCGGAGCAGATTGCCGATGCCGAAGAACAGGCGACCCGCGATTTCTTGCGGCGGTTGAACGAAGCGCACGCACTGCGCAATCCCGGCGAGAGTGATTTGCGCGCGCGCATCTCGTCTTACGAACTGGCCGCGAAGATGCAGCTGACTGCGCCTGAAACCGCCGACCTCAACCGTGAGCCGGCAAACATCCATAAACTCTACGGAACCGGGGACACTAATCCGCTGCAGGCTGCTTACGCTCGTAATTGTCTACTTGCGCGCCGGCTGCTCGAACGCGGCGTGCGTTACGTAAGTCTCTTTTGCGCTTCGCGGGCGAGCGGCATTGATGGCTTACTCAACTGGGACGCGCACCGCACGCTGAAGACCGATTACGAGCGCCACTGTCCGATCTTTGATCAACCGACGGCGGCCCTGCTCACCGATCTGAAACAGCGCGGCATGCTCGAAAATGTACTGGTGCTCTGGACCACCGAGTTCGGGCGCATGCCGACGCACCAGGAAGGGACGACCGGGCGCGATCACAACCCGGACGGCTTCACGGTCTGGCTGATGGGCGCGGGCGTCAAGGGCGGCGTAAGCTATGGCGCCACCGATGAGTTCGGGCGGCGCGCACTCGAACCGGTGACGACGGTTTACGATTTCTATGCGACAGTTTTGCATCTGCTGGGGCTTGATCACGAGCGGCTGACTTACTATCACAACGGGACGAACCGCCGGCTGACGGACGTGCATGGGCACGTAATTCGTGAGGTGCTGGCTTGAATCAGGCAAAAAAATATAGGACAAAAAAATAAGAACTAAAAGATATGGTTCCTTATTTTTCTGTCCTACATTTTTTTGTCTTATTTTGTCCTCGTAGCAGACAGCATTATGGCGCTCGAACTATTCCGTTTTTTTCGCCGTGGTCCTGTTGACTTTCCACGTGCCTTTTCCCGCTACCTCAGTCGAATTTTTAGGGACAAGGGTAAAAGTACCTTCAAGATTATCTCCCGCGAATGCTCCTTCGAGGAAGGCCTCCACCTGGCCATTCGGCAAATCGACGGTAGCTTTCATCTTTCCGCCCGCAATCTCGAGCAATTTGAAATCTACTGATTGATCTCCATGATTTGTTGTATATTCAACCTTGCCATTCCACTTCCCCTTCTCATCCTTAATAAAGGTGTATTTAATCTGGCCGGAGTCCCCATTCTCAGGGCTAAAGGTGCCGGTCCACGTGCCGGCATATTTTTGATCATCTGATTTGACTTCTTGTAACGTCTTGCCCGGTTCTCCAGCGACCGCGAATCCTGACGTAATTAACCACATCGAAGCAATGATTAATGATGTGACACGGAAAAGTGTAATTTGCATGCATTCTCCTTTGATTTTTCGATTATCTAATGCGCGCTGCGCGACGAGAAAAGAGATATACCGACCGAGACATCTGCAAATCCGCGCGGAAGTACGCCTGCTTTACCCCTGGAGGATAGGTAATGAATGCGCCTCCCGAAAAAGTTAACCCAGTCGATCTAAAAAATCCTTCCCTAGACGTGCCCAGTTTATAAATATTCACCTAGACCGTCAAGGGGGAATTCGTAATTTGCCGGATCACAGGTTGAATGAGATTAGTGACGATAAATGAGTCGTCATTCCCCTGCTCAAAGGGCCATTGCCTGCTGACCCTCAGGAATGCCCGGAACATTTGCGCGCATCGCTGAAACAGAATGCCCGCCGATCTCAGCGGGCATTCTCAAAGAAAACCTGAATCCTGTTTGATTTAGTAGCGACCAAGGCCAAACCGAAAGCCGTAGTTATCAGCGAATCGGCGATAGGCCCGGGCGTATCCGATACGGAACCCTTCGCGGTAGTCATTGCTGCCAAAGCGGAAGCGTGGATGGCGGAACGGATTGAACCTGAGATGCTCACTGGCATCTTCCCTGCCCCGGATCAGCCCGTCACGGTAACCACGGCGTACTTCAAATCGCTCACGAAGGTTGTCTGGCCAATCATCGCGCTCTCGGCGATCGTCTTGCCAATCTTTGTGATCTCGGCGATTGTCTTGCACGCTGTCGCGGTCACGGTCGCGCCCTCGCTCGTCCTGGGCGAATGCGTTAGAACTGCCGGCGGCGACAATAAACATTGCGGCCAGCGTGATTGAAAGTCCGGTAGTTTTGATAGCTTTGATAATCATATATATATCCTCCTTGTTCTCCTATGGCTGAGTTCAACATTGCCGCCCTGGCAACTACATCCTCAATACCTTCGCTTTGGACTATTGCATTTGGCGGGCCACACGATGCGCTGCAGCCTAACTGCTTGATTTTTCGCGTTGTGCGGCTTTTCCAGGAGTTAACGAACCGCGAGAACGTCGGATTGAGCGCACAAAAACGTCAACGACCGAACTGAAAAGGGCTTCTCTTCACCGCTGTGTGAAACGAAAATGCCATCCGGGCATTCCATCGTCGTAAATTTCCTTTATCAGCCTACCCAGGGATTCCCATTTCGGTTCGTCTTCGGTTCTAATCAATCAGTTACCACAATTGGTCATGCAGCGGTTGCTGATCTCTTTGCTCCATAGATTCGATATGTCTCGTTGACCATCAACCGTAAATGTGAAATATTCCGCCCAGATAGGACGCATAACGATACGGCGGCGCCCAATCGGCAAGTGTAGTTTGGGCTGCAACTGGCTTTCAAAAAAAGGCGCAACGGAATGACGAAACCCTGGCAATCCGAAGATGAATTATTCGCGCTCGCGCGGCGCGAGCTGTTTACGGCCGTGGTCGGCGATGTAATGGACAAACTCGGTTTGCAGCGGCAATTTCTACCGCCGCAGATTCAACCGATACGCGAAGACATGACGTTGATTGGGCGTGCGATGCCCGTTTTGACGGCGGACGTCTTCGACGAATCACGAGACCGGCCGGAAAATCCCGTGATGGCGCAGCCTTTCGGACTGATGCTCCGCGCACTCGACGATCTGAAGAAGCAGGAAGTTTACCTCTGCGCCGGGGCCTCACCGCAGTATGCGCTGTGGGGTGAGTTGATGAGCACGCGTGCTACGAAGCTAGGCGCGGCCGGCGCTGTTCTTGACGGCTATGTTCGCGACACATCTGGCATATCGCGTCTGGGATTTCCCACTTTCTCTCGCGGCCGTTACGCGCAAGATCAGGGGCCGCGTGGCAAGGTGATTGACTTTCGCTGTGCGATTGAGATTCAAGGCGTCCGCGTCGCGCCGGGCGATCTGATTTTTGGCGACCTGGAAGGCGTCCTTATCGTGCCGCAGTCAGCAATCGAAGAGGTTTTCATTGCCGCTGTCGAAAAGGCGCGCGGAGAGAAACTGGTCAAGCAGGCGCTCGAGGAGGGAATGAGCGCAACAGATGCTTTTGAAAAATACGGAATTCTCTGAGAAGAGGATTACGAAATAAACGAAAATAA
>Ga0081455_10008338_pt1 | contig 10792 bp, 7 predicted proteins | sample TabmetS3T2R1_FD_70207 | JGI IMG/M metagenome (GOLD analysis project Ga0081455, IMG submission 70207) | Tabebuia heterophylla rhizosphere microbial communities from the University of Puerto Rico - S3T2R1 | ecosystem: Host-associated > Plants > Roots > Rhizosphere ... | reverse complement strand
CGGACTGAAGTTCGTCTGCAAATGGCATAAATGCGACGTGCCGCAATGTCCGCTCTCATGGCCGCTTTCGACGGCAAAGCCGACCAGATATGCTCACTTCGAGTTCTTTGGCTCGTGACCCCATCCGGACATCGGTCGAGAGGTGGGGCGCGCCGTGCTAGGCTACCCCACTTGGGGGATATGACGGCGTGGCATAGCCGCCTCCGTTCAGAACAATTCAGGTCCGCCCATAAGACTCGCCGGCCACTCCGTGGCAGGCTGAGCGTGCGGTAATCCGTCGAGGGAGGGAGCCGCAATGTCCGGCATGAGACGGCGGGAGTTCGTGGCGCTGCTTGGCGGCGCGGCGGCGGGATGGCCGCTGGCGGCGAGGGCGCAACCCGGGAACCTGCCGATCATCGGAATCTTGGGCTCGGGCTCACCCGCGGGCCAGGGCCAATGGTACGCCGGCTTTGTTCAGCGACTGCGCGAACTCGGTTGGACCGAGGGCCGAAACGTTGCAATCGAGTATCGGTGGGCGGAAGGACTTGACGAGCGCTTCGCTGAGATTGCAGCCGAGTATGTGCGGCGCAAGGTGGATGTCATCGTCACGTCGGGAAACTCGGCTATCGCAGTGGCTAAGCAGACGACGTCGGTCATCCCGATCGTCTTCGCCGTGGCTGGGGACCCGGTCGGCACCGGCTTGGTCGAGAACTTGGCGCGCCCGGGGGGCAACGTCACAGGGCTGTCGGGGCAGGGAACCGACACCACGGGCAAGCGACTCGAACTCCTGCAAGAGGTTGTGCCGGGCCTGCAGAGGCTTGCGGTGTTGGCCCATGTCGGGAGTTCCTATGCCGCGCTGGAGATGCGTGAGGTTGCGTCAATGGCGCGCCCCTTCGGCCTCGATGCGACATTGCTTGAAATTCGCAGCGCCCAGGACATCGCGCCAGCCGTCGCGGCGGTCAAAGGCCGCGTGCAGGCGCTTTATGTCGTTACCGACACATTCGCATACGTCCAACGAATTCGAATCCACACTGTGACCCTTGCTGCTCAACTACCGACCATGCACGGCTTTCGCGAGTACGTCGAAGCGGGCGGCCTCATGTCCTATGGGGCAAGCTTCCCAGACCTTTGGCGGCGCGCCGCCGTCTACGTTGACAAGATTTTGCGCGGATCGAAGCCTTCCGATCTCCCCGTCGAGCAGCCAACCAAGTTCGAATTGGTCATCAATTTGATCACAGCCAAGGCTCTCGGCATCGAGATGCCTCCCACGCTGCTCGTCCGCGCCGACGAGGTGATCGAATGATGAGACGGCGCGACTTCATCACGCTGCTCGGCGGCGCCGCGGCGTGGCCACTCGCAGCTCGTGCGCAGCAGCCGGCACTGCCTTTGGTCGGCTTTGTCAGCGGCCGGTCGGCCGAGGTTTCCGTGCGCCACGCCGCTGCGTTCCGCAAAGGCCTCAACGAAACCGGCACCATCGAGGGCCAGAATGTGATGGTCGAGTATCACTGGCTCGCGGGCCAATACGATCGCCTGCCGTCCCTCATGGCCGATTTTGTCCGCCGTCGCGTGGCCGTGATCGTCACGCCCGTCGGTGCTGGTGCGCTTGCGGCCAAGGCTGCCACCACGACAATCCCGGTCGTGTTCGGCCTCAGTGACGACCCGGTCAAGTTGGGTCTGGTCGCCAACCTTGCCCGGCCGGGAGGCAATGCGACCGGCATCAATTTTCTCAACGCTGAAGCTGTGGCCAAGCGGTTGGGGCTCTTGCGCGACCTAGTGCCCAAGGCGGTTCGGATTGCTGTGCTGGTCGATCCGGCCAATGTTCCGCCCACCGAGGCCACGCTGCGAGACATGCCGGAAGCTGCGCGCGCCCTCGGATTGCAAATTCAGGTCCTCAAAGCGAGCACGAGCCCCCGCGAGATCGAGGCGGCCTTCGGCGCCCTCGTACGCGATCGTGCCGACGCCCTCTTCGTCGCCCCCGGCGGGTTCTTCAGCAGCCGGCGCGTCCAACTTGCGACGCTCGCGGCACATCATAGGGTTCCCGCGGCCTATTCCCTTCGCGAGTTCGTCGAAACCGGTGGGCTGATGAGCTACGGAACGATCGTTAGCGACGCATATCGCCAAGCCGGCGTGTACACCGGGCGCATTCTCAAAGGCGAGAAGGCTGCTGACCTCCCGGTCGTGCTGGCCACGAAAGTCGAGCTGATCCTCAACCTCAAGACCGCCAGGGCGCTCGGCATCACCGTTCCGCTGCCGCTCTCCGGCCGCGCCGACGAGGTGATCGAATAGATCGACCAGAGAGGGAGGGATCGAAATGAAACTTCCTCGCCGACAATTCTTGCATTTTGCCGCCGGCGCCGCCGCGCTCCCGGCAATCTCCCGCATCGCATCGGCGCAGACCTACCCGGCGCACCCCGTGCGCCTGATCGTGCCAATCGCGCCTGCAGGCGGCGGCGATATCCTCGCTCGCCTGATGGGACAATGGTTGTCGGAGCGGCTCGGCCAGCAATTCATCATCGATAATCGGCCGGGTGGCGGCGGCAATCTCGGCACGGAGGTCGTCGTGCGTGCCCCGGCCGATGGCTACACACTTCTGTTGGTTGGCTCTTACAACGCGGTTAACGCGACGTTCTATGATAAGCTCAAATACAACTTCCTCCGCGATATCGCGCCAGTCGCTGGCATCATCCGAAGTCCCTACGTCCTGGTGGTCAACCCGTCGGTTCCGGCCAAGACCGTTCCCGAACTCGTCGCCTACGCCAAGGCCAATCCCCGCAAGCTCAGTATGGCGTCGGCTGGGACCGGCACCGGGAGCCACACTACGGGCGAGCTGTTCAAGATGATGACCGGTGTCGATATGGTGCACGTGCCGTATCGTAGTGGTGGGTCGGCGGTCACTGACTTGCTGGCCGGGCAGGTGCAGGTCTTATTCAATCCCCCGCTTGTGTCGATTGCGCACATCAGGGCCGGCAGGCTGCACGCTCTCGCGGTAACGACGGCAACTCGCCTGGACGTATTGCTGGATGTTCCGACCGTGGGCGATTTCGTGCCGGGCTATGAGGCGAGCACATGGTATGGTTTCGGCGCTCCCACGAACACACCCACCGATATCGTCGACAAGCTCAACAAAGAGATCAACGCTGCCCTTGCTGATCCCAAAATGAAGGCGCTCATTTCCGACATGGGAGCCGCGCCGTTTGTCAGTTCGCCCGCCGACTTTGGCAAGTTCATCGCCGACGAAACCGAGAAGTGGGGCAAGGTGATCCGGGCCGCCAACATCAAGCCGGTGTGAGCACCGGGCCGGCACGCGGGCGACATTCCGTAACGTCCGTTACGCGAATGCGTGACGATCGGAATAGCGAGACCTAGCATTCCCCGGGCACGGTGAGGCGTCCATCGGATCTCCACTGCTGCTTACGCGCGGGCAGCACACTCAATCTTGGAGAAAGGAACATGAGCAAACCCGAAACTCAAAGTACAAGCCGGTCACCCCAGCAAGTGCTCATGCAGATCCCCGAAGGTATGTGGGTCGCACAATGTGTTGCCACGGCAGCAAGGCTTGGCATTGCAGATGCGTTGGCACAGTCGCAACCACAGGGAAGCACTACGTTGGCGCGTGCTGTCGGCGCAGACGCGTCGGCCCTGGGACGATTGCTGCGGGCCCTGGCCAGTTTGGGAGTGCTTGCAGAGCCGTCGCCTCAGCAGTATGCGCTCACTCCAGTTAGCGAGTTGCTCCGCCGAGATATTCCCGGCTCGATGCGCGACTGGTTGATTGCCGAAACTGACACTCCGCATTGGCAGGCGTGGGGTCAACTCTATGAGGGTGTGCGCTCTGGCCGCACAGTCATTCCGGAGCTGTTCGGAATGCACATTTACGACTATTACGCTGCACACCCGGCTGACCTTGCCTATTTCAGTCGAGCGATGGGTAACGTTTCAGCGCTAGTAGCCAACGGCACCGTGCAACATTTCGATTTTTCGCGGGCTCGACATATTGTCGACGTCGGTGGAGCAGATGGCGGACTCCTGCTGGCAATCTTGGAGGCCAATCCGCATGTGCACGGCACAGTGTTCGACCGGCCTCAGGTGGTGGGAGCTGCCCGTCAGGCGATTGAGGCCAAGAACTATCAAGCACGGTGCGAGGCAGTTGCGGGGGATTTCTTCGAAGCAGTGCCTCAAGGTGGGGACCTATATGTGCTCAAGTTCATCTTAGTCGATTGGAAGGACGCCGAAGCGCTGCGGATTCTGCAGAACTGCCGCACAGCCATCACCCCGGATGGGAAGCTGCTCGTCATTGAGATGACCATCCCTGACACCAATGAACCGTCTCCGGGGCAGTTATTCGATCTGAACATGCTCGTGATGACCGGGGGCCAAGAGCGCACGCAGAGTGAATACGGCGATCTATTGGCCAAGGCAGGATTTCGTCTCAACCGCGTTGTTCCAACGGGCTCGCCCTTTCAGGTGCTGGAGGCGATCGCAGTCTGACTCGCGTTACGGAAGCTCAGGAACCGCCGGCCCATTAAAGACGGTCGGGCTAGGCTCCCGACGAAGCCACTCTTTGCTGGGTCGACGAGATGCATAAAGATGATCGGAATAGTGCGAGTCTCCCGCTGCAGTCGCGCCTCAGCTAACGCGGTCTAAGCAAGAACAACATCTGGTTTGAGCTTCACGAGCTCGGCTGCGGAGCGAGCCGCTGAGGGCGGCCTCTCCGATCATTCACGTCCGCGATTTTCTCGACGCGAGCCCACGCTTCGACTTGTTCGACAAACAAGGTGGAACGGGCCGGGAGCATAGCTTTGGACGAAGCGGGCTGCGATGCCTCGCGGCCGAGAGCCTCGTAAATGAACTGCACCGGCTGGACGAGATCGCGGGCCAGATCGGCGCTTACCGGCGTGTGCTTGGATTCGGATCGAGATCGACCGTCCGAACCTAGCCAGTTAATCCAGCTTTCCGGAGGCCCTCCAGGACGCGAGCACAATCCGCAGGGTCCGAGTACACCTCATCGTCCGATAGATCAGCTTGCAGCGTAAGGGCATGAACAAGGGCTTCCCGCGCTTCGTCGATCCTTCCCATCAGTCCCAAAGATGCGGTCAGAAGCCGCCACGCACCCGCGTGTTTCGGATGCGATGCAGCCGTCGCGCGGCAGACCGCGACCGTCTCTTCATACCTCTTGAGAGCGAATAGTGCCGTGTACCGCGCAACCGGCGCATAGTTTGCCAGAAACGGATCGCGCCGACTCAGTCGGTTTGCCTGCTCCACGGACTGCAGCCCACGCTCCGGTTGGCCGCCGACGGCTAACGCGTATCCGAGCCCGGCGTGGCCGAGCGCAAATCCAGGACTCAGCTCCACTGATTTGGTGAGGTGCGACAAAGCGAGATTGCAGCGCCCTCGCCGCGCGTGACCCAATCCGACCACTAAGTAGCTCCAGGGGTCTTCATTATCCAATGTGAGAGCTCTCGTACCAGCCGCGAGAGCCCTGTTGGTGAATTCACCAATCGGCCCGCGGGTGTCCAAATCGAACATGGTCAGATAGACCCATCCCAACAAGGCGTGCGCATGGGCGTAGTCGGGATCGAGGGTAATGGCGCGCTGCAACTGCTCCTGCGCTTGCACCTGCTCCTCCCCGTTCAGACGCCACATATGCGGCACCGCCCGCATGACGAAGTCCCGCGCATCGATGCCCTGCGGCGGCTTTCTTTGAATTCGAGCCGCCTCGGTCACGAGAATTTGCGGTCCGACGGACCCAATCACACGGGTCGCAATATCGTCCTGCAGGGCGAAGACGTCGGCCAAGTCGCGATCGTACTTTTCCGCCCACAAATGATTGCCTTGGGTGGCATCAATCAATTGGCCCGTCACGCGAACGCGATTGGATGCCGTGCGCACGCTGCCTTCCAAGACGTACCGTACGCCTAGCCGGGCGGCTACATTGCGTACGTCGACCGCTTGGCCCTTATAGGAAAAAGAGGAGGTGGAGGCGATGACGGAGAACCAGCGCTGCCGAGACAATCCCGTGATGATGTCTTCAGTGAGACCGTCGGCAAAGTACTCCTGATCCGGATCTTGGCCCATGTTCTGGAATGGCAGAACGGCAATCGACGGCGTGTCGGGTAATGGCAGAGGTTCGGCATTGGGCACAAGTTTCGGCGCGTCGTTTTCGTTGACCGTCGAATGACGCTTAGCCGGTTGACAGCCTGCCATCCCGATCGGCCCAGAACTGGTCTCGACAATCTCCCCAACAAAGCGGAATCCGCGCTTACGCAACGTGCGAATGAGGCTCTGATCGTTGCCGCTGTCGCCTAGCGCCCGCCGAGCAGCACTGATGCGCGAGCTGAGCGCCGCCTCCGACACGAATCGACCCTGCCAAATTGCCTCAATCAACTCATCCTTGGTCACGATCCGCTCGCGGTGCTGGATAAGGTAAACGATCAAATCGAAGACTTGCGGCTCAATGTGAACAACATCGCCGGCTCGTCGCAGTTCCCGCCGAGCGACATCGATTTCGAAGTCGGCGAAGCAGAAGTCCAAAGCGCCGCTCGTTCCCGCGGCAGACCCTTCGCCGAGGCAAGTTCGGTTTGGATGAGGTGCCTGCACGTTCCTTGCCGCCGTGATGGTGTCAGTCATGGGCGAAGCCCTCCGCAGTCAGAAAAGCAGCAGCGTACCTGTCACGCCAAGCGAGCCCGTATAGATTGATCCACTCCGGTCGCGTTGATTGAATGCCTCACCAGTAGTGTGTGTGTCTTGCCGAGTTACCCTCCCCAATGATCGCCCTATTGGCCCCGGCTGGTCCTGCTGGGCTGGATGATGCGATGGCGGCGACTGGATTCATCGTGGCGGCACGGTCGTTCACGAGCGGAACGAGCATACATAGTGTTGGTTTCCTCGCGACTTCGCGGCAAAGCTATTCGATATCGTCTGTGTCGCGTGGATTCCTCCGATGTCGCGGCGAAGCTATTCTGTGTCGTCTGTATCGCGCAGGAACCCGGTTTGGAGGCCGCTTGGCCGAGCGGACTGCAACCCGCCAGCCGCACAAGGGAGCTTGCCAGCAGCTCAAATTGTCTCGACAAGCCCACGGTCTGCGCGATTATTCTGAGGCGCACTAACGACCCGATACAAACGACACAATTCGCCTCGCCGCGACATATCAGCGATACGAACTGGCGCCAGAATAGGCCAGGAGACCAACGCGATGGCACCTGTAATCCGTTCCAAGTCACGCAAGCGCCTAAAGCACCGCCCGACGCGCAAACCTCGGAGACGAGAGCAAGCAGCGGGCCTGACGCAGGGGCATGGCGAACCCACCCGCGCAGTGATGCGACTCGTGCTCGATGGGATGGGTGAGGGTGTCGCTCTGTTCGACACGGATTTCAGGCTGCGCTTCGTGAATCGTCAGTGGATGGAGTTTCAGGACTGTTCTTCTGACATCGCCTATCTGGGCGCGTCGGGTTACGACATTCTCCGTTTCCAAGCCGAGCGAGGCGACTTCGGTCCCGTGACGGATGTCGAGCAGACGATTGGCGAACGGCTTGCGCTGGCGCGCACGCCAGGTGGCCGAACGGACAAGCGCACGGCAAGCGGTCTGCAGGTCGAATTCAATTTCAAACAGTTTGCTGATGGCAGCCTGCTTGCAGTGTGCCGCGATATCACCGAGCTGAAGCGAGTCCGGGAATCACTGCGGGCGGCCGGCGACGTCCTCAAGGTTATCAGTCAGCCTACATTCAATCTCCAGGCAGTGCTGGATACTTTGGTGGTATCCGCGGCGAGACTATGCGAGGCCGACAAGGCGTTTGTCTTCAGCCTCGAACAGAGCACCTATCGCGTTTCAGCTAATTACGGCTTCTCGCGTGAATATTGGGACTACATGCGGACGCAGCAAATTCCGCCCGGGCGGAACACGCTTGTGGGCCGAACCGTGGTGGAAGGAAGAATCGTCCACATTCCCGATGTTCTCGTCGACCCGGAATACACTTGGGCCGAGTCGCAGAAGCGCGGTGACTATCGCACGATGCTGGGAGTCCCTCTGCTGCGCGAGGGAGTCGCAATCGGTGTCATGGGGATGATGAGGTCCGCGGTGCGACCTTTTACGGAGAGACAGATCGAGCTGATGTCGACATTTGCCGATCAAGCGGCAATCGCAATTCAGACTGCACGCCTGGTGCACGAACTGAAGACGCGCGAAGAAGCCATAGCTGCCGCCAAGGAGGCCGCGGAAGCCGCGCGCGATGTGGCTGAGCGTGAACGCGCCGAGGCGGAGGCTGCCAACCAGGCGAAATCGACCTTCCTTGCCACCATGAGTCACGAGATCCGCACGCCTCTGAATGGTGTGCTCGGCATGATGGACGTGCTGGATCACCAGGGCTTGGACGCGCCGCAGCGGAGCACCTCCGCGACCATGCGCGAGTCAGCCCAAGCATTGTTGCGGATTATTGATGACGTGCTGGATTTCTCGAAGATCGAGGCCGGCCGATTGGAGTTGGAGGAGACCGCTTTCTCGTTGTCGGGCTTGGCAGACGGCGTTTTGCCGGCCTTCCAACAGGAGGCCGCAACCAAGGGGCTCGGATTAGAAGTCGAGATTGTTCCGGGTTCAAACGATGCGCTGGTAGGCGATCCGACGCGTGTGCGGCAGATCCTCTTCAATCTCGTGGGCAACGCGCTGAAATTCACCGAGCATGGAAGCGTCCGCATCCATCTTGCCACAGCGCCACTGGGTGGCGGGCGGGTGAGCCTGGTTCTGGCGGTGACCGATACCGGCATAGGATTGAGCGCCGAACAATGTGCGAAGCTGTTTCAGCCGTTTGCCCAGGCCGACAGCTCGACCACTCGCCGATTTGGCGGAACCGGGCTGGGCTTGTCCATCGTGCGCAGATTGGCGCAACTCATGCAGGGTGATGTAGCGGTTGAAAGTGCGCTTGGCGTCGGATCGACCTTCAAGGTAATTCTGACTCTGCGCGCAGCCCCAGCGGATTCGCCGCTCAAGGAGTTGACCCGCCCGCGAGCGGGCTTGCTTTCGGCGCCTACGCTGCCAGCGGACGCTAATCCCCCGCGCGTACTTGTCGTCGACGACCACCCCGTCAACCGCCGAGTGCTGGTGCGGCAACTCGAACTTTTAGGCCTTGCGGCCGATACGGCGAATGATGGCGGTGAGGCTTTGGAGGCATGGACACAACAGAACTACGCGGCGGTGCTCGCGGATATTCATATGCCAGGGATGGATGGTTACGCTCTGGCGCGATGTATAAGAGCAAGCGAAGCCGAACGGCACAAAGATCGTACCCCTGTGGTTGCAGTAACCGCCAACGCTCTAAAAGGCGAGGAGGAGCGCTGCCTTGCCGTTGGTATGGACGCGTACATCACGAAGCCGGTAAATATCTATCGTCTTCGCGACACGTTGGCGCGCTGGCTGCCTGTCCAAATGCAGGGTGATGCGAGCCCAGCGGCTACCCCACGATCGAGGGCTGCCATTGACCGCAGTGTTCTCGGTGCCTGGCTGGGGGACGATAGCGCCGCCGTCGCCTCGTTTTTGCATCAATTCCGAAATGAGACCACGGAAGCGGAGCGGGAAATCAACGCGGCAGCACGCTCAGGCGATCTCGCCACTTTGGCAGCGGCCGCGCACAAGCTTAACGGGTCAGCCCGGGCTGTGGGGGCGATGGGTGTGGCCAAGGCTGCGGCCGCACTTGAGCGGGCAGGCAGAGCCGGCGACAGAGCGCGCTGCCGCGATGGGCTGGGACCGCTTGCAGCCGAGCTGCGCCGTCTTCGCGCTGAAGTTGAGTCGTCAAGCGAGCCGCGTTAGCGGCCTCAATCCGGCGGCGGCACGAACATGTACCCGACGCCGCGCACAGTCCGGATCGCGTCCGGATGAGCAGGATCGATCTCGACTTTGCGCCTAAGGCGGGCAATACGCAGGTCGATGGCGCGGTCGGATGCCTCCGTTTCGTGATGTGCGACAGCCTCCAGCAGCCAGTCCCGGTTCAACGGCGTGTTCGGATTCTCGGCAAACACCTTGAGGAGGTCGAACTCGCTTGGCGCCAGCGTCTGTTCGCTTCCATCCTGGGCATCAACCAGCCGCCGCTTTTCGAGATCGAGCACGCGACGACCCATGCGCACCCGCAGGCGCGTGGCCGGCGCCCCAGCACTCGTGCGCCGAAGCACGCTTTTCACGCGTGCCAGTAGTTCGCGCGGCTCGAACGGTTTCACGATATAGTCGTCGGCACCGGTCTCCAGACCTACCACGCGCTCGACCATGTCCGAGGCGACCGTGACCATGATGATGCCGATCCGCAAGCTTTTTTGCCGTAGCCACGTGGCGAGTGTGAAGCCGTCCTCGCCAGGCAATCCAACATCGAGCAATATCAGTGCAGGCAATTCGCGCTCTACCAAACGGCGCAGCTCGACACCGTCTTTGGCGCCGCTGAGGCGGAACCCATGCTTCCCGAGATAGTCGAGAAGCAGCCTACGTTGCACCGCATCATCCTCTACGACGACAACATAAGGACCCTTATCCATCCGCGAAAAGCCCTGCTTCCGGTCATTCAAAATATCTCACGCGTCGCGGTTCGGCAATCCACGCCTCGTTCTTGCAGCACTTGCGGTGATGGCGAGGCCGGGTCCCATGCTGTGGGAACGCTGCGCGGTCGTCCTATCGGCCTGACTGAACTCCTCGAACAGCCTAGCCTATTGCTTCGCTGTCGTCGCAATGCTGGTATCGGACGGACAGCTCAATCCAGTCGCGGCCTGACCCCTAGTTGCTCGCAACGGCTCTGGCCCTCTTAGACCTAATCATGCGTTTGGCTTGCAAGCTCTACGCAGGGAC
>Ga0081455_10008337_pt1 | contig 10792 bp, 10 predicted proteins | sample TabmetS3T2R1_FD_70207 | JGI IMG/M metagenome (GOLD analysis project Ga0081455, IMG submission 70207) | Tabebuia heterophylla rhizosphere microbial communities from the University of Puerto Rico - S3T2R1 | ecosystem: Host-associated > Plants > Roots > Rhizosphere ... | reverse complement strand
CTCGAGAGCAGTTCTCGCCTCATTGGGGCGTCTACGAGATAGGCATTCTCTCACCAATTCTTCGCGTTTTCTTTCCGCAGAATCAGGCACTGGCGGAGATGGGTACGCAGCTAAAGCTGACGGAAATTCACGGGTTTTTCCCAACGGTTTGGGCTGCTGCCTATATCGACTTCGGTATCGTGGGCGGCATCGTCTATATCCTGCTATGGGGATTTGTGGGCGGCTGGAGTTCCGCTGGGGCCAGGCGTTCTGCCTTGGTGACGCCGTCATTGCTGCTGGTTTTCATTCTCGCCAGCATTTTTCTTAGTCCTATCCAGGGTCCCCTTGGCGTCGCGAACTCAGTGCTGGTGTTGTTCTCGATGATCGTCACAGGCGCGACGATTGATCTCATGCGTATGAGAGACCATATTCGGCATTCGTCTCGTCAATTGAAGTTCGGACGCTCGGTAAGCTAGGCCGTGCTGCGCGCCGGAAGGGCACGGAGCCATGCAGCGGTCGCTGCGACGCCTTGCTCCATATTGAACGGCAGTGCTCCGCAGACGGCTTCGGTAGGTTTGAGATCGAATTGATACTGCGTCAGCACGTTATTGAGCCGGAATGAATTGAACGGGAATTTCTTTAAGCCCGCGGCGTTCACGGCATCGCCGCAGCGCGCGAGCATGCGGGCGATACCGAGCGGCATATGCGGGATCGGGCGCGACTGGAACGCGCGCTGAAACGCATCGCTCCAGGTGAGGAGATCGATCGGCTCGTAGTCCGCCAGATAAAACATCTTCCGATGGATCAGGTCCGCGGGAGCCTCGAGCAGTTGCAAGTACTGATACGCGATGTTCTCGATATAGCTGTACGATTTCCATAGCGGGCGATGGCCGACGTGAAAGTAGTAACCGCGCTCGATCATGCGCAGAAAACGCTGGTAATGCGCGCTCATGCCCGGCCCCCAGACCGTCGTCGGGCGGGCCAGGCACCATTCGCGTCCTGCGCCGTCCTGCTCCCGTACGATCTGCTCGGTGCGGACCTTGCTCTGGCCGTAGAGAGTGTCGGCGGTGTAGTCGGTGTCGTTGCGAGGGACGTAGCCGACGCGGCACACGAGCTGTGACGACGTCCAGATCGCCCGCCGGATCGACGGCGCGAGCCGGACGGCGGCAATTACGTTCTGCACGCCCTCGATGTTGGCCGCGTAGCCTGCGAGATTGGTTTTTTCGTCGAGATCGATGCGCGCGGCCAAATGAACTAGCGCGTCCGGCGAAAATTCCTGCACGGCTTGATTGAGCCGCCGGGTGTCCAGGATGTCGCACACATAGTCCGTCGTCGCGCCGTCGTCCTTGTCGAGGCCTGCGACTTCAAACCCGGTAGTCCGCAACCGACGCACCAGCGCCTGACCGATGAAGCCGGAGCTACCGGTTACAAGAACTTTCATGCCGAAATTCGCTGCTTTGACGAAATGGCGGTCGCTTGACCAGCTTATCCCGGTGATCTACCAAGCCGCAAAATCAATTGCAAACTGCGGCACGCGTTTTGGACTCGATGTGACTGGAACGCCTCGGGCGTATGTGTGGAGCTTCATGAGAGCATTCATCTCAGCCGTGTTCCGGGCCGTCAATGATGTGCTGGAGATCATCGGTCTTCGCTTAATGCGAACCAATGCGCCGGTTCGGAACTTCAGCCTGTTTTTCAAGCATCTCAAGTCGCTCGGCTTCGAGGTTCGCACCGTCATCGACGTCGGAATTGCATTCGGAACTTCGCCGATCTACGACGCGTTTCCGCGCGCAAAGTATTTTCTGGTTGAGCCGGTGGCCGAGTGCCGTCCCGTTCTGGAAAAGCTGAAACAGCGCCTCAACGCGGAGTATTTCCTGGTCGCCGCCGGCGCGGAGAACGGTGAGGTCATCTTCAACGTCCACGACGATATATCCGGATCCAGTCTATTCTCGCAGGTCGAAGGCAAGGTGCTCGACGGTGAAGCACGGCCGACGCAGATGCGAAGGCTTGATTCACTTCTGCCGGAAAATCTGGAGCATCCGGTTTTTCTTAAAGTCGATACCCAGGGCGCCGAGATCGAAGTGCTCAAGGGATTAGGCTCTCGGATCAGCGAGATCGACCTGCTGATCCTGGAGACCACGATGATGCCAATGCGGCATAGCATTCCGCAGTTCGCCGACATCGTGCGCTTCTGCGACGAGGCGGGCTTTGCAGTTTATGACGTGCTGGAAGGGCACATGCGCGCCCTGGACGGCGCGCTGGCGCAAATCGATCTTGCCTTCGTGCGCAAGGATAGCACCTTGCGCAGTCAGACTGCCTATTTCAGTCCCGACCAGTTGGCGGATTATCTCAAAACGTCGAGCAAGATTCGCGGCGCGAGCAGGTGCTAGAGCTTCGGATCTGATTAAATCAGAGCCGAAGCTAGCGAAAGCAATCGCCTCAGATTTCCGCCAGCAGGATGAAGAGGCAACGCCGCTCGCCCTTGTTGACCATGCCACCGCGATGCATGCCGTTGCCGTCGAACAGCACGCAGTTGCCGTAGTTTGATGTCGCACTGAAATGCCCTTCGCGCAGCCTCTGGACGTCGGCGGAATCATCCGGCAGGTCGCCGCCGAAATCGGCCTTCTTTCGCAGGAACGCCGGCAGCGCCATGAACAGCTTGCGCGCTTCGGGCTTGCGGCCGGAGAAGCCGCTAAAGTCGTTCGTGCGCCGCACCATGCCTTCGAACCAGCCGATCCCGGCGCTGTGGCTGCCGCGGACGTAGCAGAACGGGCCGCCGTCGGGACCGATGTCGTGGACATAGATCGCGCATTTCAGCATGCCGTAGGTGGCGTCGATGTGTAGATAGCTGCCCCAGGGATCGGCCAGCTGGGTATCGGGGAACACGCGCTTCCAGAAGGCCAGGTCCTGGTCGTTAATCTGCGCGTTGACATGTTTCACCCCGACGGGGCGGCCGAGGTAAGAACTGGCGGCTTCGATTATGCCGTAGCGGTTGAAGATATTTTCCACCGTCGCGAAAGCTTGCGGATCGGAGGTGCGCGTGCACCAATAGACGTTATCGTCGAATTTGCGCTTTTCGGCGGGGATTCCGCCGCGGCGCTCGTCGAGCTTCGCAAATGCGGGATTAGTCACGCTGCGAACTTGCTCGATCTCGTCGGGCGACAGCATCAGCGGGACGATGCCATCGACCTTGATCTGGTTCAGAAGCGCGGGGTTTGCCGGGGCCGCCGGACGGCGAGCGCCGGTCAAGGTACGGATCATGCGGCTGGCGCGGATGCAGGCAAACATCGATATATAGCGCAATGCCGTTCTGAAACTCAGGCCACTGAAGCCGGCTTCCTTGCTCAACAGCGGCATGTTTTCGTAGTCGACGATGCGCCGAATGGTGACGAACGCAAACGTCCGCAGAAAAACGTTCAGTGCGTGAATCCGCTCGCGCAGCGTCGCTTTGGGGAACAGACCGCCATAGGCCGGATGGGCGTCATAATCGATCCTGGGCAGGGACTTGCCGCTATAGGGAGGAATCGGCAGCGCCTGCATCCGGGCTTCGCGCGTGCTGGACGTCACCTCGGATATGGAGTCGATTGTCGTCATGAGGGTCCTCCGGGGAGGGGCGGGTTCACCAAGCGGGCCGATCTATACAACCTGCCGCGTCATGCAAGCAATAAAGTTGATCGCTGCTAGTCCGCAGGGGTCGCTAAGTCGTGGAAATGCTTTTGAAAAGCCGACCTCAGGTCGACCTTTCGAAGGGTTCCAGCAATCTTCTCGGACGCGCCGCCGCGGCCATAGGGCGGGTCGCCTGACATGTCCGGTTGGAACCTGCCCTTGAGGATGCTCTGAACCGCTGCGAGAATCGCAGCCTGATCGGCGGGACAATCGATGATCGACGCCGCGCGCAGACGACCCAGCTGACGGTCGCCGATATTGACTGAGGGAACCCCGACCGCAGGTGCCTCCAGAATACCGCTCGACGAATTGCCCACCACGGCGTCCGCAAGTCGCAACGCCGCCCAGTAGCGCTCGCTGCCGAGCGAAGCAAACAAATGCGCCCGGCCGGGCCGCTCAGCCACGAACGCCCTGAGGGCATCGTCGATCACGCCGTATCCGGGATCGGCGTTGACGCCGGTGAAAATGAAACTGCGATCCTCGATCTGGCCCAACGCGCCCAGCAGCGCGGCGACATTGGCGGCATCGGCATCCGGCCGCGCCGTGGTCGGATGTAGAGTGACGAGCAGAAACCGTTCCGGGCCACTGATGCCGAGTTCACCAAACAAAGCGGCTCTGCTGATCGTTGGCGCGGTGGCCGCCAAATCGAGGCCGGGCGCACCGACATCAAAGACAAAATCCGGGTTCTCGCCCATCTGGATGACACGCCGCCGATACGGCTCGGCGGCGGTAAAATGCACGCAGGCCATCTTGGTGATCGCATGGCGGATGGCGTCGTCGAACGCGCCGGCCGTGACCTCGCCGCCATGGATATGGGCGATCGGAATGTTCAACAGCGTTGCCGCCACCGCCGCCGACAGGATTTCATAGCGATCGCCAAGCACCACCAGCAGATCAGGCGCCAGCCTCGGCAGCGCTTCGGCAAACCCGACCACACCGATCCCGGTGCCGCGCGCCACAGTTTCCGCGCGATCGTCGCTCAGTTCGAGGTCGATCTTGGCCGCGATCTTGAAACCGTCGGCTTCTATGATGTGCCAGGTCTCGCCGAATTTCGGCAGCAGATGCATGCCGCAGGCGATGAGGTGCAGATCGACGTCATCCATCTTCTGCAATCGCGTCAGAACGCCTTTCAGCAATCCGTAATCCGCCCGCGATCCGGTTACCACGGCGATGCGGCGGCGCGGCGTCATCATGGCCGCTTTCGCCACGGCGAAACGTCGAGCATTCCGTGCTCGATGACGTAGGAGGCATAGGCGAGGTCGGCCGCGGTTTCGATTTCGATCGAATGCAGGCTATCCATCAAGATACCGTAGCTAGCGGCCGGGTCGGAGTAGATCTTGCCATGCTTGCGCATGGCATCCCACCCAATCAGATAGAGCGCGCCATTCATGGTCACCTCTAAGGGCTGATCCTGCCGCCGCTGCGCGGTCGTGGCGAGCATCTTGTCCACGATGGTATCGATCGAGCCGTCCTTGCCGAGCGGACCGACGAAGATCGACGACACTTTGGTCTCACGCATTCCGACTACGAGGCTCGCGTTGCGCGCTACGAACAGATCGATCGCTTGGTCGAAATGCTCGGGGCGCGCGAACGGAGATGACGGCTCCAGCAGCATAATGGCGTCGTAGCGTCGTCGCTCATTTGCTTCAATCCAGTCCATGGCGTGGAGCACCACATCGTTGGAAGACGCAGTATCGGTAGCGAGCTCGGCCGGACGCTCAAACAGCATCTCTGCGCCATGGCTGACGGCCTCGCTTCGGATCTCGGGGCTGTCGCTGGAGATGATCAGCCGCGAACAATGGCGCGACTGCAGCGCGGATCTGGCCTTGTAGCCGATCAGGCTGAGCCCACCGATTTCACACAAATTCTTTCCCGGCAATCCCTTCGAGCCGCCGCGTCCCACCAGCAGGAACAATATCTCCGCTTTCTCAGCCATTTGCTCTCGATAAATCCCGCTGCTCTCGGTAAATCCCGCCCACAAGGAAACTCAGCGCCGTCGGCTTGCGTTGCTTTTACCAGTGTACTCGACTAAGACAACTGCTTGATTTAGGGGGCGATTTCGATTGTCCGCACCGGTCAGCGACGAAAAGCGCATGCATCGCCAAACCATGATCATTGCTGAGGCCGGCGTTAACCACAACGGCGATTGTGCCCGGGCGCTGGAGTTGGTCGAGGCGGCAGCGCGTGCCGGCGCCGACGTCGTCAAATTCCAGTCGTTTCGAGCTGACAAGCTCGCCACCGCCGAAGCCGCCAAGGCGAGCTATCAGCAGGTTACAACCGGCACCCAACAATCCCAGCTCGAGATGCTGCGCGCGCTAGAGCTGCGCGAAGACGACGAGCAGCGCATCGCGGCCGCCTGCGCCAAAGCCAAGATCACCTATATGTCGACGCCGTTCGACGCCGACAGCGCGACGCATCTGGTCGAGCGCATTGGCGTCTCCACCTTGAAGGTTGGCTCGGGTGATCTGACCAATGCTCCGTTGCTGCTGCATCTCGCACGCTTTCGCTTGCCCATCATCCTGTCCACGGGCATGGCGACGCTGGCCGAAGTCGAGCAGGCGCTTGGCGTGATCGCGTTCGGATATCTGCGCGAGGCAGGCGCACAGCCGACGGCGACGGATTTCGCCAACATCCTGCTCGATCGCGAAACCTGGACGGAATTGCGCAGCAAGCTGACGCTGCTGCATTGTACCACCGAATATCCAGCCGATCCGCAGTCTATCAATCTGCGCGCGATGGCGACCCTCTCCAAGGCGTTCGGGCTTCCCGTCGGTTTCTCCGACCACAGTCGCGGCATCCATGTCGCGGCCGCGGCGGTGGCGCTAGGCGCGACCGTGATCGAAAAGCATCTGACCCTCGATCGCAACCTGCCGGGCCCCGACCACCGCGCCTCGATCGAGCCGGATGAACTGGCCGCGATGATCGCCAATATCCGTGAAGTCGAAGCATCGCTAGGCGACGGGCGCAAAATTCCGGCGCCGGAAGAGATCGCCAATCGATCGGTGGCGCGGCGAAGCCTGGTCGCAACCAGCGCGATTCGCGGCGGCGACCTTTTCACGGAGAGGAATCTCGGGGTGAAACGCCCGGGCGATGGCATCCCGCCGATCGAATACTGGAGTTATCTGGGCAAGAAGGCCGATCGCGATTACCGGGCCAATGAGGCGCTGGAGCCATGAGCCTTATTGTGCTCTGTGCCGGCGGCCACGCCCGGGTTGTCATCGAGGCGTTGCTCAGCCGAGGTACGCGTCCGAGCGCCGTGACCGACCGCGATTCCGCCAGCGTCGGTAAGATGTGTGGGGGAATTCCGATCACAGGCCCGGACGAAGATATCCTGAAGATGAGGCCCGAGCAGGTTGAACTCGCCAATGGACTCGGCAATCGTGCATCGCGATCGAGTTCCGGATTGTCGGCACGGCGCGAATTGTTCGACCGCTTCGCCGCGCTAGGATACAAATTCCCGGTGATCGCGCATGCGGCCACCGTGGTTGCATCCGATGCTTCCCTTGGCGAGGGCGCTCAGGTGATGGCGGGTGCGATCATCCAGCCAGCCGCACGAATCGGACGAAATGTGCTGGTGAACACCCGCGCGGTTGTGGAACATGATTGCCAGGTCGGAGACCACTGCCATATCGCGCCGGGTGCGGTGCTGTGTGGCGGCGTGCTGGTAGGCGAGGGCGCCCATGTCGGCGCGGGCGCAGTGGTATTGGGCGGTGTCAGTGTCGGCGCCGGTGCGGTCGTCGCTGCCGGCGCGGTGATAACCAAGAACGTCGAGGCTGGCGCGTTTGCCGGCGGCGACCGGGAATAGGACGTCATGACCGGAGCATTCATCGTCAGTGAAGATACGCCCCTGATCGAAACGCTGCGGCGCATCGACCAAGGCAATCTGCAACTGGCGATCGTCGAACGCGACGGCAGGATCGTCGGCACCGTGACCGACGGCGACGTGCGGCGCGCGCTGCTCGGCGGCATCGGCCTCGATGCATCGGTCGATCTGGTCATGAACCGGACGCCAATTACGGCGCCGCCCGGGATCACCAATCCGGCCGCGCTCAGCCTGATGCGCCGTCATTCGATCCACCAGTTGCCGATTGTGGACGCGGACGGAAAAGTCATCGAGGTCAAGCTGATCGACGATCTCGCGCTGGCCCAGCAAAGCGATCATTGGGTGGTGCTGATGGCGGGCGGGCTCGGTTCGCGGCTGAAACCGCTCACCGATGAACTGCCAAAACCGCTCATCAAGGTCGGCGACAAGCCGATCCTCGAAACCGTGCTCGGCGGTTTCGTGAAAGCCGGCTTCGGCAAGTTCTTCATCTCGGTCAACTACAAGTCGGAGATGATCCGCGACTACTTCGGCGACGGCTCGGGCTGGGGCGTAGATATCAGCTACCTCCAGGAGAACGAAAGTCTCGGCACCGCCGGCGCGCTCTCATTGTTGCCGGAGCGGCCGACGCAGCCGTTCTTTGTCATGAACGGCGATCTTCTGACCACCGTCAATTTCGAACAGATGCTGAAATACCACCGTGAGCATCAGGCGTTCTCGACCGTCTGTGTGCGTGAGCATTCCGTCACCGTGCCGTTCGGGGTGATCGACTTCGACAATCACCGGCTGCTCGGCATCCGCGAAAAACCGACCCAGAAATTCTTCGTCAACGCAGGCGTCTATCTGCTGGACCCCGGTGTGCTGGATCATCTCGCCGAGAACGAAGTGGTGGACATGCCGACCTTGATCGAGCGGACCATTGCCGGCGGCAAGCAATCCGTGGTGTTTCCTCTGCGGGAATACTGGATCGACGTCGGCCGTCTCGACGACCTGCAGCGCGCCTCGGACGAATTCCAGAGGATTTTTGGGTGAGCACCGACCGCACGTTGCGCGAATTGATGTCTCTCGACGGGCGCGTCGCGCTCGTCACGGGCGGCGCCGGCCATATCGGCAGGGCGATTGGGCATGCGCTGGCCGAACTGGGGGCCAATGTCGCCGTCGTCGACCTCACACCATCCGATGCCGAGGCGGCCGCGAGCGAACTTGGCCGGCGTTGGCCGGCCACAGCCGCCGGTTTTGCCTGCGACCTTGAGCGGTCCGACGAGGTTCGCGATATGCCCCGCCGGGTTCGCGAGCGATTCGGGCGGATCGATATTATCGTCAACTGCGCCGCCTTTGTGGGAACCAGCGGTCTGGAGGGATGGGCGGTTCCCTTCGAACAGCAGTCAGAGAAGACCTGGAGGAGGGCGCTCGAGGTCAACCTGACCGCCCCGTTTGTCCTGGTTCAGGCCGCCGCGGCCGATCTGAGGGCTTCCGGGCACGGCAGCGTCATCAATATTTCCTCGATTTACGGGCTCTCCGGGCCTGATTGGCGGCTCTACGAGGGCACCAGCCTCGGCAACCCTGCCGCCTATGCAGCCAGCAAGGGCGGGCTGATCCAGGCCACCCGTTGGCTCTCCACGACCCTGGCGCCGCATGTCCGGGTTAATGCAATCGCACCGGGAGGCGTGTTCCGGGACACCCCGGAGCCGTTTCTGAGCCGCTACACCGCCCGCACACCGCTGGGGCGGATGGGGCGCGAGCAAGACTTCAAGGGGGCCGTTGCCTATTTGGCGACCGATTTATCTGCATACGTGACCGGCCAGTGCCTGGCGGTCGACGGTGGATGGACCGTGTGGTAATGCCCCGGCAAATCATGAAACCGCGAGAATCTCGAGAATGTTGAGCTGTAGCAAGTGCCTGCTGCCGGAAACGGCAGAGGCAACGTCGTTCGACGAACACGGGTCCTGCAGCGTTTGCGCGCAGATCGAAGTTCGCGACACCCAGATCAATTGGGATGAGCGCCACGCACAATTGCTGGAACTTGTCGCGCAGTACCGCGACAAGGGCCTTTACGATTGCATCGTGCCTTATTCGGGCGGCAAGGACAGCGTGTTCCAACTCTGGTACGTGGTTCGCAAGCTCGGCCTGAAGCCCCTTGTGGTGCGCTTCGACCACTGGTTCTACCGGCCGCTGGTGGAAGAGAACAACACCAGCGTGTTCAAGCAGCTCGGTGTGGATGTCCTGAACTTCACGCCGAATTGGCACGTGGTCCGCGAATTGATGCTGGAATCACTGAAGCGCCGCGGCGACTTCTGCTGGCACTGCCATACCGGTATCTATGCCCACACCATGCAGATTGCGATCCGCTACGAGACCCCGCTTCTGATCTGGGGCGAGAGCCTGGCCGAATACCAGTCGTTCTATTCCTACGACGAGATGGAGGAGGTCGACGAGAAGCGCTTCAACCGCGCCATGAATCTCGGCATCACCGCCGACGACATGTACGAATTTCTCGGCGGCCGCGTCGCCAAGCGCGACCTCTATCCCTTCGTTTATCCGCCGCGCAAAGAACTGATGCGGATCAAGTGCCGCTCGGTCTGCCTCGGCAGTTACATCAAGTGGGACACCAAGAAGCACGTCGACATCATCAAGAGCGAGCTCGGCTGGAAGGGCCAGGAAGTCGAGGGCGTTCCGCCGGAATACGACTACGAGAAGATCGAGTGCTTCTTCCAGGGCGTGCGCGACTACCTGAAATACATCAAGCGCGGAATGGGGCGGACCAACCACCTTGCCAATATCGACATCCGCAACAAGCGCTTGACCCGCGAGCAGGGCGAGGCCCTGGTGCGCGAATATGACGGCAAGCGGCCGCCGAGCCTCGATCTATTCCTCGATTATCTGCAACTGTCCGAGGAGCAGTTCCTGGGCATTGCGATCAAGCATGAAGTCAGTCCGTGGCAATTCTCGCCGAATCAGATCGAGCCTGGCCGCCGGATGTCGGACATGGACAAGTGGGATCGCACGCAGGTGCCGTGGCCGAACCATCCGGGCGTCGAGATCGGCGGTGGTAAGAGCTAGTCGAGGGGTTGAATGGCGGGCGCTGTGCGGGTGCCTGAGGGGAGCGGGGCGATGTCAGACGTAGCGATCGTCGATTACGGCATCAACAATGTGCGGTCGGTGCGCAATGCCGTCGAATATTGCGGCTTCAACCCGATCGTGACCCATGAGGCGGATTTGATTGCGGACGCTTCCCATGTCATTCTTCCGGGCGTCGGCGCGTTCGGCGACGCCATGCTCAATATCCGCGCCCGCGGCATCGACGAACTCCTGGAGCGCCACGTGCGT
>Ga0081455_10008336_pt1 | contig 10793 bp, 3 predicted proteins | sample TabmetS3T2R1_FD_70207 | JGI IMG/M metagenome (GOLD analysis project Ga0081455, IMG submission 70207) | Tabebuia heterophylla rhizosphere microbial communities from the University of Puerto Rico - S3T2R1 | ecosystem: Host-associated > Plants > Roots > Rhizosphere ... | reverse complement strand
TATATCGTGAAGGCGTTGCGAGAGCTGGGCTGGGCGCCGGCGCAAAATGGCGCGCGGCCGATCGATGGGCTCGCCGATCGACTGGGCCTGGCGCCGCAATATCACCGGTGGCTCCGGCTGATGCTGGCGGAGCTGACCGCCGACGAGATCGCTGCGACCGAGCAGCCGCACCGGCTCTGGAAGACGCTGTGGGACGAGTTCCCGGAGTGTCAGGCCGAGTTGATGCTGTTGCGGCGCTGCGGCGAGAACCTGCCGGCGGTGCTCCGCGGCGAGACCGATCCGCTGAGCCTGATCTTCCCGGAAGGCGCGCTGACGACGGCGGAGGCGCTGTATCAGGATTCACCGAGCTTCCGCCTCAACAATCTGCTGGTGCAGAAGACGCTCGCCGAGATCGCCCGGCGCCTGCCCAAAGGCAGGGCGTTGCGAATTCTGGAGGTCGGCGGCGGAACCGGGGGCATGACGAGCTTCGTACTTCCCGTTCTGCCGGAGCATTGCACCGAATACGTGTTCACCGACGTCTCGCCCCGCTTCACCGCGCATGCGCAGCACAAGTTCGCCCGCTTTCCGTTCGTGCAATCCCGGACGCTCGATATCGAGCGCGATCCGCTCGAGCAGGGCTTCGACGCGCATTCATTCGACGTGATCATTGCTTCGGACGTGCTGCATGCGACGTCGGACCTGCGGGCGACGCTCGACCGGCTCCAGCAACTGCTCGGGTCGGGCGGAATGCTCGTCGTCGTGGAGCTGACGCGCCCCTGGCTGTTCATGACCCTGATCTTCGGGCTGCTGAAGGGCTGGTGGCTGTTCGACGACGATGTCCGAACGGACGAGCCCTGCATTTCCCAGGACGCATGGAAGCGCCTGCTGCGCGATGCCGGCTTCACCGATACCGTCTGTATCGCCGACTGCCCGGACGCGGACAGCGCCCAGCATTCGGTGATCCTCGCACGCGGCCCGCGAGCGCCGGCGGCGGAGGCGCGCAGGCCGCAAGCCGCCGAAGCCCCGCGCACCTGGCTGCTGTTCGCCGACGCCGGCGCCGCCGACAGCCCGAGCGTCGCGGCCGAGCTCGCCCGCAGGCTCGAGGAGCGCGGAGACGGCGTCATCCGCGTGACGCACGGGACCGACTTCCGACAGGGCGGAACGGCGGGCTTCAGCATCCGCGGCGGCAATACCGACGACATGAAACGCCTAATGGAGAGCATCGGCCGGCAGGCGCCGCGGCTCGCGGGCATCGTTCATCTCTGGAGCCTCGACGCGGAGGCGATCGACACGATGACGAACGACGCCCTCGTGTCGTCCGCCCGACTCGGCTGCGTCTCGGTGATGCAGCTCATCCAGGCGCTGGCGTCGACGGAGGCAGTGGCCGTCGACAACTTGTGGCTGGTGACGCACGCGGCGCAGCCGCTGGAGAATCGCGTCGACACGCTTCGCTTGGCGCAATCGCCGCTGTGGGGGTTCGGCCGGGTCGCGATCAACGAGCATCCCAACCTGCGCTGCCGGATGGTCGACCTCGCGACCTGCGCCAGGGAGGAGATCGCGTCCCTGGTCGAGAAGCTCAACGCCGCGACCGACGCCGAGGACGAGATCGCGTTGCACGGCGAGCTGCGCTATGTGCGCCGGCTGCTGCCGGTATCGACGGCCACGGTGCATGCCATGGGCCGCCCGGCGGAAGAAGCCAAGAAACGCTTCCAAATCGAGGTGGCGCGGCCGGGAATCCTCGACTCGATGCACGCCGTCAGCTCCGCGCGCCGGCCGCCCGGCCCGAACGAGGTCGAGATCGAGGTCGCCGCCACCGGCCTCAACTTCATGGACCTGATGCTCGCCATGGGCATGCTTCCGCCGGACGCGGCAGCCGACGGCTCCGCCGGCAAGCTGCTCGGCCTGGAATGCGCCGGCCGCGTGGTCGCCGTCGGCGACCAGGTTTCGGAATTCGCCGTCGGCGACGAGGTCATTGCCGCCAAATCCTGCACGTTGACGTCGCATTTGACGGTCCCCAGCCAGTTCGTGGCGCACAAGCCGCCCCATCTGAGCCTCGAGCAGGCGGCGACGATCCCCCTCGCCTTCCTCACCGCCTTCTATTCGCTGCACACGCTCGGACGGATGGAGCGCGGGGAGCGCGTGCTGATCCATGCCGGCACCGGCGGGGTCGGGCTGGCGGCGGTGCAACTCGCCCTGCAAGCGGGGGCGGTGGTGTTCGCGACGGCCGGCTCACCCGAGAAGCGCGAGCTGCTCACAGCGCTCGGCGTGCCGCACGTGATGGACTCGCGCAGCCTCGCGTTCGCCGACGAGATCCGCAAGCTGACCAACGGCGAAGGCGTCGATATCGTGCTGAACTCGCTGTCCGGCGAGGCCATCGACAAGAGCCTCTCGCTGCTGCGGCCGTACGGACGGTTCATCGAGATCGGCAAGACCGACATCTTCAAGAACCGCAAGATCGGAATGCGCGCGCTGCGCAGGAACATCTCCGTGTTCGTCGCGGATCTGCTCGGCGCGCTCGGAGCGCGGGCGGACCTCGCCCGCTCGATGCTGCAAGAGGTCATCGGTCGGGTGGAGAGCGGGAGCCTGCGTCCGCTGCCGCACCGCGTGTTCCCGGCCGCGCGGGTGGCGGACGCGTTCCGCTCCATGGCGCAGGCCAAGCACATCGGCAAGCTGATCGTGTCCATGCAGGACAACGAGGGGCTCGTGGTCGACCACGGTCTGCGATCGGTGACGGTCGCGGCCGAGGGGAGTTATCTGATCACCGGGGGTCTCGGCGGTCTCGGGCTGGCGGTTGCCGACCGCCTCGCCCGCCGCGGCGCGCGTCATCTGGCGTTGGTCGGCCGCAGCGCGCCCTCGGCGTCCGCGCAGGCCGCGGTGGAGAGCCTGCGCCAGCGCGGCGTCGAGGTGCTCGTCCTCGCGGCGGACATCACCGATCGCGAGCAGGCGCGCGAGGTCGTCGCCGAGGTCCGGCGCCGGATGGGACCGCTGCGCGGCGTCATGCACGCCGCCATGGTCCTGGACGATGCGTCGATCGAACGGCTCACCGAGGAGCGGATGTGGAAGGCGATGGCGCCGAAGATCATGGGCGCCTGGAATCTCCATACCCTGACGCTCGATGCGCCATTGGATTTCTTCGTGCTGTTCTCGTCGCTCGCCTCGATCATCGGCAATCCGGGCCAGGCCAACTATGTCGCCGGCAACGCGTTTCTGGATGCGCTTGCCTATTACCGGCGGGCACGCGGGCTTCCCGCGCTCACCATCAATTGGGGCGTCGTGGGCGAGGTCGGCCACGTGGCGGGCAGCCGCGAGATCGGGCAGCGGCTCGAGCGGCTCGGCCTCAAGGCCATGCCGCTGCCCGAGACGCTCGACGCGCTCGACGAGCTCATATCGAGCGACGCCGTGCAAGTGGGCGTTGGGGAGGTCGAATGGAAGGGCCTCCTGCGCTCGATGGGCACGCGCACGCCGGCACGCTATTCCGCCCTGGTCGGCGACGCCGGCGTCGAGAAGGCCGGCGCCAGCGCGGGCTCCGGCGTGCACGACATCCTCGAAGCTGACGCGGCGGCACTGCCGTCGCTGCTCGAGGCTTATGTGAAGGACCTCCTGGCGCGGGCCATGGGAACCTCGCCCGCGCGCATCGACACGCAGCAGTCGCTGCGCAATCTCGGCCTCGATTCCCTGATCGCCGTCGAGGTGCGCAACCGCATCAATGCCGAGCTCGGCATGAATGTCCCGCTGGCGAAATTCATGCAGAGCGACAGCAGCGTCAGCGCCTTGTCTTCCTTCGTCGCGGAGCGGCTGCTAGAGAACGGTCACGGCGACCGCGCCAAGGCGTCGGGCAACGGCATGGCGGCCCGCGCGCAACCGAGTCCTCCGCTGAGCGGGGCGGACGCCGCCGACCTGCTCGAGCGGATCGACGAGCTGACCGACGAGGAGATCGAACGCCACTTGAGCGAGCTCGCGCCGGAGGGACGCGCCTGATGTCAGGCGGCGGGCTCGACGAGCTCACGACGGCGCAGAAGCGCGCGTTGCTGGCGGAGCATCTGCGCAAGCGCAGCCGCCTCACACCGTCGCCGGCGGCGATCGCCGACGACGCAGCGCCGGCGCCGGCCGACGACGGCGCGGCGCCACGCGCGCAGAGCGAGGGCCGCAGGTCCTTTCTCGACGACGAGGTGATCGAGCTCGCGTCGCTGCGGGATTGGAGCGCGCAGGAGCAGCACCCCTATATAAGGTACGTCGCGCCCTACAAGGGCTTCCTCTATCAGCGTCTGGGCCTCGACAAGACGTTCGTGCGCGGCGAGGGATGCCATCTCATCGACGCGGACGGAACGCGCTACGCCGATTTCATCGCGCAGTTCGGCGCGGTTCCGTTCGGCCACCATCCGGAAGCGATCTGGAAGGCGCTCGAGACCGCCTGGCGGGAGGAGCTGCCGAACCTCGTCATTACATCGATCTCGAATAGCCAGGGCGAGCTGGCCGCGCGATTGCTCGCGGTGGCGCCGCCGGGCCTCGCCCATGTCGTATTCACCAACAGCGGCGCGGAAGCGGTCGAGGCGGCGATCAAGCTCGCCCGCTGCCGCACCGGCCGGACCGGCATCCTGGCGGCCTGCAACGCCTTCCACGGCCTCACGCTCGCGGGCATGTCGGCGACCGATACCGCATTCTTCCAGCGCGGCTTCGGCGCTCCGGTCCCGGGATTCAGCACCGTGCCGTTCGGCGACCTGGCGGCGCTGCGGGCGGCGCTCTCGGCGCGGCCCGATTTCTTCGCCGCCTTCCTGGTCGAGCCCATCCAGGGCGAATCGGGGATCCAGGTCGCACCGCCCGGATATCTGGCGGCCGCGCGCGAGCTGTGTCACGAGTACGGCGCATTGCTGATCGTCGACGAGGTGCAGACCGGCCTCGGGCGGACCGGCAGCCTGTTCGCCTGCGAGGCGGAAGGCGTCACGCCCGACATCCTGTGCCTCGCCAAGGCGCTCGGGGGCGGCCTCATCCCGATCGGCGCCTGCCTCTACACCGAGGGCGCCTACAGCGAGCAGTTCGACCTGCGGCACGGCTCGACCTTCGCCGGCAACACGCTCGCGTGCCGCGCCGCGCTGGCGGCGATCGACGAGCTGACCAAGGACGATCGGCGATTGGTGCGGCACGTGGCGGCGACCGGCGATCGCCTGCTCGCGCAGCTGCGCGAGCTGCAGCGCGGCTATCCCCTGCTGATCAAGGAGATCCGTGGGCGCGGCTTCATGCTGGGAGTGGAGCTGGACTTCGAGCCTATCGCCGCGACCCGGCGCGGGATGCTCGCCATGCTGCAGGAGCAGGGGCTGCTGCTGTACGTCGTGGTGAGCTACCTGCTCAATGTCGAGCACGTCCGCATCGCCCCATCCTTCACCCACGGCACCGTGCTGCGCATCGAGCCGCCGCTCATCGCCGACGCCGCATTGTGCGAGCATCTGATCGGCGCGCTGCGGCGGCTGCTGGACGCGCTCCAGCGCGGCGACGCGGCGCAGCTCGTCGGCCATCTCATGGGCAGGGAGCGCACGCGCATGCCGGCCCCGTTCAGCGAGCCGCGGCCCGCGCCCGCGGCGGCCGCCACCGTGGCGCCGCGCGCATCCGGCAGGCGCGAATGCGCGCGCTTCGCCTTCATCGTGCACCTCCTGGACGCCGACAGCATGCGACGGTTCGATGCGAGCCTCGCGCCGTTCAGCGACGCGGAATTGGAGGGGCTGAAGTCGCGCATCACCGAATTCATCAAGCCCTACCCGTTCGGGGAGCTCGCCGTCCGGTCGGCCGACGGCCGCCGGACCGAGGGCGAGCTGATCGCGCTGCCGCACCTGCCGGCCGAGCTGCTGGCGCTGTCGGAGGACGACGCCGTGGCGCTGGTTCAGAGCGCGGTCGATCTGGCGGTGGAGCGCGGCGCCGAGGTGGTCGGATTGGCGGGCTTCAGCTCGATCGTCACCTTCGGCGGCCTCGCCCTGCACGCGCGCGAGGGCGTGCGCGTGACCAGCGGCAACAGCTACACCAGCTGGGTGGCCATGCAGGCGCTGGAGGCGGCCTGCGCCGAGCAAGGCGTCTCGCTCGCGGAGCGGACGGTCGCGATCGTGGGCGCCACCGGAGCGATCGGCCACGCGCTGAGCCTCCTCTGCGCCGAGCGCGCGGCCGAGCTGATCCTGGTCGGCAACCCGCAGGTGGCCGACGCCAGCATCGGCCGGCTGCGGATCGTCGCCCAGGACTGCGAGCGGCACCTGCGCGCGCTCGCCGCCGCCGGGCGCAAGTTCCGTCCCGGGACTCTTGCGGAGCGGGTGCTGCGGCGCCCCGTTGCGGCGGCGAATGCCGATGCGGGCATCACCGTCACCACCGACATCGATCAGCACCTGCCGCGGGCGCACGCGGTGCTGACGGCGACGAACGCGGTGCTCCCGTTCATTTCCGCGCGCCATCTGCGCAACGGCGCCCTGGTCTGCGACATATCGCGGCCGTTCAACGTCGCGCCCGACCTCGGCGCGGAACGCCGCGATGTGCGCATGGTGGACGGCGGGCTGGTGCAGGCGCCGCAAGGCTCGGTCCTGGAGTTGCTCGAGGAGCCCGACCGCAGCAACATGTTGCTCGCCTGCGCCGCGGAGACGATCATCCTCGCGCTGTCGGGATTTCGCAACGAGCACCTGTGCGGACGGCTCGACCCCGCGACCATCGAGGACCTGGGCAAGGTCGCCGCGAGGCTCGGGTTCTCGGCCGCGCGCTGATACCGGGATTCAAAATGCCGGCCCGTCATGGCCGGCTTTATGCCGGCCATCCACGCCTGTCATTCTACGACACAAGACGTGGATGGCCGGGACAAGCCCGGCCATGACGGGGGAAGACCGTCAATCGTAACGAAAGTTAGACGGGCTTGCTCGCGTCGTCGGCGACGTCGCTATCGCTCTTGAAGATGTTCGAGGGCGGATGCGCCGGCACCTGCGCAATCATCAGGCCGGCGCCATAGTGGATGATCCGCGACATCAGCGGCCCCAGCCCCTTGGCGAACACGTAGAGCGGCTCCGAATGGCAGCCGATCCGCGCCTTGAAGACGCCCGCGGACTGCCCGACCTCGATCCGCGACACGCCCTTGCGCAAGGCGCGGTCGAGGCCCGCATACATCAGGTTGAAGTAGAGGTCGAACTCGTCGTTCAGCCGATAATCGAGGCCGGCATAGAGCATGCTGTAGGTCGAGCCGGCGTGCAGGCACCAGCCGAACGCAATGATCCGCGCGTCCCTCGAGTATGCGACGAGCTCGATCTCGCCGGCCAGCCGGGACGTCAGCTCCTGGAAAAATTCGATCGGAAGGATTTCCAGATTGAGCTCAGCCTTGGCGGCCATCTGCAGGTAGAGGGCGTGAACCTCCGGCGTATACGCTCGCAATATCTCCTGCGGATCGGTCAGGACGGCGAGCGCGACGCCGGTATCCTTCAGTTTCCGCGTCGAGCGGTTGATCTGCTGGCGGTAGCGCGTCTTGAGCGCCGCGCAGTAGTGCGCAAAATCCGGGAATGAAGGCCTGAACAGGTGCATCGGCAGGCTCGGGATGCAGCGATAGCCGAGGTTCAGCAGCGGGTTCATCCATTCCAGGTCGTCCGTGCCGAACTCCTTGAAGGCGACCACGTCCGTGGCGGTGCGCGCCGCCAGGTCGCGGATCGCCGCATCCAACAGCGGGAGAACCTGCGCACCGGCAGCGGCAGGCGTCAGCGCCAGGCACTTCTCGCCGGGGGATCCGGGGAGTCCGCACATCATCACCTTCAGCTTGCGGAATCTCGACACTCCCGGCGCATGCCGGATGATCCATGCCAGACGCGGATCGGCCAGATCCGCCAGATCGACGGTCATGGCGGTCAGACAGGCACAAGCGGCGGGGCGGCCGTCGTCGTAGACGATGACGTGCCAGAACCGGCAGCTCTGCTTCATGCCGGCTTCGGCCGCGGCGACGAAGCGGGGATCGAGGAAGATCGACGCGCCGGATTCGGAGCGAACGCGCTCCCAGAAGGCCAGATCCACGTCGCCGATCGAATCGAAGATGCGGTAAGTGTAGGGCATTCGCGCGGCCCGCCCCGTCAGGTTTCGAACACCACGAGGGTTTGCGGCGTCGGGAGCAGCGGACGCGCCGTGGCCCCGCGGAAGCCCGCGAGCCGCGCGATCTCGTCCAGGTCGCCGGCGGTATAGGCGTCGCCGCCCGGAGTGGACACGAGCATCAAGAAGGCGAACGTGGCCTGCAGCGGCGGCGATACCCGATCCGCATTGGGGACGAACTCGACGGCGAGCACCCGCCCCGCCGGCGAGAGACTGGCCTTGACCTTGCGCAGCAGCGCAACGCACTGGTCGCGATCGAAGTGATGGAGGAAGTTCGGCAGCAATACGAGATCGAATCCGCCGCCCCAGTCCGCATCGAAGGCGCTTCCCGCGATCGTGCGCAGCCGGTCGTCGACCTCGGCGGCTTTCGCATTCGCGCGCGCCACCGCAAGGACCTCCGCCCAGTCCACGGCCGTCACCGCCACGTCCGGCAGCGCCCGCGCGACCTCGATGCCGTAGAGGCCGTGTCCGGCGGCGACGTCGAGCACGGTGCGCGGCGGCGTGGGCAGCGCGGCGACATAGGCCGCGACGCGCTTGGCGGCCGGAGCCGCGAGCGGCACCATGGCGTTGGCGAAGCGCACCCAGATCGGGTGATCCGAAGCGAGGTTGGCGAGCCCGGTCGAACCGCCGCGGCGCACGTACGACACCGGATCGTTCAAGGCCAGCGTGAGCATCTCCGGCGCCGCCAGGAAGTCGATGCAGCTGCCGAGCGCGAGCGGCGAGGATCGGTCGAGAAATCGCCTGGCCGACGGCGTGAGGCCGTAGCTCGAATCCTGCTTCGCCAACAGGCCGATGACCGTGAGGTAGTCGCACAGGATGCGCAATCCCCGCGGCGCGGCGCCGGTATGCGCGGCGAGCACCTCGATGGTCATCGTACCCGCCCCGATCAAGGTGAAGATATCGAGCTTGAGCGCCGCCGTCAGCGCGGCCGTCTTCTGGTACGCCAGGACGGCGTCGTAGACGGGATTCTCCGGAGGGGCGGTCATTCGCCGGTTGCCGTCGTCCTGCGAACTTCCGCTCAGAGGACGCCTCGTGTCGTTTCGTTTTTGCTTCTGGAATCGCCGATGCTCTGCAAGCGGGCCCGCAGATAGCTCGTCACCGCGGCGGGATGGCTGGCGACCCAGTCGTCGCGGCTGCCAGGCAAATCGATCAGCTCGACATCGGCGCTGACGCGGCGCCAGGCCCGCCCCTCGTCCCCGCTCGAGAAGACGAGCAACGGCACCGCCAGGGGCGCCGGAACATAGCTCTCCGTCCCGTCCGCGCCTCGGTGCTGCGGCTCCCCCGACATCCGGCCGAGAAGCGAGCGGAACAACTGGGCTACTCCGCGCGTGGTGATTGCCGGCGGATCGACCAGCGCGACGACCGCGACCTCGCGGTTGGCGGCGGCCAGCAGGCGCGCCGCCTCCAGGGCAACGAGCGCTCCGCGGCGGTAGCCGGCCAGCCGGGAGGGTCCGCGCGGCTGAGTCGCCAGGATCGCCGGCAGCTGAGCGGCGGCCATGGCTGCGACCGTTTGCGGCATCGTCTTGCCGTCGGGGCCGCGGGCGGCAATCGCGAGGGTCGGCGGCTCGGCGCCGAGACCGTGCTGCAGGCTTGCGAGCAATGCGCTGCTCGCGGCATCGTCGTCGTGAAAGAATAGCAGGGTAGGCCGACCGTCGGCCGCAGCGGCTTGCATGGGTTTCGGCCGGGCCGGCGCCGTGTGCGCGAGCCGCTTCGCGAGCGCACGAACAGTGGATGCTTCCAACAAGATCGATTCCGGAAGCTCTTGCCCGGTGAGCCGCTCGATCTCCACGTGCAGGTCCATCGCCAACAGCGAATCGCCGCCCTTCTCGAAGAAATCGTCGTCGACCGAGACGTTCTCGGTCTTCAGGAATTTCCTCCAGAGCGGCAGCAGCTCCGCTTGCCAATCGGTCGCCGACGTCTGCCCGGAGGGCGCAGTCGAGCCCCCGCTCAGCCGCTTGCGCTGCACCTTGCCGGTGACGCCCTTCGGCAACTGGTCGACGATGTCGATGCGGCGCGGAATCTTGAAGGCGGCAAGCTGCGCGCCGAGAAATTCGCGCAGTTCCTCGCCGGTGACGCTCGCACCTGGATGCAGCACGACCGCCGCGGCAACGTCCTCACCCAGGCGCGGATGCGCGACGGCGTAAGCCGCGGCTTCCGCGACTTGCGGGTGACGCTTGAGCGCGCGGTCGATCTCGAGCGGAGCGATCTTCTCGCTGCCCCGGTTGATCAGCTCCTTGCGGCGGCCGCGGATGGTGAGAAATCCATCCTCGTCGAGGCTGCCGATGTCGCCCGTTCGAAACCAGCCGTCGACGAAGACCGACCGGTTGAGCTCGGGGGCGTCGATGTAGCCGGACGTCACGGTCGGGCCGCCCACCAGGATGTCTCCCTGCTCGCCCGGCGGGAGCCGGCGCCCGTCCTCGCCGACGATCATGACGATGTCGGGCGACGGGACGCCGCATGTGCCGGGCTTGTATGGACCCGGCGGCGGCAGATTGGAGGACACCTGCGCGGTTTCGCTCGAGGCATAGTGCTCGAGCACCGGCACGCCGAGCGCCGCCCGCAGGCCGTCGTGCACGTCGACGGGCAGCGCCGCGCCTCCGGAGGCGACGAAGCGCAGCGAATGCCTGACGTCCGGCTGCGATTTGGCCTTGTCGAGGATCGCCAGATGCAGCGTCGGTCCGACCGAATACCATGTGGGCGCGAGCTCGCCGAGCCACTCGGACAGCTCC
>Ga0081455_10008335_pt1 | contig 10793 bp, 6 predicted proteins | sample TabmetS3T2R1_FD_70207 | JGI IMG/M metagenome (GOLD analysis project Ga0081455, IMG submission 70207) | Tabebuia heterophylla rhizosphere microbial communities from the University of Puerto Rico - S3T2R1 | ecosystem: Host-associated > Plants > Roots > Rhizosphere ... | reverse complement strand
GCTCGGCCCGCGCAATCTGGGCGGCCGCATCCAAGCGCTCGCGCAAGATTCGAGCGTGCCCACCACGATTTACGCAGCCAGTGCGGATGGAGGGTTATGGCGCACGCTCGACGCTGGAGATCTGTGGGAAGTGCTCGGTGACGCGGAGCACACGTTCCCGGTGGGCGCGCTGGCGATCGCACCAGGCAATCGGCGCCAACTCTACATCGGCACGGGCGACCGCGAACTAAGCCATTTGGGCGGGCGCGGTGTGTACAGCGTCACGATTCAACCTGACAACTCAGCGGTGTTTAGACAGTTGGTCGGCGCACCGGGAACTGCGCTGGCCGGCAACGGTTCGGCCAATCACTACAGCGATGTAGTGGTCGATCCGAATAACGCCGCGCGTTTCTGGGTTGCAGCTGACAGCGGCATATGGCGCTGGGAACCCACGGCGCCTGGCGTCAACAAGTTTACCGCGGACAATCCGCCCCCCGCTCCTGTAGCGGGGGTGAATTACTGCACGAGCCTGCTGCTCACAGTCGATCCCACCAACGCCAATCAATATCTGTTGTACGCGGGGCTCGCGGGCAACGGCGTGTATTGGGCGACGTTTACGCCTGCGACCACCACCGTCAGTGCATGGACGAAGGCGACCGGGCTTCTGAATGCGGGCTTTGGCGTGGTCCGTCTCGCGCTGTGCCGCGATCAGCCGCAGTTCGTGTATGCCGTGATGGCGCTCAGTGCCAACACAGCCTCCAAGCTCTACCGCTCCGAAGACGGTGGCCGAAGCTTCAGCGCCCGCGCCGATTGGCCTGACACTTCGAAGACAGCTTGGTACTCGTTGCTACTCGGCGTGCACCCGCAGCAGCCCAATCTGCTGATCGGCTGCATCGTAGACGCCTATCGCAGCAGCGATGGTGGCAATCACTGGGACAAGATCATGGACTGGACGCGCGACAACGCGGGCGACCACGCGCAGCACGGCGATCATCACGCCGTGATGTTCGATGCCGCGGATCGCAACCGCGTGTGGCTCGGCCACGACGGCGGCGTATCGGTGAGCAGCGATGTGTTTCGCACACTGCCTCCGAACTGGCGCAAACGCAGCCACGGCATCAGCGCGGGACAGTTCAACGACATCGCAGTCAACTCGACGCTGCCCTTCATGATGGGTGGGGGCCTGCAGGACAACGGCACGTTCATGGGTTACGGCAGAGCGTGGTACCGCGTCGGCTGGGCTGACGGCGGCTACTGCGCGTTCGAGCCAGCGAACCCGCGCCAATACGTGATCACGTGGCAGGGGCAACTCGAGGTTGCTAGACACGTCGCTGCGTTTCCCGCGGGCACATCGGGTCTCTCCAATCCTGCCCCGGACCTCGGGCCCGCAAGCCCGCCGACACTCTGGAACACACAACTGACGCGCGCTGTGTTCCCAGCCGGCTTCGAAGCTGGCTTTACTCCGATCATCGCGCGGCATCCCAACCCCGCGCAGGCCAATCACATGTTGTTGGCCCTGCTCAGCTCGGCCGCGCCCCCTCCACCCAAGGTGGCGACGATCTACGTGCTCACCGGCTACTTGGCCCCGCCGCTCGCATTCGCGCCGCTGACCTTACCCACGACCGCCGCGATGCCCGCGCTCAGCGGCGCAGAGTGCTCGGCGATCGAGTATTCACAGAGCGCGCCCAACTGGAACACCGACTGGTGGTTCGGCTTCTCCAACGGCACGCTGCTGCTCACGACCAACGCGGGTGCAGCTGGCAGCTTCAGCGCACGTACTCCGCCGTGGACGAACCCAGGCTGGGTGAACCAGATCGCCGTCCACCCCGCGAACGTTCAACTGGTCGCCGTGTGCTCCGCAGCACCCCTCGGCGATGTGTTTGTCACTCGTGATCAGGGCGCCAACTGGCGACGCATCATCGGTGGGGGAGCGACCCAACTCCCGCAGTCGCCGGTCATGGCGCTTGCGTGGGATCCGACCAATCAGGCTGTGTTGTTCGCGGGGACTGCGGCTGGAGTGTATGTGTCGCGCAACGTCTCGGCCAATCCGGCCGACCCAGCGGTCGAGTGGCGAACGTTCAACGCGAACTTACCACTCGTCATGACTACGGGTCTAACCGTTAGCCGCATTCCGGCCACGGCTGGGGCTGCAGGCGGCACACCCGAAGCGACCGCGCGCAACCGCTTGCGCCTGGCAACCTTTGCGCGCGGCATCTACGAGTGCGATCTCACAGCCGCGGGCACACCCCAGTTTCGCACCTTCATCCGCTCGCTCATCTACGAAGACGGGCTCGGCTATCCGCGCCCAGCGCTCGGAGCCATGCCCCTGGCCGACGATCCGAGATTCCCTGCGGCGCCAGCAGCAGGTTCGGTCTTGCTCGATCACGCGCACGCGTTCGACATTCGCGTCGATGCGCCCGACTTTCTATTCTTCGACGAACAGGTGGATGGCGTGGAGTTCGACGAAAACATGCCCACCGAGACGGGCGTGCCGGGAGAGCTCAACGTCGTGTACGTGCAGATCCACAACGGTGGTTGGGATGTGATCCCCTCCGTGGATATCCATCTGTACGCTGCTCCGCAAGCGCCGATCGCACCGGGCGGGGCGATCCCTGCGGCGCTGTCGCTGGAAGCCGGTTTCTTCGCGGGCGCTGGGCTCGATCCTGCTCCGGGCAGCGTTTGGTCGCGCGCTGGGACTAAGCAAACTGTGGCCCGGTTTCGTCCAGGCGAACCGCGCGTGGTGCGCTTCGAGTGGGTGCCAACGCCTGCCATGGCGACTGCTGGAGGCGCTGCGCTGCTGGCGGTGGTCACCACGCTGCCTGCTCACGACCCCTTCGTGCCACCAGCACCGGGCCCCACCTCGGTCGCAGCATTGGTGTTGCGCGATCGGCATGTCGCGCTGCGCGTTGCGCCAGTCAGCGCATATGCACCTGACGTCTACATCCGCGATGGCAGCGACGACGATGGGAACCGCGGCGCGGTGGCGTTCGGAGGCCGCTCGCCGGACATCATGGTAGTGTCGGCCCAGCCCGCGACGCCGCGCGATACCTTCAAAGATCTGTTCGCTCAACGCGAGACAGACGTGATCAAATCGACCGGTGACAACTTCATCTACGTGCGGGTCAGCAACCGCAAGCGCGTCCCGCAACCTGCGCTGGTCTCACTGTTCGCAGTCAAGTCGAGCGAGGCTGTGTTCGACAACACCAAATGGACGCCGATCAACCCAGTCACACCTAGCGCGCCCGGGGCTCTGACAGTTGCCTGCACGCCTAACGCGCTCGACTGGGACCTGGCGTTGTTCACGTTCCCCAATCCGGCCGATCCCGACACAGGGCCCACCGATCCGTTCCGGGCTTACACGTTGATCGCGCTGGTCCAAAGCGTCGACAACACGGATCCGCTGCCCGCGAAGGGAGGCGTGACCACGCTCGCGCAGTTCTGGACCTTGTCTCGAGAGGCTGCCAACGCGAACAACGCGGCGGTGCGCGCGGTTCGCTACGAGAAGCTGCCATGACGGACCACACCTACCGCACGGTCGAGCAGCTCGTCACGCAGATGCAGGATTTGGCGACACGCTTCTCGCGCGTGTGCACGCTGGTCACGTATGCGCCGCAAAGCGGACGATCACAAACCTGGCAAGATCGGCCGCTGCACTCCTTGCGCATTCAGGGCAACGCCGCAGATCGCAATGCGGTGTTGTTAGTGGCAGGCCAGCACGGCTACGAACTGCCAGGCCCCGAGGCGCTGCTCGACTTCATCACCAAGCTGCTCGAAGCGTATCAGGCGCATTCCGATCTGACCTATCCAGCTTTCACCGCAGCCAACCCGGACTTCAACAACATCAGCGTTCAGTTCGGCGAGTATGTGATCCGGGCGTCTGACATTCGATCGTACATCGATGACGTTCACCTCTACGTCGTACCGCTCGCCAATCCGGATGGGCGCGCGGCGGTGCTCGGCGGGACCACCGAATGGCGCAAGAACATGCGCCCCAGGCCAGATGGAGTGAACTGCCCACCGCACACCCTACAGCCCGGGGAGAGCCCTGAGATCTACGGCGAGCAGGGGGCTGGGGTGGACCTCAACCGCAACTACGACATCGGCTGGGGCGACTTGTTCTACGCGCAGGCTTGGAGCCAAGATCGCATGGCAGCGAGCGGCGACCCGTGTAGCGATCTGTACCGCGGGCCGAGTGCCGGATCGGAACCGGAAACTGCACACATTCAGAGCTTGATCCAACAGATCAAGCCGCGCTTCGTGCTCGACATCCACACCGGCGAAGCGGGCACGAGCGTGACGTACCCTTGGGGGCTCGCGGCTGTTCAGTTCGACAATCAGTCGAGCTCGTTCCGCAACCGCTCACTCGACCGCGCGAGCGCCAGCGACACGACAGGTGGTCGGCCTTTGAGCTATCGCGAGTGGTTGCCTGAAGACGAAGAAAACCAACTGCTGAGGATCGCTGTTGCGCTGCGTGACCAGATCTTATCGGCGGCCAATCACGACCAAGCGCGTGCCTATTTCGAAGGCTCGAGCGGCGGGCAGCCAGCCGTGGACGTGCAGCAGATGACCTTCGCACGCGGCTCGCGGGCCCAAGCGAACCCTGGAACGTTGCAGGACTACGCCTACAGTCGCCACTTCTTCAACTTCACGACCGAGTGGCCCGCGTACTCGTTCACGCTCGAGTGCGGTTTTACGGAGTTCGGCCACATCGCGCCCAGGGACGACAACCACTATAAGATGATGGAACGCGTGATAGCGTCGTGCGCACACGGCATGCTTGCGACGGGTGCACAGAAGTGTGTAGTCGCCAGCGCGGCCTATGGCACGAGCGACCATCCGGCGATCGAGTTCGTGCGGCACCTGCGCGAGCGGGAGCTGCGCGTGACTTCGAGCGGGGCGCGATTTCTGAGCGCCGTCGAGCCGCTGTACTACCGCGTTGGCACGCCAGTGGCGCGGCTGATCGAGCGGTCTCCGGCTGCACGCGTGATCTTACGTAACGTTGTTGTCAGCCCAGTGTTGCAACTCATCCGCGGTTTGTGGGGCCTGAGTCAGCCTGCCTCCACGCGTCAGGCTCGCGTTCAGCGCTTCTTGTGGTTGCTCGGCGCGACGGCGCTGCTCGCAGCTGCGGGCGTTGCCATGCTGTTGTGTCAGCTCTAGTTGGCCACTCTGGCCTACACAGTATTTCGGTTGGACATAGTCAGAGCCCGGGTGCTTCCATGATATATATGCACTTCATCGAAGAATGGTTTCATCTCGCTCCAGACAACGGCGACGGAACCCTGGAGGCATGCCTAATTGCGAGCGCGGTCGCGATCGTGCTGGCGTGGTTGGTGCGAAAGCGGGTTCGAGTGGCTGTGCGTCGTTTGAAGGAGAAGAGCGGCGGCTTTCGCAGTGGGGTTTGAATCGTCACGGCGAAACTTCGCCGACGGAATGGAGGGGGCGTGTACTGCACCATGACCGCTGCACTCGCGCGTCTTGCCGAGCTTGGTTACAAGGGCAAGCGTCGGATTTTTCGCACGTGCTCCGCATCAGTGCGCACGGCACCCCCGAAGACACCGTTGAATTCGTGTCATCCACCGCGCGAGCCGGCGCCGCCACGGCAGCCTGCGGAAGCTGACGCCCGAGTCGTTGAGCATATTCGCATCAGCGACGCTTGAGTTGCCCTGGTCGCTTCGCGATCTTCGGAAACGCTTTGAGAACCTTGTCGTCGAACGTCACGAGCTGGACGCCTTCACGCTCAGCGAGTTCGACGAACAGCGTGTCGTAGACGGCGACGCCGGAATCCAGTGCGCGGCTGAGCGCACCATGCCAGAGCGTGCGGCTGCTGATCGACCTGATGCCGAAGCTGGCTCGCGCAGTGTATGTTGCACCTCAGGCAAAGCGTGTGCCGAGTTCGCGGTCGTTCCACCGATTTCCAGCATTCGAGATCGCGCGAACGCGTGTGCTGAGCTAGACAAAGCGACATGCGCAAATGGTTCGCGTTCGGTATCGTGGCCGCAGTGGGTGTGATTTGGTATTTCTACTTATCGTCCTTGCGCGCGGAGCATACGGGCAGCGTGAAAGCGAGCAAGGCAGCCGCCGACAGCGCGCCGCCGCTCGCAGCTAAGCCAGCAGCGCCCGTTCCGATCAAGCCCGCGCACCCTTCCGCTCCCGCGCAACAGCCAGTCGCCCGCGCGGCCGATCCGGCTCCCCCCGAACCGGACGTGGTCGAACCTATATCCGATCGCAACGCGCTCTTCGCCACCCGCTTCGACAGCGAGACGCGGGACGCGTTCTGGGCCAATGATCAGGAGCCAGCATTGAAGAAGCAGCTGACGGAGAGCACGTTGACCGACGATGACGTCTCTGCGGTGGAGTGCCGTCGCACGGTGTGCCGTGTGACGTTCAAGAACCCGCGTGTGAATGAGTCCCAGGCGATCAACCTATACTCGCGCGTGCTGACGACGTTCGCTGACGTCCAGCTCGCGATGCACGATGCGACCAGCGCTGAACCGGCACATTTCTACGCGCTGCGCAAGGGCTACACGCTCAACGCGAAGTGACTCAAACACTGGCTTCCCGTGTGCACGTGACTGTTAGGGTGCTGCCTGCGGTCAGGTCCGCGGTCGGAGTGATGCCGGTGCCTGGATACAAGAACACTTGGATCGGGCTGAGCCGTCATCGAGGGTAAGTTTCCAGCCGTAGGGGCTGTCGTCGACTGGATCGCCGACGAGTTTGCCTTTGAGACGCAGCAGTTGACCTTCGCTGGTTTCACCGACTGCACCCGTGGTGCGGTGGCGCGGATTGATCACTTCGTGACCGACGCTCCGGCCAATCGTATTCGGTTGGACGGCTAACAGCCCTGTAGAGTCGACGAGTACGCCGTCTACCGTCACGTGTTCGGTCGCAGAATAGCCGAGCGCCCAGTCGTTTGTTGCACAAATCGCGCACGTAACGATGTCGAACACGTGCTGTGAACTGCGCTCGTGCGCTGCAACACTCAAAAGGGTGAGCCGAGTGACCGCGGACGCGCGTCACAACCCGAGACGATAGCCGGTATCGATCGCAATGCGGCCGTGTGCACGCGACACGCATGGGCAGATCAGTTGCTGTTCGGCGCGCTGTGCGTCGCTGAGAAAGACGTCGCGATGGTCGATCTCGCCATCCACCGCGAGCACTTGCACCGTGCACACGCCGCACTCGCCGCGACGGCAGTGCCCGGGCACTTCGATCCCGGCCGCGCTCAGCGCGTCGAGCAAACTCTGCTCGACACGGATGGTCAGCGCGCGGCGATGATCTCGTACGGCCACCTCGAATGGCACCGCCGGTCGGTGTCCGCTGGATCCGAAAGTCTCGATGTGCAGCTGCTCGGGCGAGCGTCCCGTGGCATGCAGCGCGCGGCGCGCCGCATCCATCAGCCGGATCGGACCACACACATAGAGCGCGCCGTCCGGATGCAGTTGCGAGAGTTCGGCTGGCACGTCGAGCGCGTCGAGCGACGATCGCGCGCGCTCGCTACCTGCTGCTGACCAGCGCGCGCACGCGCACACCGTTGGCGCCGCTGGCGATCACCGTCTTCTGGGTCTTCGGCACGTTCTTCTATCCCAACAACGAGGTCGGCGGGACGTGGGGCCAGACCGGCGTCACCTGCTGCGCGCTCGCCGCGTGGCTGGTCGGCGCGATCCTGGCCGGCGAGCCGGCGGCGCAGGCGGAGATGGCGACGACCGCGGTCGGCGGCCAGCGCGGCCGTTTCGGGCTCGAGGGCCTGCTCGTGCTGATGGTCGCGCCGCTGCTCGCGCTCCCGTTCCTCGGCTGGCCGCTGCTGCTGCACGCGCTCGGCCAGGCGAACGTGTTCAAGCCGCCGGCGCTCCCGGGTGACATCGCCGGCGCCGTGATCGTGCACGTCTGCTGCGGCATCCTCGGCGGCGCGGTCGCGGTCCTCTTCGCGCCGCCGCGCGTGACCCGCCGCGCGACCGCCACCGCCGCCGTGCTCGCCTCGCTGCTCGTGCTCGCCGGCCTCGGCACGCTCGCGGGCCCGATCGCCGCGGCGCAGGCGATCAGCGACGCACCGCGCGGGACGGTCAACGGCTCCGAGCTCGTCGCCTGCCTCACCTGCCTCGCGCTCGCCGCGGCGGCGTTCGGCGCCACGGCGCTGTGGTCGCGCCGCAACTGAGCGTCAACTCCGTGGCTCCGGAGACACAGAGGGGGCGATGACCGAGCGCGAGCGTTTCGAGGCGATCTTCCGCACTCACTACCCGGCCGTGTCGCGCTTCCTCGTCCGGCGCACCGACCCCACCGCCGCTGAGGAGCTGGCCGCCGAGGTGTTCGCGATCGCGTGGCGGCGGCTGGACAAGGTGCCCGCCGAGCCGCTGCCGTGGCTGTACGTGACTGCGCGCCGCTGCCTGGCCAACCACCGCCGGGCGGCCCAGCGCGGGCGCGACAAGCAACGCCGCGCCGAACTGCCGCCCGCGCCGCAGGATCCGCTCGACGCGGTCGCCGGGCGCGACCACGTGCTGCGCGCGTTCGCGCGGCTGCTCGGCCTCGACTTCGTGCGGTCGCTCGAGCAGGTGAACGCTCCGCCCGACTTCGTGCAGAAGATCCCGGTCACGTTCTCGCGCAACTACAACCTCGTCGCGATCGACCAGAGCAACGGCACGGCGCGCGTGGCGACGTGCACGCCGCTCGACGTGCAGCCGATGGACGATCTCGCGACGATGCTCGGCGCCGAGGTCGAGCCCGTGATCGCGCCGCGCGCGGAGATCACGGCGCTCATCAACCGCGCCTACCGCCACAAGGCCGACGGCGTCGACGCCGCGCTCGAGAGCATCGAGGAAGAGGACATCGTCGGCCTCACGGCGGAGATCGAGGAGAGCGAAGACCTCCTCGACGTCGCCAACAAGGCGCCGATCATCAAGCTCGTCAACACGCTGCTCTTCCAGGCGCTGAAGCTGCGCGCTTCGGACATCCATCTGCAGCCCTATCCCGACCGCCTTTCGGTGCGGTTCCGGATCGACGGTCTCCTGCACGACATGCAGACCGTCCCGAAGAAGGCGCAGGAGGCGATCATCAGCCGCGTGAAGGTCATGGGGAAGATGGACATCGCCGAGCGGCGCCTCCCCCAGGACGGCCGCGCGTCGATCAAGCTCGGCGACGGCGAGGTCGACATCCGCATCTCCTCGATCCCGAGCGGCGACGGCGAGCGCATCGTCATGCGCTTGCTCGACAAGACGGCGAAGATCTACACGCTCGAGGAGATCGGGCTCGACGAGCGCAATCGGGGGATCCTGCTCAAGTACCTCGACTACTCGCACGGAATCATCCTCGTGACGGGCCCGACGGGCTCCGGCAAGACGACGACGCTCTACGGCGCGCTGACGCACATGAACTCGTCGCAGCTGAACATCCTCACGATCGAGGATCCGATCGAGTACAGCCTCCCCGGCATCTCGCAGGTGCAGGTGGCGACGAAGAAAGGCCTCACCTTCGCGGCGGGCCTGCGCTCGTTCCTGCGCCAGGACCCCGACGTGATGATGGTCGGCGAGATCCGCGACCTGGAGACGGCGGAGATCGCGATCCGCGCCGCGCTCACGGGCCACCTCGTCTTCTCGACGGTCCACACGAACGACGCGCCGTCGACGATCACGCGCATGGTCGACATCGGCGTCGAGCCCTACCTCGTCTCGTCGTCGCTGCTGCTGATCGTGGCGCAGCGGCTCGTGCGGACGATCTGCAGTCGATGCAAGGAGTTCGTCGATCCCGACGACGTCACGCGCGCGAAGCTGCGCGAGCTCAACCTGAGCCTCGACCGCTTGAAGGGCGCGAAGGTCGCCGAAGGGCGCGGTTGCGACGAGTGCTTCCGCAGCGGCTACGCCGGCCGCACGGCGATCTACGAGTTCCTCCCGATCGACGACGTCGTGCGCACGCAGATCATGAACCGCGCCGGCGCGACCGACATGAAGCGCTCGGCGATCGAGCGCGGGCTCGTGACGCTGCGCATGGACGGCATCGACAAGATCGTGAAGGGCCTCACCACCGCCGACGAGGTCCTGCGCGTGACGCAGCTCGACATCTTCTAGCGGCCGAGAGCGCCCCGCCGTGCCCATCTTCGAGTACAAGGCGCTCACCGGGGACGGCGGCGCGAAGACCGGGATCATCGACGCCGACACGCCGCGCGACGCGCGCGCGAAGCTGCGCCGCGAGAACGTCTACGTCCTCGAGATCGAGTCGGTCGGAGACAAGAAGGGCAAGCCGGCGAAGCGCTCGCTCCTGAGGCGCATCCGCGGCGTGACCGGCGGCGCCACGGCGATGACGCGCAAGCGTCTCGACGAGGTCGCGACGGTGACGCGACAGATGGCGACGCTGCTCGGCGCGGGCATCCCGCTCACGGAGACGCTGCGCGCGATCGTCGAGCAGGCGCAGTCGAACGAGCTCGGCATGACGTTCCGCGACATCCGCGAGAAGGTCACGCAAGGCGCGACGTTCGGCGACGCGCTCGCGTTCCACCCGCAGTACTTCAACGAGCTCTACGTGAACATGGTGCGCGCGGGCGAGGCGGCGGGAAACCTCGACATCGTGCTCACGCGCCTCGCCGACTTCGTGCAGGCGCAGCGCAAGCTGCGCGACAAGGTCTCGGCGGCGATGACCTACCCGATCGTGATGCTGCTCGTGGCGGGCATGGTCGTCGCGATCCTGATGACCGTCGTCGTCCCGAAGATCACGCAGTCGCTGATCACCCAGCACAAGGTGATTCCGCTGCCGACGAAGATCCTGATGAACGTGAGCACGTTCCTGCAGTCCTACTGGTGGCTGCTCGCGCTCGGCCTCATCGTGCTCTC
>Ga0081455_10008334_pt1 | contig 10794 bp, 5 predicted proteins | sample TabmetS3T2R1_FD_70207 | JGI IMG/M metagenome (GOLD analysis project Ga0081455, IMG submission 70207) | Tabebuia heterophylla rhizosphere microbial communities from the University of Puerto Rico - S3T2R1 | ecosystem: Host-associated > Plants > Roots > Rhizosphere ... | reverse complement strand
TCCAGTTGACTCGGCTCCTGGAGGTCGTGTGTGGCGGCGGCGGCCGAGCGTCTCCTGGATGATGCTCCGAATCGCTCTTCCCACGCCTGCTGGTAGTTCTTGACCCAGTCGTGGATCGGCTTGAGCGGCCTGCCATTCAGCCGATACAATCGCTGCCGACCTTCCTCTCGTACATCCACCAGGCCGACTTCCCGGAGAACCTTCAAGCGTCGACCCTCCTATGTTTCCGTCCATGGAACGCATCGTCCTGTATGCCTCCCGGCGCTACATCTATAGAAAGCTTGCTCTCTGCCTCGTCCTCCTCGTTGTTGGAGCAGGGCTGATACGTGTTGACCTGGTCCGGTGGCTTGGCTGGGGACTGGCGCTGGTCGGCAGTGCCTATGCGCTTATGATGCTGCGAGCGCTCGGTGAGGAGACGGAGCGAGTTGTCATCGATGACTCAGGCATCCGGGACAGCATGCTCCCGGTGGGCACCATCGGCTGGGATGAAATCCAGGGGGCATCGGTCTATGAGCTGAGCGGCGTCCCAGTGGTTGCGCTCCGGGTCCGCGACCCGGAGCGTTTCATTCGCCTGTTGCCCGCTGCCCGGCAGTTCATCGCCCGGAAGGCGCTGGAAGCCGGGCTGCCCGGCCTATATCTCACTTTGGTGGGGACAGATGCGGATCCGGCGACAGTCGTTGAGGCAATTAAGCGTAGAGTTCGGTCTTCCCTGCCCTGACGTCGCCCGACTCATCGAACAGACAAGGGTGCTTCAGATGGAAATTCGTTCGGTGCCGCAGTTCCTGGAGTACTGGGACAGCCTGCGAGGACGCACTCGCCGGGTGCTAACGTGCATTCCTCCCGAGCGACTCGAGTGGACCTATAGGGCCGGTGCCTTCACTGGGCGATCTGGTGCGCCACCTCGCGACCGTCGAGCGCTATATGTACGCCGAGACGGTGGTCGGTCGCCCGAGTCGCTATGCCGGATGCGGGCGTGAGCTGGCGGATGGGTATGACGCGGTGCTGGCGTATTTCGACCGGCTCGATGAAGAAGCCAAGGCGATTTTCCGCGGGCTGAGCGATGCGGACCTCTCGCGCAAGTGCCAGACGCCTGCGGGCACTGCAATCACGACCTGGAAGTGGTTGCGGGCCATGTGCGAGCACGAAGTGCATCATCGAGGACAGATCTATTTGATGCTCGGTATACTCGGTGTTTCAACGCCGCCGTTGTTCGGCTTGACTTCGGAGGAGGTTCGCGCACGGAGCCTGCCATGAGGATGACCAACACCGTTATCAGCACCGACCACCCGCTCGTCTCCCGAGCCCGCGACTATGGTGAGCGGATCGCCGTCGCGGACTCCGGCGGCACCCACAGCTATGCCGAACTGCTTGCGGCTTCGGAGCGGGTTGCCGGCACGCTGCTGGGGGGACGGCTGGATCTCGACCAAGCCAGGGTAGCGTTCCTGACCGCGGCGGACTTCTCCTACGTGGCGGTCCAGTGGGGAGTCTGGCGCGCCGGCGGCATCGCCGTCCCGCTCGCTACCAGCCATCCCCCGCCCGAATGGGAGTATGTGTTGCGCGACGCGAGAGCAGAGCTGGCGGTCGTTGGAGCGGAATTCTTTGATCAGTTCCGACCGGTTGCCGAACGGGTTGGCGTTCGATTGCTGAGCACCGATCAAGCGCTCGAAGGTGTGCGATTGGCCGCTCATCCCGGGCGGCTGCCAGGCGTGGCTGGTGAGCGGCGCGCGATGATGGTCTACACCAGCGGGACAACTGGCCGACCCAAGGGTGTGGTGACCACCCATGCCAACCTGGCCTCGCAGGTGACCTCCCTGATCGAAGCGTGGGGTTGGGTCCCGGACGATCGCATCCTCCTGGTGCTCCCGCTGCATCACGTCCACGGAATCGTCAACGTGGTCACCTGCGCGCTCTGGGCGGGGGCAGCCTGCGAGATGCTTCCAAGCTTCGACGCCGAGCTCGTCTGGGATCGGCTCGCCGCCGGCCGGCTCACGCTCTTCATGGCGGTGCCGACCATCTATCGGAAGCTGATCGCGGCCTGGGATGCCGCGCCCGCCGAACAACAGCGGGCCTGGAGCGCCGGCACTGCCAGCTTGCGCCTCATGGTATCGGGCTCAGCGGCGCTGCCGGTGCAGACGCTGGAGCGGTGGCGCGAGATCAGCGGGCACACGCTGCTGGAGCGCTATGGCATGACCGAGATCGGAATGGCGCTGTCCAATCCGCTGCACGGTGAGCGCCGCCCCGGGTTCGTGGGAGGACCGCTTCCCGGCGTCGAGGTGCGGCTGCTGGACGAGCACGGCCGCACTGTAGCGCCTGGAATTCCCGGCGAGATCGAGGTGCGGGGCGGCAGCGTGTTCCTCGAATACTGGGGCCGCCCGGACGCGACCCGCGAGGCCTTCCGCGACGGCTGGTTCCGCACCGGCGACGTCGCGGTCCTGGAAGACGGCGCCTACCGGATTCTGGGACGCAGTAGCGTGGACATCATCAAGACCGGCGGCTACAAGGTGTCGGCGCTGGAGATCGAGGAGGTGCTCCGGACCCATCCGGATGTGGTAGAGTGCGCCGTCGTGGGAGTGGAAGACCCGGAATGGGGAGAGCAGGTCGCTGTTGCGGTGGAGCTTCAGCCCGGCCGATCGTTAGAACTGAAGACGCTGAAGGACTGGGCGAAAGATCGCCTGGCACCCTACAAGATTCCCCGCGCGATGAAGGTAGTTCCGGCTTTGCCGCGCAATGCGATGGGAAAGGTCACCAAGCCAGACGTGGCTGCGTTGTTTCGGGGCGAATGAGCCAGAAGGGCCGTTGGGTCGCGGCAGAGAGTGGACTCTCCGCAGCGCACGTCAGTGAGCGGTGGTACCTCTTGGGATCTCCGGAAATAGAGCGAACTGCAGTGCGCGGAGGAGAGCCACTCTCAACGCGACCCAACAGCCCTTTGTCGCAACACGCGGGTGGCGAATGAACGGTGTTCTGCGCAGGGATCGGGACGCTCCCTCCGGCGCTGCAGTTCGCTCAGGCACAAGGATCCCAAGAGGCGCCACTGCTCACTGACGCGCCTGCGGGAGCGATCCCGATCCCTGCGACCACGTTCCGTTCACTCCACGCGTGCATAGCTTCCGAGGTAGGTCCGCTTCACGGGACAGTCCGGTCCGCTTCCACACTTCCCCGACTCCACTCTTCCAGCCGCTCCAGCGGTGGCAACCCAATCGGAAATGCTTCCTGCACTTTCGCCGCCAGCGCTAGCACCGCCTCTTCCCCGAACGGGCGCCCCACGATCTGGAGTCCCACCGGAAGTCCCTCCGAGTCGAGACCGCAAGGGACAGCGGCCACCGGCAATCCCGTGAGGCTCAAGACAAAAGTCGGTGCGATCCAGTCCACATAGGTCTCCATCCTCCGTCCAGCCACGGTCTCGGGGTAGTTCTGTTCCACCGGGAACGGTGGTACCGCCATCGCCGGCGTCACCAGGTGATCGAACCGGGACAGCAAGTCGACCACTGTCTCCCTCACCCTCGCCCGCACTTGTTCGGCCGAGCCGAGCTCGGCACTGGTGGTCTGGAGCCCGGCTCTGATGTTGCCCGCGACATTGGGTCCGAACTCTTCCAGGTGCTCCAGTCTGCCATGCATTTGCGCAACGAACCACAGGCCGCGTAACGCGAGAAAGGCGTCGCGCCCAGCGCTCAGGTCGAACTCCACCTCTTCCACCGCGATCCCGAGCTGGCGCAGCCCGAAGGCAGCTGCTCGGCAGACTCGCTCCACATCAGGATCCACGCCGATACCGATCAGATCGGGACAATACGCGAGCCGCAGTCCTGGATGGACGCCGGACACCACCGCTGCGGCGAAGCGGCGGCCGGCAGTCGGCTGGGAGATGGGAGAGAGATCGCTGGGACCCGCCACCGCGTCGAGCATGAGCCCGATGTCCTCCGCCATTCGTGCGACGGGCCCGGTCACCTGGAGCGTGTCCCACAACCAATCGGATGGCCAGGTCGGAATCAGTCCCGCCGACGGCCGAAGACCGGTCACGCCGCAGAACGACGCCGGAATCCGAAGCGAGCCGCCGAGGTCGGTCCCTTCCGCCAGGGCAATCATGCCGCTGGCCAGAGCCGCAGCGCCACCGCCGGTGGAGCCGCCCGCTGAACGCGATGGGTTCCAGGGATTGCGGGTGCAGCCGAAGACCTCGTTGAAGGTGTTGCCGCCGGCCGCGAACTCGGGACAGTTGGTCTTGCCCATAATGACTGCGCCCGCCTCTCGCAGTCGTCGCACCACAAGCGCGTCCTCTCGAGGGACGTTGTCGGCGTAGAGCGGTGAGCCGTAGGTCGTGCGTAGACCGGCCACCGGGGTCACGTCCTTGATGCCGACCGGCAGGCCGCAGAGCGGGCGGACCTTTCCGTGAATCACCTCCCGCTCGAGTGCTCGCGCGTCGTCCAACGCCCGCTCGTTGAGGGTGACGACTGCGTTGAGGACACCGTTGAACTGCTCTATCCGTTGAAGGCACGCCTCCACCAGTTCGACTGGCGATAGCTCACGACGTGAGATCAACCGGTGGAGCTCGGACGCGGAAAGATCGGGGAGGTCACTCATTCTTCAATACTCAGTCTCCTCATCCGCATCAGATCTTCCACTCCCCATCAAACGCCACCACCCGCGCGAACGCCGCCTCGCCGCCCTTGAACTTCCAGGGGAAACAGCCGATCGCCAGCCGCCGGTTCTGCAGTTCCGGCGCGTCGATCTGTCCGCCCAGGTTCTCGATGTGCATGCAGTCCTTGGGGAACAGGGCGTTGTGGGTGAGCTGGTAGGCGCTGTCGGGGAAAAGTTTGTCCACCGCAGCCTTGCCGCCGAACTTCGCCTCCGCCTTGGCTCGCACTCGGTCGCAGTGGCCATGCATGCCCTTCCCCAGAAAGCGGCCGATCGGAAGGTTCATCGGGTGGTCGGTGGAGACTACGTCCACCCCCCAGATGTGGATCTTCTTCTGCAGCAGCCACGGCACCATGTCGGGGTGCGCACCCGGATGCATGTGGATGTAGCGCTCCTCGTCCGGCTCGGCGCCGAACTGGGCGTAACGGTGCCAGCCGGTATGTAACAGGAGAAGATCGCCCGGCTGGATCTTGACTCGCTTTTCGATCATTGCCGGGGTGTAGATGGCCAAGTCATCCATCTCGTCCCTGAGGTCTACAATCACGCCCGGCCCGCACAACCACTCCATGGGGATCTCGTCGATGGTCCGGCCCGCGGTCACGAAATGCCGGGGCGCGTCGAGGTGGGTGCCCATGTGATTGGAGGTCTGGATGTACTGAGCATTCACCCCGTGCTCCGCCTTCCTTTTTATGTACTTGACCTCGAACGGTGGATAGTAGGGCCAGAAGGAGACTTCCTGGTTGAGTGGCTGACTTAGATCGTAAAGCCTCATGAGGCTTTACGATCTAAGTCAGCCACTCAACCAGGAAGTCTCCTTCTGGCCCTACTATCCACCGTTCGAGGTCAAGTACATAAAAAGGAAGGCGGAGCACGGGGTGAATGCTCAGTACATCCAGACCTCCAATCACATGGGCACCCACCTCGACGCGCCCCGGCATTTCGTGACCGCGGGCCGGACCATCGACGAGATCCCCATGGAGTGGTTGTGCGGGCCGGGCGTGATTGTAGACCTCAGGGACGAGATGGATGACTTGGCCATCTACACCCCGGCAATGATCGAAAAGCGAGTCAAGATCCAGCCGGGCGATCTTCTCCTGTTACATACCGGCTGGCACCGTTACGCCCAGTTCGGCGCCGAGCCGGACGAGGAGCGCTACATCCACATGCATCCGGGTGCGCACCCCGACATGGTGCCGTGGCTGCTGCAGAAGAAGATCCACATCTGGGGGGTGGACGTAGTCTCCACCGACCACCCGATGAACCTTCCGATCGGCCGCTTTCTGGGGAAGGGCATGCATGGCCACTGCGACCGAGTGCGAGCCAAGGCGGAGGCGAAGTTCGGCGGCAAGGCTGCGGTGGACAAACTTTTCCCCGACAGCGCCTACCAGCTCACCCACAACGCCCTGTTCCCCAAGGACTGCATGCACATCGAGAACCTGGGCGGACAGATCGACGCGCCGGAACTGCAGAACCGGCGGCTGGCGATCGGCTGTTTCCCCTGGAAGTTCAAGGGCGGCGAGGCGGCGTTCGCGCGGGTGGTGGCGTTTGATGGGGAGTGGAAGATCTGATGCGGATGAGGAGACTGAGTATTGAAGAATGAGTGACCTCCCCGATCTTTCCGCGTCCGAGCTCCACCGGTTGATCTCACGTCGTGAGCTATCGCCAGTCGAACTGGTGGAGGCGTGCCTTCAACGGATAGAGCAGTTCAACGGTGTCCTCAACGCAGTCGTCACCCTCAACGAGCGGGCGTTGGACGACGCGCGAGCACTCGAGCGGGAGGTGATTCACGGAAAGGTCCGCCCGCTCTGCGGCCTGCCGGTCGGCATCAAGGACGTGACCCCGGTGGCCGGTCTACGCACGACCTACGGCTCACCGCTCTACGCCGACAACGTCCCTCGAGAGGACGCGCTTGTGGTGCGACGACTGCGAGAGGCGGGCGCAGTCATTATGGGCAAGACCAACTGTCCCGAGTTCGCGGCCGGCGGCAACACCTTCAACGAGGTCTTCGGCTGCACCCGCAATCCCTGGAACCCATCGCGTTCAGCGGGCGGCTCCACCGGCGGTGGCGCTGCGGCTCTGGCCAGCGGCATGATTGCCCTGGCGGAAGGGACCGACCTCGGCGGCTCGCTTCGGATTCCGGCGTCGTTCTGCGGCGTGACCGGTCTTCGGCCGTCGGCGGGACTGATTCCGACCTGGCCATCCGATTGGTTGTGGGACACGCTCCAGGTGACCGGGCCCGTCGCACGAATGGCGGAGGACATCGGGCTCATGCTCGACGCGGTGGCGGGTCCCAGCGATCTCTCTCCCATCTCCCAGCCGACTGCCGGCCGCCGCTTCGCCGCAGCGGTGGTGTCCGGCGTCCATCCAGGACTGCGGCTCGCGTATTGTCCCGATCTGATCGGTATCGGCGTGGATCCTGATGTGGAGCGAGTCTGCCGAGCAGCTGCCTTCGGGCTGCGCCAGCTCGGGATCGCGGTGGAAGAGGTGGAGTTCGACCTGAGCGCTGGGCGCGACGCCTTTCTCGCGTTACGCGGCCTGTGGTTCGTTGCGCAAATGCATGGCAGACTGGAGCACCTGGAAGAGTTCGGACCCAATGTCGCGGGCAACATCAGAGCCGGGCTCCAGACCACCAGTGCCGAGCTCGGCTCGGCCGAACAAGTGCGGGCGAGGGTGAGGGAGACAGTGGTCGACTTGCTGTCCCGGTTCGATCACCTGGTGACGCCGGCGATGGCGGTACCACCGTTCCCGGTGGAACAGAACTACCCCGAGACCGTGGCTGGACGGAGGATGGAGACCTATGTGGACTGGATCGCACCGACTTTTGTCTTGAGCCTCACGGGATTGCCGGTGGCCGCTGTCCCTTGCGGTCTCGACTCGGAGGGACTTCCGGTGGGACTCCAGATCGTGGGGCGCCCGTTCGGGGAAGAGGCGGTGCTAGCGCTGGCGGCGAAAGTGCAGGAAGCATTTCCGATTGGGTTGCCACCGCTGGAGCGGCTGGAAGAGTGGAGTCGGGGAAGTGTGGAAGCGGACCGGACTGTCCCGTGAAGCGGACCTACCTCGGAAGCTATGCACGCGTGGAGTGAACGGAACGTGGTCGCAGGGATCGGGATCGCTCCCGCAGGCGCGTCAGTGAGCAGTGGCGCCTCTTGGGATCCTTGTGCCTGAGCGAACTGCAGCGCCGGAGGGAGCGTCCCGATCCCTGCGCAGAACACCGTTCATTCGCCACCCGCGTGTTGCGACAAAGGGCTGTTGGGTCGCGTTGAGAGTGGCTCTCCTCCGCGCACTGCAGTTCGCTCTATTTCCGGAGATCCCAAGAGGTACCACCGCTCACTGACGTGCGCTGCGGAGAGTCCACTCTCTGCCGCGACCCAACGGCCCTTCTGGCTCATTCGCCCCGAAACAACGCAGCCACGTCTGGCTTGGTGACCTTTCCCATCGCATTGCGCGGCAAAGCCGGAACTACCTTCATCGCGCGGGGAATCTTGTAGGGTGCCAGGCGATCTTTCGCCCAGTCCTTCAGCGTCTTCAGTTCTAACGATCGGCCGGGCTGAAGCTCCACCGCAACAGCGACCTGCTCTCCCCATTCCGGGTCTTCCACTCCCACGACGGCGCACTCTACCACATCCGGATGGGTCCGGAGCACCTCCTCGATCTCCAGCGCCGACACCTTGTAGCCGCCGGTCTTGATGATGTCCACGCTACTGCGTCCCAGAATCCGGTAGGCGCCGTCTTCCAGGACCGCGACGTCGCCGGTGCGGAACCAGCCGTCGCGGAAGGCCTCGCGGGTCGCGTCCGGGCGGCCCCAGTATTCGAGGAACACGCTGCCGCCCCGCACCTCGATCTCGCCGGGAATTCCAGGCGCTACAGTGCGGCCGTGCTCGTCCAGCAGCCGCACCTCGACGCCGGGAAGCGGTCCTCCCACGAACCCGGGGCGGCGCTCACCGTGCAGCGGATTGGACAGCGCCATTCCGATCTCGGTCATGCCATAGCGCTCCAGCAGCGTGTGCCCGCTGATCTCGCGCCACCGCTCCAGCGTCTGCACCGGCAGCGCCGCTGAGCCCGATACCATGAGGCGCAAGCTGGCAGTGCCGGCGCTCCAGGCCCGCTGTTGTTCGGCGGGCGCGGCATCCCAGGCCGCGATCAGCTTCCGATAGATGGTCGGCACCGCCATGAAGAGCGTGAGCCGGCCGGCGGCGAGCCGATCCCAGACGAGCTCGGCGTCGAAGCTTGGAAGCATCTCGCAGGCTGCCCCCGCCCAGAGCGCGCAGGTGACCACGTTGACGATTCCGTGGACGTGATGCAGCGGGAGCACCAGGAGGATGCGATCGTCCGGGACCCAACCCCACGCTTCGATCAGGGAGGTCACCTGCGAGGCCAGGTTGGCATGGGTGGTCACCACACCCTTGGGTCGGCCAGTTGTCCCGCTGGTGTAGACCATCATCGCGCGCCGCTCACCAGCCACGCCTGGCAGCCGCCCGGGATGAGCGGCCAATCGCACACCTTCGAGCGCTTGATCGGTGCTCAGCAATCGAACGCCAACCCGTTCGGCAACCGGTCGGAACTGATCAAAGAATTCCGCTCCAACGACCGCCAGCTCTGCTCTCGCGTCGCGCAACACATACTCCCATTCGGGCGGGGGATGGCTGGTAGCGAGCGGGACGGCGATGCCGCCGGCGCGCCAGACTCCCCACTGGACCGCCACGTAGGAGAAGTCCGCCGCGGTCAGGAACGCTACCCTGGCTTGGTCGAGATCCAGCCGTCCCCCCAGCAGCGTGCCGGCAACCCGCTCCGAAGCCGCAAGCAGTTCGGCATAGCTGTGGGTGCCGCCGGAGTCCGCGACGGCGATCCGCTCACCATAGTCGCGGGCTCGGGAGACGAGCGGGTGGTCGGTGCTGATAACGGTGTTGGTCATCCTCATGGCAGGCTCCGTGCGCGAACCTCCTCCGAAGTCAAGCCGAACAACGGCGGCGTTGAAACACCGAGTATACCGAGCATCAAATAGATCTGTCCTCGATGATGCACTTCGTGCTCGCACATGGCCCGCAACCACTTCCAGGTCGTGATTGCAGTGCCCGCAGGCGTCTGGCACTTGCGCGAGAGGTCCGCATCGCTCAGCCCGCGGAAAATCGCCTTGGCTTCTTCATCGAGCCGGTCGAAATACGCCAGCACCGCGTCATACCCATCCGCCAGCTCACGCCCGCATCCGGCATAGCGACTCGGGCGACCGACCACCGTCTCGGCGTACATATAGCGCTCGACGGTCGCGAGGTGGCGCACCAGATCGCCCAGTGAAGGCACCGGCCCTATAGGTCCACTCGAGTCGCTCGGGAGGAATGCACGTTAGCACCCGGCGAGTGCGTCCTCGCAGGCTGTCCCAGTACTCCAGGAACTGCGGCACCGAACGAATTTCCATCTGAAGCACCCTTGTCTGTTCGATGAGTCGGGCGACGTCAGGGCAGGGAAGACCGAACTCTACGCTTAATTGCCTCAACGACTGTCGCCGGATCCGCATCTGTCCCCACCAAAGTGAGATATAGGCCGGGCAGCCCGGCTTCCAGCGCCTTCCGGGCGATGAACTGCCGGGCAGCGGGCAACAGGCGAATGAAACGCTCCGGGTCGCGGACCCGGAGCGCAACCACTGGGACGCCGCTCAGCTCATAGACCGATGCCCCCTGGATTTCATCCCAGCCGATGGTGCCCACCGGGAGCATGCTGTCCCGGATGCCTGAGTCATCGATGACAACTCGCTCCGTCTCCTCACCGAGCGCTCGCAGCATCATAAGCGCATAGGCACTGCCGACCAGCGCCAGTCCCCAGCCAAGCCACCGGACCAGGTCAACACGTATCAGCCCTGCTCCAACAACGAGGAGGACGAGGCAGAGAGCAAGCTTTCTATAGATGTAGCGCCGGGAGGCATACAGGACGATGCGTTCCATGGACGGAAACATAGGAGGGTCGACGCTTGAAGGTTCTCCGGGAAGTCGGCCTGGTGGATGTACGAGAGGAAGGTCGGCAGCGATTGTATCGGCTGAATGGCAGGCCGCTCAAGCCGATCCACGACTGGGTCAAGAACTACCAGCAGGCGTGGGAAGAGCGATTCGGAGCATCATCCAGGAGACGCTCGGCCGCCGCCGCCACACACGACCTCCAGGAGCCGAGTCAACTGGA
>Ga0081455_10008333_pt1 | contig 10795 bp, 16 predicted proteins | sample TabmetS3T2R1_FD_70207 | JGI IMG/M metagenome (GOLD analysis project Ga0081455, IMG submission 70207) | Tabebuia heterophylla rhizosphere microbial communities from the University of Puerto Rico - S3T2R1 | ecosystem: Host-associated > Plants > Roots > Rhizosphere ... | reverse complement strand
GCGCCGTCGCCAAAGACGACGCAAGGCAGTGCCGCACTTGAGGATCAGACCGATTATCACTTCGCGAGCACCCGCCGTCCCGCCTCTGTAATCCACACCCGCATGATTTTCGTCGTGTGCCCAGCGATGACCAATTGCTCGGTCCGCCCGGTCGCGAGTCCATCGCGAATGAGGTCAACCAGCATCTCAGTCGTCAGACCGTGGGTAGTCATCAAAATCGTATCGGTGGCACCATCTGGACAGGACGCGAGCAGCTCGAGCGCGCGGCGGCGAGTAGGCTGCAGGCCACGGCGGCGGCGGAGTCGCGGTGTCGGCATTCGCGAAGCTCGGAAGGCGATGCCTTGGCCTTATAAGACACCCGACCATGGACCGGCCTCGTCATTTTTTGGATTCGCGGCCCAATGTCCGGCCCGAAAAGATCCTCCAACGGCCTTCTTAGGACGGCAACGCGGCGGGCTTATTGCCGTCGCCAGGTCTTGGCGAACGCCGCCATCGCGACCTCGCGCGTCGCCTTCGTAGCCGTGTGCGGCGCGTTTGATGTGGCCGTTGTGCCCGCTCGCCCACATCCACGGGCCATCCTGCAGCCCGACATCAAGGAAGAAGATGCGAGCGCCGATTGGCGCGCGCCGGATGCGGGGCTTATGGCCAGTGTCTAGACCAGGTGAACGTCACAAAAACGGCTAGAAGCGCCAAGGTGGCGACTGCAGCAAAATCCGCCAGGGCCAAGTTGCTCACTGTATGCTCTAAAATTCTAAAAACCGCTTGCCGAAATGTCCCCGCCCCGGACGGGGCTCGGGCGGGGCCAGGCTCAGAGGGTCATCATACAATGCACAGGCTTAATCCCCCGCGCGTTTTTCCAACTGCCATCTGTGAAACCGGTTCCTGTGCCCAAGCTGATTCTTGTCAGCATGAGTCACCTGGCCGACTTAGGGGCCAGCTAGGTAACGGAACGAAGCTCCATGTGTCCGAGTTTGATTCACGATGCAGGCACCCCTGCATCTTGCATGAGAGTATCACTGGCCCCCGTCCCGTCGGGGGCCTTTTTCTTGGGCAAGGGCAAGACAGGGAAAGCCGATTCACTGCCGCCAGCTCTTGGCGAACGCCGCCATCGCAGCCTCGCGCGTCGCTTCGTAACCGTGGGCTGTCACGCCTGATGTCGCTGCTATGCCCGCTCGCCCACATCCAGGGGCGGCCCTGCGGTCCCACTGCGTCGAGACAGAAGATGCGACCCACGACGACGCCGTCCTCCGGCACGTCGTAGTCGTCGTCCCTCCACTGGCCCGACAGGCGTGGTGCGTTCGCTCGATTGAGTATCAGCGGCCCCAACACTGTCTCCTTTCAGCCTCACCGGAGCGCCTTGCTCTTCCTGTACCCAACTTTCCGAAATTCGAAGCAATTCATCCGGCAGCTCTCCATTGAGATACTTCCGAAATGCCGCGTTCGCTGCATCGGCGTTACCATCCATGGCCTTCAAAATGAAACGATAGATTTCTCTGAAGGCATCCACGAACGGAGGCCACTGTTCATTTACGCGCTCGCACTCGTCAGGGATCCGCATCTGAAGTCACCATTGAGCCAAAGCAAACCCCGCCCTCTTAAGGCAGGCGGGGTCCGGCTCACTCTGGAAAGTGAAACTCTAGTCGCCGCAGCTATTTCTTGAACGCACAAGGTGTCGAGTAGTTCCGGCCCCCGCGCGCCCTCGAAGATCCGACGCCGACGTGTGCGTTTGAAGATTGCTTTCTCTGCGAGGAGGGAACGACGCTCATCGATTGCGAGTTTTCCCGCATGAACAGAGTAATCAAATTCAGGAAGCGGGCGCAGCACTGGGAGGAACGCGCAGCCGCCGCGACTGACCGGGAAACGCGCGAACACTGGCAAAGAGTGGCTGACGCCTGGCACTCCGCCGCCGAGGCGGCGGCGTGAACGCCTCCGCTGATCTGGGGGTGGGAGCGGGAGCGATGGAAAAACGATTAGCGGCGTCGCCCTCGATCGTGGCCCTAATCTTCCTCGGTCACCGCAGGCGCATCCGGGTTCTTCATCGTAAGCCAGGCCGGTCCTCGCCCGTCGCAAGCTATCGGCGAAATGCCGCCATCCCGTCTGGCGCGTGGCATCAGGGGAACGATGCGCACTGGACGTGGTTTTTCCCGCCATGGAAGCAACCCAGATTAAGAAACGGAGTGTGGATATGTCGGGCGCGTCGACCAGCACAGCAACGTTGACGCACGTCAGCATGAACGATGAAAGCAACGTTCGGTATTGGACACAATCATTCGGCTGCGGTGCAGACGAACTTGCCCGTGCAGTTGCGAGGGTGGGTAATTCCCCTGTTGCAGTTAGGCGCGAGCTTTTCAGACACTGGGCATATGGAACATTCCGACTAGGCTCCGCTAGGGCACAAGCGCCATCAGGGCGCCGACGCGGACGACCGCGCAAGCGAGCGTGAACGTCTATTCGACCCGGCGCGGTCGCGGCGCAACCTGGATAGTTCACCCGTAGACGCCCTGAACCGTCGCGACGTTGCTCGAGACTGCCGGTTTTTGATTCCCAAAGCTTTTGCCTTGTCGCTGACCTCGCTCGGGTCTCTACCCAGGAAATCCGCAACCTGAGCAACTGACAGACCGCAGCGCCGAAGCGCGTCTGACAGGAAAAAAAGGTCTTGGCTGCACCAGTGGGCGGTTGAAGGCATTCGGGGCCTCACAACCAAGTTGAGCCTCTCGCAGTCAACGTGCGTTACACCGCTGGTGTTCCACCTCGTAAATTATGGAACATGAACAGTCCTTTCTACAAATATTTTGAAACCAATTGTGCCGTTCCGGGTTTGAGCAGCGTTGAACGGTGCGGGGAAATCTCGTGCTTTGGAAGCTGAGCAAAGAAATCAGCGAATGCTATCGGCTAGCCGAACAGGCGCGGGCCTGGGCCGAGGAAGCTGCCGACCCGAGGACGCGCAAAGACTTGCTGCTTGTGGAACGCAGCTGGCTGCTTCTAGCTCAGAGCTACGAACACTCCGAGGCCGTTGCGCTGTTCACCGGCAGCCAGCGGCGCGACAAGCGGGGGATGACTTTCCTACTTGCTCCCCGGGGCGGCCAGCATGACCCAGATCGTTGATCTGCTGCTCGACAGCAAACGCTACAAGGTCGTGTTCCCGCACGATGCACCACCGCGCGCCTATCTCATGACCCGCAGGGGCCCATTCACCCTCCCTGCATTGAAGCGGCGGCGGCTGTATGACCGCGTTGTGGAGGCAGCACGCAGAACCCTCCCAGCCACCGCAACGCAAAACATTCCCTAAAATCAGCCACACTCTCTTTTTGCCCGCGTTGTTGTCAGCAGCGGAACGCCCCGACCCGCAACCGCGTTATCTCACAGACGCCCAACCCGACCCTCACAGTGTGTATGGGCGTCTTTCGGGAGGAACTCAGGGAGGCCCGAGCTGCAGCAACGGGCCTCCTTTTTGCGTCACACAACAACCCTGCGAATTCGCAGCCTCGCGTGTCGCCTTCGCCCGTGGATACACGGAAACTAGCTTGTCTGCGCTTTCGCAGGAGCAAGTAAAAGAAGGGCCTCATCGATTGCTTTGCGAAGTGTAACGGCAGCCGCAGGGCTACATCGCAAGTGCGCCGTTATGCCTTGAAGGGTTCTCGCCTGACCATCCATTGTAGGAACAACGGTGCTGGCGCCGAGTTCGACGCGAACATTGCCCTGGTGGATGCCAGCAGTTAGGACTGCATCGAAATAGATGAATGGAGCATTCTCCGCGCTGGAGTCGGAAATCTGGACAGCCTGAGCCTTGTTAATTGGCCGATGGGGGTCATCGACCGTTGCGAATCTGTTGCTGGTCGAATTCGGCGCCCACGTTGATGGCGTCGATGACTGCCGAGAGTGCTTCATGGGTTTGGCCCCAATCTTTGGTGCAGGCTAGTTAAAAATAATCAGAGTGATCTTGCTAGTGACGTCCAAAAAAAGCCGGCCGGCCATGTGGGTTCCGATACCGGAACCCCGGTTGTTACCAGTTCTACGCCACGCGGGGACAGGTCCTGGCCGTTCGTTTACGGAGACGAGCATGCTCCCTGGGACCAACGCACGAGGCGCGTTTCGAATTCGACAGCCGCGCCAGAACATCTTTTGCGCATCGTATCGCGCGGGTGAAGATCAAGCAGCAAAGTCGCGAATTGGTGTGTATTGCACTCGTTGAGTTTCTGACCGACGATGAAGCGTTCTCCTCGACGCTGGCAATTCACGGCTCGCGCTCAGTCTCGTTCATGAGTAGTTGCAGCGACATCCAATAGTTCCTGGTCCATGTTTGGCCCTCGCCGCTACACCGAAACTTCACAAGGAAATTTGAGTTCTTGTCTGCAGCAACCTGAACAACGCTGCAGCGCGTCTCGTGGGCGACGAAGCCGTCAGCGCGCACCGTCAGCCAGCTGTCGCTGCTATTGCTTTCGTGGGGTAGGCATCGACCCATCCTGTATGCCGGGGATGCTTTGTCATCTCCGGGATTGTCGAGGCACCAGTCGCCGACGAACTGTGACGGCAGCTTGTTACGGTCAGCGGTCTGGGCAATAGACGCCAGCAGCGCGACTGCCAGCGCGATTAATGTTGTTCGCATTAGTGGTCCTCCTGCGGCAGTTCTGCAAATCTGACATGCCACTGCTACGGACGTGCTGATGTCGGCCTGGTCCTAAGAAGCGACCGAAGAGCGGACATTTGGGATCGGCAGCGCAGTGCAACAGCCGACATTAGGTGTTCTTCCCGAAAATCATATCCGCGAAGAGAGGATTCTGGTCTTGGTAACCCACATTGCCGTGGCATTATCTCTTGCGTTGACGTCCAGGCGCGAGCGCGTCGCGGGATTTGGACATCCCCGTTGTCAACTTGCCCTCCTTCAGCGCGACTGGGTTAGGTCGCGGCATCGGCACCTCAGCCGCGGAGTCAGGAGTACCTACCTCCCACTGGCAGATTCTATAGCCACGTGCTCGCTCCGCCAGGTCTATGTGAATGTGATTTGCATGAAAGGGGTCCGCTCCAGGTCCAAGCACAGTCGTGAACCGATGGCAGGCTGTGTCCCGAAGACGCTGCCTAATTGATTGAAAAGCAAATCTGTTGTCCAGTTCCACCAGAGTGCCGTTGGCAAGCCTGATCTGGCCGAGGTCGAGTGCATTTCCGCGTGCGTGCTCGGATATTTTGGCACCGCTGTCATTGTTGCGGCGGCGACACTCGTATGAACCCGCGTTTGTTATGGCGACCGGCGGCGCCTCGAATTCACCTATTATTGAGCCGATATCGTTTCGTACCCATTGCGCCACTGCTTCGGCCATTGTGCATCGAAGCATGGGCGGCGGACTTACGGTCATCAGGCCGCTGTTCGGCATCATAATTCCATCGAGCCGTACAAGATCACCAGCCCCACATTGATTCGGCCCGTTAAGTGTCGGCTGCTGCGTGAATCTCGCGATCGACATGAGGCGCACTGCGCAGTCCGATGGCCACAGTTGCGCATCGTGCAACGGCAAAACCTGCGCCGAAGACTGATCATCCGCTCGCACAGGCTGTGGCTTGGAACGCGGCAGCGGCACCGATTGAGCCAAGGCTAAGCTGTAACTCGCGAATAAAAGCAGCCCGACAAACAGAGATTTCATGAGCCGAGCCCGCTCGCGTTGCAACTTGCTCATTCAGCAGTCGCTTGAGCTTGACTACAACTTTCAACGATGTGGGTAGTTCCCGGGTCGCCACCAAGCGAGATGATACGAACTGGCCGAAGGCTGGGGTAGCAAAGGGCCAATTGAGGTACTGATTTCTCTTACTTTCCAGATGGTGTGGGTGCAATCAGCGCATCGAGAAGCCTTCGGCGCGTTTGTGCCACTGCAACAGTGAATAGCACCGTTTGGTGCTACTCCTTGAGAGCGGCGTTGACCATCTCGCCGTATATGTCCGCAACGTCATCGCTGGTTGCTCCTTCGCCGTTCGCGTAATCCCATAGCGTTACGGCGTCGATCATCTTGGCGGTTGGTCTCTTCGGAAGGATCACAAAACCCGCCTCCCCAAGAGTGGTCACCAAGTCGCTGTAGCCTTGTTCGATCGTGTCCCGGTCGCTCTGAAATGCGAGCAGGAACTCTGAGACGGCTTCTTTCGCTGTCTTGCTCATGCTCTCGGCCTCCGCTGATCGAGCGAGCATAGCACGCACGCATCACATGCCGGCATCCGCCGGCGAGGGCGATACTGCACTGGCGATGCTCACTTCGATTTCTTTTCGGGCCGCCCGGCTGCCTCCCTGGCAAGCCGGAGGGCTCGCAAGCGCGCGGTCTTAGCGCGTAGGGCATCTTGCTCAGCCTCCGACTCTCCCTTCTAGCCGCTTACTCAGCCCCGCCAGGCCTCCCTTGGCGGGGTTCCTGTTTGCGGATAGGCTCGATGTCGTCTAGCACCCTTTTCGTTCGTGAGCGGAGGCCGCCATGCCGATTTATCCTCTGGAGTTTTACAGACGGGCCGAGGAGAAGTGGAAGCGTCGTGCTGGGGCATTGAGAACGGAAGCGGGATTGCCCCCTAACAAGGAAGGGGACGGCATTCTAGTCCAATGGCCGTCGCTGCTCGCAATCGGGCAAGGACTTCGGTCCGAGTACCCTGTCTTCGAACCAGCTTTCCCGAAACGTCTCGTGGCGCTCCTGAAGAAGCTTACAAAATTGTCCAATCACTGAGATTGCCATTGAGAAACCGCGTCTCGTTCCGGCTAAAGCCCTCGCGATAAGAACGCAGCGCCGGCCCCGGCGCGGATTGGGGGTGCTCGGCGACAGGACGCGAGTAGAAATAGCACATGCCGGCACTACGTTTGTAAGCGGATGCCATGCAGGCTGCGATTTGCGCGCAACGTTATCGCAGCCGCCGCTGGCGCTTCTACGTAATGGCGACGAGAAGAACTCCTTTTGACAGACGCCGCAGCCCGCGACGAAATGCAACGAGAGGCAACCTAAGCGTGATAGCCAGTCTTCAAGACCTGGGGGCGCGCTGCGCCGTCATAGTCGAAGGGGAAACACGCGCTATGAGACCACTCGAAGGTCTGTTTGTTCTCGACTTCTCGACCTTGCTGCCGGGACCACTTGCGACACTGCTGTTGGCCGAAGCCGGCGCGGAGGTGGTGAAGCTCGAGCGGCCTGGTAGCGGCGAGGAAATGCGCGGCCGTACGCCCAAGTGGGGAACCGACAGCGCCAACTTCGCGCTCCTCAATCGGGGCAAGCGTAGCGTCGCCCTCGACCTGAAAAATCCAGCCGAGCGACCCCGCCTGCAGCCCTTGGTCGAACGCGCGGATGTGATCGTCGAACAATTCCGACCGGGCGTGATGGCACGACTCGGTCTCGACTACGACGCCGTCGCCAAGGTTAATCCAACGGTCATCTACTGCTCAATTTCAGGATATGGACAAAGCGGCTCTAAGCGCGACGTTGCCGCACACGACCTCAACTATATCAGCGATGCGGGTTTGCTGGGTTTGTCGATGGGCGATCTCTCACGGCCAGTCCTTCCCCCGACGTTAATCGCGGATATCGCGGGCGGTGCCTATCCAGCTGTGCTGAACATCCTGTTAGGACTTGAGGAACGCCGCAGGTCGGGGCGCGGGCGTCACCTCGATGTGGCAATGGCGGAGAACCTTTTCCCGCTCATGTTCTGGGCGATTGGCCATGGGTTTGCTGCGGGCACTTGGCCAGGAAATGGGGCTGGCTACGTCACCGGCGGCTCACCTCGTTATGGGCTCTATCCAACCAAGGACGGTAGAGTGGTGGCAGCTGCGCCGCTCGAACAGAAATTCTGGGAAACGTTCTGCGACCTTATCGGTCTCGAGCTCCAGCTTCGCGATGATGGGAAAAGCCCCGCAGCCACGAAAGCTCGCGTCGCCGCGATCATTGCGACCGAGACGGCAGATGTCTGGCGCTCTCGCTTCGCTGGCAACGATTGTTGCTGCTCGATCGTTGCAAGCCTCGCTGATGCGCTTACGGACCCGCACTACGTTGCTCGCGGCGTGTTCCATCACATGCTTGCTAATCCCGAAGGTGCCACTATGCCGGCGCTCCCGGTGCCACTCGATCCGGGCTTCCGGGCAGCGCCGGCAGCGGCGGTCGCTTCGCCTGCACTCGGCGCCGATAATAAGAAATACTTGGCGTGATGATATCAATCGAGCTGGATGTTAGCGGTGCGGATCACCTCAGCCCACTTAGCTGCTTCCTTGCGCATGTGGTCGGCCATCTCATGGGGTGAACTCTGCAACAGCTCGGCGCCAGCGTCGCTCACCTTCTGGCGCACCACCGGGTCCGCGACGGCCGCGACATAAGTGTCGCGCAGCTTGGCGATGACGGCTTCCGGCGGCATGGCGCGGGTGGCTGAGTTGCAGCGCGGGCAGGAGAGCAGGAGCGCCGCGGCGCAGCGGATTCGAGCTTTTCCGCCGGCGTCTTCAAGCCGACGCTGGACGGGCTCGGCCTAATCGGTGGCAACGCCCACTCGCTCGACGAGTACTCCGAAACCGAAAGCATCGTACCCCGATTCTATCTGCTCACACGTATGGTGATGGAGCTGGGCAAATCGGGAATGAGCGGCCAATAGTCGGTCATCGTTCGGGGAGCAGTCTCTAACTTTGGATCACCCGTTGCAAATGACCGTCCAAGCACGCTTTCGTCAACGCGCGCTCCGCGTGTGTGACGAGCCTTCGATCATCTCGTCGGCACGGCTGAGCAACATGGTCGCATGTCAAGGCCGAGTGCCTTGGCGGCCCTGGCATTGATCACTAGCACCAGCCGCTTCCCGCAACGAGACGGCGTTACCGCCCGGCTGCCGAGCGGGCGGGTCGATCCGGCTCCCGCCGGGGCGTCTGGTCGTTCCAGATCCACCAGTCGTACGGCTCGGTCTGGGGATAGCCCTCCGGCGAGTCCTCCCACTTCTCCTGGCGCCCGAGCGCGGTGATGTCGAGGTAGGCCCAGGTGCCGCCCATCGCCTCGTCGCCGCGACCGTTGATGAAGTAGGTGCGGAACACGCGGTCGCCGTCGCGGATGAACGCGTTGGTGCCGTGCCACTCGTCGACCCCGAAGTCCTTGTCGAAGTCGTCGGTGGTCGTGAACCACGGGATCTTCTCCCATCCCATGCGCGCCTTGAGGCGCGCGATGTTCGCTTGCGGGGCGCGCGACACGAAGGCGAGCGTTGTGTCGCGGGCGTTCAGATGGGCGGGGTGGGCGACCTGGTCGGCGACCATGGAACAGCCGATGCAGGCATAATCGGGATAGCGGCCCACGCTGGGTTCGTAGAAGGCGCGGTAGATAATCAGCTGACGGCGGCCATCGAACAGGTCGATGAGGCTCGCCTTGCCGTCGGGCCCATCGAACTCATACTTCTTCTCCACGGCCAGCCAGGGCATCCGCCGCCGCTTGGCAGCCAGAGCGTCACGGGCGCGAGTCACCTCCTTCTCCTTCACGAGGAGTTGCTGGCGTGCGGCCTCCCACTCCTGCCGCGAGACGATCGGGGGTGTTTTCATGAAATGTCCTCCTTATCGGCTCAGGTCCAACGCTCATACGCACGCGCTAGTTTCGGAGCTTCGCCGTGGCGTCCTTCGGGACGCGAGCCCGGTGGCCGCCGGCGTGTGATCCGGCGAGCGCTTCGGCGAACCGCGCTCCGCGACAGCACCATCGACCGCCTCGTCGCCCGCTACGGCGTCGAAGCGCTCATGCGCGGGCTCCCGACGGCTCGATTCAGAACGATTCAGGTTCACCCCAAGGACTTGCCGGTGCTTCCATGGCAACCTCAGCGTGCGGTAAGCTGGCTCAACGGGTTCCGAGGGGAGCCCATGTCCGACCTAAGACGGCGCGAGTTGATAGCCCTGCTCGGCGGCGCGGCGGGTGCGTGGCCGCTCGCGGCGCGCGCGCAGCAGAGCGAGCGGATGCGGCGCGTCGGCGTGCTCAACCCGTTCGCCGAGACCGATCCTCAGGTGCGCGCCAACCTCGCGGCGTTCCGGCAGGCGCTCCAAACGCTCGGCTGGATCGACGGCCGCAACGTCCGTATCGACTATCGCTGGGGCGACGCCGACCGCGAGCGCATCCGGCGCCAGGCGCAAGAACTCGTGGCCCTCGACCCGGACGTGATCCTGGTCAGCTCCGCGCTGGCGTTGCAGCCCCTGCTGCAGGAGACCCGCCGCATCCCGGTCGTCTTTACGCAGATCGCCGATCCGGTCGGTGCCGGCTTGGCCGCGAGCCTGGCGCGCCCGGGTGGTAAGATCACCGGCTTCACCGTGGCCGAGTTCTCGACGGTCGGGAAATTGCTGGAAGTGCTCAAGGACGTGGCGCCGCAGGTGAGCCGTGCGGCCGTCATTCTCCATCCCGACCTGATACCGCAGGCCGGGATGGTGCGCGCCATCGAGGCCAACGCACCGGCGTTCAAGGTGGAGGTAACTGCGGCGCCTGCGCGCGTTAGCGCCGAGATCGAGCGCGCCATCGATAGGTTCGCACGCGAGCCGGAGGGTGGCTTGATCGTGCTGCCGAACCCGGTCACCGAAGGCAACCGCAAGCTCATCATAGCGATGGCGGCCCGCCACCGCTTGCAAGCCCAGACGTCCTGGTCACGGAAAGCACGCCGGCGACCGCGGTTCTCCAATCTGAGACCCGGACCATACCCATCGTTTTTCTGCAGGCCGGCAACCCCGTCGGCAGCGGCTTCGTTGCCAGCTTTGCGCGGCCGGGCGGAAATCTCACCGGCTTCACCAATTATCCTCCGACCATGGGCGGCAAGTGGCTTGAGCTTCTGAAGGAAGTAGTGCCGCGCCTAGTGCGAG
>Ga0081455_10008332_pt1 | contig 10796 bp, 8 predicted proteins | sample TabmetS3T2R1_FD_70207 | JGI IMG/M metagenome (GOLD analysis project Ga0081455, IMG submission 70207) | Tabebuia heterophylla rhizosphere microbial communities from the University of Puerto Rico - S3T2R1 | ecosystem: Host-associated > Plants > Roots > Rhizosphere ... | reverse complement strand
GGCGCAGTGCCCGCGAGATTGTCGGCGCACTCGAACCCTCGCTCGAGATCGTGACGTTGCGCGTCATGGAGTTCAGCCCGCTGCCAGGGGAAGAGGTACCGCCGAAGGCGTGGTTTTGCTTGTCGCGGCGACGCGAGCAGCCCGCGCAACCGTCCACTCGGCGCTAACGCCTGCGCGCTACAGCGCGGTCTCCAAGCGCAGCACGCGTGAATTCACCATGTCTACGAAGTACAGCTTGTCGTCCGGCCCGAACGTGATTCCCGCCAACGCCCCGGGCGCGACTTCTGCGATCGCCACTGCCGCGAGTGGTGCGCCGGCCAGACTGAACTTGTAGATCGTGCTGGTCTCATTGTCGCTGACGTACAAATTGCCTGCGTGCAGTTCCACGCCGGAGGGCTTCTTCAGTCCAACCGACTTGCCGATCAGTTCGGTGACTTGGCTCGGGGCCATGTCCAATGCGACGCGCAAGTGGTCGAGATTCTCGCCCTCACTCATGCGCGTGGAACCACTGGCGCCCGCGGGATCGAACACGACTACGCGCGCGTGCCCGGTATCGACCATGTAGAGCTGTTTGTGTTCGCGATCGTACGCCATGTGACTCGGAACCTCAGGCACGTAGCCGATGCCGTCGACGCGATAACGCCAGACTGAAGCATCGGAGTGGTAACTGTTTCCGATCCCGTGATCTGCGGCGAAGTCGTACCTAACAAACATCCCTTTGGTGCCTGAGTACGTCCAATAGATGTTGCCTGTGCCCTCCCAAGCGATGCCCGTGCAGGCTGGGGTTCGATGCAACATATCGATGTGTGAACTGGGGCCTTCGTCGCCGGTGTCAGGCCCGTTGAACGGTGGCTCGCGAACGTCCTTCGCGAGACCAAAGATCCGTAGATCGGATGCCCAGAGCGAGGGCCCCATCCCGTCCGATGGATCCTCGGGGCAGGTCGCGAAGGTACCTTCGACCATCTTGCCTTGCGCATCCTGGATGGATGTCTCGCGCCCTCCGAACGCGAACGCCATGGGCGAAGGCATGAAGTGTTGGGCCCCCTCCGGGTCTTGCCGCCGCTGTACGCTGCGACGCGCCGTGCTCGCGTTGGAGATGATGGCCGCCGAGCTGTCACCGTGATTGACGACCCACAGCTCGTCGGGCACGTACGGGTTGAACTCGAGGTCGCTCGGCTGATCTAAAGAAGTGCTCGCAATTACGGTCGCGACGCCAGCGGATGTCCCAACCATGGTAGGGGTGCCGCTGCGCGCCGCGCTTCCGGATCCCGCCGTTGCCGACGGAGCTCTGGTGCCGCCCGTCCCGGTCGCCGGAGGCCTGCGCGAGGAGCCTGTGCCAGCCGTCGCAGTGGCTGGCGTCGTAGGCGCCGCAGTGCCGGCGACTGGCACGCCGCTGTGCATATGGCCGCGCGTGGCGGGCACGTCGTCGCGGCCTCCCATGTCGTCGGTCGTTCCGGTGCCTGTGCCGAACGTCGGAAAACTGGCGCTGCCGGCGTAGCCGGGGTTCGTCGTTTCGCTCGGCCTGCTGCTGCAGGCGGCGAAGAACGCGCTGGCGATAGTCACAGCGATCAGCTTGCTAGCCATGAGAAGCTCCTTAGTCGGACCTGCATGCTGCTCGCATGTCCGGCAAACACTCGCTGTGCCCTAAATCAGCCCGGGCAGCCTAGCATCATCTTGCGCACACACAAACAGGCGTGCGGAAGCTGCTGGCCGCGCGACGTGTGTTCGGAGTTGCACGCCCAATACCTCTCTAACATGTGTCAGGTACAAACCTCATACAGCCTGTGGGTTGGCGCGTCGGTATCGCATGCATGTGGCAGCCTTGGCTGAGCGTTTGACTGCGAAGGTGAGGGACGTATATGCAGCTGTGTCCAGCCAACGGAGCAACCATGTCGCCAGCGCCCGACACCATCCTCAAGCAGTTACAGCGGCTCGTGGGCACGTGGACCACGGAGGCTACGCATCCGGCTATGCCCGGTCTCGTCGTGCGTGGATCGATCAACTGCGAATGGCTGGAAGGTGAGCGCTTTCTGATCCACCGCGCACGCACCGATCATCCGGACTTCCCGGACTCGATCTCGATCATCGGGTCCACCGATCGCGATCGCGTCGATAAGGTTGCCGGCGCGGATTCGCAGACCAGTTCGGAGCCGGCGTTGACCATGCACTACTTCGATTCGCGCGGCGTGTTTCGTGTGTATCAGGTGAGCATGGATGCAGAGGCGTGGCGGATCGAGCGCATGGATCCAGGCTTTTCGCAGCGTTTTGTCGGTACGTTCAGCGATGACGGCGACACGATGCGCGGCATTTGGCAACTGTGCCAAGACGACGTGCACTGGCACGACGACCTGCAGATCACCTACCGCCGCCAAACCTGAGTCGCGAGATGCTCGGCACTGGTGATGAGCCGAAGCTTAGGGTGTCGGCGCCGTGGCTTGCGATGTTCTGCAATCACACGGCGTGTAGCTGTGGCCTTCCGCCGTGCAACTCTGGCCTCCGCGACAACCTCCGGGGCCGTAACAGAGTTGGGTGGAGTTCGGCACGCACGTAGTCGCTGCGGCTGAAACCGCGGGCAAGCTTGCAGCCGAGCGGTTGACGTAAACCAAACACGAACCGCGATAGCCTTTGTACCTGCCGGGCGAGTTACCAAACGCACCGAGCGGTGAGACGGTCGAATCGTTACCACCGAGAATGACCAGCGCGTCGCACCCGAGCTCGCCTGCGTATTCGCGCATATTCTTGATCAGCCGCGACATGGCTCGGTCTTCGTTGTAGGTCTGGTATTCGTTGAGCGCCTCGACCATCCCGATCTCGACGTAGGGCCGGGTTGGCCGATCCACCATGAACACCTGGACCTGCTCCGCCGCGCGGGGCTGCAGCTTGTGCGGCGAGGTTTGCGTTCTGGCAAACGTGAGCGACGTGCCACAGGCACAGCTTAGAAGGACTACGTGCACCAATACGATCCGCATCGCATTACCCTCCGGCGCGCGCAGGGGTCATGCGCGTGCGTGCAACGAAAGCCTGGTGTAGCCTAGCACGCCGATGGGGCGAATCACGGCTGGAGCAAATCCACCAACCAGTCGGGCGTAAAGCGTGCGAGTGCCGCCGTGGCTACAATCAGCAGCCCGCACGTTATGCTTACGCGGTCGCGTAGCGCGTACTTGACTGGATCATCGGACATTTGCCCGCGCCCCGTGACGATCCAGATTCGGCTCACCCAGTAGATCAAGATCGGCACCGCGAGCCAGAGCAGCCGCGGCTCGCGATACAGATCGAGGTGGGCGACGTTCTCGATGTACAAGCTGAACACCAACGCGGCGAGATAGCCGCTGGCTGAGCCCAAACTCGCGACCATCGGCCCGTCTGCGCGGTAGTAGTCGCGGTTTTTGATCTTGTCGTCGGACGTGAGCCGGCCGATCTCGACATGCCGCTTGGCCAGCGCCAAACTCAAAAACAAGAACATCGAAAACGCAAACAACCATGCGCTGACCCGCACGTGCGCCGCCACGCCGCCGGTCAAGATGCGGTGAGTATAGAGACCGGCCAGCACCAAGACATCGAGCAGCAAGCGACGTTTGAAATACAGCGAGTAGCTGACGGTCCCGACGAAATACAGACTCAGCATCACGCTGAATCGGTACGAAAACTGCGACAGAGCCAGAACAAACGCGCCGACCAACAGGCCGATCAGCAACACTGGCCCGAAGCTCACCGGCAGCGCACCCGATGCGAAAGGCCGGAAACGCTTTTCTGGGTGCGCCCTATCCGCTTCCAGGTCCAGGAGGTCGTTGAGTACGTAACCCGCCGAGGCGCACAGCGACACGCACAGCGCAGCCAATACTGCGCGTGCGAGCAGCGCAAAGCGTGGCATGCCGGGCGTGAGCACCACCGGGACCACGACCAGCGCGTTCTTGGACCACTGATGCAGCCGCAACTCTCGAATCAGCGCCCATCCGAAGCTAGGCCGCGTGGGCGCAGCGACCTCGAGATTCTGGTCCATGGAGCCGGAGACTAACATCGATACGACGCGGTGCTAGTTCCGCGGAAGCTGCGCTCAGGCTCGAAGTTCTTTGAACTCTCCGGGGCTGTGGATGGTCGCGCCAGCCACCGCACCTTGGCCGCCGATGAAGTCTTCGGTCTTGTCGGAATACCCGAACTTCGTGACCTCGGCTGTACCGCCCTTCATCGGGGCGCCATCTGCACCCGCTTTCACGCCCATCGCGTTCATCAAGTTGCAGAAGTACTTGTTGATCGGCGCGTTCGCGGTCTTCGCCGGCGTTCCGGTGGATTGCGTGGTGCCGTTGATCATCTGATTCGAGGTGCCGTCCATGCACGCCGACAGACTGTTGCCATTCGACATGTTCGCGGCCGCAGGCGCTGCGGGATCCACGTTGATGATCCAGCCCGTCTTGAAGTAACCGCCCGCGCTGCCGGCCTGGATGATCGGCGCGTTATTGAGGTTGTGCGCGTTGCCGTCCGACATCTCGTTGAACCAAACCGTCGCGGTGTTGTCGAGCACGGTGCCGCCGCCTTCGGGGATGCTGTCGAGCATGCGCACCAAGGTGGCGAACTTCTGCGTGTAGAAGTCGTCGACTTGCAGCAGCATCTTGACCGCGTTGGGCAAGCACGCGCCCTGCATGCCGGCGTTGTCCAAGCGGTGCGACAGCGAATGCGACTCGGTGTTGATGCCCAGGCCCTTGAACACGTAGTTGCCAGGGTACTTCATGAAGATCACGGGATTGGCGTTGCACGCGGCTGACAGCGCCGCGATCGACGAATAGATGTCCGCGCCGTCCAACGTGTCGGTGATCTTGGTCGTGAGCCGATCGCTGCCGAGGCCACCCGCACCCGCTTTGCTGATGTTGGCCTGCGCCGCGCCCAGCATCGCACCCAAGTCTGCGCTGCATTGTCCCGAGGTGATCACCGTGCCGGTCTGGCTGAGCAGCGACTTCCAAGCCTCGAGCTTCATCTTATCGGCCCGGCTCATGTCCACGCGCGCCAGCGTGTCGAGATCATCGCGCACCAGATCGAGGATGCTCTTGCCGCGCACGGCGGCGTAGCTGTCCGGCGTCATCGGCATGCCCTGCTGGAACAGTCCGGTCAGGCCGCTGTAGGCCTGCGTGGCGTTCAGCCCGCGGAACAAGGTCTCCGCCGCCGAATAGGAGATCGCAGCTTGCGCTGCGTCGGTCTGCCCAGCCGTATTCAGCAACAGCGGTGTGCCCTTCGGGCTGATCTGCTGCGCCATCACGTGGTCGAGCGAAGGGCCGATCGGCTTGGCGTTGAATTTCGTGGCCTGATCGAAGCTGAACGGATTGTTGCTGTTGGGTGTGACGGGCTGACAGGTGAAGAACGAACCCGCGATCTGTGTGTGCGAATCGTTGCCCTGACCGCGCGTCATGTTTGCGGTCCACTCGTTCATAGAGCGGATGCCGCGCGGCATGAGCAGCTTGCTCGCAAACGGCGCGAGCGGCGCGAGCGAGGTTCCCATCAAGTCGTCGGCGGTGAGCTGACCATGGGTCTTGGTCGGGAACCACTTGTTCGTAATGCAACCGTAGTGCGTGAACATCACGACACAGCGCTTGGGCGCGCCGGACGCAGCCGGCATGCCTTGTGCTTTCGCAGAGCGCTCCCACACCGAGCTCAGGAACGGCGCAGCCACGATGGCTCCACCCAGGCCTCGCAGGAAGATTCGGCGGCTTAGCGGATAGTTGAACTGTTTAGTCATGGTCGAATCTCCTCACTGAGGTGCACGGACTCGCGTACGGAAGGAATCCGCCTGGGTTAGATCGGCGAGCAGATTCAGAATGCTGTAACCGTTCTGAGAGAGCTTGGTGCTGAGCTGATCCACGACGCACTGATCGTTGCCGTTGGGATCGCGCCCGAACGCGTACGACACCCACGCCTGCGCGTACAGCTCCTTGGCCTTCGGTGTCTGCGCGATCTCCTGCATCAGCTGCTGCGGCGACGTGATCTGCTTGGTGGTCGTGCCGCCGAAGTTGACCGTAGCGGTGGTGACCGACGCGTCGATCGCACCACCGCGCGGGTCGACGGTTTGCCACTTGCCGATGCCGTCGTAGTTCTCCAGCGCGAAGCCCGGCGGATTCACGATCCCGGTGTGGCAGCCCGCGCACTGCGCCGGCTTGGTCAGCGCTTCGACGTACTCGCGCTGGGTCTTGAAGTTGCCCGACACGGTCATCATGGTCGCGCCTGGAATCGGCGGACCGGGATTGACGCCGAGCATGTACACCGAGATGAACGCGCCGCGCAGAATCGGGCTGGTGGCGTTGTAACCGGAATACGAACCCAGGAATCCAGCGCGCGTCAGGAAGCCGGGGCGCTGCGCCGCATCCAGCTGCACGCGCACCAAGTCCGCGCCGTACTGCGCCGGGTCGAGCCCGTAGATGGCGGCGTTGTACTTGTTGACGTAGGCGACGTTGCTCAACAACAGGTCGCTGAACGAACCGCCGTTGAACGCCACGTCCTGGAAGAACGCATCCAGTTCCGTCGCAAAGCTCGGCTTCGCGTCGGCATTGTAGAGCGGATACGTCTTGGGATCGTGATCCAGCTTCCACCAGTGAGCGTTGCCGTTGTTCATCTGCACCCAGTCGCGGTGGAACGCCGCCACCAGCGGCCCGGTCTTTTCGCGCACGCCGATCATGCGCTGCGCTTGCGCCAGGATCTGGGCTTTGGTCTGCAACTGATTCGCGTCCGCCGCGGCGTTCAATGTGTCATCTGGGACAGAACCCCAGAGCAAGAACGACAAGCGCGTCGCTACTTCGTGCGCCGACAGCACGATCGCTTTGCTCATGGGATCTTGTGTCGCGGTCAGTTCAGGGATCATCAAGAACGAGGGCGACACCAGGAACGCCTGCAACGTCGTTTCCGCGACTTCGGCCGGGGTACCCGCGGGCATGGTCTGGCTCAACTTCTGGAAGCGCGTCACCTCCGCCGCCGTCAGCGGCCGGCGAAACGCCTTGCGCCCGAAAGTCTTGACCGTCTGCTCCAAACAACCAGCCGCCGCCGCATCGCAGGCGATGAACCGCGCCTTGTTCGGCCCGCTCATCACGGTCTTGGCGACCTGCCCAGCCACGTCTTGATAGATGCGCCAGGCATCCGGCGTCATCGGCCCATCGGAATCCGCCACCAGCAGCTGCGACACGGGCTTGTTGTCCGCACCGAGCCCGGTCACACCCAGCAGATCTCGCACCACCGCTTCGTATTCGCGGTTCAGCAGCCGCGGGATCTGCGTCGTGGCCGGAACACCCGCCACGCACTTGCCGGCAGGCGGAGCAGCGGGCGCGCCCGGGGCTGTGCTGTTCCCGCCCGCTGTCCCGACGGCACCCGGGCCCGTCGCGGGCGCGCCGGCGGTCGCGATCGCGCCGGGACCAGCTTGGCCCGGCGGGCCCTGGATGCCGCCAGCGCTACACCCAGCGAGCGCAGCGGCGACCGCACCCACGGCGACCAACATCCGCATTTCTTTCATGGCAGCGACCTCTCGACGAACGGAGCCACAAGCTCCCGGTTTCATTCAAGATATGATGCGAACTCCGAACGCACCCCGCGCTGCGCCAATGCCAAGCAAGCTTTCGAATGATCTAGTTAAGCTGCTCGCCTGCAAACGTCCACATCTGTGTTCCGAGTCTCACGCGGTGTAGTGCCGCCAAGGCCTCTGATACGGGTCATTTAGCTGCAGGGGCTCGATTCGTGGCGCGCAGTATCGCGCAATAAATGTGTTGCAGCTGTTCTCTGCCGCGCGCTTTACTCCACGCCATGCAGGTTGAGCGGTTGCGCGAGCTGGCGTTGTCGTTGTGCGTGTACGTCTCGCTCGCGTTGTCCGCGACGCTGCAGTTCACGTTCGGTCCCGAAGCGGTGTTGCAGCCGGCCGGCTTCTATCTCGCACCCGACGACAAACAGGATCCCGACTTTCGAAGTTGGTATCAGGACGTCGGCGCCTTGCGAATGCAGCCCAAGGCCAACGCGGCGCTGCAATCTCCGCAGTTGTGGAAGTTCACGAGCGTCTGGGTCGACGCCGGCTACTACGCGCGCCAGGTCACGCGTCCTACAGACTCCGGTCCGCCCTACAAATATCGCGTGTTGCCCACGCTGATCGTGGCCGGGTTGCGCGCGCTCACCGGGCTGTCGGTCGAAAGCACATTCGCGTTGTTCAACGCGCTCGTGACCGTGCTGACCGCCTGCATCTTCGAGACGTATTTGCGCAGCCATCTCGCGTTCGGCCGCTTGAGCGCAGTCTTGGGTGGGTGCCTGTTCGTTACGGGCGTTAGCAACACTGGGACCGTGGCTTTTCCGATGCTCGAGCCTGCAGCATCGCTGTGCAGTTGTCTGATCTTCATGGCTGTCGCCAGTGGCCACGCGCTCGGCTTCGCGCTGGCAGCGCTGGCGGGTGTAGCGACCAAGGAAGTCTTGATCTTCGCCGCGCCGCTGTGGTGGTTGGCTGCGCCGAAGCAAGCGCTTTCGCCGCTCGCGCGCGCGGCTTTGGCCGGCGTGCCCGTGCTCGGACTGTTGGCGTTGCGCTTCATGCTCGGCGGTCCGCTGCTGCAGGTGAACTACGGCTACGATCTCATGGCAGGCGACTTTCCCGCGTATTGGCAGCGCCTGTTTCGGCTGCGCTCGTTGTTGGGCGTGTGCGCGCAGGTCTTTCTCGCGTTTTCATTCTTGTGGCTGGGCGTATTCGCTGCCTTGCAGCACCCGTTCCTGCGCCGCTGTCTGCCGGTGGTGCCGCTGACGATCGTGGCCGCGCTGCTATTGTCGAACCGCATCACGCGCGTGTTGGGCGTGTTGTTTCCGGTGGTCGTGCCTGGCTTCATGCTGCTGTTTCAGCGCGAACCCAGAGAGTCGAACCGCTAACTGCTCGGCTACAGCGCCATGCCCGGCAGCAGCAGTTCGACGGCCTCGAGCTGTTGAAGCTTGCGCAATGACTTGAGCGTATCCACCTCGCGCATCGGACACGTCAGCACCAGCGTCGCCACGTCCCAGCGATCGTTGATGCGATCGACGACCAGGCGATCGGCATTGGTGAGCCAGATCTCCGCGAGCGCGAGGCGCGGGCGTTTGCGGACGACGGCTTCGGCCGGAACGGTCTGGTACAAATCTGCGATCTGTTCGCGTTCCACGCGTCGCAGGAACTCGCGGATGCGCGCCGAACCCGGCGCCGTCGCGAGCAAGGCAGCGAACACATGCGCCGCTTCGTCGAATTGTTTTTCACGCAACAGCGGCATGGCCTTGTGCACGATCTGCTCGGTCAGATCCGCGGCCTCGGGCGCGCCTTCGATGCGCACGCAATCGAGCCGGCGCAGCAGCTCCACGTTGCGCAGCAGCGCGGGTTGCGACAAGCCCAGCGACAAGCGTGCGGTGTCGAGCGTGACCTCGAGACCGCTGAGTGTGAGCAGAGCGGTTTGCGCCGGCGACAGCGACTGCAGCGCGGTTCCGACCACGCGACTCATGCGCGCTCGACCGCTCGGATAGGTTTCGCGCACGCGCGGCCAATCGTCGACGCCCTGCATACCCAGCATCACCAGCTCTTGCAGTGCGAGATCCAACGTCACTCCAGGCTCGGGCGCGCTGGCATCGGGTTCGAAGCGAAAGCGATCTTCCGCATCCAGGAACTGATCGATCAGCGTTTCAGTCGCGAGCCCGTGTTCATCGAGCGCGACGTCATCGCCGATGTCCGGGATGAGTTGGTCGGGCTGCGTGCAACCGCCGGCCGGCTTCACACACTCGATGACGGCGCGGTCGGCCAGCGCCATCCACACTGGGCCGGACGGACGTAAAATCGTCAACAAGCCGCGTGTACGCGTCGAGTCTGCCCATTGCAGCAGGTCTGCCAGCGGCATCGTACGCAGATCGCCTGACACCATGACGGATCTCGATTGTCGGGGCGCGCGCGCAGGGCCGCAATGGCGCGCAGCTATGCGCTTGTGGCGACAACGCCTACGCTTGGCGACGTCGATCTACATTTCATAACCAGCCTTCGTGTGTCGTGATGGAACTCGCAGCTGTTATCCTGGAAGAACGTGTCGGTCATCAATCCAGTCACGCGCGAGCTCTCGGCCAAGATCGTGTACTACGGGCCCGGTCTGTCGGGAAAGACGACTTCCTTGCAGGCCATCTACGGCTCGGTCCGACCCGAGTTGCGGGGTGAGCTGATCTCGCTCGCGACCGAAACCGACCGCACGATCTTCTTCGACTTCCTGCCGTTGCAGGTCGAGCGCGTGCAGGGCCTGGCGTTGCGCTTTCAGCTGTACACGGTGCCCGGTCAGGTGTTTTACGGCGCGACGCGCCGGCTGGTGTTGAACGGCGCCGACGGCGTGGTGTTCGTCGCCGACAGCCAGCCCAACTGCAGCGATTCCAACCACGAATCGTTCGACAGTTTGCTCGCGAACATGGCGGAGCTCGGGATCGATATCGAGGATTTTCCGCTCGTGTTCCAGTACAACAAACGCGATCTCCCCAACGCGGTGCCGATGGACGAGCTGTCGTCGGCGCTGAATCGTTTCGGCGCGCCCGAGTTCGGCACCTGCGCGACCACGGCCGATGGCGTGCTGCCTGCGCTGCGCGCGGTCACGAAGCTCGTGATCCGCTCGCTCACCGAACAGCAGCCGGCGGTGCGCCGGCAAATCATCGATGAAGACAACCCGGAGCCGCGTCAGGCCGAAGGCATTGCGCGCAGCGTCTACGACGCCAGTCATAAGCTGTCGGCGCAAGCCGAAGCGCAACGGCCGGTGCCAGCAACGAAGCCCGTGATGGCGGCTGCGGCTGGCTCGGACCGCAATCCGAAA
>Ga0081455_10008331_pt1 | contig 10798 bp, 8 predicted proteins | sample TabmetS3T2R1_FD_70207 | JGI IMG/M metagenome (GOLD analysis project Ga0081455, IMG submission 70207) | Tabebuia heterophylla rhizosphere microbial communities from the University of Puerto Rico - S3T2R1 | ecosystem: Host-associated > Plants > Roots > Rhizosphere ... | reverse complement strand
CCAGACGTCCACCAAAATAGCCCCCAACCCCGCCGACCCCGACGACTGCAATCCGCATAATCCTTGCCCTCTACCCCACAGCACTATGGCTGTGATCCCAACTCCTCCAGCAGAACCTTGGCCTCCGTTAAGTCAGCGGTCTCGAACCCTTCTGTAAACCAGGTATAACGCGGGGCCAAGAGCTGCGCAGCGTGTTCGTGCTGGCCTTGCTGCTGCCACAGGCGGCCCAAACTCACGGCCGCACGGAGCTCGATCGACCTGGCCTGCTGACCAGTCGCGATGGTGAGCGCCTGTTGAAAACAGGCTTCTGCCTCAGACTCCTGACGCGGTATCTGAGCCAGCAATAACTCTCCTTTGAGGCGATGTAACTCGGCGTCCCACCAATGCTCGTCGTAGCGTTCCGCTTCAGCAAGCGCCTCGGCAAGCACACGGAGAGCCTGGGCGATCTGCCCCGTTTTGAGGCAGGTTTCGCCTAGTAAGGCGAGCAAATAGGGCCGTGGCCTCTTGCCGGGCCAGTGCACGAGCCCTTGGTGGATCTGGTCCTGGCCTTGCTCTGCGCGTCCTTGCTGCGCCCATGCCCAGCCTTGCAAAACCATGCCCCCTCGCTGCCAGACGGTAAATCCGTGCTCCGCGGAAAGCGTCACCGCCTCTTCAGCCTGGGCGTAGACCATGTGTCTGCGCCCACAGAATTGCAGGAGTAAGGCCGTCCAAAACAGGGCATAGGCCCGACTGAAGGGATCCTGGGCATGGGCGAGAGCTGTCTGGCTATGCTGGAGACTCTGGTCTGGATAACCCAGCATCCAGAGGGTCAAAGCAGCAAAAGCGTAACAAATTACACCAGGATCCTGGCCGTAGCGAAAGGCCAGAGCCCGATGCTGTTCCGGGTCGTAGAGCGCCATGGCGGCTTCGAGATGGGTGAGGGCAGGCGTGAACTCTCCCAGATAGAACAGCGTAATCCCCGCCGCATTATGCGCCTCAAGCAGAAATGCGGTATCGTGAGCCTGCTGGGCCAGGGCCAAGAGTTGATCGGCCAAGGGGCGGGCCTGGATGACCGCCTGTCCCACTACATGAAATCGCCATAGCCCCCACAGAGCCTGGAAGTGCTGCTGAGGGTCGCAGCCGTGTTGGCATAGCTCGTGAGCTCGTGCATAGGTGTGGCCCACCTCGGCGGCACCATAGCCACGCGTGGCCATCAACGCCGGGCCAAGGGTGAGCTGCATCTGGAGTTCAGGCTGGATACGCTCCGCAGTCGCCGGGAGCGTTGACAGGACCTGGAGCCCTTTCGAGAGATGGCCAATCGCTTCGACATTCGCTGAGCGTTCGATGGCACACTGCCCTGCACGTTGCCAGTAGCGCACAGCCGGCGCCATCAAACCTGCCTCCGTATAATGATGGGCCAGTAGTTCGGGCTTGGTCTCGCAGGTCTCGGGAAAACGCTCTTCCAACACCTGAGCAATGCGTTGATGGTGATGCTGCCGGGTGCTCCGCAACAAGGACTGATAGGCTGCTTCCTGGATCAGGGCGTGCTTAAAGAGGTATGTCGCTTGTGGTGGCAGGCCCTGCTGATACAGGAACTCCGCTTCGACCAACTGGTGCAGCCCACGCCGTAAGGTCTCCTCGTCCCATGGCGAGACGGCTTGCAGCAGGTCATAGGAAAACTCGCGCCCCAGCGTGGCACCGAGTTGCGCCAGGGCCTTCACGGTCGCCAAACGATCGAGCCGCGCCATCAGCGAGTCGTGCAGGGTGGTAGGAATCGCGAGTGACGGGAGGGGACCGGTCAGTTCATAGTCATCCTCTCGCTCCTGGAGTAGCCCGGACTCCAGCACCATTTTGGTCAGCTCCTCCACGAACAAGGGGATCCCATCGGTCTTGGCCACCACCTGCTCGACGACCTCGGTTGGCAGGGCCTTGTTGTGGGCTACCTGGCCTATCATCTCGGCGGCCTGTCGATGCCTCAGTCGATGCAGCGTCACCTGAGTGAGGTGCGAACGCCCAGTCCAGGGCGGACTGAAGTCAGGACGAAAGGTCAACAGCACCAAGATACGGGTGGTAGGGCCTTGATCGACCAGGAGGCTAAGCAGCTCTAGCGTGGACGGATCGACCCAGTGCAGGTCTTCCATAACAAAGAGCAGGGGCTGCTGGGCGGCGATGCGCAGCAAAATCGTCAGCAGGGCGTGCAAGGTCTTTTGCTTCTGTTGCTCGGGAGGCAAGGGCAGGGCTTCATAGTCGGCGGACAGTGGGAGTGAGAGGAGAGCGGCAAAGAGAGGAACAGCCTCTGCCAGCGGCAAGCCATACTGCACCAAGAAGCCCTCCAGTTTACGTAGCCTCTGCTGCGGGGACTCCTCGCGGTCGAAGCGCAGGGCGACTCGCTCCAGCAGGTCGATCAGCGGATACAAGGCGGTGTTCTGGTAATAGGGTGAACACTGGCACGGCGTCAGCCACGCCAGGGGCTCGGTGGACACATGCTCCTTCAGTACCTGGACGAGACGCGATTTGCCAATGCCGGCCTCGCCCCTAAGCAGCACCACCTGCCCAACTCCCTCCTTCACCTGCGCCCAACGCTCCAGCAGCAGCCCGATTTCCTGCTCCCGCCCTATCAATGGGGTCCACCCGGTACTACCGACGGCTTCCAGGCGACTGCGGGCCATACTCTCATACAGCACGCGATAGACCACCAGAGGCTGGGCCAGGCCTTTCAGGGGCGGGGTGCCTAATGGCTGGCAGGTAAAGAAGCCGCCAAGCAGTTGGAAGGTCACCGCACTGATCACCAGGGTATTCGGGGCCGCGATGCCTTGCAGGCGGGCGGCCAGATTGGGCGTCTCGCCCAGCGCTAATTGTTCCTGCCGGGTGCCTCCTCCGACATCCCCGACCACTACCAGTCCGGTATGGACGCCCAGGCGCACGGCAAGGCGCACACCTCGCTGGCGCGACTGTGTCGGCGCAGGGCGCAGCCCTTCCTGCGCCAGGCGGGTATTGAGTTGTCCCACGGCCTCGATCATCCCGAGCCCGGCCCGCACGGCCCGCTGGGCGTCGTCCTCGTGCGCCAGGGGGTAGCCGAAGTAGACGAGCAGGCCATCGCCGAGATACTGGGCGATATGCCCGTCAAAGCGGGCAATCACCTTGGCGCAGGTGTCCTGATAGGCCCGCACGATTTCGCGCAGCTCTTCTGGGTCGAGCTGGCTGGCGAGCACGGTCGAGTCCACCAGGTCACAGAACAGCACAGTGAGCTGGCGGCGTTCGGCGTCAGGCGTGGGAGAGACGACCGGGGATGGTGCGACCCGGGTTGGCTGGGCTGCCGCAGGGGCAGGCTGGGGTGGAAGTGCTGGCGGTGTGTCCCCGCTCCCCGTCCAAACCAGGACAGCACCATCCTCGTCGCGAGCTAACTGTTTGGCTTGGATGATTTCGGCCTTGACGTCTTCGAGGTACTCGTCATCCAGGGCAAAGCGGCGTTTGAGAGCACGATAGGAGAGCCGCTTCTCCTGCTGGAGCAATTGCAAGATCTTGGCCAGGAGCTCATCAAAGTCCATCAGCGCCCCTCCACCTGCGCCAGAAGAAGGCAACGCTGGCGTAGGAGACCCAGGATCTGGTCAAAGACATCGTAGAAACCCATGCCATCGCTCCCTCAGCAATCCCCTTTGCCTGAGATGGGGTACCCTTAGCAGGGCCTTACGAAGCTGTTTCCAAGAGCTTTTCTGCCACATTTTTCCCAATGGTTGGTGGAGGTAAGGCTTTCCCATCTTGCTTCATAAGGGTAATCCATTCCTCAACAATAGCACACAGTTCCGCATAGACTTGGGCCTCATCGTCTCCATGACAGCAGGGGCCGATAATCCCTGGACATTGCCCGACAAAACACTGATCTGCATCCGACCATTCGACTATCTTGACGTATAGCGCACTGTCTTGCATAGCCTCGCCCCCTGCCCCTGGATTTTCTTGCGTACTTCACGCTCTTGGTCAGGAAGGCATACACCACCTTTATGGGAGGGCTTGGATGAGCACCTGACCACCCACGATGGCTTGCACCGTCAGCTCATAGCCGTCGAGCAAGCGCATCCCGACGAGTGGGTCGATGTCCGCAGCGTCCACAGCGACGCGGCGTGGAGTGCCATCCCAGAGGACCGTTGCCTCGTAGATGTCAAACAGACTGGTAGTGCCATCGGCCAACAGTGCGCGTCCACGGCGACGCCACAGCAAACTCAGGGCGGCGATATCGGCTGGCGGCAGGGAGAGTGCACCATCGAAACCGGTGTCGATAACCGCTTCGATCTCCTGGGCTTGTCCCGTCGGGCCGCGCACGATGAGACGGATGGTGGCCTGATGGAAAGACGTGACCACTCCTGTGATCATGCCACATCCCGCTGAGAACAGGTCCCGAAGCGACGCGCATAGCGCGAGCCAACCCGCCTGAGCCACACCTGCGCATCGGGGTGACGGGCCAACAGCCGGTCTGAGGCCACCAGTTCGTCCGCGTCGATTTCGTATGCCCCCGTTTCGATGTCGATGACAATAAATTTGCCTTCGTTGCCGGCTTCGACATGCGGGCGGAGGTCGCGTTCGTAGATCTCGTCGCCGCGTCGTGCGAACTCTTCTTTGCTATAGCGGGGTTGTGAGACAGCCATAATCTTCCTCCAGTTTGTTTAAAGACTGGCAGAGTCTGCCGGCATTGTACACGATGTGTCCCCGCACTGCTGTGGGCTGTTAGCTCGGCACTTCAGGCGCCTAACTTGCCACTGCCGGCCTATTTGTAGATGGCACGCATGCTCCCTACAGTCTAACGCACCGGCACGGCACGCACTGCTATCTCTCGTACGCTTCGCGAGATTACGCGAGCCCTGTCACGGCGTCTTATCCCACCTGCGCCAGCGCCGCCTCGGTCTGGGGCAGCCAGAAGGTCATGTCCATGGCGCGATACATCTCGATGGCCGTGATCAGCGCCATGCGGGCCTGTGCCCGCTGGCCCAGCATGGCATACAGCGTGCCGAGGCCACGGTGGCAGTGAGCCACGAGCGGGCGCATCCCCAGCTCCTCGGTCAGCGCGAGGGCCTGCCGGTAGTGGGTTTCGGCTTGCTCGCTCTCTAGAGGATCACGCCGCGCCGCAATGTCACCGAGGAGGTGCAGGGCATATGCCTCATTGCCCCGTTCCTGATGCGCACGGGTGAGATCTAGCGTGCGCTCAGCAAGAGCGTACGCCTCCTCAAGGCGGCCGGCCAGCACCTGTGCTTCCCCCAGGGAGAGGCTACAGAACGCCTGAAATTCTATCATTTCCATTGCAATGATCTGTTCCAGCGCCTGCGTGAGCAGCGGCACGGCGTCAGCGACGCGCCCGGCCAAAGTATATGCTGCCCCCAAGGCTGGAGCCACCCTGGGGAAAAAGAATGGGAGGTCTGCTTCGTGACAGATGTCCACAGCCCGTTCGAGCAGGGGGAGCGCCCTAGGCGGGTTGCCTTGGCAGAGGGCCAGCAGCCCGATCCCCCACGAGGCAAGCATGAGGCTCCCGGGGTGAGCAACCGCCTCGGCAATCTGGAGCCCTTCTTCCCCCAGGACCCTCCCCTCAGCGAACATGCCTAGCTGGGCATGGCACACAGCGAGCCAGGCACGGGATTGCACGGCGGGCAGGAAAACCTGGCCGAAGCGCTCGTGGCGCTGCGCGCCCTTGAAGGACGCCACGGTCTGCCTGAGGCAGTCGCTGGCCCGATGATAGTCGCCCTGGACACAGTAGACTTGGCCGAGATACTGGTTCGCCAGCGCGTGCAGGACGACCTCCCCGACAGCCGTGGCGAGCACAAGGACACGCTGGGCGGCGGCGATGGCCTGGTCATACGCGCCCATGGAGCGGAAATGTTGTGACAGAAAGAGCGAGACCTGTCCCAGTCGGCGAGGGTCGTCGAGAGTCGCAGCGAGGGACTCGGCTTCGCACAGAGCCGCCAGGATACGCCCAAAGTCGCCAGACGGCCGGAGCGCCGAGCGCAGGGCGAGCCGGAGGTCAATGGCCTGCTCGCGCGTGTCGCGCTGCTCCGGCAGATGCGCGAGGGCACCGAGCGCCTGCTCGAAGTATCCCACAGCCTCGCGGTAGGCAGACCGCGCCAGGGCATTCTCTCCCGACTGCCGGCAGTACGCCAGGGCCTTGTCCCACACTTCGCCCCGCAGGGCATGATGGGCTAGATGTTCGACCTGCTCGGCCATTTGGTCTTCAGCAAGCGCTTCAAAGGCCTCGACAATGCGGGCATGCAGCGCTCGCCGCCGCTCCTGGAGCAGACTGCCGTAGGCCACCTCGTGAGTCAGAGCGTGCTTGAAAGTGTATTCACGCTCGGGAAAAAGGCGCGTCTCGTAGAGGAACTCTGCACCCTGTAGGTGTGCGAGGCCACGCTGCAGATCCGCTTCGGGCACCTCGGCGATGGCCTGCAGGAGAGGGTGAGACACCTCATTCCCAATGACCGCCGCGGTCTGGAGAAGGTGTTTCTCCTCGGGCGGCAGGCGGTCGATGCGGGCCGCCAGCACTACCTGCACCGTCGCCGGCATCTGCAGGCTGGCAAGCGGCTGCACCAGGCGATAGGCCCCGCGTTCGCCGACCAGCACCTGCGTCTCAACGAGCGTCTGCACGCTCTCCTCCAGGAAGAAGGGATTGCCTGCGGTGCGAGCGATCAGGAGCGGGGTGAGCACGGCCAGACTGGGGTCGGTGCCCATGAGGGCCTGCAGCAATTCGTCCGCGCGCGCCGGGGGCAGCGGGTCAAGCCGTACCTGGATGTAAAAGGTCTTGCTGCCCCAGCCGTGCTGATACTCGGGGCGGTAGTTGACCAGGAGGAGCAGGCGGGCGGTGGGCAGGCTCTCGACCAGGCTGTCGAGCAGGACCTGCGTCTCCGAGTCGATCCAGTGGAGATCCTCACAGACCAGCAGCAGCGGCTGCACCTGACTCTCGCGCAGCAGCACCCGTTTGAGGGCGTCGCGCGTGCGCTGCCGGCGCTGCGGCGGATCGAGCTGCGCAAAGGGGCTGTCGGCGGGCAGCGCGTCCAGGAGCGCGAGGAGCGCCGGCAGGGTGTCGTGGAGCGTCTCGTCCAGCGTCAGGATCTGGCCGGTCAGCTTCGCCCGGATGGTGCGCGGGTCATCGCCGTCGTCCACATGACTATAGCGCTTGAGCAGGTCAATGACGGGGAAATAGGGCGTGGCTTTGCCGTAGGACACGGAGGCACTCTCCAGGACCCGCCAGCCCTGGAGGTGGTGCGCGTGGACGAACTCATAGACGAGGCGGGACTTCCCGACCCCGGCCTCTCCGACCAGGGACACCACCTGCCCGTGTCCGGTCCCCGCCCACGCCAGGGCCTGCACCAGGGCCGCCAGCTCCGTGTCGCGGCCGACAAAGCGGGTGAGCCCCCGGGCTGCAGTCACCTGCAAGCGCCGCCGGATGCCACTCGCGCCGACCAGTTCAAAAACATCTAGAGGCGCGGCGACGCCCTTGACCGGCATGGGACCCAGCGGAGTGACCTGCACGTACCCCTCGGCCAGACTCAGCGTCGCCTGGGTCAGCAGAATCGAGCCCGGCATGGCCATCTGCTCCATACGGGCGGCGAGGTGGGTCGTCTGGCCTACTGCCGTGTAATCCATGTGGAGATCGCTGCCGATGGCGCGCACCACGACTTCCCCAGTATTCAAGCCGACACGCATCTGCACGGGCACGCCATGACGGCGCTGCACCTCGGCGGCGTACTGTTTCACCGCGGCCTGCATGGCCAGTGCCGCGTAGCAGGCCCGCACCGCGTGATCTTCATGCGCCAGCGGGGCCCCAAACAGGGCCATAATGCCATCGCCCATGACCTGGTTCACCGTGCCTTCATAGCGATGCACCGCGGCCATCATGCGCTCCAACACGGGATCGAGGAGCTGCCGCGCCTCCTCCGGGTCGCGATCGGCGAGGAGTTCCATCGAGCCTTTGAGGTCAGCAAACAGCACGGTGACTTGCTTCCGCTCCCCTTCGAGCGCACTGCGGGAGGTCAGAATTTGCTCAGCCAGATGCTGAGGTGTGTAGGTGAGCGGTACGTGCTGGGGTGGTGCCGTTGGTGCCACAGCGACGGCAGAGCCCCGCCATACCAGGATCTTCCCATCCTGATCCACCGCCACTTGTCTGACCTCAATCAGCTCCACCTTGAGGTCTTCCAGGTAGTCGTCATCCAGGGCAAATTGGCGCTTCAAAGCCCGGTAGGAGATGCGCTGGTCCTGCTGGAGCCAGTCGATGACCTGGGCTAAGACCTCTTTGAAAGTCACGGCGTTCCCTCCGCGCGTCGGTTGGTACCCCGGGTGTGCACGTCCTGCTGCGCATCGTACCATAATCGCGGAGGTGGCTCCATGACTCGCAAGACTGTCATGTTTTGCAGCCTCTCAGGTCAGACAGGTTGCCGTTTGTGGTATAGTGTTCACCATGCTTGCACTCTGACTCCCTGTAGGAGATAACTGCATGAGCCCACCGACACTGACTTTCGGGGAGCACATGAGCCATGCCCAGATAGAACAACGAGTGATTGTACGTTTTGTGAGTTGGACGACGTACGAACATCTGCTGGCTGATCTCTCGAATCAAAGCTCCACGCGGCTCACCTACGACCGAGGCATGCTCGAAATTATGTGCCCCTTACCCGAACACGAGGAATGGAATCGCACGATTGCGCTGCTGGTAGAAGTGCTGGCGGAGGAAATGCGCATTGATATCAGAAACTTCGGTTCAACCACATTTCGGCGTGCGGACCTGGCACGTGGTTTCGAGCCTGATTCTTGCTTTTACATCCAGCGTGAAGCGGACATCAGTGGGAAATCGACCATTGATCTAACTGTGGACCCTCCCCCTGATCTGGTGATTGAAGTCGATATCACTAGCGGCTCACTCGACAAGTTCCCCATCTACGCCCAGGTTGGTGTGCCAGAGGTCTGGCGTTATGATGGACAGAGGCTACGGATCTCTATCCTGACGGCGGAGCGCTATGTCGAGTCAGAGACCAGTCTTGCCTTGCCGTTGCTTACTGGTCAACGGCTCTCCGAAACTCTCGCACAGAGTAAAACTCTGAAACGCACTGCCCTGCTACGCTCGTTTCGTACCTGGGTACGCCAGGAGCGGCGACGGCAGAGACGATAGAGCTGGCCGCAAGATGAGTTATCCTCACTTGCTGTGCATAACTGACGCCGCTTTCTCTTGTAGCCACAGGTTAATGAGCGTCTCGGTTGATACCCCCTGGCGGCGCGCCTGATCGCGCACCTGTGCGAGAATGTCTTTTGCCACAGCACAATAGACTTTGCTGGAGGGCATGACGATCTGCACGTCCACGTCTTCCATCACATCCTCATAGTCTGCAGTGCTATGAGTATCCCAAAATCCCCAGAACTCTTCTAATGTATGAAAATTTTTAGGTAAAGGATCACTCCGCTGTATGTGAGATTTATTTCGAGGCATAGCTCCTCCGTCTACACCTGACGCCTCAGCGTATAGCCCGCTGCCTCACGATCCCAGGTATCGTGCGTCACCCCCTGCGATTTGAGTTGATACTTCATAGTGCGCTCTGTCCCGGTCTTCGGGAATGTGTCCACAACGCGTATATAGCGGGGTATCATAAAATAGGCCATGTGCGTTTCGCAGTACTGGATCAGTTCCAGCGGATCCAGCTCCGCCCCTGATTGCAGTACTAGAGCCACCATGACCTCGTCTTCTCCCAATTCTGACGGGATAGCGTAGGCTGCCGATTCCAGCACCTGGGGATAGCTGTTGATAATCTTCTCAACCTCAAAGGAGGAAATATTTTCACCCCGGCGCCGCATAAAGTCGTTTTTGCGATCCACGAAGAAAAAGTAGCCGTCGTCATCTTGATAGGCGAGGTCGCCACTGCGAATCCAGCCCCCACGGGTTTTCTCTGCTGTCGCTTCAGGGTTTTTATAATATTCGGTCAGGGTAGAACCAGCCACTGGCCTGTAGATCAATTCGCCCACGGCTCCTGGAGGCAGCTCACGGTCCTGCTCGTCCACAACCTTTACCTCGTAACCGGCACTTGGCTTACCCATGGAGCCAACTTTCCCTGCAGCTTTGGCATCGGCGTTCAGCAGGAAGCCGCCTTCGGTCTGCGAGTACAGCTCGACGATTTTGACGTCAAAACGTCGCTCGAACTCCTCCCAGATAGTCCGAGGGGCCGCGGCGCTCAAGGCCACGCGCAGGGGGTTGACATGATCGTCAGGACGCGGCGGCTGTTTGTGCAGGATAGGAATCATGGCTCCCAGAAACAGCGTAAAGGTGGCGCCGTACGCACGCACGTCCTGCCAGAAACGGCTGGCACTAAACCGTTCAGCCAGGGCGACGGTGGTGTCGGAGACAAGGGCCATCCAGACCATGTTCTGGCCACCGATGTGAAACAGAGGGAGCATATTGTACACCACGTCCTGCTCTGTGTAGTCGGTCATGATTGGCAGCACGAACCCGCCGTAGCAGCGCGAGTGGCGATGGATCACGCCTTTGGGAAGGCCCGTGGTGCCCGAGGTGTACATGATCGAGTCGATGTCATCCGACCATACCTCTTGCATCGGGCTAGTCGCAGGCGCGGTCAGGAGTTCACCGAAGTCAATAGCTCCTGTGGGCAAGTTCGTGGCGCGCTGGCCCTCCGGCCCCAGGACAATGATGCGCTTGAGCTGGCTTAAGGAGTCGCGCATCTCCTCCAAGGCTGATAGATAGCGATGGCTGAGAATCAGCGTTTCGGCATCGGAGTGATTGATGATATACGCCAGACCCTCGCCCTTGAGCGCCGTGTTGAGCGGCACCGTAATGCCGCCT
>Ga0081455_10008330_pt1 | contig 10799 bp, 8 predicted proteins | sample TabmetS3T2R1_FD_70207 | JGI IMG/M metagenome (GOLD analysis project Ga0081455, IMG submission 70207) | Tabebuia heterophylla rhizosphere microbial communities from the University of Puerto Rico - S3T2R1 | ecosystem: Host-associated > Plants > Roots > Rhizosphere ... | reverse complement strand
CTGGAACGCTTCCGCTCTGCTGCCTGCCCGGGTGGCCGACACCCCGAGGGCCGTAACCACCTGCTTGACACGGGCCCGCTCCTTCATGGATGACAGGAGAGGCATGGACGCCCCTCGTTCGAATCGCCGCCAGCCGGTGCAGCCGACCCGCTGGCGGGTCAGTACGGCCGTGCATGCCTCTCAACCCAATCCTGGCCAACCGGTGCAACTGCCCCTCCCGCGGGCCAGTTGGGGCATGGATGCCGCGAACCAATCGCGTCCCACCGTTGACAACAAGGGCATGGAACCTCGCGACGGATTCCGCGCCCCCGAAGGACAGCTCTCCTAGATGGTTTCGATCGGAAAGCTCGGCGTCGGCCAGGAGCGCTACTACCTGGACAAGGTCGCCCTCGGCATCGAGGACTACTACTCGGGCGAGGGCGAGGCCCGGGGCTACTGGCTCGGCCAGGCCGCTGCCGACCTCGGCCTAGAGGGCAGGATCGAACCCGACGAGCTCGGGGCGATGCTGACCGGGCGCAATCCGATCGACGGTGAGCCCCTGGGGCTGAAGTCGGCGCCCGGCCGCGAGCCGGTCCCGGGGTTCGACCTCACCTTCTCGGCGCCGAAGTCCGTCTCGCTGACTTGGGCACTCGGCGGCCATCCGGTCTCCGGCCAGGTCGCGGAGGCCCATCGCGCCGCCGTCGCCGAAGCGCTCTCCTATATGGAGCGGAACGCCTGCTGGGCGCGCCGCGGCAAGGGGGGCGCTGTCTTCGTTCCCGGCAACGGCTTCTTGGGCGCCGCCTACTTGCATCGCTCCTCGCGTGCCGGCGACCCCCAGCTCCACACCCACGTCCTCGTCGCCAACGCGACCCTCGGTCCTGACGGCCGTTGGTCGCGGCTCTACCACCCGGCGATCTATGAGCACGCGAGGACCGCCGGCTACATCTACGAGGCCCACCTACGGCACGAGCTAACGCAGCGGCTCGGAGTCGAATGGGGGCTGGTTAGCAAGGGCATCGCTGACATCAAGGGGTTCAGCGCCGAGGAGCTGGCCCGCTTCTCGACTCGCCGTGGCGAAATCCTCGCCGCCGCCGGCGAGGGCGCCTCCCGCGCCGAGCTGCAGATCGCAACCCTGACGACGCGGAAGGCGAAGGACCGCGACCTAACCTCGGAGAGCCTGCGCGAGGCCTGGCGGGCGAAGGGCGAGGAGGTCGGCCTCACGTGCGAGACGATCGCCGACCGTCTCGGCCACGAGCGCCCAGGACTCACGGTGCTTACCGCCCATCAAGTCGAGCGCTCGGTCACCGCGCACGCCTCCCACTTCGAGCGCCGCGACGCGATCCGCGCCGTCGCCGAGAACCTTCCAAACGGTGCCCCGGCATCGGAGGTCGAGGAGCTGGCCGACGCCTTCCTCGCCTCCGGCTCGGTGATTGAGATCGCCACCACTCCGCGTGGCTCGCGCTTCACGACCGAGCGGATCTGGCGGCTGGAGCAACGGGCACTCGCAGTCGCCGAGCGGATGGACGCGGTCGAGACCCTGGCGCTGGTCGATCCGATCCTCGTGCGTCGCGTCCTCGCTGCTCATCCGTCACTGAAGGCGGACCAGCGGGCGATGGTCGAGCGACTACTTGGCGACGGTCGCGCGCTTGAGGTCGTGATCGGCGAGGCCGGCACCGGCAAGACCTACGCGACTGCCGCCGCCGCGGCGGCTTGGTCGCACGCGGGCAATGGCGTCGAGGCCGCCGCTCCCACCTGGCGAGCGGCGAACGTGCTGCGGGCCGAGGGGCTTTCGGCGCAGACCGTCGCCTCGCTGCTGGCTCGGCTCGATGCGGCGGCCGAGGAGGCGGGGCGGCCGGCGCTCAGCTCGCGCTCGGTCCTCTTGGTTGACGAGGCCGGGATGGTCGATTCGCAAAGCCTTGCGCGGCTGATCGATCACGCCTACCGCGCCGAAGCGAAGCTGGTACTGATCGGCGACCCGGCACAGCTCGGCGAGATCGAGGCCGGCGGCTTGTTCGCGGCGATCGCCCGCCGCACCGATCCCGTCCACCTGGACGAAGTCATCCGCCACCACCACGAGCTCGACCGCGAGGCGGCGAAGCTGATCCGGGAAGGCCGGGGCTCGGAGGCTCTGGATCGCTACTCCCGCGAGGGTCGCGTCGTGGTCGCCGCGGACCACGAGCTGCGGCGCGACGCGATCGTTTCCGACTGGCGGCAGGCGAAGCAGCGCGGCGAGGACGCGCTGATGATCGCCAAGCTGAACTCCGAGCGCGAGCGGCTGAACCAACGGGCCCGGCAGGCGATGCGGGCGGAAGGGCGACTCGGCGCCGAAGAGATCGAGATCGGCGGGCGGCCCTTCGCCGTTGGCGACGAGGTGATCACTCGCGTCAACGACCAGCGGGCGCAGATCTTCAATCGCGAACGGTGGCGGGTCGAGGCCGTGGATCTCGAGAACCGACGTTTGAGGTTGGCCGGAATCGACACCAACAGGCAGGTAGGTGTCGATTCCGGCTACTTGGAGCGGGTCGATACTGCGGACGGGGCGCCTGCGCTCGAACACGGCTACGCGGTGACGATCTACCAGGCGCAGGGGGCGACGCTGGACAGCGCCTACGTGATGGCCGACCCGGCGATGGATCGCCAGGAGTTCTATGTCGCTGCCTCGCGCACTCGGGGCGAGACCTTCTTCTACGCGACCCCGGAGGTCGGCTTCGACCGGATGGAGTTCGCGCCGGCACCGCCGCGTGCCGAGGACCTTGAGCACATTGCCAGAGCGGCCGAGCGTGACGGCACCCAGGCCGCCGCTCATGATGCGGCTCTGCGCGAGCGACTGGGTCAGCTCTCGACCCCGGAGTTGTTCGCTCGCCAGCGCGAGCTTGCCTCCGAGGTCGGTGCTGAGAGTCGCGAGCAGGGCGAGGTCGAGTGGCTTGAAGGTCAGCTCGCGACGATGCGGGAATCGCTCGCGCGGGTCGCCGAACGCCGGGAGGCGCTGGGCGAGGAACCGCCGCCCTGGGCACGCAGCGATCGGGCTGCCTACCGCTCGGAGGCCGAGCGAATCGCCTGCCAAGAGCGCTACGCCGCTGAACACGCCGCGAAGCTCGAGGCCGAGATCGCGGGCGCGCCGCCGGTTGAGCACGCCGCCCGTGCCGAGCAGGCCGTTGCGGAGCACCTGATCGAGGAGCGGATCGGCGCGCGCCTGGCGGGGGTGAGGATCGACCCGCCGGGCTACCTCACCCGCGCGCTTGGCGAACGACCCACCGATCCGACCAAACGCTGGGCATGGGACCGAGCAGTCGCGGGGATCGAGCGCTACCGCCAGGAGCATGGCAATCGGGACAGAGACAGCACGCTGGGCGCGGAGCCGCGGGATTCGCTGGCGCAGCTTGAGCACAGGCGGGCGATGGAGTCCCTTCGGCGTACGCAGCAACAGCTTGGCTTGGAGCAGTTCCAGGCGCCGGCGGTGGACCAGACGCGGGGAATCGGGATCGAGCTGTGAGCGCGACCAGCGATCGGCGCAAACCCGCGGCGCTCGAAGCGCCCGAGGACCGCTCGGCTGGTGTCCTGTCGGAGCCACTCTTAAACGCAGCGGAAGCTGCTCGTCTCCTTCACGTGCCGCGGAGCACGCTGTACGAGCTCGTGCGATCACGGCACCTTCCCCACATTCGGGTCGGCAGAGGCCTGCGGTTTACCCGCGCAGACCTGGCAGCCTGGGTGCGCGACAACACGTTTCGGTAGGTCACCGATACGCCTACATCGGTGGATAGGCTGGGAACATGGCCGCGCCAGAGCAAGAGCCGGGACGGATCACTTCGGTCTTCGTCCGGAACTACAAGAGCCTTTCGGAAGCCGCTGTCGACCTTCCCCGATTCTGCGTGCTCGTCGGGCCGAACGGGGTGGGAAAGAGCAACTTCATAGACGCGCTCGCTTTCGTCAAAGACGCCTTGGCCGAGTCCATGGACCTCGCCTTCAAGAAGCGAGGCGGCCTTGATGCTGTGCGGAGGCGCTCCGGTGGCCATCCGACCCATCTAGGGATTCGCCTCACCATGACGTTGCCCGATCAAGCGGCCGCCTCTTATGCGTTTGAGGTGGCCGCAAAGGCCAGTGGACGTTTCGAGATTTCGCGCGAGAAATGCGTTGTCGAACCGCTCTTTGAGGAAGCTCACTCATTTGAGGTGGAATCCGGGTCCTTCAAAGCCGAGATTCCCGGGATTCGCCCGGCCCTCGCACCCGACCGGCTCGCCTTGTTCGCCGCTTCCTCGATCGAGCCATACCGCCACGTCTTCGATTTCTTGACCAGCATCGAGACTTACTCGATCGTGCCGGACCTCATGCGGAGTCCTCAGCCGCCGGACGCTGGCGATGCTCTAAGGCGGGACGGATCAAATGCGGCTGCGGTCCTGAAACGGATAAAAGACTCAAGCCCTGAGACCTACAAACGGATCTGCAGCCTTTTGGAGAAAACCGTCGAAGGACTGGTCGGAGTCGATTATCGTGCCGTCGCCGGGCAGGACACGCTGGAGTTTCGGCAGGACGTAGGACAAAAGAACCCTTGGCGCTTCCCAGCGACGAACGTGTCTGATGGCACGCTAAGGATGCTCGGTCTATTGCTGGCCGTTTATCAGGTTGATCGCCCGGCGCTGGTTGCGATCGAGGAGCCCGAGGCGACGGTTCATCCCGGCGCTGCCGAGATCATCACCCAAGTTCTTGTCGATGCCGCCGAGGAGCGTCAGGTGGTCATCACGACGCACAGCGCAGACCTTCTGGACTTCAAGTACATCCCCGATTCGGCGCTACGGGTTGTGGCCAAGGACCGCAATTCGACCATGATCGGGCCGATGGATGAGCATGGACGCCAAGCCGTTAAAGAGGAGCTTTTTACCCCGGGAGAATTGCTTCGAAACCGGGAGATTGACGTCGACAGAGAGGCGGCCAAGGAGGCCGTCGACCAGACTTCCTTGTTCGCTCCGGCTGCGCTGGAAAAGACCTAGCGTGCCCACCATCGTTCCCCTGGTTGAGGGGCATGGAGAGGTGGAGGCGGCGCCCCTCTTACTTCGGCGTTTGGTTCACCGGGAGAGCCGGTTCGACGTTGAGATCGCGAAGCCGTTTCGCGTGAAGCGCAACCGGATTGTGAAGGCGGAGGAGCTTGAGCGAAGCCTCACCCAGGCGATGAGGGCGCGTGCAGCTGACGCCGCGCTGGTCCTGCTAGACGCTGACGACGATTGCCCTGTGGAGCTTGCAGCTGAGCTTCGAGCGCGAGCCCAAGCCGCGGCATTTCCTAACACCGCGGTCGTGTGCGCGTGCCGCGAGTTTGAGGCGTGGTTCCTCGCTGCCAAGCGCTCATTGCGGGGTCAATGCGACATCGGTGACAACGCGGAATCCGTGCCCGACGCCGAGGAAATTCGGGACGCAAAAGGGCGCCTAACCCGAAACATGAAGGGCACCCGACGCTACCTGGAGGTCGACGACCAGCCGCGCCTTGCCGCGACCGTTGACCTGGACCTCGCCGAGGAGAACTCAAGGTCCTTCGAAAAGCTGTGCAAAGAGATCCGAGTCTTACTCGGAGCGATCTGAGCTACGGGAGAAGCTAGGGGGCCGGATGGGGTGGTCTTCCTGTCAGCTCCTCGTCTAGTCGCGCTCCCTTCCAGCTGTTGCAGGAGCGGTGGCACGGGCGGGTGTTCGCGTAGCTGTGGGGTCCTCCGCGCGTGATGGGGATTACGTGGTCGATGTTCACCTGACTTAGCTGGATTGGTTCGCCGCAGATGCCGCACCGTCCGCCGTCTCGACGGTGCAGGACACCAGGGTCGACGTCCTCGATAAACAGTTCCCGGACAAGCGCCCGTCGACGCTGGGCGGCCATGGCCTCACACGGCTTGCACCTCCGTCCCCCTGAACTGCTTATACGTGCATCTGGCGGATACGGGTGTCCACGGACACAGGCTGCGGGGAGTAGCCGCGGAATTTTCGCGGACACTTCGGCTGGGGTGGCAAGTTCGGCGTGGGCCGGGTTAACGCAAAGTTGGTTGGCGCAGTTCCGCCGCACCACTTTGCCCCTTGGCACCGCCCCGACCTCTTGCTCCCAGGCCCAGCGCATCGCGAGTCGGGTTCGCCCGTCTGACTTGATGAACGGTCCATCCGCGCTAGTCCCGCCGAGCCAGTCCCAGCAGCCGGTCTTCGGGTCCTCGAAAGCATATTTCGCGAATCGTTCCGGAGCGCTCAGTCCCTTGCCGTCGTAGCCGATCTCCATGTGGGCTGGGTTGCAACACGCTCGATCGCCACAGCTATGACTGATCGATTCGCCCCGCTCGAGGGGTCTCTCCATAAGGGTGAAGGCGATCCGATGGGCCCTGTGTCCGTGATGGCGAATCACGAACTGACCGTAGCCAGAGCGCGTCTTTCCGGCCAACCACGGCCAGCAGTCAGCAGGGCCCTGCCGATTGACCTTTTGCCAAAACCTGTCTGCGTCTTCGTCGGTCAACGTGGCACGTCCACGTCGCAAACCCCGGGCGCGTGCTTTCGCAGTTTGGGCTCGCGCTTTCTCGGGGTCCTTTCGATAGGACTCCGTTCTCCTGGCGCGGTTGCAGGCCCGGCATCGCGTGTCCCACTCGAAGACGCCACGGTCGCGACGAACGTGTCCGTGAAACTCCGTCAACGGCTTGACGAGACCACAACGAGAGCATCGGCGCGTGCCGGTGTCCGGCTTCGGACCCCGCATTCGTGCTCCACTTCGCCTGCGCCTCGCCGACTCCGCGCATTCCTTGCACTCGGCTCGCCGACCGCCGGCGCCGAGGCGGGACGCATAAAAAGCATCTAGAGGCTTGACCGCTCCACACTTGGAGCAGCGCTTGGACCCGTCAGGCATCTGCTAGATGGCTAGGCCGGCGGAGCGAAACCCACGGGGTTCCTGGGAACTAGAACCGGCGGAGCTGGCTTCGTTCTCCAGGCGATGAGACCAGCGCCCGCCGCCCAGAGCATCAGCATGAAAAACGTCCAAGTCAGCAAATCGTGCAGCATCGTGGGGAGAAGATAGCGCCCTCGAAGACCGTTTCAAGCGGGTGGCCTAGGGGTCCTTCGGGACACATCCGGGACACATTCGGCCAACTAGAAAGCCGCTTTGGCTCTGCGCCTCATGCCGGAGGAGGGACTCGAACCCCCGACACGCGGATTATGATTCCGCTGCTCTAACCAGCTGAGCTACTCCGGCGGGACGGTGGATGGTAGATGGCGGGCGGCTCGGGCGGCGCCAAGCAGACTGGGTGGGCGGCGATCCGGCCGCTGCTGGTGGCCTTGCTGCTGGTCGTCGACGCGATCGTGGTGGCGGCGCTGGGTTTCTCGCAGCGGCAGGGATGGCTGCCGCCGTTCATCGCATTCGGGGCGATCCTGGTCGGGCTCGTATGGTTCGAGGCTTGGTCTCTGGCGCATCGGCACGACGACGACTGAGAGTCCCTTTCAGAATGCCCCGCGCACGCTAGCCGCACACGCCGCATTCTGAAAGGGACTCTGACCACCCCGACGATTGGTGGGGTCGCTTGCATTGGTTAAGCGGTTTGGTGCATTGATCGCTAGGTTGAGGGCGTGAGCGCGGAGCTGGATAGGGCGATCAGGACCGTCGTCCGCCAGTGCATGGGCGTCTCGCCCGGGGAGGACGTGCTCGTCGTCTCCAACCCGGTGACCGAAGAGATCGGCGCACTGATGCGGATCGAGGCGCAGGGCGACGGCGCCGACGCGACCCTCGCGGTGATCTCCGAGCGCGAATCGGCGGCAGCCGAGCCACCGGCCGCGGTCGCCGCAGCGATGGCGGCCGCCGACGTAGTGCTGGCGCCGACCGTCCAGTCGCTCTCCCACACCGCGGCGCGCAAGGAGGCGAGCGAGGCCGGGGTGCGGATCGGCACCCTGCCGGGGGTCACCGAGGAAATGCTCGAACGGCTGATGACGGGCGACCTCGACGAGATCCGCCGCCGCGGCTGGGCGCTGGTCTCGGCGCTGAACAGCGGCACCGAGGCCCGCATCACCTGCCCGCGCGGCAGCGACTTCCGGCTCGGCCTCGAGGGGCGCCAGGGCATCGTCGACGGCGGCGAACTCTCGACCCGCGGCGCCTTCGGCAACCTGCCCTGCGGCGAGGGCTTCATCGCGCCGGTCGAGGGCAGCTGCGAAGGGACGCTGGTGGTCGACGGCTCGATTGCCGAAGTCGGCCTGCTCGACACGCCGACCAAGCTGACGATCTCAGGCGGCCGGCTAACCGAGGTCGAGGGCAAGGCGGGCAAGAAGCTGATGGGCCTGCTGACCCCGCACGGTGAGCAGGCGACGACCGTCGCCGAGCTCGGGATCGGCACGAACGAAGAGGCGATCCTGACCGGCAACGTGCTCGAGGACGAGAAGATCCTCGGCACCGCCCACGTCGCCTTCGGCGCCTCGGCGGCGATCGGCGGCACCGTTCAAGTGCCGGTCCACCTCGACTGCGTCCTGCTCGAACCGACGGTCGAGATCGACGGCGAAGTCGTGGTCAGCGGCCGCGAGTTGCTGATCTAAGAGGCTGTCTCTAAGAGCGGCCGGCGCTCGCCGCCGCGGCGACGTTCTCTTCCAGGTGGGCCACGCTGCCCGTCCCCGGAATCGGCAGCACCTGGTCCTGGGCGAGCAGCCAGGCGAGGGCAGCGGCCGGTCCGGCCTCGATGTCGCCGGCGTTCAGCGGGAACCAGGGGATGAAGGCGATGCTGTCCCGCTGGCAGACCTCGAGCACGTCGGCCGAGTGGCGGTCGCCGAGGTTGTAGCGGTTCTGGACCGAGACGACCTCGACGATCCCGCGCGCCGTCGCCAGCTGCTCGAGGTCGACGTTGGAGACGCCGACGTGGCGGACCTTGCCCTCGTCCTGCAGTTCCTTCATCGCCCCGACCGACTCGGCGTAGGGGACTGTGGGGTCGTGGCGGTGCAGCTGGTAGAGGTCGATGCGCTCGAGGCCGAGGCGGCGGAGCGAGCCCTCACAGGCCTCGCGCAAGTGCTCGGGCCGAGCGTCGCGTGGCCACTGGTTGGGGCCGGTGCGGGTCAGGCCGCCCTTGGTTGCGATCACCAGGTCCTCGGGATAGGGACGGAGCGCCTCGGCGATCAGTTCCTCGCTGACGTTCGGCCCGTAGGAGTCGGCGGTGTCGATCAGGTTGATGCCGAGCTCGACCGCGCGGCGCAACACCGCGATCGCTTCGTCACGGTCGGCCGGCGGTCCCCAGATGCCCTCGCCGGTGATCCGCATCGCGCCGAAGCCGAAGCGGCGGACCCGCAGGTCGCCGAGGGCGATCGTCCCCACGGTCTCGTCGGTCAACGGCTGGGCAGCCACGGCGACAAAGGCTAGCCTCCCGGACATGGCGGCTCTCCTGGCGGTCCCCAACGTCTCCGAGGGGAGCGACGAGGCGCGGCTCGCCGAGCTGGAAGCGGCGTTCAGCCGCGGGGCTCAACTGCTCGACCGCCACACCGACTCCGACCACGAGCGCGCCGTCTTCACCCTCGCCGGCCGCAGCCAGGGGCTGCTGACCGAAGCACTGGTGGCCGGCGCCGAGCTGGCGGTCGAGACGATCGACATGGACGAGTACCGCGGTGCTCACCCGGCGATCGGCGCGCTCGACGTCTGCCCGGTCGTCTGGTTCGACCCCGACGACCGCGAGGCGGCGCGGACCGAGGCGGTCGCCGTCGCCGAGCAGATCGGCGGCCTCGGGGTGCCCGTCTTCCTCTACGGCGAGCTGGCCCGCGAGCCGGGACGCACCGAGCGTGCCTACTTCCGAAATGGCGGCCTTGCCGAGCTGTGGCTGCGGATGGAGTCGGGCGAGCTGCGGCCGGACTTCGGTCCCCATCTGCCGCACCCTCGCGGCGGCGCCACCCTGGTCACCGCGCGGCCGCCGCTCGCCGCCTTCAACGTCGAGCTCGACTCAGGCGACGTCGAGGTGGCGCGGGCGGTGGCGGCGGCGCTGCGCGAGGCGGGCGGCGGGCCGCCCGGGGTGCGGGCGATCGGCTTGCTGCTCTCGAGTCGGCGGGCCCAGGTCTCGACCAACGTCCACGATCCGCTGACGGTGCCGCTCGGCGAGGTGGTCGAGCGGGTGCGGGCGCTGGCGGCGCCGCTCGGCGCCCGGCCACTGGAGGCCGAGCTGGTCGGGCTGATCCCCGCCGCCGCGCTGCGCGACTACCCCGCGGACGTGCCGATGCGCGGCTTCGACCCCGAGCGCCACGTAATCGAGCGGCGGCTGGCAGCCGCGGGAAGCTAACCCAGATCGACTACATTCATCACGATGGCCCAGAACCAGAAACGCCGCCGCCGCAAGCAGCGCGGCGGCGACAAAGATGATCTTCGTCTTCACTGTTTATCTCCCGTGGACGGCACGCCGGGGACGACCTGGCCCTTGACGTTTTCCGCCGCGTGCCAGTCGGTGAGCGTCACGGTCGAGTCCTTCGGCTGCACGACCATCCGGCCGCGCATCTCGAGGTGGAGCGCGCTGCAGAAGTTCGTGCAGTAGAACCAGTACACGCCCGGTTTGCCGGCGTCGAATGTCATCGTTTTCGTGTAGCCGGGCGCGAGCGCGATGTTCAGGTCGTGGTCCGGCAGCGCGAAGCCGTGAATCATGTCGCGGATCGTCTCGACGTTGGTGACCTTCAGCGTGATCCGATCGCCTTCCCGCACCTCGAACGTGTCCGGGGTATATGCGCTTCGAATCAGCGTCATGTCGATGGTCACGGCGTGCGGCCCGGTGCGGACCACGCGCTCCTTGCCTGCCTGAACAGCGTCAGACGTGGGCGTATACGTCTGGTGAACGAGCGGTTTCAGCGTCGCCACCGCCATGAACGTCGCG
>Ga0081455_10008329_pt1 | contig 10800 bp, 9 predicted proteins | sample TabmetS3T2R1_FD_70207 | JGI IMG/M metagenome (GOLD analysis project Ga0081455, IMG submission 70207) | Tabebuia heterophylla rhizosphere microbial communities from the University of Puerto Rico - S3T2R1 | ecosystem: Host-associated > Plants > Roots > Rhizosphere ... | reverse complement strand
CGTTGAAGCGGTCGGTTGGCTTCAGCCGATCGAGGGCATAGATCAGCGAGGCTTTTGCCTGCACGATGGACGTGCCGCCCATCGAGCCGGAATTATCGATGACCAGCACGATCTCGCGCGGCCGCTGCTCTTGCACCGCCTCCAGGGCAGGCGGCGTGATGAAGGCGAGAAGATACTCGGCATCGCCGACCTTCTCCTTGAAGAGGCCGACCGACGGGGTCTTGGCAGGCGCGGCTTTCCAGGTCAGCTCAAAGTCGCGGTCGGCGGGAACGCTGCCTTCCGCCAGGGTGATGGTGCGGGTGTCGCCGACAGCCCCTTCGACCGCGATGGAGCGTGAGTCGCCTGCGCCCTCCTCGATCTTGACCGCGTGGTGGTGGCTCTTCACCTCACCGAGCGGAAAGCCAGCCTTTAGCGCCACGCGGATCGAGACCGGATTGACGGGCGGCGAGAGGCGCGGATCGAGCACCGGCGCGACGACCGGGCGATCCTCCTCTTTCGCTTCCGCTGCCTGGCCCCAACCCGCGCCACCGAATTCGGCGGTCTGCACGACGGGGGTGGGATTGTAGCGCGGCCCGACCACGAGGGGCACCCGCAGCGAGAACTCATCGCCGGTCTGCCTGACCGGCTCCTGGTATTCGATCTGCACCAGCACAGTTTCGCCAGGCCCAATGTTGGCCACCAAGTTGGTGAAGATGTTCGGCCGCTCCTGCTCGATGAGCGTCGCCTTCCTGCCGTCGGCCTTGGCGCGCTCGTAGATGATGCGTGCTGTTTGGCGCTCCTTGATGTCGCCGATGACGATGCGCTCGCCGATGACCATCTTCAGCGCGTCGACGCCGCTCGCATCTGGCAGCGGATAGACGTAGATCGCCTCGGCCCAGCCGTCGGTGGGATTATGGAAAATCTGCGTGACGCGGGCGCGGATCGTCGGGCCGCTGACCGTGAGATCCACGTCGGTGCCAAGTCGCGGCGCTTCGACGTAGCGGTCTTCCTCGACACCCTTGAAGAGCAATGAACCGGCCTTGGCATCGCCGAGCCGCAGGGTCGGCAGGTCGCCGACGCGCCCGGCCGTCGCCTCGTGCGCCCAGGCAAGGAGCGCTGCGATAGTGAGCACCGCCAGAAAGACGATGTGCCGGGCGCCGCCGCCCCAGGGTTTGGTGTCATCGAGCCCCGCTCGGGCGATGGTGCAGGTCGCGCGCATGCCGTTCTCCTTGATTTTGGCGCGCCATTTTTTCCCGCGAATCGCCGCCGGGCGTGAGCGTCAAGAACAGGCTTGTTCCGCAACGGTTTGCTTAGGCGGCCTGCTCGCGGCAAAATTGTGCGGATTTGTGCGGATTTGTCCGGGTGAGCCGAACCGTGCCGCAAAGGTTGCCCGGTTTTAGGCTAAGATCAGCCGCCAAATCAGAGAACAAAGGGCGAAGCCGGTTCGCTTGAATCAGCTCATATTCCCAGGGGCTCTCCGCATGACCGATGTGACGAGCGACAAGCAGCTTTCCGACGAGGAAAGTCTCGAAATCGCCGCGCGTGTGCGCGAGGAGCTGGCGCGCCGGCGGGTTTCCCGCCGCTACCTCGCCAACGAGGCGAAGATCAGCCTCTCGACCCTGGAAAAGGTGTTGGCTGGCCGCCGCGCCTTTACGCTTGCCACGACGGTCCGGCTCGAGGAGGCGCTGGGTGTCCTGCTGCGCCGACGCAGCGACGTGCCGTCCGCTTCGGGAGTTGCCGACGTGGCGCCGGACGAGCTCGGCGCCTACGTGCGCCGCGCCGTCGGCTTCGTTGAAGGGGACTACCTGACGCTGCGGCCCTCATTCGGCCAGCACGACGCCATCTATGCCTACCGCACCGAGATTTGCTGGGACGAAGCCTGCTCCTGCCTCACGTTTCGCGAATCGGAGCGCCTCGACAGCGCTTACACTCAGGACGGCTCCGTCTCGATCCCGCACGAATCAGGCCACATCTATCTCGTCACCAATCGCGGCGGGCAGTACCGGCTGATCACCGTGTCGCGGCCGACCCGCACCGGTGAGATGTACGGCATCCTCATGACGCTGCAGGCGGGCCGCGGCGCGCAGCTGACGCCGGTGGCCGCGCCCATCGCCTTCGTGCCGCTCGCCAATGTCGGCAACCCCCGGTTTGGCCGTATCACCAGTGCCCAATCCTCTTTCCCACTCTATCGCGGGTTCTTGAAACGCACGATCGACGAATCCTTCGCTATCCTCGTGTCCGGCGGCTGATTAGTATTCGCGAAGGAGGGTCGCATGCAGCTCCTGGGCATTCATCACCTCACCGCGATCACTGCCGATGCGCCGGGCAACCATGATTTCTACACCCGCGTGCTTGGCTTGAGACTCGTGAAGAAGACCGTCAACCAGGACGATGTCAGCGCTTATCATCTCTTCTATGCGGATGGGCTGGCATCGCCCGGAAGCGACATCACCTTCTTCGACTGGCCGGCGGCGCGCGAGCGACGCGGCACGCACTCGATCACGCGCACGGCCTTTCGGGTTGCCGGCGAAGCTGCACTGCGATGGTGGAAGGAGCGCTTCGCGGCCCACGGCGTCACACATGGCGATATCCGCTCGCGAGATGGCCGCGCCAGTCTCGACTTCGAAGATGCGGAAGGCCAACGGCTGACCCTTGTTGACGACGGCGGATTGGGGCCATCGCATCCCTGGAACAAGAGCCCCGTGCCAGTCGCCCATCAGTTGCGAGGCCTCGGCCCGATCACCATCAGCGCCGTGGAGCTCAAGCCGACGGCGAGCGTGCTCGAGAACGTCATGGGCATGCGCGGGAAGCGCACTTATGCGCATGGCGGCGCCACAGTGCACGTCTTTGCCATGGGGCCGGGCGGACCGGCAGCGGAACTGCATGTAGCCGTTGAGCCCGGACAACCGCCGGCGCAACAGGGAGCCGGCGGCGTGCATCACGTCGCATTCCGCACGCCTGACGCGGACTACGCCGCCTGGGCGGCGCGCCTCACGGAGATGCGCATGCCATCCAGCGGCCCAATCGACCGCTACTACTTTAAGAGCCTCTACTTCCGCGAGCCCAACGGCGTGCTGTTCGAGATCGCCACCGAGGGGCCAGGCTTCGCGGCCGACGAGCCTCTCGATGCGCTGGGGCAGCGTCTGGCGCTGCCGCCGTTCCTCGAGCCGCGCCGCGCCGCCATCGAGGCCGGATTGAAGCCGCTCGTCACGAGTTGAACGCGGTCACCCCCATTGTCACGACCGCTGCCGCCATCACGGCCGTCGCCGACCAGCCGGCGATCTTCATGGCGGGCGGAATGACGAACGTACCCATGATCGCCTTGCGCGACGCCATCAGCATCATGATGGCCATGATGGGCACGGCGACGACGCCGTTGATCACCGCCGACCAGTAAAGCGCGCGGAGCGGATTGACCGGCGCGAAGTTGATAGCGATGCCGATCAACGTGGCCACCGCGATGGTGAGATAGAAGGCCTTCGCTTCCTTGAAGCGGCGCGCGAGGCCGATCTCCCAACGCCGCGCCTCGCCCATCGCATAGGCGGCGGAGCCGGCGAGAACCGGCACAGCGAGCAAGCCTGTGCCGATGATGCCGATGGCGAAAATGATCGTCGCTGCCTCGCCGGCGATGGGCCGCAGCGCCTCGGCTGCCTCCGCCGAGGATTGGATATCTCTGATACCAGCGGGATGGAGCGTTGCGGCCGCCGTCACGACGATGGCGAGCGCAACGAGATTGGAGAAGCCCATGCCGATGAGCGTGTCGTACTCGATCCGTTGCAAGGCCGGTTCGCCTTGCCGCGGCGCGCTCTTGAGCTTTCGGCGGCGTGGATGCGCGTCGATGTCCTCGACCTCCTGCGAGGCCTGCCAGAAAAAAAGATAAGGGCTGATCGTCGTGCCGAGGATCGCGACAATCGTCGTAACGTAGCTCGCGTGGGGGTGGACGTCCGGCAGCAGTAGGCTGCGGAGCGCCGTGCCCCAATCGACCTTGGTGACGGCAAGCACGCCAAAATACGCGAACAGCGCGACGGTCAGCCATTTCAGGATCGAGACGTAGCGCGTGTAGCGCATGAAGATCTGCAACAGGATGCAGGCGACACCAAAGCCGACCACATAGGCCAGCGGCGGTCCGCCGGCGACGAGCGTGAGGGCATCCCCCATGGCGCCCAGATCGGCGCCGATATTGATCGTGTTGGCGATGAGCAGCATGGCAACGGCGCTGTGCAGAAGCCACGCCGAATAGTGCCGGGCAAGGTTCCCCGCGATGCCGTGACCCGTCGTGCGTCCGAGCCGCGCCGACACCATCTGCACGGCGACCATCAGCGGATACGAGAACAGCATCGTCCAGGAGAGCGCATAGCCGAACTGCGCACCGGCCTGTGAATAGGTAGCGATGCCGGAGGGATCGTCGTCGGACGCGCCGGTGATCAGGCCGGGGCCGAGAAGCTTCAGAAACTTGGGCTTGGACGGCGTGACGGCCGGGCTCGCGAAGGCAACTTCCGGGTCGTCCGTGCGTGCGCGGGCCACAATGTCCTCCAACAGCGATGTCTTAGCTGCAGCGGAGGTCAACGCGCAGATTTCCTCGATGTTGCAACGGCGAGGCAACTACCCGGTCCGCGCCAGGACGTGCGCCTCGGCCCGGCGACTTTCGTACCAGCGGCGCGCGCCGGTCTTGCCCGGGAGTCCTCAGACGGTCCGTTCGCCTGGTCCGAGCACCATCACCTTGGTGCCGACCGGCACCCGCTGGTAGAGGTCGATGGCGTCCTGGTTGATCATGCGGATGCAGCCGGACGAGAGGCTCTTGCCGATCGTCCACGGCTGCGGCGTGCCGTGGATGCGAAACAGCGTGTCCCGGTTTCCCTGCCAGAGGTACATGGCGCGGGCGCCGAGCGGATTCTCCTTGCCGCCCGGCATGCCGAGACCGCCCTGCAGCGGCCTGACGGCGTCCAGCAAGTCGCGACGTCGCTCGATCATGTCCTTGGGCGGATACCAGTCGGGCCACTCCTGCTTGCTGTTGATCGTGGCGACGCCGGACCAAGCGAAGCCTTCGCTGCCGACGCCGACACCATAGCGGATGGCGCGTTCGCCATCTTCCAGGAGGTAGAGGTAATGACGTGCCGGATCGACGACGATGGTGCCGGGCGCCTCGGTCGCCGTGACGGCGACGAGCTTGCGCAGGAAGGCCGGATTGATGCGCCTGAGATCGGTCGCCTCGATCGGGAAACGCTCGTCGGGGAGCGCCCCGTACATCTCCGCGTAGACGAGATCGTCGGCGGGCGGGTAGCCCCTGGGCCCGCGGAACGCCTGTGCGGCGGCGCCGGCCATGGGTTGGCTGAGGCCGCCCGACAGGGCGGCGGCGCCAGCTCCCGCAATGAAGAAACGACGGCTGAGGCGATCCATTGCAGCGGCCAAGTCGCGATCAGGCAGCCGACATCAACTCAGGATCTTGTCCCTGCGGAGGCCGAATTGTTGCCAATTCTGGTCGCGTCCGCGCGGCGAGCCGTCAGGCGGTGCGGGCGGCAGGTCCGAGCACCACGACCTTCGTGCCCACTGGTACGCGCTGATAAAGGTCGATGGCGTCCTGGTTGATCATGCGGATGCAACCGGACGAAACGCTCTTGCCGATGGTCCACGGCTCGGTGGTCCCGTGGATGCGGAACAGTGTGTCCTTGTTGCCCTGCCACAGATACATGGCGCGGGCGCCAAGCGGATTGCGCGGCCCGCCCGCCATGCCGATGCCACTCTGCAGGTTGGTCAGCGTCTTGCGAAGTTCAGGCTGCCGCTCGATCATCTCCTTGGGCGGATACCAATCGGGCCATTCCTGCTTGCTGTTGATGGTGGCTGCGCCCGACCACGCAAAGCCTTCGCGGCCGACGCCGACCCCGTAACGTACCGCCCGGCCGCCTTCCTGAACGAGGTAGAGATAACGCCGTGCCGGATCGATGACGACGGTGCCTGGTTGCTCACGCACCGCGTAGTCGATTGTGCGGCGCAGATAGGCACGATCGATCTGGCGCAGATCGACAGGCGGGACGGGGAACCGGTCGCCCTCGATCGCGGCATACATCCGCGCATAGCCGGGATCGACATCGCTGAACTCGTTGCCCGGCGCCTCAACGGGAGGCGCTTCGGCGACCACTTGGGGGCGAGGCTGACTGACGCAGCCGGCTAGACCGGCAGCACCTGCGCCTGCGAGAAAGATACGACGGCTGATCGGATCCATGGCAAATCTGTACGGCCTTGCTGGCCGCAAGAGCAAGGCTCGCGAGCTTCCGGTTCGCAAGAACCGCGAATATGTGATGCCGTTGCTTCGGACCTGCGGCCAAGCCTAGGGTCACGGCTGAAACTCGCCCTTATGTTGGGCTTGGGGTCGCCAAAACGACGCCGGGATCAGCGTTAGGTCAGCGGCGGTTGAGATCGACGAGCGAGCGTGGGTCCCCATAGCCGCCGAAAGAAGGGCGCCCGGCGTACGAAGGGGATTCGCCCCCGGCCGACAGGCTGCGCAAGGCCCGTGACTGACCTTCAATCCATGCTGCATGCTCGGCAACGGGCACTGCCGCCGTCAGGCCACCGCAATAGCGTGGCTCGCCAGGCAGGCCACTGGCCCAACTGACAATGCCGACGAGCCGGGTCGAGCCGTTCTGTCCGGCAAACACCGGTCCACCCGAATCGCCCACGCACGCGCCGCGGCCGACGCTGACGCCGTGGCCGCTGCGCCCCACCGCCACCACGTGCGGCCCGTTTTGCCGTTGGAAGCCGAAGCCGCGCAGCGAGGTCTGGCGCAGGACACGCGCGCCTCTGCGCCCGCCCTCCGACGAAACGCCGAAGCCGGCAACCGAGAGGTCGCTGACCCCGTCGATGCTGCCGAAGCGGACTGGATGCATGTCGGCGGGGAGCCGGCCGGCGAGTCTCAAGATCGCCATGTCGACGCCCGGTTGGGTGCGCGGCGTCCGCCCGGGCACGAAGGTGTTGTGGACGGCAACTGCGGCGACCGGAATGACGCGGGTCTTGAAGGCGCGATCGAGCGCCACGACGCGGAACGAGGAGGAGCCGGTGGCGACGCAATGGGCTGCGGTCAACACGAGATCGGCCGCGATGATGGTGCCCGAGCACATGCCGCGGGGGCTCTCGATGCGCACCGTGTAGCGGCGCGAGCCGTTCGGGTCGGTCGATGCGCCGCCGCCGACGATGGCTGAGGCGGGGCCGGTAAGCAATGCAGCGAAGGTGAAGCTAAGGACGCAAAGGCGCTTTACATTTCCAGCCAAGGCCAGCCCCCAGTGTTGTGCTTTTGCTGTGACCTTAGCCGAGATACTTAAGCGCTTTCTATAGAGAAATACGTGCATCGTCGGATTTTGAGATACCGTGATGTCTTGGCACGCCATTCATGCACTATTCACGTCGCACTGCTCAGCTTTCAGGCCATGCGGCGCTCCGTGATTGTTCTAGCCACCCTCGGTAGCCTGACGGTCGCGGACGCCGCGAACGGGGAGGGGGCCTATTCGCCGCAAGCCTGTCTTTCCCAGGCCGAGACGCGTCATGCCGTGAGCCAGAAGAGCGTGGTGCCGCCGGCGGTGGCCATTAAGGCGGCCGCCCGCGCCGTTGGCGGCAGAGTGCTACGCGCCACCCTTTGCCGCGTCGAGGATCGGCTGGCCTACCAGATCACCACCTTGCACAGGGACGGCCGTGTTGCACGGGTGACGGTGGACGGCGCATCGGGCAAAGTGGAGCTCAATCGTTAACTGCCACCGCCCCGGTCACGGTATAGAGGGCGGCTTGCGGAGGCCGTCGCGTGCGCCTGCTTGTCGTGGAAGACGATAAGGATCTGAACCGCCAGATCGCCACCGCCCTGGAACAGGCCGGCTACGCGGTTGACCGGGCCTTCGACGGCGAGCAGGGGCAGTATCTCGGCGAGACCGAGCCTTACGACGCAGTCGTACTCGACATGGGCCTCCCGAAGATCGACGGCGCTGCCATCCTGTCGCAGTGGCGGCGCGACAACAGGAAGATGCCGGTGCTCATCCTCACGGCCCGCGACCGTTGGAGCGACAAGGTGCAAGGCTTCGATGCTGGCGCCGACGACTATGTCACCAAGCCGTTCCACATGGAGGAGCTGTTGGCGCGCTTGCGGGCTTTGCTGCGCCGCGCCGCGGGCCATGCAACCAGCGAACTGGTGTGTGGCCCGGTTCGGCTCGACACCCGCTCGGGCCGCGTCGTGGTCGATGGCAACCCCATCAAGCTGACCTCGCACGAGTATCGCCTCCTCGCCTATCTCATGCATCACAGCGGTCGCGTCATCTCGCGCAGCGAGCTGGTCGAGCATCTCTACGACCAGGACTTCGACCGCGACTCCAACACGATCGAGGTTTTCGTCGGCAGGCTCCGCCGCAAGCTGGGGATCGACATCATCCAGACCGTGCGTGGCCTCGGCTATCTCATCGATCCCACCCAGGCAGCGAGCTGATGGGTTCGATCTGGGCGCGCTTGAGCCGCGAGTCGATCGCCACGCGGCTCTTTCTTTCAGCCTTCTTCTGGAGCGCGGTCATCCTTGTCGTTGCCGGCGTCATCCTCTCCACCGTCTATCGGCGCATTTCGGAGCGCGCCTTCGACGAGCGATTGCAGGTCTATCTTACCGATCTAGCATCCGATCTCGTTGCGCCCGGGGATTTCGAGAACAAGGAAATCGGCCCCGGCGAATCGCAATTCAAGCTGCCGCTATCGGGTTGGTATTGGCAGGTAAGCCGCGTCGGCGGCACGGCGCCCAGCGACGCACGCGCGTCGCCCTCGCTGGTGGGCGCACCTTTGAAGTCGCTGAGCAACTTTGGCGTCAAGGCCGAGCTCGGTGATTTTCGCAAGGGCTACATGGTCGGGCCCGACGATCGCAGTTTGCGCGTTGCCGAGCGCGTCATCGACCTTGGCGAGGAGGGGCGGTTTCTCACGGAAGTGGCGGCGCCAGCCGACGAGATCGACAATGTCATTTCGCAATTCCGCGTCGCCTTGGTGCTGACGTTCGTGTTGCTCGGCGCCGCCCTCATGCTGTCGTCGCTGCTGCAGGCGCGCTTCGCGCTGGCGCCCCTGAGCCGTCTGCACAACGCCATCGCCGACATCCGCCGCGGTGACGCCGAGCACATCGAGGGCGAGTATCCTCCCGACGTGCGCCCGGTCTCGACCGAGCTCAACCTGTTGATCGACGCTAACCGTGAGATCCTCGAGCGCGCGCGCACCCAGGTGGGCAATCTGGCACACGCGCTGAAGACACCGCTCAGCGTCATGGTCAACGAAGCGGACACCTCCACTGGCCAGCTGAGCGACAAGGTGCGCGAGCAAGCCGGCATCATGCGCGATCAGGTGAACTACTATCTCGACCGCGCCAGAGCCGCTGCCGTCGCCGGCGCGCTCGGCCGCTTCACTGACGTGGAGCCAGTGATCGACGGCTTGGTGCGCGCGCTCGAGAAGATTTACGGCCAGCGCGGCCTCATCATCTACTGGACCGTTCCTGCCGGCACGCGTTTTCGCGGCGAGCGGCACGATTTCGAGGACATGGTTGGCAACCTCGCCGACAACGCCTGCAAGTGGGCGGCGGGCCGGGTCGAGATCGCGGTGAGGCCGGACGAGGAGGGCGACAAGCCTCAAATCCACATTCTCGTCGACGACGACGGCCCTGGTCTCTCGCCCGAGGACCGCGCCGAGGTCATCCGGCGTGGCCGCCGTCTCGACGAGACGAAGCCTGGCTCGGGATTGGGTCTCGCCATCGTGGCCGAACTCGCCGAGCTCTACGGCGGGGAATTGTCTTTCGACACCTCCCCGCTCGGCGGGCTGCGCGTCATGTTGCGTGTACCCGGCGTGTGAGCGCGCGCACGCTCGCTTGGCCTCTCGCGTGACCTTATGTCGCCTCGCTGTGGCAGGGCCGCCCCTCATCGAACCGGCGGCGCTGCGCTAGGAGAGGCATATGGCGATCTGGGTGCTGCTCGCGACCATGACAGGGGGCGCCGTGCTCGCGGTCCTTTGGCCGCTGACGCGACGCGCCCGCTTGGTCGCCGCCACCGGCGACGACACGGCCTTCTATCGGGCACAGATTGCGGAGATCGAGCGCGACCATGAGCGCGGTCTCATCGCCGCCGCCGAAGCCGAAGCCGCGAAGACGGAGGCGGGCCGCCGCTTGTTGCGCGCCGCCGAGCGGCAGAAGGAGAGCGGCGATCTGGACAGCGAGCCGGCCTTGCGGCGCCGCAGAGCCGCCATCGCGGTTGCCTTGTCGATCGCTCCGCTCGTCGCGCTCTCGCTCTACGGTGCCCTTGGCTCGCCAACCTTGCCCGCCCAACCGTTGTCGGCGCGCCTCAAGACCGAGCCAGCCAAGCTCGAATTCGCCGAGGCGCTCGCCCGGGTCGAAAGCCACCTGGCACAGAACCCGCAGGACTGGCGCGGTTGGGAAGTGATCGCTCCGGTCTATCTCCGCATGGGCCGCGCCGCCGATGCCGCCAAAGCCTTGGAGGCGGTCATTAGGCTGAACGGCGAGACGGCGCTGCGTCTCGCCGCCTTTGGCGAAGCATCCGTCGCCGCGAGCAACGGCGTCGTGGAAGCCAAGGCGCGCGACGCGTTCGACCGTGCGCTGAAACTCGACGGCGGCTTGGCATCGGCACGCTTCTACCTCGCGCTTGCAGCCGAGCAGGACGGCGACAAGGACGGCGCTATTGCGCGCTACAAGGACCTGCACGTGTCGCTGCCACCCAACACGCCGCAGCGCGCGCTCGTCGAAGCGCGCATCGCGCGGCTCGGCGGCACCGTCACATCCGCGATCGCCGATCTGCCCGAGGAGCAAAAGACCGCCAT
>Ga0081455_10008328_pt1 | contig 10800 bp, 14 predicted proteins | sample TabmetS3T2R1_FD_70207 | JGI IMG/M metagenome (GOLD analysis project Ga0081455, IMG submission 70207) | Tabebuia heterophylla rhizosphere microbial communities from the University of Puerto Rico - S3T2R1 | ecosystem: Host-associated > Plants > Roots > Rhizosphere ... | reverse complement strand
ATCGGCTGGCTCGTCTCGCCGCGTCGCAGTGTAAGCGCTCCCCCTTCCGAACCGGATTAGCCGTGTCCTTGGTGAGCCTGCGGCGAGCCGGTATGGCTTAGGCGACGCCGGCTCGCCGCAGGCTAACTTCCTTTTCGGATTCTATTGCAAACTCGATCACGTAGATTGGCGTTTCGTGACGGATAGCTCACCCAGTCCCCGCTGCTGCTGAGCGGGGGCGTTGGGCTGCGACAAAGTCGGCCGCAAAGCCCGCTAGCTGGGACGTTTCTCAAAGACACCCTTGACGACAGGTATTGCCGAAAAAACATTGGGCCAACCTGCATAGAAGGCCAATTGCGTAAGCGCCTCAGACGCTTCCGCTTTCGTTAGGCCATTATCCATCGCCCTATTTAGATGATAAGGGATTTGCGCGACCTGGCCTGAGGCAATGAGGGCGCTGACGGTAACCAAGCTCCTGTCCCGGGGCGCCAAGGCAGGACGTAGCCAGAGGTCATGGAAAAGCACGTCGCTCGTATACTTCACAACTCCCGGAGCCACCGGGCCGGCATCCTGCTCAACACGGGCCGCGCGTTGCGCCTCAGCAGCCTCGTCGAGGGGAAGAAGTGCGCCAGAGGCCGGTGGAAGCTGATCCGATCCGATTCCACGCTTGCCGAAAACATCTTTCGCGACTGCGACCGCCGACATGGCATTCGCCCAGCCGGAGTAGAACGCGAGGTGCGTGATGATCTCAGAAATCTCGCCCGGCTTGACGCCATTATCGAGCGCCAGGTTGAAATGGCGTGGCATCTCAATCGTCTGATTACGCGCGATCAGGGCCGCCACTGTAACGACGCTGCGGTCTCGGGGCGATAGGTCGGGACGCTTCCACAGGTCGCCCATAAGGGGGCCTTGCGTGTACCGATCGAGCGCCGGCGAGACAGCCCGAACATCCTCAGGCGTCAGCGCTGGCGGAACGGCGTTCGATCCCGCCGTGGCCGCGGTCTTATTCGCCTTGGCGCAGGCCAAGAGCATCAAGGAAAGCGACGCGACCGCCGCAGTAAGAATTTTCATTTTTCGCCTCCTTTAGACGCGCTATGCGCGATTATTCAGTTCATCTGCCGTATTGCTCGTCGCTGACCTTTTCCATCCATTCGACGTTCTTACCGTCAAGTGACTCCTGAATGGCGATATGCGTCAACCGTTCGGTGGCGGTAGCGCCATGCCAATGTTTCACGCCCGGTGGCGTCCATATGACATCGCCCTGCTTTATCTCTTGCTTTACACCGCCATCTTGCTGCACCCAGCCGGCGCCCGCCGTGACTATCAGGATCTGGCCGAGAGGATGTGTATGCCATGCGGAACGTGCGCCAGGTTCGAACGTGACACCGCCTCCGGACATCCTCGACGGAGAGTTTACGGGGAAGAGAGCTTCGACGCTCACACTGCCAGTGAAATTCGCTTCCGGTCCTTTCCTGGTCGCCCGAGCGCCGCTTCGAGTAATGATCATCTTCTGCGGTTGATTACTTTGAGCCGTCACTAGCGTGTTCGAAGCCGTAGTGGCTCCTTCACTGGGAGCCTGAGCGCACGCTAAGGCGAGCAAGGAAAGCGTCACTGTCGCTACGGCGAAAAGTTTGATTTTGATTCTTTCTATCCTGTGGTCCATATTCAAAGCATTCAAAGCCTATTTTCGTCATTTCGCTTTCGCGCCCAGCAAAATGGGGTCGGTCTCGACAAGCTTGAGGGACTTGACCATTTGCTGTGTGCTGCTTTTGTATTTTTTGAAATGCGGCGTTTCCAGGTGCGCATTGTACGCATCTGCATCCACATATATCTCAAAAATTCGGATCTGGGTTGGATTGTCCTTTACAGATACGGCGTATAGGGTCAGAACTCCCGGCTCCAGGCGAATAGAAGCTTCGATTTCCTCCCTGAGCGCAGCCTTGTAGTTCTCCAGTTGAGCAGGATCAATCTCAAGTTCCGCCAGTCGCACGACGCGGTCTTGTATCTGTGCAGATGGTTGATCAAGTTCAAATGTCGCTTTCAGACTAAATCCCATAGCCAATGCGAGGGCTAAAAGAATACTTCTCATCATGGCTCTTGCTCCCCTTACAATTCATATAGAAGGTGTCTTCAGCGTGCGGTATAGCCGCCATTTTCACTCCGCCAGATAAGAGAGTAGAGGCTATACTCCGTTGCGAATCTCCCTTCGTTGCATTGCTAAGAAGGGGGAACAGATTTAGCAACCTCGTTGATCGTCAAGCGATGCTTGAGGCTGTAGCAGCTCAGGCAGTCGTGGCATCAAGAGAACGTCAGAATTGAGAGATAAGAACTACTTGGGGTCTTAATGTCCAACTCAATTATGAAAGGTTTTCATCCCGACAGCCTAACATCTGTAGAGCCGGAGCCGCGCCAAAGTATGCTTCGACCACCACCATTGCTTCAGGCGCTGCCCGGTTAACATAGCCGTTATGTCGGACGAGAGGTTCACGCGATGTCGTCTGACCCGAACCCTCCGCTGTTAATGAACCGCTGGGCCAAGGAAGCCGCTGCGAACTCGGTCCCACGTCCATTGTGCTATTGCCTTGATGCGCAATATCGCAAGGCGAAGTGGGCAGAATTGAAGCTGCACACGGAAAAACAAGACACAACTTGCTCTGCTTGGGCGCGTCTCTTGGAGCGTGTCCATTCTGGAATCAGGCTTGACTGTTAAAAAGAAGGTCAAGCCTGATTCCAGAATGGACACGTTTATGCGGATGCCTCTGGAGGCGTATTCGAGAGCAGAGCTCCTGGTTAGCCCGATCACTCCGTGCTTGGAGGCATGGTACGTTGCTCGGCCCGGGAGGCCGACCAGGCCGCCTATGGAAGAGCAGTTAACGATGGCGCCGCTTCCTTGCTCCCTCATCTGGCGCAGTTCGTGCTTCATGCAATTCCAGACGCCGCGGAGATTGATCGCAATCACGCGGTCGAATTCTTCGCCGCTGGCATCGGCGGTTTCCACGGCAGGACTCTGCACGCCGGCATTGTTGAATGCCGCATCCAGGCGACCGAAGATGGATACAGTTTGCCCAATCATAGCCGCCACCTGAGCCTCGTCGGTGACATCGCAGCGGATGGCAATCGCCTTATGGCCGGCGGAGACCAGCTCTTCCGCCGCAGAGCGAATCGGATTCTCGTGGACATCCGCAAGCGCCACGGACGCGCCCGCCTCCGCGAAGGCTTTCGCGGTCGCGAGACCGATCCCAGAACCGGCGCCAGTCACAAGCGCGACTTTGCTATCAAAAGCCAAGTTCATGAGTGGATTCCTCTTTCACATCGTGTATTCCGGTTTCTTGTATAGCTTCTCCGAGCTGTTAATGATGTCTGGTCTATAGACCTTCTCAGCCCAGTCCTGTGGTTCGACCTCTTCGATGGCCACCGAAACTGACTCTTCTCCGTAGTTCAAGACATTCATTACGTCTTTGGCGATTTCTTCGGCGAGTCGAATCTTCTGCTGTTCGGACTTTCCGGGCCAGAGCTTTACAATGACGTGTGGCATTTCTATTCAATTTCCTCGCGGCGTCAGTTTGATCGTCGTGGCTCGCGCTTCAGGCGCCACCATGGCGTTAACGTAGCTTGCTCCGTGGCCGCGGTACTTGGCGCGGTACGCGGCGTCAATCTGGTTGTTGATAGCCGGGTCGCTTTCCTCCACGAAAGTGACGTCTTTCTCGATGCCGCCGGCCCGGATCCGACCTTCATGGCGCGCCTTGGCGGCGCGAAACCAGGACCCGCCGCTTCCCTTGTAGGAGCGGACGTAGAGGTCATCGCCGAGCCGGACGACCCAAATCGTCACCGGGTTTCGCAGCGCGCCGTCGCGTCGCATCGGCGCGATTTCCAGCTCATCCGCTGTTCCGATCTTGTTAAGTTCGTCACTCGTCCACGTAGTCATCGGGGCGCCTCCTTTATTCGGCCTCTAAGCCGGCTTGGTATTGTTCGTCGCTGACCTTTTCCATCCATTCGACGACCTTGCCGTCGAGAGCCTCCTGGATGGCGATGTGCGTCATCCCCGTGGTCGTTGTGGCGCCGTGCCAATGCTTTTCATTCGGCGGACACAAGACCACGTCGCCCGGCCGAATTTCCACTTTTGGTCCGCCCTCGCTTTGCACCCATCCGCGCCCGGACGTGACGATCAGGGTCTGCCCGAGTGGATGAGTATGCCAGGCCGACCGAGCGCCGGGTTCGAACGTGACGATCGCGCCACGCGCTCGCGCCGGCTCGGGCGCCTCAAACAGTGGGTCAATACGTACGGCGCCGGTAAAATACTCATCCGGCCCTTTACCGGAAGGCTGCGAGCCATTTCTTTTAATATCCATTTCTGAATTCCTCTCCTTGATTGTCTTCTCATTTGGACCCCCAATTTTCCTGACGACGCGAACCTACTAAGCCAGAGGCGGGAGACTCAGGGCTTGACCATGACTTTGATCGCCTCCCGTTCGTTCATGGCCCGGTAGCCGTCAGGTACCTCGTCGAGGCCGATAACCCGGTCGAAGACCCGGCCAGGCTCGATCCTGCCCTCAAGGATGTCGGGCAGAAGCTCCTCGATGTACGCGCGCACCGGCGCGGGGCCGCCGCTCACGGTGACGTTGTTGTAGAACGCCGGCTGCGACGCCGGCATCGTCTCGTCCTGGGGAACGCCGACGCGGCCGACCGCGCCGCCCGGACGCGCGATGCTGATCGCGGCGCCCATTGACTGTTCGAGGCCGACGCATTCGAGGACAGAATGAACGCCGAAGCCGCCGGTGAGATCGCGCACGCGCTCAACCGCCTCCCGGCCTCGCTCGCTCACGACATCGGTTGCGCCGAACTCTCTGGCGAGCGCGATGCGGCCGGCATGCCGGCCCAGAATGATGATCTGCTCGGCGCCGAGGCGACGCGCGGCGATCACGCCGCACAAGCCGACGGCGCCGTCTCCGACGACGGCCACGGTCTTACCAGGGCCGACCTTGGCAGCGACGGCCGCATGATGGCCCGTCCCCATCACGTCGGAGAGCGTGAGAAGCGACGGCATCAGCGCATCATCTTTGCCGACCGGCAGGACGAAGAGAGTCCCGTCCGCCTGGGGGACGCGCACAGCTTCGGCCTGCGCTCCGGCGACCTCAACCGTGCCGAAGAATCCGCCGTGGACGCATGACGTTTGCAGCCCCTCGTGGCAGAAGACGCATGTGCCGTCGGAGAACGCGAACGGCATGACGACGAGATCACCGACTTTCATAGCGCCAACGTCGGCCCCGACGGCTTCGACTATGCCGATGGCCTCGTGTCCCATGCGGCGGCCGGCGTCGCTGTGTTCCATCGTCTGGTACGGCCAGAGATCGCTGCCGCAGATGCAGGCGCGGGTGACGGTGACGAGCGCGTCAGCCGGCTCAATAAGGCGGGCGTCGGGGACGTTTTCGATACGAACGTCGCCGGCGCCGAACATGACAGTTGCGCGCATGATGATTTACCTCTGGTTTCCTGCGGGCTGGACGTTGGTGAGATGGCGGGCGCTCGCCTCGCCCAGCCCACCGCTCGCGCCCGCGATGACGACGACTTTTCCTTCGATAATATCGCTCATAATTATGACTCCCGTTTGTCTTCGACCGCACCGTAGCCAAAGCTATTCCTATACAGCCGAGCCCGGGAGCCGAAACTTCCAGTTGCTATTTTCAAGTTTGCGCTTGCAGCGTCTTTGAACTGCCGTCTTAAGCGTCGGAGGGATCATACCTCGCATGAGCGCGGCCATCGCGCGTGTTCTTGCTCGACATATCGCGATATTGCTCGAAACCGCTGGTCGGGGCAGGAGGAGAACAATGCTCGTGAATTGGCGCCGCAAATGCGCAATTGCTACTGAAGGGATGAGGTTGTCTGGAAGTCCGCGGCGAAGCCGCAGGTCAACGCTGCCGACGGTAGTCGCTCGGGGAAAGGCCGGTTTCTCTGCGGAAGACCTGTGCGAAATGGCTGGAGTTGGCGTAGCCCACCTCAAGGGCAACGTCTATTATGCTTTTCTTCGTTTCGCGCAGCAGTCGTCGCGCGAGGCTCATACGCAAATTGATGTGATAGCGCGAAGGCGCCACGCCCGTTGCGCGCTTGAACAGGCGCTGAAAGTGAAACTTACTCAACCCCGCTTGAGCCGCCAGCCGATCAAGGCTGAAGTCTTCGGCGACGTGTTCGACCATCCAGTCCGTTATCTGTCGGAGCTTATATCCGGGGAGTGCGGGACTACCGCTTGACGACTCTTCGACCTTCACACCGTAATTTCGGGCAAGATGGATGGCGATTGCCTGGGCGATGCCCTGCACGAAAAGCGGACTCGCCTGTTGGCGCATCACCTCATCGCGCAACCGTTCCATCAACGAATCCAAGGCGTCATCGGTGAACGCTGAAACGTCCCGCAGTTGGGCGCGATCGGCATCCGCTCCGAAGATCTCTTCCAAGGCGCGCTGAAGTAGAGGCAGCTCAACGAACACGAACATGGCTTCGAACGGCTCCGAGGACACCGCCTCCCAGCGGACATCGTAGGGAGCGCCTCCCGACGTAAGAAAGAAAGCCCCTTTCTTAATCCGATGAGTGATCCAAGGCCTTTCGTTTTCCCGCTCCTGAAAATCGATCTCACCCGAGATGGTCCATGCGAGAAACGGTTCGCTAACGGAGGGAAGGGGCAACGTATCGCCTATAGGCGGCAGCGCGAGGATCCAGGCTTTGATGTCTCGCCATGCTTCGCCGCGACTCTGGAACAGACATTTCCCGCCCACATAGCGTTCCAACCCTTCGGCGGATGTTGTTTCGGGAATCGACATTGACGCCGTTATATGTCAATTTCGCTCAAATCGAAAGACAACGATTCACGAAACGCGCCGTAGCCTGAATTACTGCTTCCGGATGATCGCGGTGCGGCGAATGGCCGCAATCGGGCAGCTTCAGCAATTCGACCTGCGGCGCTTTGTCTGCTATGCGTTCGATTTGTTCCATCGTGCCGTATTCATCGTCTTCTCCTTGCATCGCCAGCACGGGGCAGGAAATCTTGGGCAAGTATTCCTCGATGTTCCACGCGCGAAAATCCGGGTGGAGCCAGATGTTGTTCCAGCCCCAAAACGCCGAATCAGGGTCATCGTGATACCGCGCGAGTTTCTGTTTCAGATTCGTGGTCAAATAGTTCTCTCGCGCTTGTCGAATGCTAATAAGGCCGAATTCTTCCACCATTACGTGCGGGGCCAGCGCAATCAGACCGCTGACAGGTCGAACGCCGCTTCCCGCGTAAATCAAGGCGATGGAGCCGCCATCGCTGTGGCCAAACAAAATCGGCTCATTAAGGTTGAGCTTGTCCAGCAATTCCGGCAACGCTTGTAATGCTTCCTCGTGCATAAAGCGAATCGAGCGAGCTTCTGCTAATGCGTCCGATTTGCCATAGCCGTAACGCGAATAGACAATGACTTCGCAGCCCGTCGCGTCTGCAATCTGCCGCGGGAAGTCGCGCCACAACGCAACCGAGCCAAGCCCCTCGTGCAAAAAGACAATGGATTTGGCATCAGCGCGCGCGCTGGCAGGGGCAAGGCGGGCATATTCGATACGATGACCTTGAAGGGTAGTGAAATTCATGCGAAATGCTTTTACGCAAAGCTGAAGCCCTGCTTCGTGATCGGCAACGTGCGAATGCGCTCACCCGTCGCCGTGAAAATCGCGTTACAAATCGCCGGCAGAATCGGCGGCAAGGCCGGTTCGCCTAATCCTGTCGGCGAATTGTTGGATTTCAGGAAATGCACTTCGATGGGTGGTGTCTGCGACATCTTCACCAGCGGGTGTTCATGATAGTTCGATTGCGCCACGCGACCATTCTTCAATGAAATTTCCTGCAACATTTCGCTCATGCCATCCACGATAGCGCCTTGCGTCAGATTTTCAGATGCGCCGACGTTGATGATGTGGCTGCCTATATCGCCAGCCACCCAGACTTTATTTACCTTGATTTTCTTGTTCGCTGACACGGTAACATCAGCGACTTCGGCAAAATAGCCGCGATGGCTGTAATAAAAGCCGATGCCCATCGCCCGACCTTTCGGGAACTTCTGTTTTCCCCAGCCGGATTTTTCCGCGACCAGTTTGACGACATCAATCATCCGTTGGGCATCCATCACGCCTTGCGTACCTTTGGGCGGTGTATTGCCGAGGAGTTCAAGACGGAATTGCACGGGGTCTTTGCCTGCGGCGTGCGCGAGTTCGTCAAGGAACGACTGGAACACCCACGCGTACACGTTGGAACGCGGCGCCCGCAACGCTCCGGTTTTGATGCCGAGCGGCATTACTGACGACTGCATGAGGAAATTCGGCACAAAGCGCGAAGGAAATTCGGCGCCGTCAATCTGGCCGGAATGTGTGAAGGTTTCGCCTTCGCCGTACCCAATGAAATGATTCTGCCACGCGACGAGTTTGCCGTTGTTGTCTACCGCGGCTTTCAAGTATTGGAATCCGCCGGAACGATAGTAATCGTGTTGAATATCGTCTTCGCGCGTCCACAACAGTTTGACGGGAGCGCCGACGGTTTTAGAAATCCAGGCGGCTTCGCACATATAATCGTTATATAACCGGCGTCCGAATCCACCACCAGCGCGTACCATATGAATCGTGATGTCTTTTTCGGGGATGCCCATCAAACGCGACACGATGGTCTTTCCGATCTGCGGTGTCTGGCTGGTTGACCAGATTTCGAGCTTGCCGTCTTTGTAATGCGCCGTGCAGTTTTGCGGCTCCAGGGGAGCGTGCGCGATGAAGGGAAAGACATATGTGCTTTCGACGACTTTAGCATCACCGCTCTTGAAAACGGCTTCGACATCGCCGTCTTTGCGCAATGTACGTGCGGCAGGTTGCTTGGAAAGTTCGTCGGCTTTTTTGGCAATACCCACGCTGTCGAGCGTAGCCCATTTGCCTTCGTCCCATTTCACTTCCAGTTTTTCGCGTGCGGATTGCGCCGCCCACCAACTGTCGGCCACGATTGCAACGCCAGCTTCCAATCCCGTGTCGTCGTTCAGATAGTTGGGGAAATTGCTGGCGTTCGGTTTGCCTTCAACGATGAAGGCGTGCTTGACGCCTTTCATGGCTTTGATCGCGTCGAGGTTCGCGCTGACTGCCTTGCCGCCGAACACAGGCGTTTTTTGAAACACCGCGTAAAGCATTCCCGGCACGGTCACATCAATCCCGAAGATTGGCTTACCCGTCACGATGTCTTTGTTCTCGACATCATTCGTCGTCGTGCCGATGATTTTGTAATCCTTCGGGTCTTTCAGCTTGAGCGATTTGAAATCCGGTACTGGCATCGTTGCGGCTTTAGCAGCCAGTTCGCCATACCCTAGCGAACGATTTGACGCCTCGTGCAACACACGTCCGGAAGCAGTAGAGCATTCGGATGCCGCCACGCCCCAGGTTTGTGCGGCAGAGGCAATGAGCATTTGTCGCGCAGCCGCGCCGATCTGGCGCATCGGCTCCCAATTCGTTGGCGTAGCCGTGCTGCCGCCCGTGAATTGTGGGCCGTATTTGTTATCGGCGTCGGGGCGAATGACTTTGACATTCTTCCAATCCACATCCAGTTCATCGGCAATCAGCATCGCCAGCATATTGAGCGAATGTTGTCCGGTCTCGGGGTTTCGCGACGTGATGCTGACGACGCCGTCGGCGGCGATGCTGACGAAATCCGCCGGAAGCAACGCAGGGGCCGCTGGGCGACCGCCTTGCGCCAGCGCCGCAGCCTTTGGATACAGGCCGAGCATGAATCCTCCACCGGCAAGCGCAGAGACGCGAAGAAAATTGCGACGATTGAGATTTGTCTTTGCCATGAATCCTCCTTATTTCGCTTTCACGTCATAGCAAGTCAGCTCATTCTGATTGCGGATATAAAGCTTGCCGCCGATGACTACCGGGTGCGCCCAGCTATCCCAGCCCCGGTCATTGATCGGGAAGCGCCCTTTCTCGACATAGGCATTAGGATTGGCTTCGGCCAGCCCGACCATCTGTTTTTCGCCGAGCAGATACAACATCCCGTCCGCATAGGTGAGCGAGCCTTTACCGACGCTGCGATCTTTCCACATCACTTTGCCCGTGTTGAATTCGATGCAAGTCAAAATCGCATTGGAGAAGCCGTAGAGATAGCCATTCACCAAAACCATTCCACCGTGATGGTTCTGCATCTCTTTCGTGAAGTAGGCTTCTTCTGCTTTGACCTCGCCGTTCTGCGCCGTCAGGTTAAGCAAGGCTCCGCCCGTGCCGTAAGCCGAAGAGAAGAAAACTTTGTTGTCGGCGAAGACCGGCGTCGCGACATTGGCGACGCGATTGGCGACGTTGGCGTAGCGCCACATCAACTTGCCGTCGCTGGCGCGCACGCCGACCGCCGCGTTCGCAGTGAAGTTGATATAGCTGCGCACGCCGCCCACGTCCGCTATGATGCAAGAGGCATAGCCCGCCTGATCGCTCAAATCTTTCGTGCGCCAGATCTCGGCGCCGGTCATCTTGTCCAGCGCCACGATGCCAGCGCTACTGCCGCCGGGCGAAACGATCAAACGATTACCGTCCACCAGCGGTGATTCGCTAGTTAGCCATCTGGGGTTGCTGCCGCCAAACTCTTTCAGAATGTTTTTGCTCCATATGCGCGAGCCGTCGCGCTCGCGCAAACAGGCCAGATCACCGTTCTCGGTCAGCGCATAAAGTCTGTCTCCATCCAGCGTCGGAGTGCCACGCGGCCCGTTCCCCTTGTCCTGCTCTACCCTCGGCCCGAATGCGACTGACCAGATCGTCTTGCCATCGGCGCGGTTCAAACAGAAG
>Ga0081455_10008327_pt1 | contig 10801 bp, 9 predicted proteins | sample TabmetS3T2R1_FD_70207 | JGI IMG/M metagenome (GOLD analysis project Ga0081455, IMG submission 70207) | Tabebuia heterophylla rhizosphere microbial communities from the University of Puerto Rico - S3T2R1 | ecosystem: Host-associated > Plants > Roots > Rhizosphere ... | reverse complement strand
GTGCGCTTTGCCTACGATCCGGAGCGGCCGATCCTCAAAGGCCTCAGCTTCGAGGTGCCCGCCGGCAAGACGGTGGCGATCGTCGGTCCGTCCGGCGCCGGCAAGTCGACGATTTCGCGGTTGTTGTTCCGCCTCTACGACGTCTCCAGCGGCAAGATCCTGATCGACGGCCAGGACATCCGCAACGTCACGCAGGCCTCGCTCCGCGCCTCGATCGGCATGGTGCCGCAGGACACCGTGCTGTTCAACGACACCATCCGCTACAACATCCGTTACGGCCGCTGGGACGCCAGCGATGCCGAGGTGGAGCAGGCGGCGCAACTGGCGCAGATCGACAGCTTCATCCGCAATTCGCCCAAGGGCTACGAGACCCAGGTCGGCGAGCGCGGGCTGAAACTGTCGGGCGGCGAGAAGCAGCGCGTCGCGATCGCGCGCACGGTGCTGAAGGCGCCGCCGATCCTGGTGCTGGACGAGGCGACGTCGGCGCTCGACAGCCACACCGAGCATGAAATCCAGGAAGCGCTGGAGCGCGTCTCGCGCGGCCGCACCTCGCTGGTGATCGCGCACCGGCTTTCGACCATCGTCGGCGCCGACGAAATTATCGTGCTCGATCAAGGCCGCATCGCCGAGCGTGGCACCCATGTCAGGCTTCTGGCTGCCGGCGGGCTTTACGCCAGCATGTGGAACAGGCAGCGCGAGGCCGAGGAAGCGCGGGAGAAGCTCGCGCAGATGGACGAGGGCAACGAGGCGCCGAACCGCGCGCCGCCGCCGGTCGATGATCCCCTCAGCGATCCCTCCAAGGACCCGCCCAAATCCAAAGATTCCTTGGCAACAGCCGCGGAATAATCCAAATACGGCGCTAGTTGCCGACGGAAGTCGGTCAGATAACAGCGAGCCCTAATGTCGATTGCGAATTCCATCCGCGCGCAGATCCCGCCAATCCATCCCGAGGGCTATCCCTTCATCGGCGCCTTTGCGCTGGCCAGCCTGATCCTGTTCTGGATCTGGACGCCGCTCGGCTGGATCGCTACCGGCCTGACCGTCTGGTGCGCGCTGTTCTTCCGCGATCCCGTCCGCGTCACGCCGGTGCGCGACGGCATCGTGGTGTCGCCGGCCGATGGCCGCGTCTCGATGGTGGCGCAGGTGCTGCCGCCGGCCGAACTCGGCCTCGGCGACCGGCCGCTGCCGCGCATCTCGATCTTCATGAGCGTGTTCAACTGTCACGTGAACCGCAGCCCGGTGGCGGGCCGCATCGACCGCATCGCCTACCGGCCCGGCACCTTCATCAACGCCGAGCTCGACAAGGCCAGCGAAGACAATGAGCGCAACTCGCTGGTGATCTCGACCACCAACGGCCGGATCGGCGTGGTCCAGATCGCCGGTCTGGTGGCGCGGCGGATTGTCTCATTCGTGCGGGAAGGCCAGTCGATCGGCGCCGGCGAACGGTTCGGCCTGATCCGGTTCGGCTCGCGTCTGGACGTCTACCTGCCGGAAGGCACGCGGGCGCTGGTTTCCGAGGGCCAGACCGCGATTGCCGGCGAGACGATTCTGGCCGATTTCGGCTCCAGCGAGCAGGGCCGGGCATTCCGAGCCGATTAACCCTCTGAACGGGTGATTTTGCCGCTCGGCCGCCCAATGGCGAACCGGGCGGGCGCTTGCTATATAATAGCCGGCATGCTGATCCCGGACCCCAAAGACCCTGAACTGCGCCGCCGCCGGTTTCGCCCGATCCCGGTGCGGATGCTGGTGCCCAACGTCATCACGCTGCTGGCGATCTGCGCCGGCCTGACGGCGATCCGCCTGTCGATCGAGGGGCGGATGGAGCTCGCGGTCGCCGCGATCGTATTCGCGGCCGTGCTCGACGGCGTCGACGGGCGCGTCGCGCGCATGATCAAGGGCCAGTCGAAATTCGGCGCCGAACTCGACAGCCTCGCCGATTTCGTCAATTTCGGCGTCGCGCCGGGCCTGATGCTGTATTTCTGGCAGCTCCAGGAATTGGCCAATGGCGGCTGGATCGCGGCGATGGTGTTTGCAATCGCGGGCGGCCTGCGCCTGGCGCGCTTCAACGCCAGTATCGACGATCCGAACAAGCCTGCCTTTGCGGCGAATTATTTCACCGGCGTGCCGGCGCCGGCCGGCGCGATCCTGGCGATGCTGCCGTTCTATCTGGCGTTTCTCGGCATCTCCAAACCGCCGGCCACGCTGACCGCGGCCTATACGCTCCTGATCGGTTTCCTGATGGTCTCTCGACTGCCGGTGTTCTCCGGCAAGACGGTGAAGATGCGGGTGCCGCCGGAAATGGTGCTGCCGGTCTTCGTCTCCGTCGTGTTCTTCGTCGCACTGCTGATCGGCTATCCCTGGCACATCCTGTCGATCGGCTCGGTGCTCTATCTCCTGAGCCTGCCCTGGGGCTGGAAATCCTATCGCGATCATGAGCGCAATGCGGCTGCTGCGCAGCCGGCTGCGGCGTCCGAAGCCGCCGCGCCGTCATCCGCCGCAGCGCCGTTCTCGCCGGCCTCCGGCGAGACCAAGGACGAACGGCCGGCGCGGTTGAACTGAGCCCGCCCGGCGCACCTTCCGATATATCTGCCATGAGCCGCTGCCGAGTTGGGTTCTCCGACAATCTCGGCTATAGGGGCTCAAGCGACGCACGGCCTGAAAGAGCCGGGCCGAATAATCAGGAGAGAACGCCGTGAACAAAGCCGTTACCGCCCCGCTGCCTGCTTCCGTCCTCGAGGCGTTGGCGCGCTATGACACGCCGACGATCTGTAATGCGATGGAGATCGTCGCGCCCGAACGCCGCCTGATCGGCTACACCACCAAGCCGCTGGTCTGCCCGTTTCCCGATCTGCCGCCGATGGTCGGCTATGCCCGCACGGTGACGATCCGCTCGGTGCTCAAATCCACGCTTCCCGCCGACGAGCAGGCCCGCCGCCGCATCGCCTATTACGAATATGTCGGCACCGGCTTCGGTCCGCGCATCACCGTGATCCAGGATATCGACGGCGCCGATGTCGGCTACGGCGCGTTCTGGGGTGAGGTGCAGAGCAACGTGCACAAGGCGCTCGGCTGCCTCGGCGTCATCACCGACGGCTCGATCCGCGATATCCCGCAATGGGCGCCGGGCTTCCAGGCGCTGGCCGGTTCGGTCGGACCGTCGCATGCCTGGGTCCATGCGGAAGCCTGGGGCGGTGAAGTGCGCGTCGCCGGCATGACCGTGCATTCCGACGATCTCATCCACGCCGACCAGCACGGCGCGATTGTCATCCCGCACGATATCGCGGCCAAGATTCCGGAAGCCGCCGAACTCTGCGGCCGGCGCGAGACGCCGATCCTCGAGATCGCGCGCAGCCCGGACTTCACGCTGGAAAAACTGAAAGAGGCGCTGAAGCGCTCGGCGGAAATCCACTAAGCGGGCGCATGCCGTCAATGCCGGTTCGCGCCGGCTCCAAGTGGATGCCGCCGTGCAGCAAAGCGAAAATGGCTTCTTCAAATACGTCTGGCGGTTCAATGCGCTGGCAATAGCGGGCGCCGCCACGACCTGCATTTTGCTGGGTCTGTACGCCGGATTGACGATCTTCAAGGAGGAAACGCGATCGCGCCGGGTCACCAACGTCGTTAACGTCGACCCACAGGACAAAATATCAGAGGAATTTTCGCTGGGCACCCCACGCCCAATCGTTGCAACAACCCATGTGCAAGTTCCTCTTTTTCGCGCGCAATCCTATAGCGCGGGATCGGTCTATTCGAAGGAAAGTCGGCAGCAGATCAACCTGCTTTTCCTGAACGTTTCTACCAACGAGAGCAGATGGCTCTTCGATGGCGTCGGCCAGTTGCTGCTCGATAGCCACACGCTGTTCAACAAGTTGAAAGATGCACCTGACCAGCCGCGCGCGGCCGTTGCGGTGCTTCATGTCGTTGTCGACAGAGACACCAATGGCGACAAGCGGCTGACGGAGAGGGACGCCGTCTCCCTTGCGACGAGCGCGACCGATGGGACAAACTACCGGAAATTGATCGAGGGCATCGACCAGCTCTACACTGTCCAGCAGATCGCCGATGACAAGGTTCTGGTGCTCTATCAGAAGAACCGCGAAACCATCTCCGAGCTGTACGGCGTTCCGTCGATGGCGCCTCTGATGCGGGCAAGCGTTCCGAAGGTCAATTTGAACTAGCTAAAGACGTGCAAGAATGCACGCTCAACATCGGGGGAGGGAGTGATGAAGAAGCTCGTTACCGCGCTGCTGCTGGTCATGAGTTGCGCCCTTGCGCACGCACAGACTTATCCCTCTCGCCCCATCACCCTGATCGTGCCGTTCCCGCCGGGCGGCTCGACCGATACCGCTGCGCGCATCATGGGCGAGCGGATGCGCGCAACGCTCGGACAGTCCGTGGTGATCGAAAATGTCGGCGGCGCCGGGGGCAGCATCGGCGTCGGCCGCGTCGCACGCGCCGCGCCTGACGGTTACACCTTCGACATCGGCCAGTGGGACACCCATGTCGGCAGCATCATCTACAAGCTCGACTACGACCTCGAAAAGGATTTCGAGCCGATCGCGCTGGTCTCGAACAATCCGCAGCTCATGGTCGCCAAGAAGGACCTGCCGGCCAACACGCTGGGCGAACTCGTGGCGTGGATGAAGGACAATCCCGGCAAGATCAACTTCGTCAACCAGAATGCGGCGGCGAACGTCACCGGCGTTTTGTTCGAGAACCTGACCAAGCAGAAGGTGCAGTTCATTCCCTATCGCGGCGCCGGGCCTGCGATGACCGATCTGGTCTCGGGCACGGTCGATCTTTTGGTGGTGCAGGGCGCGGTGGCGCTGCCGCAAATCCGCGCCGGCAAGATCAAGGCGCTCGCCAATCTCTCAGCCACCCGCTCGGCCTCGATGCCGGATATTCCGACCGCGGATGAGAGCGGCGTGGCGGGCCTCTATATGTCCGGCTGGTTCGGCTTCTGGGCGCCCAAGGGCACGCCGAAGGAGATCATCGCAAAACTCAACGCGGCGACAACAGAGGCGCTGGCCGACCCCGCGATCCAGAAGCGCTTTTCGGAATTGGGCCTCGACGTCGCGCCGCGCGCGCAACAGACGCCGGAAGGGTTGGCCGCCTTCCAGAAGGCCGAGATCGAAAAATGGTGGCCGATCATCAAGGCCGCCGGCATCGGCACGCAGGCGCAGTAGGCGCTTGCTACGATCGTTTGACCTAACCCCGTCATTGCGAGGAGCGTAGCGACGAACCAATCCATCCCTTCTTTTACGCGGAGGCATGGATTGCTTCGCTTCGCTCGCAATGACGGCGAGAGCGACGGGCTCCAACGAAAACTACCGGATCAATATGGTTAGCGAATCCTTGCGGCCGGCCTCGCGGGCCCCCGCAATTTTACGATCCCTGTTCGAGTTTAACCTTTACGGCTCTTTAATTGCGCCGACGTAGGGTTCCTCTTGCGCGAGCTCCGGATGGGGCGCGCGACCGGTCAGGATGGCCGGTACTTCGCGTACGCGTTGGAGTTCAGAATGGATATCACCACGCTCGTAGGCCTGCTCGCCGGCGTCATCGTGTTGTCGACGCTGATCCTGATGGGCGGTGATTTCCGGATGTTCTACGACATCCACGCCGTCATCATCATCTTCGGCGGCTCGTTCGCGGCGACGATGATCCGCTTTCCGCTCAGCGCGATCCTGCACGGCATGCCGCTCGGCGCGAAATTCGCTTTCACCATGAGCCGGCTCGCGGCGCGCGACCTGGTCGACGAACTGGCGCGCATCGCCGAAATCGCCCGCAAGCAGGGCCCGGTCGGGCTGGAAAAGGTCGAGACCGACGAGCCGTTCCTCGCCAAGGGCATCCGCTACGTCGCCGACGGTTACGATCTCGAATTTATCCGCGACAACATGGAGCGCGACCGCGACAACTTCCTGATGCACCTCAACGAGGGTTCGAAGATCTATCGGGCTATCGGCGACTGCGCGCCGGCGTTCGGCATGATCGGTACGCTGCTCGGCATGGTGCAGATGTTCTCGAACATGTCGGATCCCTCGAAACTCGGTCCGTTCATGGCGGTCGCCCTGCTGGCGACGCTTTACGGCGCGGTGGTTGCGAACCTGATCTGCCTGCCGATCGCCGACAAGCTGCATGGCAAGCTGATCGACGAGGAAACCAATCGCACGCTGATCATCGACGGCATCCTGATGATCCGCGATTCCAAGAGCCCGGCCCTGGTGCGTGAAATGCTGCTGGCCTATCTGCCCGAAAAGCACCGCCACGAGGAAGGCGAGCTGGTCCCGGCCTGATCGGGACGGCATCAAGGCGCGGACATAAAGCATGGCCAAGAAAAAACGCGAAGAGGCGCATGGCGGTCACGGCTGGTTCGTGACGTTCGCCGACCTGATGGCGCTACTCCTGTCGTTCTTCGTGATGCTGGTGGCATTCTCCAGCCAGGACCAGCAGAAGCTCAAGATCGTTGCCGGCTCGATGCGCGAGGCGTTCGGCGTGCAGACCGAGTCCCGGCATTCGGGCATCGTCGAATCCGACGGCCTGCCGACGCGGCCGAAGCTGAAGAATGTCGAGCACATTTCGCCCGAGGAAGCCTCCAACACCCCGACGCCCGACGAAAGGGACCGTCAGCGCGAATTCGGCGCCCGCATAAAAGTCGATCGCGAGTTCGCGCTCGCCGCGGCCTCGTTGCGCCAAGCGCTGCAGGACATGCCGGAATTGACCGAAATGTCCAAGCACATCATGTTCGAGGAGACCAAAGAGGGCCTCAATCTCGAAATCGTCGACCAGGACGGCCGCTCGATGTTCGCTGACGGCTCCAAGGTCCCGTACGACCGCACCCGCCGGCTGATCCAGAAACTGGCCGTGCCGTTGAAGGCGACACCGCTGCGCGTCAACATTGTCGGCCACACCTCTGCGGGCTTCGTGCCGACGCGGGGCGAATATGGCGCGTTCGATCTGTCGGCCGACCGCGCCAACGTGGTGCGCCAGATTCTCGAGCGCGAAGGACTGCCGTCATCCCATATCTATGCCGTCGGCGGCCGGGCCGACAGCCAGCCACTATTTCCCGACGATCCGACATTGCCGGCAAACCGTCGCGTCACCATCACATTGATGCGCGAAAATCCGCCGCTTCCGCCGAATCTGAAGCCGTAGCAAGCCGGAACTACCATAATACCACCATGTCGTTTCGATGGAATCTGCTTTGCGTAAGCTCCGCATCGCAGGTGGTGCTATGCTTGTCCGAGATTGACAGGCAACGCGGAAGCGTCGATAGCCGCGCGGATCAATTCAACGACGAGAACGTTCTCTTCCACCATGACTGTCAGCGTCACATCTACCTCGACCTCTACCGAGGCCCATGAGGGGCACGCGACCTCAGGCTTTTGGGCCCTGACGCTGGGCAGTATTGGCGTGGTGTTCGGCGATATCGGCACCTCGCCGTTGTACGCGTTTCGCGAGGCCGTCACGCACGCGGCCGAAGGCCAGCCGGTATCGCGCATCATCGTGCTCGGCGTGCTCTCGCTGATCCTGTGGTCGCTGTTCATCGTCGTCACAGCCAAATATGTGCTGCTGCTGTTGCGCGCCGACAACAACGGCGAGGGCGGCACGCTATCCCTGATGGCGCTTGGGCAACGCGCGCTGGGCCGTCGAAGCTTGCCCTTGCTGGCGCTCGGCGTGGTCGGCGCCTCGATGTTCATCGGCGATTCCATGATCACGCCGGCGATTTCAGTGTTGTCGGCGGTCGAAGGTCTCAAGCTGGTCACGCCGGCGCTCGAACATTATGTGGTGCCGCTGACGATCTTCATCCTCGTCGTGCTGTTCTCGGTGCAGAGCAGCGGCACCGCGCGCGTCGCGTCGGCCTTTGGGCCGGTCATGGTGGTCTGGTTCGCGACGCTGGCGGTCCTGGGCCTCATCCACATCAGCGACGATCCCACGGTGCTTTACGCGATCAATCCCTGGTACGCGATCCAGTTCATGCTGTCCCACGGCACCATCGGACTGGTGACGATGGGCCTGGTGTTTCTGGCCGTGACCGGTGGTGAGGCGCTTTATGCCGACCTCGGCCATTTCGGACGCAAGCCGATCCAGACGGGCTGGTTCTATTTCGTGATGCCTGCGCTGCTGATCAACTATTTCGGGCAGGGCGCGCTGGTGTTGTCCGATCCGGCGGCGGTCGAAAATCCATTCTACCGGCTGGTGCCGGGGATGCTGTTGTTGCCGATGGTGGTGCTGGCGACCGCGGCGACCGTCATCGCCAGCCAGGCGGTGATCACGGGCGCGTTTTCGCTGATCCGGCAGGCGGTGCAGCTCGGCCTCCTGCCGCGCTTCGAGGTGCGCTACACCTCGGAGTCGCATGCCGGCCAGATCTATCTGCCGCGCGTCAACCGGCTGCTGTTGATCGGGGTCGTGCTGCTGGTCCTGTTGTTCCGTACCTCAAGCGGCCTCGCGTCGGCCTATGGCATTGCCGTCTCCACGACCATGGTGGTCGACGGCATCATGGGCTTTGTCGTGATCTGGAAGCTGTGGAACTGGCGCGCGGCCACCGCCGCGGCCGTGATCCTGCCCCTCGTCGTCGTCGACACCAGTTTCTTTGCCGCGAACCTGCTGAAGCTGTTCGAGGGCGCCTGGGTGCCGCTGCTGTTTGGCATTGCGGTCGCGGTGATGATCTGGACCTGGCGCCGTGGCGCCACGATCCTGACCGCCAAGACGCGCCGCATCGAGGTGCCGCTGGCGGACCTGATCAAGAGCCTGGAAAAGCGTCCACCCCACATCGTCAAGGGCACGGCGGTATTTCTGACCTCAGACCCGAGCTTCGTGCCGACCGCGATGATGCACAATCTCAAGCACAACAAGGTGCTGCACGAGCACAACGTGATCCTGACCATCGAGACGGCGCAGACGCCGCGCGTCGACCCCTCCGAGCGCGTCAGGATGGAATCCATCAGCGAGAAGTTCTCGACCGTGCGGCTGCGGTTCGGCTTCATGGAATCGCCGAACGTGCCGAAAGCGCTGGTGATCGCCCGCAAGCTCGGCTGGCAGTTCGACATCATGGCGACCTCGTTCTTCGTCTCGCGGCGGTCGCTAAAACCCTCGGCGCAGTCGGGCATGCCGCTCTGGCAGGACCATTTGTTCATCGCGATGAGCCGCTCAGCGAACGATGCCACCGACTATTTCCAGATCCCGACCGGGCGGGTGGTGGAAGTGGGAACGCAGGTAACTATTTGATCAGCCGATCGGATTCGCACTGTAATCTGCGGTGATCTATGCGTTTGACGCATGCCGGAGGCCTAAATACAGTCTAACCTATGCGTCAGCAGCGGGAGTATAGGCCTGCCGTTCTGCGTTGTGCATTGCAGTAAAGCAGCCGAGGCTCAAAATCCATGTCATCCGGAAGTGCGGTCACCGCGGCGGAAACGCCCGCGGCCAATGGTCATGGCGAAGCGCATTCCACCGCCACCTTCAAGGCGCTGATGCTCGGCAGCATCGGCGTCGTCTATGGCGACATCGGCACCAGCCCGCTCTACGCCTTTCGCGAAGCCGTCACCGCCGCCGCTGGCGCCTCGGCCGAAGCCTTGCCGCAGGCGGTGCTCGGCGTGCTCTCGCTGATCCTGTGGGCGCTGATCGTCGTGGTGACGCTGAAATATGTCGTCATCCTGCTGCGCGCCGACAATAACGGCGAGGGCGGCACGCTGGCGCTGATGGCGCTGGCGCAACGCGCGGTGACGCGCGGGGCGGCCACGATCGTGCTGCTCGGCATCATCTCCGGAGCGCTGTTCTATGGCGATGCGGTGATCACGCCCGCTCTATCGGTGCTGTCGGCGATCGAAGGCATCAAGCTCGTCACGACGTCGCTTGATCCCTACGTCGTGCCGGTGACGGTCGTCATCCTACTCGTGCTGTTCGGGGTCCAGTCGCGCGGCACGCATCGGGTGGCTGCCTTCTTCGGACCGATCATGGCGCTCTGGTTCACCGTCATCGCCGTCGCGGCAATACCGGCGATCCTGCGGCAGCCGCATGTGCTGCTTGCGATCAATCCGCTTTATGCCCTCTCCTTTATGTTTCACCATGGAATCATCGGCTTCGTGACGCTCGGCGCAGTGTTCCTCGCCGTCACCGGTGCGGAAGCGCTGTACGCCGATCTCGGCCATTTCGGAAAACGGCCGATCCAGACCGCGTGGCTATTCATCGTGCTGCCGTCACTTACGCTCAATTATCTCGGGCAGGGCGCGCTCTTAATCGGCAACGCCAAGGCGGTCGAGAATCCGTTCTTCCTGATGTTTCCCGATTGGGCGCTGGTGCCGATGGTGATCCTGGCAACGGTTGCGACCGTGATCGCAAGCCAGGCGGTCATCACGGGCGCCTATTCGCTGACGCGGCAGGCAATCCAGCTCGGGCTTCTGCCGCGCTTTGAGATCCGCCACACCTCTGAAGCGCATTCCGGACAGATCTACATCCCGCGCATCACCAGGCTGTTGCTGGTCGCGGTGCTTTTGCTGGTCGCGCTGTTCCGCTCCTCGAGTGCGCTCGCCTCGGCCTATGGCATCGCCGTCACCGGGACCATGGTGGTGACGGGGATGATGGGCTTTGTGGTGATCTGGAAGGTCTGGAGGTGGTCGCCGCTCGCAGCCGCCGCGCTGATCGCGCCATTCCTCCTGCTCGATCTCACCTTTCTCTCGGCGAACCTGCTGAAGGTGCTGGAGGGCGGCTGGGTGCCGCTCGCGCTCGGCGGGTTGGTGATGCTGCTGATGTATACGTGGCGCCGCGGCAGCAGGCTCTTGTTCGAGAAGTCGCGCAAGCTGGAATT
>Ga0081455_10008326_pt1 | contig 10802 bp, 12 predicted proteins | sample TabmetS3T2R1_FD_70207 | JGI IMG/M metagenome (GOLD analysis project Ga0081455, IMG submission 70207) | Tabebuia heterophylla rhizosphere microbial communities from the University of Puerto Rico - S3T2R1 | ecosystem: Host-associated > Plants > Roots > Rhizosphere ... | reverse complement strand
GGCGTTCGAGTCGCGCGGTCAGCTCACCAACGTCCGCGCCCAGCGCGCGCAGCGCGATGATCCGGAGCGCGAGGTCGGTCGTATCCTCAGCCGGCGCATCGCGCAGGTAGGCGACCGGCGAGCGGGCGGGATGTCGCCCGGCGGCGTGGAGCCCGAGCACCGCCCAGGCGGTCAGTGCCGGGTCGGATCGGCCGCCGGGCTCCGCGAAGCCGCCGTCGGCCTGCTGTCGCGCGGCGAGGTAGTCCGCCGGCGCCGCGGCGACGAGGGCGGCGGCGGCCAGCGCCGCCAGCTTCACGCCCACGCGACCTCCGTGCGTAACCGTCTGCCGTAGCGCTCCAGCAGGCGCCTGAGCTCGGGCCCGATCGCGACCGCGAAAGCCACGTTCCCGACGGCGTGCGCGGCGCTGAACCAGACGCCGCGCCCGTAGACGACCGTCAGCGCCTGCCAGGTGTGCGGCCAGAACGTGTACCAGTTCCAGAGATCCATCGCGCTCGAGAACGCGAAACCGAGCGCGAAGCAGAGCGCGGCGAACGCCCAGCGGCGCCGGATCAGGCGCGCGGCCAGCGCGCCGACGACGCCGCAGCCGCCCCAGGCGAGCATCTGCCACGGCGTCCAGATGCCCTGGCCGAGGTAGAAGTTCGAGACCAGCGCGGCGACGGCGCCGACCCCGAAGCCGACCCGGGCACCCAGTGCAGCGCCGGCCGCGACGGTGACCACCGTGACCGGTTGGACGCCCGGCACCGCCGTGAAGAGCACCCTCCCCGCCGCCGCAACTCCACCGAGCACGGCCACGAGCGCAACCTCCTTCGCGGATCCCGGCCCCGACTCGAGCCAGGCGAACCCGAAGGCGATGAGCGCGACGGCAACAAGGAGGAGGGACAGCCCGGCGTCCTCGGGCGAAAGTGCCGCCAGCGCGCCGCCCACGAAGGTGATCAGCGCGGCGACGAGGAGGACGCCCCTAGGCACGAACCGGCTCCCGGAGCGGCTCGATCGAGACCACGCGGTCGGCGACGTCGGCCGCGAAGACGAGGTCGTGCGTAACGACGAGCGTTGCTCGATCGGCAGCCTGCGAGCGCAGCAGGGCGGCGAGCTCGAGCTTGCGCTCAGGGTCGACTCCGCGCGTGGGCTCGTCGAGGACGAGCAGGTCAGGCTCGGTCACGAGGACCGAGGCCAGCCCGAGGCGCTCCCGCTCTCCGCTCGAGAGGTCGCGCGGATGGCGATCGCCGTACCCGGCAAGGCCGACGATCCGCAGCGCGCGATGCGCCCGGTCGAGATCACCGTCCACGCCGAGCCCGACCTCCTCGTCCGCACGCTCCGCGACGACGTACCGGCCGGGATCCTGGCTCAGGTACGAGGCGCGGCCCCGGAGATCGACCCGCCCCGCGGCCGGGCCTAGGAGCCCCGTCGCCAGCTTCGCGAGCGTCGTCTTGCCGGAGCCGTTCGCTCCGGTCAACGCGACGACCTCGCCGCGGCGCAGCTCGATGTCGGGCACAACGACCACCCTGTCGCCGTATGCATGCGAAGCGCCCTGGACGGAGCAGACCGGGTTGCCGTCGACCTCGGCCTCGACCTGAACCGACTCATGGGCGAGGAAGGCTGGATGGTTGGCCGCGAGCCAGGACAGGCCCTCGGCTTGTGGTGCATCGACCGCGACCCTCCCCTCCTCGAGGAAGACGATCCGATCGCACCGCTCGAGCGGGAGCGCCGGACGCTGCTCCGAGAGGACAACGGCGCAACCGAGCGCCGTCAGCAGGTCGAGAAGCCCTTCGGCGGCCTCCGGATCGAGCTGCGAGGTCGGCTCGTCGAGCAGCAGGAGGCTTGGGCGAAGGGCAAGCGCCGATGCAACACAAACCCGTTGGAGCTCTCCGGCCGAGAGGTCCTGGGTTCGGCGGCCGGCGAGCTGGGAGGCCCCGAGCCGCTCGAGCGCCTCGACCGCCCGCTCGTGGATCTCCGCCGGCGGGACGCCGAGGTTCTCGAGCCCGAAGGCGACCTCGTGCTCGACGCCGGTGAAGACGACCTGGTCTTCCGGATCCTGGAACGCGATCGCGATGCTGCCCGCCAGGTCGCTCGGCTTGACACTGCGTGTCTCGCGTCCCGCGACCTCCACGCGCCCCGAGAACGAGCCTCCGTGGAAGTGCGGAACGAGCCCGGCGAGCGCCCGGAGGAGCGTGGACTTTCCGGATCCGGACGAGCCGAGCAGGCAGACGAGCTCGCCGGGGTGGATCTCGAGTGAGACGTCGGCGAGCGCGGGCCGCGCCGCGCCGGGATAGCTGTACGTGAGGCGCTCGACGCGCGCTAGAGCCACAGCAGACCACCGATCACCGCAAGCACGGCACCTGCGATCGCCACGCGGTCCCAGGACGTCCAGGGAGGCGAGGGCGCGCGGGTTCGGCCCGGCCGACCGAAGCCGCGGGCCTCCATCGACTCCGCCAGGTTGAGCGAGCGCTCGAGCGAGCCGGCGACGAGCGGAGAGAGCAACCGGGCACGGCCACGCACACCCTCGACGACGACGCCGCGGCCACGAAGCGCCTCGACGTACCCGGCGGCGTCGCGCTCCAGCGTCGGCACCAGCCGAGTGGCGAGCGCGATCGCAAGCACCGAGCGACGGAGTTGCCCGCCGGCCATCAGCAGCCGGTCATGGTCGATCAGGAGCGCGTAGGCGGCGAAGGCGAGACCTACGGCAGCGAAGCGAAGGCTCTGGAAGAGCGCATAGGAGAGCTCTTCGCTCGTCACGTCCAGCTTGCCGATGACCGGAACGGTCGGGCCTTCCCAGTACACGATGCCGCCGTAGCGGGCGAAGAGCGGGCTGAAGACGAAGAGCAGCGCGGCGCCAGTCAGCGTTCCGAGCAGGTAGGGCCAGCGCCGGCCCCGCGGCGCGCGCGTGCAGACGGCCAGTAGCCCCGCGGCGATCACGGCCACGGTGATCGTCCGATCGGCAAGCAGCGCCGTCGCCGCGAGCGCAGCGAGGACCAGCGCGGCTGGAACCGGGCTCACGGGAGCCCCTCGTAGCGGTAGCGGGCGACCGACGGCTCACGGACGAGCCGCCGCGCGTCCCGCAGGCCGAGCTCGAAGACGACCGGATCGCCCGCCGAGCCGTCGACTCGAGCGCGGAAGCCCGAGCCATCGACGAGCACGAGCGTGTTCGCGCCTTCGCGATCCTCGTTCACCGAGCCGCCGATGAGCTCGGCGAGGCGCTCCGCCGTCTCCCCCGCCGGCCCGCGGACGACGGCGGGACGCCGGTTGCCGTCCCAGCCGTGGAGAAACGGCTCCGGAAAGGCCCCGACGACGACGGGCTGCCGCAGCTGCGTCGCCCAGCTGCGGTGATCCCACCAGAGGACATCACCGGGGTGGAGGTCGTAGTCGGCGGCGCTGCGGTCGCCCTCGTAACCGTTGACGAACCAGAACCAGTCGTGGCGCGCGGACAGATCGCCCTCGATGCCGTTGATGGCCTGCACGAAGCGCCCGCCGTAGCGTGTTTCGACCTCGGTCTTCCGCCGCAGGGCCTCGAGCGCAGAGATACCGGCCGGGACCGTGGCCGTCAGGACGACCTCCGAGCCCCGGTCGCGGGTGATCCAGAGCTGGGCCGTGCCCTCGCCGGCCGCCTCCTCCCCGCAACCCGCGAGCAGGCATGCAGCGGCAACGAGGAGGAGGCTGACCCGGCGAAGCATCCAGTGCCCCATCCGGCAATACATGCTGGCCTCTGGCCCGCGATCACGCGGCGCCAGAGCGCACCCTCCTCCTCACCAAGGCTGTCCAGCCTTCCCTCGTCGGAGTGCGCACTCTGGCTTGGTGCTCGCGACCCAGAGACGCAGCGGCATTACCGGAAGGGGCACTAGCGAAGCGCGTTCGACCGAACCGCGCCGGCCATCGTCGCCCGGACGCGCCCGGAGTGCTTCCCGACGCACCCACGACCCCCTCGGGTCCGAACACGGCGTCCGTCGACGAGCAGCTGCGCGCCGGCGGCCGCACGGTCGGCGCCCTGGTCGTTCTCGGCGACGACGCGGTAGCAGTTGCGGCCGGTCCGCGTCAGGAACAGCGTGGACGGGCCGCCGCTGGAGCCGAACGTCGCCCAGTACCAGAGCACGCGGTCGCCGTCCCGGAGCTGGACCTTGTCGGCTCCCACCGGCGGCGAGGCGCCGTTGACCTTGAAGACCCATCCGCTTGTCGTCTCGGCCGGGAAGCGGCCGATCTGGTCGACGTAGGGGCCGAACGAGGTGGGCGTGACGTGGTAGTAGAACTCGCCGCGCAGACTGGCGGCGTCGAGCGCCGACATCGCGTTCGAGCCCGCCTCGAAGCGGGTCTCGAGCGCGCCGTAGAGGGACTGGGTCCGCCCTTCGACGCGAACCGACACCCGGGCGGCCAGAGCGGCCGGGACGAGCGTCGCCGCGAGTACTGCCAGCGCAGCGAGCATGAGAAGCGTTTTCCGCACGAATCCTCCTTCCGCGAGGGGTTCGAATGCCAGGCGAGCGGCAGGTCTTCTGACTCGAGGCTCCCTCTCGCGCCGCCTTCCCGGCCCGCAGGCCAGTGGCATTCCGGCGGAGAGCGTCTCCTCTTACAGCGGCGGGACCGTCCCGGACTTGCACCGGGTTCCCTTTCCGCTCGCCTTCCGTTGTCGGCCCTAGTATGCCCTCGGTGCAGGCGGCCGTCTGGCGTTGGGGATCTGTGGTCGCCTGGGCGGCGCTCATCTTCACCCTCTCCTCGTTCTCCGCCCTCGGCACCGATCTCGGATTCTGGGAGTACGTCCTGCCGAAGACCGTTCACGTCGTCGAGTACGCCGTGCTCGGCTTCCTGCTTGTCTGGGCGACGCGGCGCGAGGGCGCGTCGTTCCTGCTCGGGCTCGCCTATGCGGCGAGCGACGAGATCCACCAGCGCTTCGTCGAGGGCCGCCACGGGTCGGCGATGGACGTCGTGATCGACTCGATCGGCCTCGCGCTCGGGATCTACCTGGCGAGGCGGGTCGGGCTCAGCCGCATCGGCGACTAGCATGACGCCCGTGGAGGGTCCCAGGGACGTCGGCGACAGGCAACTCGACGCGCTGCTCGAGCGGCTCGACCGCCTGACGGACGAGCTCAGGGCGCTCAACCGCCGCCTCGACAACGCCGAGCATCTGGCGCCCGTCGTGCGCGAGCTCGCGCTCCTGAACGACTCGCTCCAGGCCCTGGCCTACGCCTCCCTCGGCCAGCAAGGGCCACAGGTGCGCCGCCGTCGGGCGGGCTAGCGGGCGCGGAGCTGGTACAGGCCGCCGCGGAGGCCGACGGCATAGAGCTCGCCGCGGCCGTCCTGGCCGAACGAGGAGATGTTCGGGATGTTGACCGACTCCTGCCGGAGGTCCCGCGCACGACCGCCGACGATGCGGAGGCTCCAGACCTTGCCGCTGCAGTTGTCTCCGAAGAAGTAGCGGCCGCGCGCGGCCGGGACGGCGCTTCCGCGATAGACGTAGCCGCCGACGACGGCGCACTGACCGCCGCCGATCGCGTAGACGCTCACCGGGCGAACGAGCCGGCCGCGGGGGTTCCGCGCCTTGCTCTCGTACTGAGCGCGCCCTTCGAAGACGTCCCAGCCGTAGTTCTCCAGCCCCGGGCTCCTGCGAGGTGTGAAGTCGATCTCCTCCCAGGAGTTCTGGCCGACGTCGCCGATGTAGAGGTCGCCGGTCTGCCGGTCGAACGAGAACCGCCAGGGATTCCGGAGCCCGTAGCCGACGATCTGCGGCTGTGCGCTGCGACCATTCACGTTCCACACCAGGAGCTTCCCGAAGCGGGACCCGAGATTCTGCGCACGGTTCTCCGGGTCCCCGCCGGCTCCGGCGTCGCCCGTCCCGGCGTAGAGACGCCCGTCGGGGCCGAACATGGTCTGTCCGCCGTTGTGGTTGGAGTAGGGGTCGCTGAGATTGAGCAGCGTCCGCCGTGCGCGTCCGCGCTGGTATTCGACGACCCGGTTGTTCGGCGCCGTGTAGTAGACGTAGTACCGTCCGTTGCGAGCGTAGCGGGGGTGGAACGCGACCGAGAGCAGGCCCTGCTCACCGCAGCAGACGACCCGCGACCGGATGTCGAGGAACGTGCCGCTGATCCGCCCGTTCTGGACGGTTCGGATCCGGCCCGGCTGCTCCACGACGTACAGCGGGCTGGTGCGACCCGGCGCCGTGGTCACATGGACCGGCTGGTCGAAGCCGGAGGCGATCTGCGTGAACGTGTAACCGCCAGGCGCCGCCGGCCCGGCCTCCTCGGCGGAGCCTCCGCCGCAGCCGGCGAGCAGCGCGACACCGGCGAGCACGGAGACGAGGCGGGCGCTCACTTGCCCTTGAGCAGCACGCTGCGCAGCTCGTCCTCCTTCCCGGGCTCGAGCACGGCGAGAACCTGGTCGCCGGCCTGCAGCTGTGTCCCGCCGTCGGCCATCTGAGCCTTTCCTCCCCGCATCACGGTGATGAGGCGTGAGCCGCTCGGGAGCTGGATCCGCGAGATCTCCTTGCCGATGCACGGCGAATCGGGCTCGAGCTGCACCTCGACGATCTCGAGGTTCTCCTTGCGGAGCTCGAGCAGGTGGATGAGCCCGTGCTCCGGGACCTCGTGCTCGATCATCGCGAGGATGATCGAGGTCGGCGACACCGTCGGCGAGATCCCAAGCAGGTCGAAGTGCTCCTGGTTGCGCGGGTCGTTGACGCGGGCGATCACCTTCTCGACGCCGTACCGCTCGCGCGCGATCTGGCAGATGATCATGTTGTCCTCGTCGTCGCCGGTGACCGCGACGACGAGATCGGGAGGCCGGGAGATCCCGGCGCGCTCGAGGATGAACAGCTCGGTCGCGTCGCCCAGCTGCACGTGGTGCTCGAACTCCTCCTCCAGGAGCTCGAAGCGCTCACGCCGCTGCTCGACGAGTGTGACCTCGTGGCCAAGGTCGAGCACGCTCTTGGCCAGGTTCGCCCCCACCTTGCCGCCGCCCGCGATGACTACGTACATGGGTTAGGCGGGGGCCTCCGCGCGCTCGGTCGACGATGTGACCGCCTCGGTCAGGACCTTGATCGCGGTCTGGGTCGGGCACACCGTCCACAGTCCCAGGTCCTCGTAGAGCGCCGCGCGGGCTGGATCCAGCACGCGCACGACGGTCGTCTCGATGTTGAACCGCCTCTTCGCCACCTGAGCGATGACGAGGTTGGTGTTGTCGCCGTCGGTTGCGACGACCACGGCGTCAGCGTCCTCGATCCCAGCCTCGCGGAGCACGCTCATGTCCATGCCGTGTCCTACGACGAAACCGCCGGACCAGTTCTCGCCGAGCCGTTGGAGGACGTCCTCCTTCTCGTCGATCGCAGTCACGTCCCAGCCCTGGCGGTTGAGCTCGAGAGCCACCGACGAGCCGACCCGGCCGCAGCCGATGACCAGTACCTTCACGGGGCGGAGGTTACCGGCACCTCATCCTCTTCCAGCACCCCCTGCGGGTAGGCGATCACCATCACCTCGGAGGGCGCGTGGCGAAGGACGAAGTCGACCGTCGGGCTGAAGAACCGCGACTGTCTGCGCCAGCGCGGCGCCGAGCCCATGACAATCAGATCGACACCCTGCCGGCGGGCTTCCTCGACGATCGCCTCGCCGATCGAGCGGGAACGCACGACCGACCCCTCGACGGTGACCCCGTGCTCGGAGGCGAGCAGCTTCGCCTCGGCGAGCGAGGCCTCGGCTCGTTCCTCGGCGTCGAACATGGGCGCGTCGACGGACTTGTCGAGCGGCACGCAGACCACATGGAGGGCGCTGACCGTCGCTCCCTGCTCCTCGGCGAGCTTGATCGCCGTCGCGATCACCTCCTCGCCGATCGGACCGAGCTTCATCGGCACGAGGATCCGATCCCAGGCGCCCTCGATCTCGGGGACGAGGTCAGGCTCTGCCGGCAGAACCCGCCCGAAGACGCGCCCGGGCCCGGCGAGCCTGGTGGCGATGAACACGACCGCGCCGAAGAGCAGCCAGAGCGGGCCGGCGATGCGGGTCGCATCGTGCGTCACCATCGTCACGATCCAGATCGCGAAGGTGAGCGGGACACCAAGGAGCGCCGGAATCGGGACGTCCGCGCCGCGAATCCGAACGTTGAGCGGGACCCGGAACGGCCGCTCCAGGTCCGGCTCGGAGAAGCGGAGCTTGATCACGGCCAGCTGGGCGGCGGTGAAGGCGATCAGGACGCCGAAGCTGAACAGGCCGGCCAGGAAGCGGACGGCTTCGGTCGGGATGAAGTACCCGATCACGAGCAGTCCTGAGGCGATGAGGGCGGCGCTCACGATCGCCGCCGGTGAGATCAGCGTCCTCCGGTTCAAGACCCCGAAGGTGTGCGGAAGCATCTGCCGCCGGCCCATCGAGTAGGCCAGCCGACCGGCCGCCGAGATCGACGTCGTCACGACGACGAGCAGGACAAGGGCCCCGGTGAGGCCGACGAAGACGCGGACGACGTCGGCGGCGAACGTCGGGAGCGGCCCTTCGAGTGCCGCGGCGATCCCCATCAGCGGCGCACGGAGCCACACGGTCCCGAGATCGCTGGCCCAGCCGCCGACGCCGTCGGAGTCGGGGTGCGCCGGATAGGCCGAGATCCCGACGATCCCGATCGCGAAAGAGACGGCGACGACGAGGCCGATCCCGGTGAAAAGGCTCCGCGGGAGCGTTCGGCCCGGCTCGCGGGTCTCCGCCGCCAGGTTCGCGACGGTCTCGAGCCCCGTGTAGGCGACCATCGCAAGCGGGATCGCGAAGGCGATCGCGCCCCACGTCGGTGCAGTCCCCAGGTCGACGCCCTCGCCGAGCGCGTCCACCGAGAAGAGGTACGCGAAGCCGAACACGACGAGCAGCACATGCGAGACGAGCGCCAGCCCGGCGATCAGGATCGCGCCGCGGTAGAGGCTCGTGCGCCGGACGAGGCGCGTTGCCGCGATCCCGAGGATCACGAGCACGCCGATGACGGTGTCCCAGGGCTCGTCCGTGAGCCCCTCCCAGCCGATCGCATCGCCGAGGTAGTGCGGGACGAAGAGCCCGGCCAGCGCCATCACGATCAGGTAGTCGAGGATCAGCGCCCAACCGGTGAGGAAGCCGGCCTGGTCGTTGAAGGCTCGGCGGACGAAGGTCGCGGCGCCGCCCGGCTCCGGGATTGCACTGGTTCCCTCGGCATACGAGAGCGCGACGAGGAGGAAGAGCAGGCCGACGGCAAGCAGGACCCACGGCGTGAAGCCGAGCGCGAACAGGGCGATGACGCCGAGCGCGAAGTAGAGCGAGGAGGCGATCTCGCCGTAGGCGACTGCCGCGAGCGACGGGACGTCGAGGACGCGCTCGAGCCCTTGGAGCTTCCTAGCCACGTCTCAGAAGGTAGACCCGCAGCCCCCCTGCGAGGATGAAGAGCGCGCCGATCAAGAGCCCGACGCCGCCGCCGACCCCGAGCGCGATTGTCCGGACGATGATCGCCACACCGAGCAGCACAACCAGGATGGAGAGGACGAGGGTGATCACGCCGCCCGACGCCCCGCGGCGATCATGACCCGGGTCGGGCTGTGCTTCAACACGTAGTCGACGGTGCGCCCGAAGATCCGCCTGCGGCCGATGTGCGCACGCGGCCCGCCGACGACGATGAGCTCGGCGTTGCGGCGATCGGCCTCCTCGACAATCGCCGGTCCGGCGGAGCGCGCACGCACGAGGCGGACGACAGCACGCACGCCGTAGCTCTCGACGAGCGCAGCGGAGCGGTCGAGGGTCTCGTTCGCCGCGTCCTCGACGTCCGGCAGACGGACGTCGAGCGGAAGGTCGAGTGGCAGTTCAATGACGTGCACGATTGCCACTCTCGCTGCGCGCTCGTCCGCGACGCGGGCAGCCGCGACCAGCGCTTCCTCGGACTCGGCGGTGCGCACGACCGGAACGACGATCGTCCGGTACTCGACCGTCAGCGACGGCCCGAGCACCATGGCCGGCGCGCGGACCGTCTCGCTCATCGGCGCATGGACGAAGAACCGGCGATAGACCGCGTAGCCGACGAAGCCGAGCACGAGCCACCCGAGGCCGACCCAGCGTGTGTTCGCCTCTTGCACGACGATGACGAGCCAGGCGAGCGCGGTCGCCGCGCCGCCGATGATCGCGAACAGCGGCCAGTCGACTTTGCCGATCCGCAGGTTCGGGCGCGCACGGAAGACGAGCTCGTCGTCCGGCCGCCGGTACCGGAGCCCGATCACCGCCAGGTGCGCGATCGTGAACGAGAGCATCGCGCCGAACGCGTACATCGTGCCCAGGAACGTCGTCTGGCCGGGCAGGAGGGTCAGGATCGACACGAGCCCGCCGAAGACGATCAGCGCCAGCCACGGTGTCTTGAACCGGGGATGCAGTCGCCGGAAGACCTCCGGCAGCTGGCGGTGCGTCGACATGGCGTACGTGATGCGTGACGCCCCGATCACGCCGGCGTTCGTGGCGATGAAGAGGATCGTCGCGGCAAGGACGCCCACGTAGATCTCGAGCGCGCGCAACAACGCTCCCTCGGAGAGCCCGAGGTTGTCGACGACGCCCAGGATCGGGTCGTTCTGAAAGCCCCCTTCGTCCGGCGGGAGCCCGAGCAGCGTCTGGTACTCCCCGCCGACGCGCTCTACCGGCAGCGCCGAGAGCGCGACCGCCGGCAGGGTCAGGTAGATCACGAAGACGGCGACCGCAACCCAGCTGAAGGCGCGCGGAACGTCCCTGGGTGGGTCGCGCGTCTCCTCGGCGAGGTTCGAGATCGTCTCCAGCCCCGTGTAGGCGATCATCGCCACGGGGATCGCGAGCAGGAACTGCGTCCACGTCGGCGCCACGCCGAGCTGCACGTTG
>Ga0081455_10008325_pt1 | contig 10803 bp, 22 predicted proteins | sample TabmetS3T2R1_FD_70207 | JGI IMG/M metagenome (GOLD analysis project Ga0081455, IMG submission 70207) | Tabebuia heterophylla rhizosphere microbial communities from the University of Puerto Rico - S3T2R1 | ecosystem: Host-associated > Plants > Roots > Rhizosphere ... | reverse complement strand
CGTCGGGTTCGAAGCGATTTGTTACGCGCCATCTGGCCCCTTTTAAGGACGGTAATTGCGTGATGGCATAGGGATAGGCACTGTTAATGTCATAGTCGTAAATTGGCCCCTCAATCTCGCCCATTTGCGCCGTCTCAAAGCGCCCGCCAAAGTAGGCGGTTCTAAATACGCGATTCCAGCGCGGTATCCGCTCAAATCCCGTCCGCTTATACTGACTTATGCCGTAGTGTTTAAGCAGACCACTAGCGATAGCTCCTGGCCCATGCCAGCTAGAAAGCGAGATATTAAGCGGTCCTAATGCGGCCTCAAAGGCGTGCATTAGCTCCACCAATAGCCGACATTCCGCGAAGCAATAGGTACGGATTCTATCGTCGTCTATGCGGGCAAAATTGCCGCGTTGGCCCTTCATTACCGCGATGCTATGCGCTTGCTTTTCCGAAGCGATATGCCAGTCGGCTAATGTAGCGACAAAGCTCTTTTGAAAGAAGCTAAATACATCGTAGATTACAGTGTCATTAATGCGCAGCCATTTACCCATGATCATATGGAGTCGGTATTGGTCGCCATTATAGGCTACGGTTACCCTTCGCTTATCAAGAAGGGTACTGAGTGCCAATTCAGGCAAATCCTCCAACCATTTGGTAAAATCGTATCCGAGCCCAAAGCCGACCAATACGGCCCCGCTTTGCCCGATTCTTTCCAGAAACCTAAATATGTCCAGAGTAGACAATCTATTTGGGGATTCAATGTGCTCTCCATTAGATGCGCACAATAGATAGTAATCGTGTGCAATTCCATGCGTTTTGCCCTCGCCATCCACGGCAATAAAGTGAGTCATTTAGTCCGCCAATTCGTCAATGTCATACAAGAAGCCTTCTAGCTCGGCATTAGAATACTCATTAAATGGCCTATCCGCGCGCACATCCTGGTCCTTTTTGTTCAAATAGGAGATCAAAGCGCGGCGATATGTCATGTCTCTATGCTTGGATTGGGTAACAGATAGGTGCAATTTGGCGATCATAGTGTCTACTTTTGTGAAGGCTTCCTCGTCTTCCTCGGCCTCTTCCTCGGCTCTTTCTGCCTCATATAGCCGCTGATAATCCTCGTTAAATTGGCTGATTCCGCCCCTATGCCCCTCTTGAAAGATGTCCTTTGCGGATTGGTAATTCTCCAGTTTTTGGATTTCCTGCCGTCTATGGATACTGCTAAACCCCTCTTCATGCGCCCGTTCTGTCTCGAATTTTGAGTATGAGGGAAAGGTGCGGCCAGCTAAATCGCCGTATTTAGCGGGGTTATTAGGGACCGTATATTCTCCCTTTGGGCGCGGCATTTGGCGCTAATTACCTATCGCCAATAGCGGGCAAATACTCGCGGAATAACGCGGCAATTCGCTGTCCCTTTCCTGCCTTTTTAGCCAGGTATTTCGCGTGACACTCCGCGCACCGATAGCGGCTGGATTGCGTCCGTTCATGTGGGACGCGCCATAGTCGGTAAACTGGAACAAAAGTCGCACAATCGTAACACGGAATCTTCCTCAATCCGCCCCCCGCCATCTGGCACAATGGAGTGGGGCAGGGTAGACTGGCCCTGCTGGCACATGGTCAGTCTACTCGCCCATCGCCTATCTGTCAATACCGCACATAAAACCGCGCATAGAGGGGTTTTAGCCGTGCCGCTTAGCGCCAATCCGCAAGAGAATATTCGCCTTTTGACGCGGGAAAATGCCCATAAACCGCCACATGAACGGCGGAAACCTGCCCAAATTCAGGCCATTGCCTATCACGCGGCCCGCGAACACGGCGCAAAACTGCCCCATAAGAGGTGAGCTAAGGTGTCAGAAGGTGCGGTAATCGTCGAACTCCTGAACCGCTTAGAGGCAACCCTACGGGCAGAATGTGCCGAACGCTGTAGCCAGCTTCAAGCCAGTCTTGACGCCTATTCGGTCCGCTTGGGTCTGGTAGAAGAGGCATCCGATGTCATTGACCATATGCGGCAGGTGTTGGCCGACATGGACGCCCTGGCCCTCGAAGCGGAAGCGGCAGCGGATACCGACGCGGAAGAGGCGGCTATAGAGGCAGCGGAAGAGGCAGCAGAAGAGGCAGCGGAAGATGTCGAAGAGGCCGTGGAAGAGATCACGGATATCGCCAGTGAAAGCGCACCGAATGGCGAAGCGGAAGGAATGGCGGAAATCGCGCCGAATCGAACACATTTTCTCCATCGTCGCGTATTCGGACGCACTGATTAGGAATGGCACATATGCCGCTACATGCGACCAGCGATAGAGGCGCGGTATACGTCATCTGTAATGGCTGCGATAAGACCATGCGATTTGTGCCACGTACCGCCGATTATGACATCTTAACCCAGCTAACTGGCTGGTATATCGGCAGGAATCGCACGGTATGGTGTCCCAGTTGCGCACTCTTATCGCCCACTAATGACCTCACGCAATTAACCGCGTTTATGGGTCTGGCTAGCGACCGCCGAACGCACGCCTATAGCGGCAATGGACCTCCTGGTATGTGTCGGCTATGTGGCCAGCTCATCGGTGCGGATGAACCCTGGCTTGAGCATTCGCCTAATTACCCCCATGTTCCGCCAGCATTCCAGCGATTCCCTGCCCATAAAACCTGCTGGCTACATGTACTCGATCAATTCACGCTTAATGGCGCATCGGAAAAAACCGAGTATTACCGCGTAGGATGGTAGGCTATGGCCGCTGAATTAGAAGATATTAATACCCTATTGGCCAAAGGCCGCGAGGATAGCCGACGACAAGGGACGGCGCAAACCCCGCCTAAAGCGCCACGGCAACCGCGCCGCAAAAAGGCCATTAGTAAGAAGGATTTACGCGCCACGATAACGGCGGGTTTATCCACGGCTAATTTTACCTTCTATATGCTGGCTAATGACAGCTACCGTCCAGACGCCCTAAATGAGCAAGAAATCGCCCTGTTAACCGACGCGGTAATCGCCGAGGTAGAGGCGTATCCTGCTCTGGAAAGCCTCATCGCTTCCAGTAGCTTTATGGCTCCACATTTAAAGCTCGGTTATGCGCTGCTTATTATCATGTATCCTCGACTCGTGCGCCATCATTTGATACCAGATATCACGGGAGCAAGCCAAAATGGCGCAGCTAATGGCCAGCATACGGACGCCAATACCGTGGAAACAGGGGGAGCATCTGGCCCTTATTGGGGACACTGGAACGGGCAAAACTACGCTGGCAGCCGCATTGTTGACAATGAAACCGCACGTAATAACGATCAAAACCAAAGCGGATAACGTCGATTTACCTGGCAGAATAGTGCGGGATACCGCCGATTTAGACCATCACAAAGACACCCGTTATATCGTCTACCCATTGTATGAGAAACAGATACCGCAAATCGCACGGCTATTCGAGCGGGTTTGGCGCGAAGGTGGCTGGACAATCTACATAGACGAACTCTTTTACGTCCACCAATTACACCGCGTATTACGCCACCATATTGACCGCCTATTAACGCAAGGTAGAAGCAAGGGTATTACCGTGGTAATGTCCATGCAAAGGCCCGTTGCAATAACTCGCTTTGCTCTGTCGCAATCAACCCACCTTATTAGCTTCCGCTTGGACGGCAGAGATGCGAAGACACTGGCCGAAGCGACAAACCCCGCTATTAAGGATGTGGTATCGCACCTAAACCGCTATCAATTCGTCTGGTATTACCGTCCAGAACGGCGCATGTTTCGCGGTAAATTGCAGGATTTGGAGGCGTAAATGTCCGCGCATTGGCACACGGGAATAGACCATATTATCATTTATGGTCTATCCGCAATCCTCGTGATTAATCTACTCCGCTTGGCCGCAGTACAACTCGCAACACAACCCGGCATCTTTGGCTCTATTGGCCGAAGTGTCGGCGCATTGGTGAGTTAAATGGCAGTCGCTGGTCCGCAACTCCAAACCCCGCCAGTCACGGCAACGCCCCAGGAAAAGGTGGTACCTTTTCGCCAAGCGACCATCGAACGGAGCGACATACTCACACCAGATAGCGGCTCGGTTAGCACGTCAACCCAACGCATAGAACGCACGGTAGAAGGCAGCGGATTCGCCTTCGCAATCCTGCTCAAAATGGCCGTGGTAACGAGCGGGAATAGCGCCGCAGTTGCCTACTATGAAGACGCCCCGTGGAGTGCGCTAGATACCGTCGTCTTTAGAGACGTGAATGGCGAGCTAGTAAATCTCGCGGGATATGACCTCTATATCGCCAATCTAATCAACCACTATTACGGCCTCTTTTGGCCCGACGGAACAACCCTCGGTTCGGGCACCGCTCCAGTTGCACCAAATACCAATCTCTATCTGCTCACGTCTGGCTCTGGCGCAACGGGCGGCTCATTCACCTTCTGGCTGCGCGTGCCAATTGCCACCAATAGGCGCGATTTAACGGGTCTAGTCGGGAACCAGGATCGCGCACAAAAGTACAGTTTACGCAACGATATAGCCTCGGGTGGAGCTGCTTCGAGCGGCCCAATATACACCACAGCTCCAACCGCGCAAGGCACCTACTCTGTCACCAAGTTCTACGAAAGCTATAGCGTTCCGCTTCCGATGTCGCCAATGGGGCAGCGTCAAGAGTCGCTTCCGCCCTCGTTTGGAACGCTCCATTTCACCACTGCTACGCTCTCAGATGCCGCACCGCTTGGCGGCTCGGTAGTCAACCACTATTTGCGCCGTTTGGGCAATACTGTACGCTGGATGGCCCTGGTATTGCGCTCCAATAACACCCGCGCAAACGCCGACACAAATCAGCCATCTAGCATCCAAATGAAGATCGGCGATGACATCCTTTTCAACGAAAACTACGATTATAGGCGTGCCAGGATGTACGAAAACTTCGGCTTTGAATTCCCTAAAGGCGTCCTGGTTTACGACACTTTACACGACTTTGACCGTGGGGCAGGGTGGGAAATAGGCTACGATTACTGGCACACTCAGGCGATCGTAAACGCTCAGTTTATGATCACCTATCCCGCTGGCTTTGGCTCCACGGCAAACAGCCTCAAAATCATTACTGACGACCTTCAATTGGGCGCATTCTCGCGGAGATAGGAGCGTAAATAAGGTGGCGGAAACCGAAGCGGAAAAGACCCCGCTAGAGCAACTGGAAGAGTACGCGAATGGCGCGTCGGTACTCTCACTGCAAGAAGTGGCGGGATTGCTGGTAGAAGCCGTAAAAGGCTTCACGCCAACCCCGCCAGTAAGGCGCACAGAAAGCACGGCAGAAAGTAGCAGTGAATCGCCATCTAGCAGTACAACGCGGCCCGCAAGGAGCCTCTAAATGATCAATTTAAGCTCTCCAGGGGACACACTCCAACGCTATCTCCAACGCCCCGATATGATGGCCCCAAGTCCGCCCGCCGTACTATCCGTATCAGGCGGTCCTCGGGCGGCTAATGCCACCACGCAATTCAGCATGGAACTGGCCAATAACGCGGTATCTACCAACTTTCAAGGCAGGGTATCACTCCTCACATTAGCCATCTTTATTCTGCTCTTTATGGCCTTCACATACTGGACGCGAGGGTACCAGCTATGACGATGGGATTCGCCACATTAGTAGGCGCAATCGCGGGCTTTCTGGCCCATCTAGTCGGTAAAACCGATGGTCTTACCATAGGCGCCATCTTTTTCGTCGTGATTGGCGTCATTGCTGGCTGGCTATTCGGTAATTGGATGGGCTAAATGGTCATCGGATTACTGCTACTAATCGCAGGATTAACGCTAATCTATTGGACGTACAATAGCAAGGCGCAATCGACATGAATATTCACTGGCCAACCTGGTCATTAGGCGCGATAATAGCCCTGCTATTACTGCTGGTTATTATCGTGCTATTGGTCCTAGAGCTAGTCGGTGTCCTTATCGCCATTCCATCTACCATGATATTAGGCTTCTTTGGCATCCTGGCATTGGCACGGTTATCATGACACCAACCGACGCGAATCGCCACATTACCATCGCCCTTATATGGATCGGCTTAGTCGTGTTTTTAGCGACCGGCGCGCTGGTCCAATTACGCGCATGGATAGTCCAGCAAACGGGAGGCTCAAATGCCCCGAAATCTATCCCTAACTCTCCCAGTTAATACCTTCACAATGCCCGCAGATATTCGCGCACTTATTAACACCGTATTGACCTCCGTTAACTGGCAAAATATCGCTCTCATGCTCATTCTTATTGGCGCGATAATCTATCTGCAATGCGAAGCAGATAGGGAGTGAGTGCTACCCACAATGAGCACGAATCAAAGACCCTGGCTTATCGCCTATGTTGGGCTAGCCGTTGTCGGCTACCTGCTAGCAGGAACCGCGCTTAATGCCGTGGTAGTTATGCTCTATTACTTGATCGCAATGGGCGTCACATACGCCTATTTTGAGCAAGCAAGCGGCAACTTTATGGCCCTCATTAAGCCTGCCAATGGAGGTGAGTAAATGGTACGGGATATCGTCGGGGTATTTGTCGCGGTAATCGTGCTAGCTGGCGTATCGGTCGCGATCATTAATGGTGGCAATACCAGCGCGGTATTGGGCCAGATTGGTACGTCATTCTCGCAGATTATCCGCGCCGCTACGCTCCAATCCGCCTAGAAAAGGTACGCGCAATGTACGCGGGTAAATTCGTCGGAAGTAGCCACCAACCGCACGAAATGACACCGATTAACGCCATTGATCGGTACGATTTAGACCATCTTTATCACGCACCTATTACCGACGGTGGCCTCAATTACGGCGCAATGCCCAACCGCATAGCGCGCATTTGGACCACGGCTATTCGCTCGCTTGGCGCGGCTAATAACCTATCCATGTCTAGCTCATTACAGGAAGTAATATTGCCGCATAGGCCCGTGGTTTACCCCGCTGGAAGAGGCACGCAAGGCGTCTCTAATCTCGCGTCAGGCGCGCGGGCAGGCGACAGTCAAATGTACGTACCTGGCATCTTCATTCAAGCCGCACCAATATCACGGTAAAGGAGTGGTAATACGTGCCAGATATTGACCCGCAATCCATCGCTAAAAAGACTGGCTTATCGAAGCGCATTGGTCCGCTTCCTTTGTGGGGCTGGATTGTCGTTGGTGGCGGTACTGGTCTGGTATTGCTTATGCTATTACGGCGGCGCAATCCTGGCCAGAATACGGTCACTATTGGGGGCCAGCCAGTCCCGCAGCAAAATAGCCGCACAATGACGCCCTCGCCAATCACGCCACCTTCGCCTATTACCACGCCAACCAATCCGTATATCTTCTCGCCTACAAATCCATCAAACCCGGTCCAGACGCCCTATTATGCGCCGTATCAGCCCAGTGCTCCGCCGACAACTCCGCAATATCGGCCGTATACCCCATCGATGAGCATGGACGCTTCTACCCTCGGAATCAATACACCGTCGCCGTATGCCGCTATTCAATCGCCCGCGCCATACTCGCCAATGAACGTCGGGCAATACGCCCCGCAATACCCCAGTTATCAGCCATCTTATAGCCAGCCCGCATATACCCCACCATATCAGCCATATTATCCGCCACTAACCCCCGCCTATAGTGGCGCGGGAATCGCCCCTGGCTTCTACTCATTCCCATTTAACAGTCAAAGTAACGTCTATGGGCCGCAAGGAAATGTGCTCGGTAGCTTCCTTTATGGCCCGCAAGGCGACATTTATGGCTCTGCTGATCCGTGGGGTAATACCTACGATATATGGGGCCAACCGCAGAACCCAATGGACCTCTATAACCCCTCGGATTACGTCTACGATGTCAACAGCGGAAATCCGCAGGGAATCTTCATGTATGACCCAAGCGGAAATATCGTCGGAAGCCAGGCTTTTGGAGGAGGCTATTTCGACATCTATGGTCAACCTGCCGAACCCTGGCAATTGGGGATGTCTAACGAGTTCACTAATGGATGGTATTAACATGTCAGAAACCACGGTTAATGTAGGACCAGGTATCCTGCAAAGAATGGCGGAAAACGGCGACTATCCGCTACGGGATAGCGACTTTCAGACCAACAGTGACGGCTCAGAATTCGAGCATAATGTGGGCACAAAGGGCCACTATTACGCCTCGAATAGCAGCGGGGATTGGGAGATCGTATTTGCCCCTTTTCCCTAACCGCATTGGACACCGAATATGTGATGCCCAATGTGGTATGGATAGGCGCACACTATAACAACTTCACAATCGGCCGCTATGGCTATGAGCCAAAGGCCGTCGTAATACACACAATGGACGGCTCTATAGGAGCCTGTGATAGCTGGTTTAACAACCCATCTGCCCAGGTATCGGCCCATTATGGCGTCGGCTTTGACGGCGCTATTCACCAATACGTAAAACTGCCCGATATGGCCTACGCAAATGGCATCCTAGAGCCAGGGAATCGCTGGCCATATGGCAGCACAAATCCCAACTATTTAAGCATCTCTATTGAGACGGAAGGCACGCCAGGCGACGCGGTAACCGACGCGATGTATCAGTCAGTTAAGGCCCTCTGTAATGCCTTCCATAGCCAGGTACCAACCGTGGAATTGGTCACCACGCACCAAGTAATCTCGCCTAATAGCCGTCCGAATTGCCCTGGCAATCGCTGGACTAATGAGTACATCCATACCCTCGGCTATCCCGTACTGGTATAGGCGATGCAAAGCTACACGTATTCGCCCGAAGATATCGCCCAAGCCATGCGAAATGCGGGCTTTCCCGACGACCAATTGGCCACAGGAGTAGCCATATCTTTGGCAGAAAGTGGGGGCAGATATGAGGCGACAAATGACAGCGCAATCGAATACTCAGTCGGCCCCTGGCAGATCAATTTAAAGGCGCATAACCTGCCAGAAAGCGCGGCTAGAGAGCTACAAAGCGCCACCAATTACGCCTACCAATTATGGAGCGGAAGGGGCGGCAGATTCACGGATTGGAGCGTCTACCTAAATGGCAGCTATCAATCCCAACTTCCACGGGCACAACAGGCGGTTGCGAACGTCGCAGGAACGCCACAATTTCAAATCCCTAATCCCTTCCCAAATGGCGTCCAAATACCCAATCCATTGGAAGGCAGAATCCCCACGATACCGACGCCCCAAATGCCCGCGCAAATCGGCGATTGGGCCAGTAACCTAAATCGCATCTTTAGCACACTGCTTAGCGGCCAGTATTGGTGGCGAGTGGGCTTCTATACCGTCGGTATTATCCTGGCAATAACTGGCCTTATTATCATGGCTTTAGGCTTACTCCAGCAACAGCCCGAAGCCAGAAACCTTGCACTAGACGCCGCTATTGGAGCCGCAACATGAGCGAGTTAGCCGCTATTCAGCCAGAATTAACCGACGTTCCGCCCAACGTTATCGACGATAGACTCCGCTATACCGACGCGACCGAACGCGGTTTACATGGGTATCCGCACCAACCGCCACATAACGCGGAGTATAGGAGCATCGCAATAGGCGGCGCATTTCCGCGCATTGGACCGTCCGCATTAGGCTTCTTAGCCCATACGGTTATCGCCCACAATCTGTCGGCCCAATGGTTCTATGTGCCCGCTGCTTGTAGCTATATCCCGCCTAATTGTATCGGTATGTGTCTGCCGCTATTTGAAGGGAGTCAGGTCGCGGAAGCGCGGCCAGAAACCCCCGTGCAATATACGGCGGGAACCGTCACTAATGGCGCACTTTTACAACTCATTTATACCACCTGGCAATTACCCTACAGTCCTGGCAGGCCAACCACGCTATGATCGCAAGTAATGGGCTGCGCGGATTGCATGGGATACCGTATGATACGCCCTATCAGTCCGCGTTTACAGTCCAGTCAAATGGTGCGCTAATACAGGACAGTATAGGGCCAGCGCAATTAGGCTTTATAGCCCGTAGTATTATCGCGCATAACTTGACGGCAGATTGGTACTATATCCCTGCCGCAATGGCCTACGTTCCGCCCCATACGGTCGCAATGGTCCTGCCTATAAGCGGAACACAAGTCGCCTATGCCGTGCCCGAAGTGCCCACGCAATACTCGGTTAGTGGCCGCGTTATTGGCGCGACAATGACCCTGGTATATACCGCGCTACAACTGCCCTATTCAGAGGGGTATCCGCCCACTTCTAGCGGACAAGGGCCGATTATAAGTGGCGGACCGCCATCGCCACTTTTGACGGGATTAGTCGCCTATTGGCCGCTGAATGAGACCAGCGGAACGCGCGCGGATAGCCTCGGTATCTCGCCAATGACCAGCGTTAATAACGTCGGCTATAACGCGGGAAAGATCGGTAATGCCGCGCAGTTTATCAACGGCAATAGCCAATACTTATCCGCCACGGATACCCCCAATATATCAATGGGCACTGGCGTGCTTATGACCCTGGTATTCTGGTTCTATCTGGACAGTTTCCCCGCTGGCGGCAGCTTTTATGGACTGGTTTGCAAGCGAGCCAGCGCGGGAAACCGCGAGTACCAGACCTATATCGAGGGGAATACGCACACGTTTAGAGCAGGGGTATCACCCGACGGAAACGGGTTCTCTAATATCGCGGAAGTGCCCACGGTCCTGACGCTCAATACCTGGTATATGGCCTACATGGAATACTCGGGCTTTACGGTCGGGGCAAGCCTCAACGCTGGAGCAGGCTATAGCGTCAGCTATAGCGGCGATATATTCGACGGAACTAGCCCACTTACCCTCGGGTATATGCAAGAAGTGGGTGTGTATATGGACGGCAGAATCGAGGAGGTAGGAATATGGAAAAGGCGGCTAACCCCGCCGGAATTAA
>Ga0081455_10008324_pt1 | contig 10804 bp, 9 predicted proteins | sample TabmetS3T2R1_FD_70207 | JGI IMG/M metagenome (GOLD analysis project Ga0081455, IMG submission 70207) | Tabebuia heterophylla rhizosphere microbial communities from the University of Puerto Rico - S3T2R1 | ecosystem: Host-associated > Plants > Roots > Rhizosphere ... | reverse complement strand
CGAGCAGGTGACGTGCCGCCCGTTTGCGGGGTCGGCACCACGGTTGACCGACCCCGAAGCCGATGAGGCCAGCGGTGCCGCCCTCGCCGCGTCGGCCAAGAACCGCCACGAACACCAATTGGTTGTCGACGCGATGCGCGAGGCGCTGGATCCGTTGTGTGTCGATCTTCAGATCGCGGAGGAGCCGCAGCTGAGTAAGACGGCGGCAGTGTGGCACCTGTACACGCCCATCAGCGGTACGCTGCGGGAAAAGTCAACCACCGCATTGGATTTGGCTGTCGCACTGCACCCGACGCCCGCGGTGGGCGGGGTGGTCGGGGCGCGACCCCGGGCGCGGCTCACCCCCGCGGCGTTCCCGGCGCCCCCCTTCCCGCTGGCGTGCCTGCCTCCGGCGGCCCGGGCGGTGGTGGCGGAGGTCAGCACGGCCCTCGGCGGGGCGCCCCCCGAGTTCGCGGCCCTGCCCCTGTTCGCCCTGGTCGGCAGCTGCATCGGGCGCGGCGTGGGCCTCCAACTCAAGCCCGGGTTCGTCGTGCGCCCCATCCTGTGGGCCTGCTGCGTCGGGGAGAGCGGGTCGGCCAAGTCGCCCAGCCTCAACGCGGTGCGGCGGCCCCTCGACGGACTCCAGGCCGCGGCCAAGGCCGAGCACCGGGAGCGGGAGCGGGAGCACCGCGCCCACCTCCGGGTGTGGGAGCAGGGGGCCCCCGGCCAGCGGGGACCGCGCCCGGAGGCCCCCCCGCTGGGCCACCTCCTGACCACGAACAGCACCTTCGAGGGGTTGCAGGCGGCGTTGGGCCAAGACGAGGGCGGCAACGGCGGGCTGGCGGTCATCCGGGACGAACTGTGCGCCTGGGTCAAGGGCTTCGACGCCTACCGGGCCGGGGGTCGGGGCGGCGACCGCCAGAGTTGGCTGGAACTGTGGGACAGTTCCGGGCTGGTGAAGATCGACCGGGTCCTGCGGGGCTCCGTCCTCCTCACCGACCCCGTGGTCACCGTCTGCGGCGGCGTCCAGCCCTCGTTGCTCAAGGAGTTGGCCCCGGATGCCCTGGTGGGCGACGGCTTCTTGGCCCGGTTCGTCTACGGCGTGCCGGACGCGCCCCCCCTGCCCTGGCAGCGGGCCGGTATCCGGCCCGAGACGATGGCCTCCCTGGGCAACCTCTACCGCGCCCTCCGGTCGCTCACGCCCCCCGCCGTCATCACCCTGGACCCCGAGGCGCAGCTGCGGTACGAGGACTGGTACAACCGCAACGTCGTCCGGCAGCAGGCCGTCACCTCCGACCTGCGGGCCTGGTACGCCAAGGCCCCGGTCACGCTGGCCCGGGTGGCCCTGGTGCTGCACGCGCTGGCCGACCCCAAGGCCCTCGCCACCACCCCCGTCCCGGCCCCGACCCTCGAGCGCGCCGTCCGCCTCCTGGCCTACCTGCGGTCGCACGCCGTCCGGGCCTACAGCCTCGTCCTCGGCGCGGAGCGGGTCATCAGCCCCCTGGCCGGGCGGTTCCTCCGGGCCCTCCACGAGCGGCCGGGGGAGCGCCTGACCACGGACGACCTCCACACGGCCACCGGGCGGCACGCCCCCCGGCGCGACCGGCGCCGGGCCCTGGTCGAGTTGTGGCACCTCGGCGCCGTCCAGCACGACCGCCCCGCCCCCGGCCCCGAGGGGGGGCGACCGGCCGACGTTTGGTGGGTCGAGGCGCCCCCAGCCGACCCGCCGGACACGGACGCGGACGCGGACGCGGGGGACGAGGCAGACGCCGAAGCGGCGGACGAGGCGGCGTTCGCGGATTCCCCGATGCAAGCCATTTTTGATGCGGAAACCCCCTCCGGAGGGGGGTTTCCGCATCAAAAAGGGGCTGCAACAGTGTTTTCGGGTGACGCGCCGGACGAGCCGGAGGACCCCCTGGAGGCGTGGTCGTGAGCCCCGGGCGGGGGTCGGCGGGACCCCCGTGGGGTGGCGACAAACCCCCTGGCGACAAACCCCCTGGCGACCTCGCGCCCGACCCCCCGAGGTAGCCAGCTGTAGACGTTTTGCTAACCCGACTGTCGCGGACTGTCCAAGAGAGGAGTGAAGTCCCATGCCCCCCGACCCGACCCCGAAGGCGCGGCCGCAGCTGGCGGCCCCGGTGCCGATGCTCCAGGCCGTCAGCCCCCAGCCCTTGGACGACTACCGCCCGAGCCCGTACCAGGCGCGGTGGGAGGCCCGGCAGCGGGCCGAGCGGGAGCGGGCCCAGCAGGAGGCCACGGCGCGGGAGCAGGCCCGCCTGCGGTACGGCCAGCGGCGCCAGCGGGAGGCGACCCTGTTGGCGCCCGGGGGGGCGGCGGGCGAGATCGAGGGGATGGCCGCGGCCCGGGTGCGGGCCTTGCTCCAGGCCGAGAGCGACCTGGTGGCGCAGCACGGGGGCTGGCCGGGGGGCAGCGTGGTGCGGGCCGACGACCCCCTCTCGGTGGGCCGGGCCATCCTGGACACGGCCGCCCTGGTGGCCCACCTGACGGCCCGCGTGGCCGCGTTGGCCGAGCGGGTGGCCGCGTTGGCCGCGACGGTGGCGGCGGTGACCGAGATGACCGACCCGGGTGAGGCGGTGGACGGGGCGACCGAGGTTGACGAGGTGACGTACCCGACCAGGAAGGAGCAGTGAGGTGAGCGACCAACAACGGGAGTACCAGGAATACCAGGAGCGGTTGGCGCGGGCGGAGCGGGCCGAGGCGGCGCGGCAGCGGTTGCTCGAGGGCGCCCGCAACGGCGAGTTCTATTCGGTCGGGGAGGAGGCGGCCAAGCTGTTGCTGGCCGAGGAACAGCAGCGGCAGGTCCAGGCCATCCGCCAGCAAGCGGTGGCGGACTACCTCAGCCTGGAGCAGCAGCGCAAGCAGGCGGCGGTAGACCAGGAGGCCGCGGCGTACAGCGCGGACGTGTTGGACGCGGCCCAGCGGCGGCTCGAGTCCGACCCCGACTTCGACCCCCGCAGCTTCGATGCGGCGGCCAGCCGGTGGCGGCGGTACGCCCGGGAGGAAGCCGAGCGGGAGCGGGGGCACCGGCTCACGGACGCCGACATCGCCCGCATGGAGCCCGCCGAGTGGGAGCGGGTCTACGACGTGGACCAGGGCCGCTTCAAGGCGGGCTACACCTACGAGCCGGGCGAGGAGTCCGGGTACGGGGGGATCAACGCGGCCGCCGCGGGACTCGGGGGCACCAGCCTGGACCTCACCCGGTACCGCCCCTGAGGTGGGGGTCACCGCTGTGGAGGTGACAGCTCACTAGGACAATCCGCGCCCTACATCCACCCGTTGGGCCGCGCCGACTCGGCGCAGGCAGGAGGGGCAGGCAGGAGCAGCAGGGGGGGCAAATGGTCACCCGGGTGACCATTTCCCTGTGCTGGCGCACAGTACCTCTACTCGTGTGACGGACGTTCGCCTGCGTAGCGGGCCCCCCTCAGACTCCCCCCTCCCTCCAGTCCCTGAGGTGCCACGTGGCACCTCAGGCTCCCCATTCCCCTCCCCACCACCCGAGGGCTCCCCCCGGTGGACCACCAGCGAATGGGGTAAGCCCTTCCCCCATTCCCCTCCCCACCACCCGAGGGCTCCCCCTCCTGCCCGAACTGATCGGACTCCTGATCAGTGGCCCACCAGCGCACCAGACAGGCCCCCGTCCCGGCCACGCGGCAGGAGGGGGCAGCCGCCCCCCCTCCTGTGTGCAAGGGGGGTGCAAAGGGTGGACACCGGCTGCCCCGTGTGCCCTCTGCCTGACACTTCGCGCCCCTCCCTGGGCGCCCCACTGCTACTCACGGCTGACACTGTGGAACACTGTTGGACACTTCCTAGATTCTGGGTGTCGTCTCCGGCTGGGGCCCCCCAATAGCGGGACACCGGGCCACCTGTGGCGGGGCATGGCGGGGGTGAAGGCCCCCCCCTCCCCCCACCAGGAATCACCAGGCCCCCGCCTGGGGCGCCAGGAGGGCCACGGCACCAGGGGGGACACCCCCCCCCGGGGGGCCCTCGCGGCGGCACCCCCCTGCCCCCCTGCCTCCTGGCCCCTGCGCCACGCCGGGGCCGTGGTGGCCCCGATCCCGGCCACCCCCACCGTGCCCCACGCCGGCGACTCGATTCCCGGCCGCGCACCGCACGGCCCGAGGGGGGTGACTCAGCGACTCCTCGCCCCCCCGCCTCCCCAGCCTCCTGCACCCGGTTAACTCCCGTTGACGCTCGAGTTAACCGTCTACAGCTGGGGACGTTTTCGCCCCTGCAAATGCAACCACACTGGTTGCATTCACCTGGTATACTGTCCGTACGGTGCAGGGATGGCGAGCAACCAAGGTGGTTGGCCGCGGCCCTAGACTGGCGCCGTGGAAGGACCCACGCGGGTGGCGATCACGCTCAGGTTTGAGGAACACGCGCTGCGGGAGGGGCAACGCATCGCGGCGTTGCAGCACCGCAGCTTCAACGGCTTCATGGCGAGCCTGTTGGAGCAGGGGATCAAGGACTACCAGCGGCGGCAGGCCCGCCGCTCCCGGGCGGGTGGACTGGCGCAGACAGGGCAGGAGGAGTCCGGCGATGGCCGCTAACCCGAGGAACCCGAGGAACCCTGGGAACCCTGGGAACCCGGGGAAGGGCACCCCGGGCAGGCGCCAGCGGAGGGACAACGGGGCCGGGTCGGCGTACTGGGACGCCAGCCGCAACCGCTGGCGGGGGGAGGTGACGGTGGGCCGTCGCCCCGACGGAGGCCGCGATGTCCGCAAGGTCAGCGGCGCCAGCCGGGCCGAGGTGCTGACCAAGCTGAAGGCCATCCGGCGGCAGTACGAGGCCGGGAGCCTGGGCACGGTGGCCCAGGAGCGGCGCACCCTCGGGGAGTTCCTGGAGCGGTGGTTGGGCGCCAAGGCGGCCACGGTCAGGCCCACCAGCCTGGTGAAGTACCGCGAGCGCCTGGAGGCCCACGTCGTCCCCCACCTGGGCCACCTCCCGCTCAAGGACCTGACCCCGGCCCACCCCCAGACCCTCTACGCCCGCCTCCTGGCCGAGGGGCTCCACCCCCGGACGGTCCGGCACGTCCACCGCAGCCTCTCCGGCGCCCTCCGGGACGCGGTGAAGTGGGGGGAGGCCGGGCGCAACGTCGCCCAGCTGGTCACGCCCCCGGCGGCGCCCGCCCAGGAGGTACAGCCGCCCACGGCCGACGAGGTGGGCCGCCTGCTGGCAGCGGCCGAGGCGGCCGGGGATCGGCTCCGCGGCCTGTGGACGCTGGCCGCCTTGACCGGGATGCGCCTCGGGGAACTCTGCGGGCTGCGGTGGGAGGACGTGGACCTCGACCAGGGAGTCGCTGGCGTCCGCCGGAGCCTGACGGACGTGTGTGCCGGGGTGCCGACCTTCTCGGCCCCGAAGACGGCCCGCTCCCGGCGCACCGTCCCGCTCTCAGACCCGGCGGTAGCCAGCCTCAAGGCGCACAAGGCCAGGCAGGCCGCGGAGAGGCTCAAGCTGGCCGACGCCTGGGGGCTGGGGATCGCCGCCGCTCAGGGCTTGGTCTTCACGACCGAGGTGGGGTCGCCCCTGCGCGGGACGAACGTGCGGTGCCACTGGGCGCAGGCCCGGGCACGGGCGGGGCTGCGGCCGACGATCCGCTTCCACGACCTGCGCCATTTCGCCGCCACCAGCATGCTGGCCGGGGGCACCGACATCCCCACCACCTCCGCGATCCTGGGCCACGCCACGGCGGCGATCACGCTCAGCGTCTACGCCCACCACGTCCCCTCGCGGCTCCAGACGGGGGTGGACGCCATCGCCAAGGCCCTCACCCTCCCGGCGGCTTCCGCCACCGGATAGCCCATCCTGGTGGCTCCTGGGGGCACCCGTGCCCCGGGGGCCACCCCTCGACTCCGGCCGAACGACAAAGGCTCCTGGTACACAGGTACCAGGAGTGCAGTCTCCGGATAGGCACGACGAACCGACCAACCGAGCCGCGCCGCTGCCCCTCGCCCCGCCTCGGTGCAGACCGTCCCAGCCCGCCCCGACTTCCCGCGCCGTCACCGGCCACCCCCTCCCCTGCCAGAGCCACCCGCCCCGACTGCCCAAGGCCACCCGCGCCGTCCCGCGCCTGCCCCTGTCACCCCTGCCCCGACGTCCCAACCCACTCCAGCCCGACCCGACCCCCCCCGGCCCGACGACTCCGACCACCCCCGACCAGCCCCCGATCACCCCCACTCGGGGGCTCCAAGCCCCCCCTTCCTGGCCCTTCTGGCGGGGATTCACCCCCAAAATCACCCCCAACGGGGGCAGCTGGGGGTACTCCCCTCCTGGTACACCCCCCTCCTGAGCGGGAGCATCTGGCTCCCCCCCGACCGCCCCAATGGCCCCCACCAGACCCCATCGGCCCCCACGCCCAGGGAAGGGATGACCACAGACGTGGGGAGTTGGGGGTGGGTGGGGGCGGCTGGTGGGGGTGAATCACCCCCCGATTCACCCCCAGGCCGGGAGCGGTCACCCCCACGCCCCCCGTGGGCGCGGCGAGACTGGCGGCGTGCGTAGCCGGGCTGCTATCCTGCCCGCCCAGGAGTACCGGGAAAACCCGGGCTCGCTTCGGTACCACGGCGGGGCCCTCCTGAGCCCTGAGACCCAGGCGACCCAGGAGACCGCTGCGGGGCGTGCCCCCAGTCGGCGCCCGACCCCCTCTCGCGGGGGGGTCGGGGCCGGATGAGGAGTGCCACGCCCGTGGTCGGTACCGCGCCTACTACGCCCCCTCCCACGCCCACCCCGCTCCCTCCCGCCTCGCCCCCCTCGAACGCGAGGCCCCCCCGCCGCCGCTGGAAGCAGTCCGCGCCCACCTCCCCGGAGGTCGCGCACGCCGGGTTGGCCGTGGGCGCCGCCCGGCGGGCCGCCCGCATCCCGACCACCGTCCTGGCCCGGGAGGCCGGGGTGTCCCGCTCCTGGGTCAACGCCCTGGAGGTGGGGGCCATGGGGCTCACCCCGTCCAGCGCCCTGCGCCTCTACGCCGCCATGGGGCGCCTGGTCGCGGCGCGGCTCACGGAGATCGTGCCCGCGTCCAGGGTCGTGGCCGATGCCCAAGCGTAAGGCCGACCCCGACCCGGCCGAGGCCCTGGCGGCCATGCCGCTGCTGATGACCGTCGCCCAGGCGAGCCAGCTGTTGGGCTGGAGCGAGTCGAAGGGCTACCGCGCCGCCCAGGCCGGGACCCTCCCGGCGGCGACCAGGATCGGGCGGCGCCACTACGTCAAGCGGGAGCACTTGCGCCGCTGGCTCGCGGGCCTCCCCGCGGACGGCCAGGAGGGGGCAGGCGACGGCCAGCCAGCCCGGCCCGCCCTCCGGGTGGTGGCGGGCGGGGGCAGAGGAGGGGGAGGAGGTGCGCCCGGCTGACAAGACCGCCAAGCTGCCGGCGAACGACCCGGCCCAGAGGAGTGCCACACCTGAGGAGTGCCGCAGATGAACGGACCCTGACCCCCCCAGACACAGAATTGACCCCGGCGGGTGGTCGCCCGTCCGGGGTCGGGAGCAGTGCAAGTGGAGCTTACCGCAGCCGCCGCCGCCGCCCCCCCTTCGGCGCCCGTGACGGTCCCCTCGGTGCCCGCGACGGCGGCCGAGCCCTTGATCCCATTCGTCTACTTTCAGAGCAAAACCGACTCCTTCCCGAAGCCGGTCAGGCCCGCGCCCTGGTCGCGGCTGGCCGCCCGGTTGACGCGCCACACCGTGCGGGCAGAGAAGGACGGGACGGCCTGGAGCCCGGTCAGCTACCACCCGGACACCACCCGGTTGAGCACCAGCGTGGCCGAAGTGTTCGCGCTGGTGCTCGATATGGACCACGCCACGCCCGCGTGGGACCGCTTGGAGGCGCAGGGGTTGGAGTACGCGGCGTACTCGACCCACTCCCACAACCGGGTCTGCGACGACAACCCCGAAGGGGGGCCCCGGTGGCGGATCATCCTGCCCCTGGCCCACCCGGTGCCCGGCCCGGCGTGGCGGGACTTCTACTTGGCGGCCCGGCACCACCTGGCCCCGGCCGCCGACAACGCCTGCATCGACCCCTCCCGGCTGCACTACTGGCCCGCGTGCCCCCCGGGGGCCACCCCGGAGACTCGCCGCCACGCCGGGCGGCTCTTGGACCCGGCCGAGGTCCCGGGGCTTCCCCCGGAACTCCGGCCGAGCCCGCCCCCCCAGACCCCTCGAGCGACGCCCCCACCCCCAGGCCAACGGGGGCGACCAGGGGACGACTACAACCGGCGCGAGGACTGGGGGCGGCTCATGGGCGGCTGGGGGTGGACCCTCGTCTACAGCCGCGGGGGCGAGGACTTCTGGCGCCGCCCCGGGAAGGCCAGCGGCGTGTCCGCGACGAGCGACTACGCCGGGTCGGACTGCCTCTACGTCTTCAGTTCCAGCACCCCGTTCCCCGTCCGCAAGGGGCTGACCAAGTTCGGCGCCTACGCTGAGATGGAACACGGGGGCGACCACCAGGCGGCGGCCCGGGCCCTGGCCCGGCTGGGCTACGGCGACCCGCTCCCCGAGCGACCCGCAATCACCTCCGCCGCCACACGCAACGCCGCCGACCAGGACCAGCAGGCCGCGCCACAGGGGCCGGAGGGGGAGGAGGCCCTGGAGGTGCCCAAGGGGATCGCGGGGCGCCTGTTGGCGGCCAGGGGCACGCTGACCACGATGGGGGACCACTTCGGGGCCGAGGTGACGTACCTGGCGGCGCCCTACATCGGGCTGGGGCAGCTGACCATCCTGGCTGGCCCCCCGGAGTCGTACAAAAGCTGGCTGACGGCCGACCTGGGCCGGGCCGTCCACGTCGGGGGCTTGTGGCTGGGTTCCATCCCGGTGCCCCGAGGGGGTGTGCTCTATCTGGAGCAGGAGCGCATGTCCAACCTCCTGTACCAGGCCCGGCTCCTGGCGGCCGGGTGGGGGCAAGACCTCGGCGGGCTCGCGGTCGTCGCCCCCTGCGGGATCGACCTGTGCCACCCGGACTGGCAGGAGGCGATTACGGCCCTGGTGGAGCGGGAGCGCCCCTTGTTGGTCGCCTTCAACAGCTTCAAGGCCATCTTCCGGGGGCGCCCGGCCGACTCGGCGGACGTGGCGTTCGCGCTAGGTTGGTTGGGGCACCTGGCGGAACGGGTGCGCTGCGCCATCGTGGTCATCGACGGCGACAACAAGGGCGGGGCCCTGGGCAAGTTGCGCGGGATGGAGGCCCACGCCGATTCGGTCCAAAAGGAGTACGAAGCCGACACCGTGCTGCACGTCGAGCGCGACCGCGACCCCCTCGGACGGGGGGTCGGCCCGGCCCGCGTGTACCCCGGCAAACTGCGGTATCAGGGGGGCCCAGAGGCCCCACCCCCGTTCGTGGTCGATTTGGTGCCCACCAGATTGGGGGGGGAGAAAGTCACAAGTCATTTCCCTATAGGTGACGATGACTTTGATGACTTTCTCCCCGCCCCGTCCGAGCGCCCTCTTGACAAGCGCACGGCCGAGCCCGCGGAGGGGGAGGTGGCGGGGGTGAGGTTGCTGTGGTTGGACGAGGCGCGGATCGACCGGGACGCCCCCGCCATCGGCCTCAAGAACGCGGTCGAGCGGGCCTACGATGCCCTCCCCGCCGCCGACAGCGGCCAGACCGTGGGGATCACGACGGTGGCGAAACTCGCCGGGGTCGAGTACGGCTCCGCGAAGAACATTCTCCGTCGGCTCCGCGACGAAGGGCGGGCCGAGCGGGCGAGTTGGGGGCAGTGGCGACGGACTGGCCCACCCGGGCCCCCAGACCCCCCAGACCCATCCCCCGCCGTCCTGCTGCGCCCGCTGCCCCTGCCGCTGCGTGATGACCGGGGGGCGACCGATGCCTGAGCCCGAGGCCAAGACGATCAGGGTCTACTGCGCGGGCAAGATCGCGCCGAGCGACTGGCGGCACGACCTGTTCCCCGGGCTGCGGGGGGCGTTGCAGGGGGCGGGCGCCCGCCCCCAGACCTGGGAGGCCCAGCTGGAGCCGCTGGTGGTGGCGCGGGAGCCGGAGCGGTCGCACACCGAGGTGGACCTGCGGCTCGTCTACGCCGGGCCGTACTTCCTGACCTACCGGCACGGGGGGGCCCACGGGCGGGACGCCCACGGGCAACGCGACTCCTGGGAACTCGCCGTCCCCCGGGAGGCCCACGGGGCCGCCCCCGCGATGGCCCCGGGCGCGGTGGTCGGCCGCTGCCTGGGCTGGCTCCTCAAGAGCGACATCGTGTTCGCCTGGTTGGACAGCCCGACGGCCTACGGGACGGTGGCCGAGATCGGGTTCGCCCGGGGCATCGGCATCCCGGTCTTCGGCTACGTGGACCGGCGGCGCCGGGAAGACCTCAGCGACCTGTGGTTCGCCCAACACCTGTGCCAGGTCTTGGAGGTGGCCCCCGACCCCTACCAGGCGTGGGGCCGGTTCGTGGTCCAACTGGCGCGGACGGTCCGCTACCTGGGCCTGGCCCGCAACGCCTACCTCGACGGGTTGAAGCGACCCCCGAGGTAGCCAGCTGTAGACGTTTTGCTAACTCGAGTGTCGCGGACTGTCCAAGAGAGGAGCGAAGTCCCATGCCCCCCGACCCGACCCCGAAGGCGCGACCGGCCACGGCGGCCCCCCACGACATGGTGATCAGCGTGAGCCCCCAGCCCGTAGACGACTACCGGCCGAGTGCGGCCCAACGGAAATGGGAGGCCCAGCAGCGGGCTGAGCGGGAGCGGGCGCAGCAGGAGCGGGAGGCGCAGGAGGCGGCCCGCCTGCGGTACGGCCAGCGGCGCCAGCGGGAGGCGGCCCTGCTGGCCGGGGTGGCTGGCGCCGGGGGAGCGGCGGGGGCGGGGGCGGGC
>Ga0081455_10008323_pt1 | contig 10806 bp, 14 predicted proteins | sample TabmetS3T2R1_FD_70207 | JGI IMG/M metagenome (GOLD analysis project Ga0081455, IMG submission 70207) | Tabebuia heterophylla rhizosphere microbial communities from the University of Puerto Rico - S3T2R1 | ecosystem: Host-associated > Plants > Roots > Rhizosphere ... | reverse complement strand
TACCGGTCGCTGCCCGCGGCCGCCCGATCCGTTTGACATTTCAACTCCTTGGTGGTCGGCCGTAACCCCACGCGCCGTCGCTGAACGTTTAGCATTTTGTGGAAAAGTGGGAACTGCTTTTCCATTGAAAAAAGCAGCCGCGAAACAGATTTAAAGGGCCGTAGGCGCTGGTCCGAAAACGACCAGGTTTCCACTGAATCTGGCGCCAGCCTCGCTGGAGATTCGAGACCCCCGTGGGGCCTTCAGCTACGCTCGGCCGTATCTGATGCAAGGCCCGCAGTTCACATCAGGCGTGTGGCGATCATGATCCGCTTCCTGTTCCGCTTCGTCGGCTTGTTGTCCCTCGCCTTGGGGTTCATCTTCCTGGTCTACGACGGCACCAAGTCGATCGCTGATCAGCGCCTGTACATCAGCAAGGTCACGGATGCCTGGGCGATTGTGCACGAAGGCAGCCTGGCCCAGCTGCAGCCAACCCTGCAGCGGCTGGCGCCGGCGCTCTGGGATCCAGTGGCGGTGACGGTTCTCAACGCGCCGGTTGCGCTGGCGCTGGTGATCGTAGGGGCGTTTCTGCTGCTCCTGGGGCGTAAGAAGAAGCCCCTGATCGGCTATGCGCGCAGCTAGCGCCGAGGCTTGCGTGTTATCGCGACGGTTCTGGGGCTGGCTTGGAGTCCGGGTCGACCTTCCGCTCGGGCCCATCCGATGAGAGACCATAATTGGCCACGGCGGGGGCAAGACACTGCGACACGTCAGATGAGTTGTTGCAGCTGGTCTGCCGCGCCTGGTCCATGGCGGATTGCAACAGGACGGCGGCCAGGCCAAGCCCGAACACCAGCAACACCAATGCGCCTGCTTTCTTCATAACCATTTGGTCCCCCATTACCATTTCTGCTCATGAGTAGCAGTTGGCATGGAATCGGTTCACGTTCCAGGGAACATTTTTGCAGAAAAAGCCGACACAAGGAAGATCAATAAGATAGACGATCGTTTATCAGGCTGGGCCGGTGCGAAAATGCGGCCGGCCGCCTATATTTGGGGGCGCCATCACCCGGAGACCCCCATGTTCAATCTGCGCAGGAAGTCCGAAATGCCATCCGCCGCCGACGCGCTGCCCGGCCGCGCGACCCCGATTCCCACCGCGCGCACGCATTTCATCAACGGCAATCCCCTGAAAGGGCCCTATCCGGAGGGCTCCGCGAAGGCGATGTTCGGCATGGGCTGCTTCTGGGGCGCCGAGCGCAAGTTCTGGGAGCTGGGCGAGGGCATCTACGTCACCGCCGCCGGCTACGCGGCCGGTCACACGCCCAATCCGACCTATGAAGAGGTCTGTAGCGGGCGCACCGGCCACAACGAGGTGGTGCTGGTGGTCTACGATCCGAGCAAGATCTCCTATGAGCAGCTGCTCAAGACCTTCTGGGAGAACCACGATCCGACCCAGGGCATGCGCCAGGGCAATGACGTCGGCACGCAATATCGCTCCGGCATCTATGTCTTCGATGCCGCGCAGCGGCAGGCCGCCGAGGCCTCGAAGGCGATGTACGAGAAGGAGCTCAAGGCGCAGCGCTTCGACGCGATCACGACCGAGATACTGGACGCGCCGCCATTCTACTTCGCCGAGGACTATCACCAGCAATATCTCGCCAAGAACCCGATGGGCTATTGCGGGCTTGGCGGCACCGGTGTGAGCTGCCCGATCGGCACGGGCGTCGCAGCGCAATAACGCACGTCGCAAGATGCTGCTGGATGGCGGCCGCCTGAAGCACACAGGTGGCCGGCCGTACCCGCCACGCCACTCGATCTTCCATTTCGAGCGCAACCAGGCCGAGCTCAGCCTGGGCTATAATTTCTGATCAGCAGCCCGATTCGCGAAATGCCAATGCACAGAATTGAGCGCGTCATCGAGACCATTCTGTTCCAGAGCCGCTGGCTGCTGGCACCGTTCTATCTGGGGCTCGTCTTCTGCCTCGTGCTGCTCATGATTCATTTCGGGCGCGAGCTCTTTGCCTTCGTGCTCAAGATTCCGACCGCCAAGGAAGCGGATATGATCCTCGGGACATTGGGGCTGATCGATCTTGCTTTCACCGGCAATCTGGTCGTGATCGTCGTCTTCTCCGGATACGAGAATTTCGTGTCCAAGATCGAGGTCGAGGGCGGCCGTGATCGGCCCGATTGGATGGCCAAGGTCGATTTCGGCGGCCTCAAGCAGAAGCTGATGACCTCGATCGTGGCGATCTCGGCGATCCAGGTGCTCAAGGCGTTCATGAATCTCGATCAGGCCGGGGAGGTCAGCAATACCAAGCTCGCCTGGCTGGTCGGCATCCACGTGCTGTTTCTCGGCTCGCTGCTCGTGGTCGTGCTCGCCGATCGCTGGTCAGAACCACCGTCGGCCGAAAAGCCCGCGCAGCCGAGCTAGTAGTTTCTTAACCATAATCGAGCGTAAATGGCCGGAGCCAACCCGGGTCCGGATCGGCCATGCGGCCATTGAGCTTGTTTGTTGTCGCGCTGTTCGCGGCCGCGGTCAGCGGCTGCGCGAGCCTTCCGGCCTCAACCGGTGCGGATGTCGCCTCGGCATCGCCCCCGGATCTCGACAACCTCGCTTATGCGAAATCGAAGTCGCCGGCCGCGGCGCGCGCAGAGGTGCCGGCGACACCCGCCGCCGCGTTTGTGGAGGAGGCGCCCTATACGCTCGACACCGGCGACAAGCTGCGGGTCGTGGTGTTCGGCCAGGAGGGCTTGAGCAGCTCCTACGTCGTCGATGCAAGCGGCGCGATCACCATGCCGCTGATCAAGGCGGTGCCGGCGCGCGGGCTCACGACCGCGGCGCTCGCGCGCGCGGTGGCGGACCGCCTGCGCCAGGGCTTTGTGCGCGAGCCGCATGTTGCGATCGAGGTCGAGGCGTATCGGCCGTTCTTCATCCTGGGGGAGGTGACGGCACCCGGCCAATACGCCTACGTGCCCCGCATGACGGTCGAGAAAGCGATTGCGGTCGCCGGCGGCTTCACGCCGCGCGCCTATCGCTCCGACATCGAGATCGAGCGCCCGGTGGTTGGTGGCGTTGTGCGCCAGGCAGTGCCGCCGATCGAACGCGTGCGGCCAGGCGACACGATCGTGGTCAGGGAGCGCTGGTTCTGACTGGGGGAGTGGGGCGAATAGTGATTGGCGAATAGCGAATAGGGGAAGAAAGACATCCCAATCCGATCGCCAGTCAATACTCCCTATTCGCTACTCGCTATTCGCCATTCGCTCCTCAATTCTCAGCGAATATGCACCGCGAGCCAGACGGTCGGCTCGCCCGGATGCGTCCATTCGACCCGATGGCGTACATGTGCCGGGATGTGCAGATAGTCACCGGGCTTGAGCTCGCGCACCTCCGCTTCGCTTTCGAAGCGCAGACCGGCGCCGCCGGTCAGGAGCACGACCCATTCTGCCCACTCCTGGTCCCACCAGAATCCGGGTGGACTTGCCTGGCCGGTCGAGACGATGCGCTCGATGCGCACGTTCGGTGTCGTGAGCAGCGTGGCGATGTCTTCGTCAGTGCCGCTGCTCGGAAGTCGCGCAAACAAATTTCCGCCCGGCGAGATGTCAGTCATTGAATTGGAAACGGGCGAGTAGCGAATGGCGAATAGCGAGTAGGGGAAGAAGGATATTTCGATCCAATCGCCATTCCTTGCACCCTATTCGCTACTCGCTACTCGCCATTCGCTCCTCACTTCTTCACATGCTTCTTCAGGAACTCCAGCGCGCGCGGCCACGCCGCCTTGGCGGCGGCCTCGTTGTAGCTTGCGCGCTCGTCGCAATGGAAACCATGCGGCGCATCCGGATAGGTGTAGACCTCGCTCTCCGTGCGCTTGCCTTTGATCGTCGCCACGTCGGTCATCGGGATGCCCTGGTCCTTCTCGCCGAAATGCATCTGCATCGGGACCTTCGGCTTCTCGTCGGCGAACTTGGCGATCTGACCACCATAGTAGGCGATCGCTGCGGACAAGCCGTTGAGCCGCGTTGCGGCGAGGAACGCGATGCTGCCGCCCATGCAGAAGCCGATGATGGCGACCGGGCCTTCCTTCTTGAGCTCGTCGATCGCAGCCTGCGTATCCTTGAGCATCGCGTCCCAGTTCGGATTGGCGACGAACTTGCGCGCGTTGGCAATCTCATCGGGCGTGTAGCCGCATTCAAAGTCCTTCTCGGTGCGATCGAACAGCGCGGGCGCAACGGCGGTGTAGCCTTCCTGCGCCAGACGGTCGCAGACGGCGCGGATGTGATGATTAACGCCGAAAATCTCCTGAATGACCACGACCCCGCCCTTGGACGGACCGGCAGGGTCGGCGCGATAGGCGCCCAGTTGGTGGCTGTCGTTGGCGGTGAGCGTGAAGTGCTTACCCAAGTCGTCCTCCTGTCAACAAACGGCGTGCTGCCCGGCTTCCGATTGCACGATTTCATGCTGGTGCGCAAATTAATGCAGTGGTGTCCAGGTAGGGCGACATCCTCAATGCCGAAATTGTTTGCGCGGCCGCGCGTCTCCGGCGCGCAACTATTGCGTATGTGATCATGAACCGGCGGCGTGCGCGCATCGACCAAAAAAGCGGATGGGCTAAACAAACAGCCTAGGAGTTACACCATGTTGAAGCGTTCCGCCGCCCTCGCCCTCGCCACCATCGCCAGCATCGGCCTTGCCGCCAGCATCTCCACCGACGCATCCGCGAAGCCGATGCAGGTCCAGAAGTTTCAGAGCAGCCCGCAGCGGCTAGCGATGCCAAGGCGGGTTACTCCGACCATCCCGCCAAAGCTGACGCTCAATCCGAATGTGGCGAAGCAGATCAAGCTCAATCCGAAATTTGCCGCCAAGCCGACGCCGAAGTTCCCGCCGCTCAAGCCGGGTGGTCTGGTCGCCATCAAATGCCCAGGGCCGTTCTGTCCGAAGCACCCGGGCAACAACAATAACAATAACAACAACAATAATAACAACAACACCAATACCAACACCAATACGAACACGAACACCAACGTGAATACCAACATCAACAGCAACAGCAGCGTCAGCTTCTCGGATGTCGCGTCTGTTGCCGGCGGCGCGGTCGTAGGCGGCGCTGCAGTCGCAGCTGGCACCGCCGTCGCCGCTGGCCCGGTCTACGCCGCTCGCCCAGCCGCCCGCGGTTGCCTCACGAAGGAATATCTGCAGACCGGTCAGGTGCTGTTCCGCGACCTCTGCACCAACGAGTGGGCCGCCAATCCTCCGGCTACTGCTCAGTAAGCCAGACCTGAATACTCGCGCCGAGAAGCGCATCGATACGAACCCCGGCCTGTGGCCGGGGTTCGCTTATTTGCAGCTCGATCATGTTCCGCGCAGCTCGAACGCTTGCGCCAGCAATTCGTAGGAGCGCCGGCGTGCCGCATGGTCGTGGATCATCGTGGTCACCATCAGCTCGTCGGCCTTGGTGGCGGCGAGGAGTGGCGCGAGCTGTTCGCGCACGCTCGCCGGCGTGCCGACGAACAGGCGCGCGCGGCGCGCCTTGATGCGCTCGCGGTCGATCGGCGAATACGGATAGGCCGCAGCCTCCTCGGGGCTCGCGAGCGGCAGATACTCGCCGCGCGCGCGGCGCACCCAGTTGAGATCGATGGTGGTGGCAAGCCGCTCGGCCTCGAGTTCGCTGTCCGCGCAGACGACCGCACAGCCGAGGATCGCATAGGGACGCTCGAGCGTGGCCGAAGGCTTGAACTGCTCGCGATAGCCGAGCATCGGCGCAACCGCGTCATAGTCGGAGAAGTGGTGTGCGAACGAAAAGCCCATGCCCACCATGGCGGCGAGCTGCGCGCTGTAGCCGCTCGAGCCAAGGAGCCAGATCGGCGGCAGCGCGATGTCCTTCGGCATCGCATAGACGCTGGCGAATGGATGCCCCTGCGGAAATCCGCGCTGCTCGAACAGGATGAGCTCCTGAAACCGCTCCAGAAAATCGTCGCCATTGTCCTGGCGGCGCCGCAGCGCGAACGATGTGACCGGGTCGGTGCCAGGTGCGCGCCCGATGCCGAGGTCGATGCGACCCGGGAACAGCGCTTCCAGCACCTTGAAGCGCTCGGCCACCATCAGCGGCGCGTGATTGGGCAGCATGACGCCGCCGGAGCCGACCCGCATATGCATGGTCACCGCCGCGATCTGGCCGATCATGATCTCGGGGGCCGAGCTTGCGACCGAGGGCAGGTTGTGATGCTCGGCCACCCAGTAGCGCGTGTAGCCGAGCCGGTCGGCGAGTTGCGCAAGATCAAGCGAGTTGCGCAACGAAACAGCGCCGGAGGCGCCGGTCACGACCGGCGAGAGATCGAGGACGGAAAGGGGAACCATCGGGACGCGGAGCGCAGCTGTCAGAACCAACGGCGCAGCTGCCAGTCCTTCTTCCAGCCGGTCAGCTTGCCGTTACGGAATTGCAGCGCGATGCCGTAATCGGACGGATAGAAGCCTGGGATACCAGCCGCACCGGTCGCGACGTAGAGCTCGGAGCCGCGCCGCCCCGAATAATGGACGATCGGGACGCCCAGCGCGTGCTCGGCTTCGGCCGGCGTCATCCCGAAGGCGAGCGGCAGCGTGTTCTCGCGCGGTGCCCCGCACCACGCCAGCCAGCACACACAGCAGGTCACGACAAATCGCCGCATGCCGCCATCTTGGGTCTATTCGGCCGTCCCGACAAGGCCAAGCTGACCGTAATCCACGTCTGCATCCATTCCAATCTGCGCACCGTATTAGCCCAAGGAGGGACCCCTCCCGGCGCCCCGACCCCGAGGGCGCGCGCATGCGATCAACCCGGAGGATGACCATGTCTGGACGTACCCTGTTATGCGCCGCCGTTGGGGCGGTCATTGCCTTTTCTGCTTCGGCCACTGGCGCCAACGCGCATACGATGCGGCCGCTCTACCAGCGGCTCGGCGGCTACGATTCGATCCTGGCGGTGGTCGACGAAGCCATCAAGAACATCGCAGCCGACCGGCGCATCAACAAGTTCTTTGCCGGCGCCAATATCAAGCGGCTGCGTGTCCAGCTCGCCAACCAGATCTGCATGGCGTCCGGTGGGCCGTGCATCTACACCGGCCGCGACATGAAGTCGGCGCACGCCGGAATGAACATCAACTCGGGCCATTTCAACGCGCTGGTGCAGGACCTCGGCAAGGCGCTCAACAAATACCGGGTGCCCGGGCGCGAGCAGCGGGAGCTGGTCGCTTTGCTGGCGCCGACCAAGAAGGACATCGTCACGCGCTGAGGAGCATGATCCCGAAAAAGCCTGCCCCGGACTTGATCCGGGGTGGGAACCGGTTTTCGGAAAGAGACCATGTTCAAAGAAACCAGACCATGATCCGATTCAACGGATCATGGTCTAGGCGCACGACTGCGAGTCGCCGCCAGCAAACGGCGGTGGCTTGAGCCGCCGAACTTGATGGGCAACTCTCCATTGCGGAGACCATTTTGGCGTTAGCGCTGGCTCCAGGGTGGAGTCGGGAAACGCGGCCTTGCTGACGCCAGATCGTCGGGCCAGACCACAACCTTCTTGCCGTCCTGCCACTGAACGACCCTTGTTGGCGATCTGGTATCCCCGCTCATCCACGGCGTAATCGCTGAAGACGGTCCTGGCCTTGAATTTCAGGAGCTGTTCCCGGAGCTTCTCCGAGTCCAGATTGCCTGCCTGTCGCACGGCCTCCATGAGAAGCTGGCAGGCTGCATAGGCACCCGCGGCGTGGAAGCTCGGCGCTGTGTTGAATTCCTTCTGGAATGTTTCGACGAACTCTTTAACACCGGGATAAGGGACGGTCGGTTCCCAGGCGGAGGTACCGTAGGAGAACTCGGCCGCGTTTCCGAGCTCTCTTTGAAATTCTACGACCGCACTCGTGGTACCGAACATCTTGACGTTGATATCCTGCTCTTTCATTTGACGTGCGACGACAATGAAGTCGCTCAGGTCGGCGCTGGTTACAGCCAGGACGTCCGGGTTCGCCGCCTTGACCTTTGCTAAAATGGCGGAGAAGTCCTTGCCGCCCTTCGCGTATTCCTCGTGAAGGATTACCTCCAGGCCATTCTTCTTGGCCAAGTCCGTGGTTCCCTTGACGACGGACTTGGGGAAGATCGTGTTCTCACTGACGAGCGCAACGGTCTTGAGTCCGTTACGGGCTGCCATATCAATCAGTCCAGCCAGGAAAAATTCTGAAGGCGGGAGTTGCATGAAGATGTAGCGTCGCCCCTGCTCCCAGATTGAAGACGTAGCGGTCAGCGGCGGTAGCATCACCTTGCGGTGCTTCTCGGTGATGAGCAGGGCAGCTTCGGTGAGCGGCGCCCCGTAGGGGCCCAAGACGAGATCAACCTTGTCTTCAACGACCAGTTTCTCGTACAGCTTGGTCGCTGTCTGGTTATCGGATTTGTCATCATGCACCAGCAACTCAAGCTTCCGTCCAAGGACGCCGCCTTTCTCATTGACTTGCTTCTGGCACAGTAAGTAGCCGTTGCGTGCAGGTATGCCCTGAGTGCTGTAAGGTCCTGTCTGAGACATTGTTGCACCGATCCGAATGACCTGTTGGGCTTCGGCCGGCACGACGGGGTCGATCATCAATAGCGCCCACAGCACAAGGGCGCTGAGCCCTGATATGCGGCGATCCATAAAAATATCTCCTTAGTTCTATTGTATTTGTGACGGCTATTGCCGCCTAGCACCAATAACCATCCGCTGCGAGCTGACAGTAAGTTGGCGGTCGGTAGTGGAAACCGATTAGCCAGCAAAATGAGACTCCGCCACGCCTGCGTGGGGCATGTCAATGTCGCCTACAGGTCAATCGGGTCGGTACCACGGTGTCCGCAAGATGTCCCGTTTACCCAGGATTGCCGACGAATAAGTGACGCGAGGCCAACAGTAGCCTCGTGCGCCGCAGCTCACAGCTGCACCGAGGCGGCGAGTTCCTACTTGCCGTCATTCCAGATATCGATTGCAAGCTTCCAGTCGCTTCCGACCTTCTCCCATACCACGACATATTTCCCGGTAACTTCTTGCGGCGCCGGACCTTTGGTCTTGAGGCTGAAGGTCCCGATCTCCCGTGCCGCAAATTGCCCGAGTGGCTTCACATCGAGAGTAGTGACTTTCGGATCGCTGATTTGTTCTGCCATGCTCTTCCACATGGCCTCGATCGCGGATCTGCCTTTCACCATGCCGGAACCCGGAGGAAATGCGGTCGCGTCATCGGTGTAGAGCGACGCGACACCGGCGTAATCACCTTTGTTGAAGAACTCCATCCATTTCACATTCACCGCCTCGATTTCGGCCTTCTGAGCCATCGCCGGCACGATCAGCCCTGCTATGAGGCCAATCACCAGCGCAAACCTTCGCATGACCATGCCTCACCCAATTTGAAGGGAATTTTGCGCTTTCGCCATTTTCTGGCAAGACAGAGGTGACTGCAAGCGGCTACGTGGCGCATTTGCGCCCGCTGCCGCGAAGTAGGAGAGGTCTGCTCGCGATCGCCCACGGCTTTATGGGAACTTCAAATCGGCGGCACTAGCGGTGTCGGCGTTGCGATCAATTGCCGCGACGGATGCTGCCCGTGGATAGCTTGTCCGAGTCGTCGGTTCCGCCACTCGTTGGGCGGCCAGCGCTTCCGACCTGTCGCGGGAAGGAAATACTGAACCAGCGATCCTTGGGCAGGAAGCGCTCATGCAGGCTCGCGAAGGCGCGCTGGCTCCCGAGCTCATGCACGAATTCACTCAATGCCGGAGTTGCGGCGAAGAACAGCAGCACCGTGGCAGCGGCGAGCGCCACGCTGACCTTGACCTCCTCGAAGCTCGCAAGCTTGAGGGCGGTGCCAAAGGACTTCTTGACCCGGGCGCCGGTGATGTCGACGCTGTAGATCTCGTCGAGCAGCAGATGGATCATATAGCCAAGCGCCACAAAGCAGCCAACGAGCCAGGCGCTGACCGTATCGAGCCCAAACCAGTGATAGGCGATCGCCACGTTGAAGAGCAGGAAGAAGAGGGCGGCAAGCTGCGAATGAAAGATGCCTCTGTGCACGGTGAACTTGGCGAAGATCTTATAGAGCACGTGGCGGACAAACAGATAGACCGCGATCCAGAGCAGCGAGAGCTCGACCACGGAATAGCTATCCGCCTTGCTGAAGACACTCATGAAGGCGAGGCCGACGGCAAGGACGCTGAACAGAATCTGGACCGGGATCGTATGATCCGAGTCGATGTCCGGGAGCACTCCGCCCATCGTGCCAGCGCAAAAGAGCAGCACAACCTCTTTGGGCGTCGCGACGCCGGCGACCATGGCGCCGATCGCAAGGACTCCGCTCACGGTTGATGCCACAGCGAGGTGAGTCCTGAAGTCAGCCATGCTGCATTCCCGTTCTGCCGCGTGCGAAACGAATCAATTTGGTACATTGCGGCCAGCCGCTGGCAGCAGAGCAAGCGCAATCGTTCCGTTGGGACGCGGGAGTTGTGGACTGCTGCCTGCGCTCAGGCCAAAGGAGGGCTAGCGCTACTTTAAGGAATGACTAGCGCGACTGACTCGCGGTGGTCGGCGTGACCTCGAAACGCGTTGTCTGCATCACGACATTGCCAAGCATATACGTCGCGGTTATGCGAAAAGGCGCAAGCACGCCGGCGCCGGCGATAGGAGCAAGCGCCATCTCGACATCCCGGCCATCGGTGAGAAAAGTGAGCAGCGGGCTTGCGCGGCGATGTCCGGCGATCGGCTGGAAGGCAATGGCGCAGACCACCGCGGGTCCGGCATAGCCGCGGTCGGCCTTCACCTGCTCGATGCGCTTGAAGGCGAGCCTGAGGTCATAGCG
>Ga0081455_10008322_pt1 | contig 10807 bp, 9 predicted proteins | sample TabmetS3T2R1_FD_70207 | JGI IMG/M metagenome (GOLD analysis project Ga0081455, IMG submission 70207) | Tabebuia heterophylla rhizosphere microbial communities from the University of Puerto Rico - S3T2R1 | ecosystem: Host-associated > Plants > Roots > Rhizosphere ... | reverse complement strand
AGAGCGCTACGCCGTCAACAAGAGCCGGATGATTCCGATTGCCGAATACAGCCGCGACTGCCTGCGGGCGCTGCGCGACGAGATCGGCATCAAATATGACGAGCGCAGCCGCGGCACGTTGCAGCTCTTCCGCAAGCAGAAGCAGCTCGACTCGACCGGCGACGACATCGCGGTGCTCAAGCAGTATGGCGTTCCCTTCGAAGTGCTCGACCGCGCCGGCTGCATCGGCGCCGAGCCGGCGCTGGCGACGGCGAAGGCCACGTTCGTCGGCGGGCTGCGCTTGCCGCAGGACGAGACCGGCGATTGCCACATGTTTACGCAGGCGCTCGCCCAGGAAGCAGCCAAGCTCGGCGTGCAGTTCAAGTTCAACACCACCATCGAGCGGCTGGTCGCGGATGGCGGCAAGATATCAGGCGTGATGACGAGCGAAGGCCTGCTGCAGGCCGACACCTACGTCGCCGCGCTCGGAAGCTGGTCGCCGCGATTCCTTGGGCCAATCGGCATTTCTGTTCCGGTCTACCCGGTGAAGGGCTATTCGATCACCGTGCCGGTGATTGATCCCGATGGCGCGCCGGTCTCGACGGTGATGGACGAAAGCTACAAGGTCGCGATCACGCGGCTGGGGAATCGCATCCGCGTCGGCGGCACCGCGGAAATCTCCGGCTATTCGAACACGCTGCATCCGGCACGACGGGCAACGCTGGATCATTCGCTGACCGACATGTTTCCGCGCGGCGGCGACCTCGGCAAGGCGAGCTTCTGGAGCGGCCTGCGCCCGATGACGCCGGACGGCCCGCCTGTGATCGGCGCCACGCGCTACAGCAATCTGCACCTCAACACCGGCCACGGCACGCTCGGCTGGACCATGGCGTGCGGCTCGGGGCGGGTGCTTGCGGATCTGCTGTCGGGACGGAAGCCGGAAATCGATGTGAGCGAGCTCGCCGTGACCCGGTACGATCAGCGGTTTGGGTAGTGGTTCCGTCATTCCGGGATGGTGCGTAAGCACCAGACCCGGAATCTCGAGATTCCGGGTTCGCCTCTTCGAGGCGCCCCGGAATGACGCTGACATCATCGGCGGAATTGGAGAGGCGACGGGTGTCGTTGCCGCATCACCGCTGACCAGGCGGATCAAAGGCCCGGATCGGTGGCAACGCCTCCTCATACTTCTCACACTCGACCACCGTCACCTGGCCGCAGCAGCCTTGCGCGAGGCGCGATGTGCCGATGTCGCGGGTGAGGACGTTCGGATTGCCGTGGACGCAGAGTGGCTGCTCGGTCGCGCCTCGCTCCGGATCGTACCAGGCGCCGGTGGACAATTGGATCACGCCGGGCATGACGTCGTCGGTGACGGCGGCAGCAGCGAGGCACGCGCCGCGGTCGCTGAACAGACGGACGATGTCGCCGTTGGCGATGCCGCGGCGCTTGGCATCGTCAGGGTGAAGGCGCACGACTTCACGGCCGGCGATCTTGCTCGACTGGCTGTAGGCGCCGAAGTCGAGCTGACCGTGCAGCCGGGTCGCCGGCTGGTTCGCAATCAGTGTCAGCGGGTGGCGTGAAGTGGGTGGTTCGGTCGACGGCAGCCAGGCAGGATGCGGCGGGCAATCGTCGTAGCCGAAGCCTGCAATGGTTTTCGAGTAGATCTCGATCTTACCGCTTGGCGTTGAAAGCTTGTTGCCCGCGGGATCGTTGCGGAAGGCGCGAAGGAAGCCGCCGTCATCGGGGCGCGAAGGCAGCGCAAGTTCACCACGCCGCCAGAACTCGTCGAAGTCAGGCGCATCCCAACCGGCCTCGGCAAGCGCCTTTCGCGTCGGCTCGTAAAGATGCGCCAGCCATTGCCGGCTGTTGCGTCCCTCCGTGAACGCCTGCTCGACGCCCAATCGCTGCGAGAGCTCCGCAAAGATATCAAAATCATCCCGCGCCTGTCCGATCGGATCGACCGCCCTGCGCATCGCGACCAGTCTTGGATCGGTGCCGGCGGCGCCGATATCGTCGCGCTCCAGCGTCATGGTCGCGGGCAGCACGATGTCGGCGAATTTCGCCATCGGCGTCCAGGCGCTTTCGTGCACCACGATGGTTTGCGGGGCGTTGAAAGCCCGCCGCATGCGGTTGATGTCCTGATGATGATGGAACGGATTGCCGCCCGCCCAATAGACCAGCTTGATGTCGGGATAGGGCATGGAACGGCCGTTGTAGTCGAACGGCTCTCCCGGATGCAGCAGCATGTCGCTGACGCGCGCGACGGGGATGAACGCGCTGACGCCGTTCTTGCCCTGCGACAGCGTCGGTATAGGAACGGCGTTGAGCCGGCGGCCGGTGTGGCCGAGCGCGCCAAGCGCGTAGTTGTATCCGCCGCCGGGCAGGCCGATCTGGCCGAGCATGGCCGCGAGCACCGCGCCCATCCACACCGGCTGCTCGCCATACTGCGCCCGCTGCAGCGAATGCGAGACCGCGACCAGCGTGCGCCCGCGCGGCAGACGGCGGGCGAGGCTGACGATCATGCCGGACGAAATGCCGGTGATGTCAGCCGCCCATGCGGCCGTCTTCGGCGAGCCGTCGTCACGGCCGAGCAGATAGCGTTCGAAGTTTTCAAAACCGGTGCAATAGCGTTCGATGAAGGCCTTGTCGCAGAGATCTTCGGTCAGGAGCGTGTGCGCGAGCGCCAGCATCAGCGCCACATCGGTGCCGACCCTGATCGGCAGCCATCGTGCGTTGGCCTCTGCCGGCATGTCATCCCGCAGCGGGCTGATGCAGTAGAACGCCGCGCCGCGGCGCGCGGCCGTCGCCATTGCGTCGCGCTCGATGTGGCGGCTGATGCCGCCGCTTGCGACATGCGAGTTCTTCAGCGCCATGCCGCCGAACGCCAGCACGATATCGCTGTGTTCGGCGATCTGGTCCCAGGTCACGTTGTGGCGCGAGACGGCCTCATAGCCGCCCATCACATGCGGCAGGATCACCGCCGAGGCGCCGGCGCTGTAGCTGTTCACCGAACGCACGTAACCGCCGAACGCCATGTTCAGGAAGCGATGAACCTGGCTCTGCGCGTGGTGAAAACGCCCGGCGCTGGACCAGCCATACGAGCCGCCGAAGACTGCGGCGGCGCCATGTTCAGTTTTGACCCGCGACAATTCGTTCGCCAGCAGGTCGAGAACCTTGTCCCAGGAACACTCGACGAATTCCTGATCGAAGGTGCGCTCGGTGCGCGCGTTGCGGTCCAGCCAAGCCTTGCGGACCATCGGCCGCAGGATGCGTGCCTTATGGCGCATCGCGGTGGTGAAATTCTGCAGGATCGGCGAGGGCGCCGGGTCACCCTCGTAGGGCGTGACATCGAGGGTTTCGCCGTTCCATCGCGCGGAGAAGGCGCCCCAGTGCGCGCTGTGCGGCGTCCAATCCTCTCGGGCCTGATCCATCATTTACTCCAGATTGTCGCTACCCGGCCTGCGTCACGCAGTTCACCCACAACACCACCGCTTTCGCATCATCCGCGGGATTTGAGAAGCGGTGGGGGCGGCGGCTGGCAAACCGGAAACTGTCGCCGGTCTTCAGCGTCCAGGTCTCGGCGTCCACCGTCAGCGTCATCTCACCTTCCAGCACCAGCCCGGCTTCCTCGCCGTCATGCGTATACAGCTCGTCGCCGGTGTTGCCGCCGGGCTCGAGGTGCACGAGAAACAGATTGAGGCGGTTTTCCGTTCCGGCCGGGCTCAACAATTGCTTGGAAATGCCGGTGCGCCACAGTTTTAGTTCGGCGCGCTGCAACTGGCGTGTCACCACGCCGCCGGAACCGGCATCATCGCTCGGCTTCGAGCCGAACAGCGCGGCGATGCCGACGCCGAGCACGTCGGCGAGTGTCGCCAGCACGCGCAGCGAAGGTGACGACAGGCCACGCTCGATCTGGCTGAGGAAGCCGATCGACAGGTCGGTTCGAGCGGCAATCGTCTCCAGTGACAATTTGTGTTCGCGGCGCAGGTCGCGAATGCGGCGGCCGACCGCCAGATCCATTGCGGGTTCTGCCGGCCTGGCGGCGGGCTTTGCCTTCGGCGTGCGCGCTGCCTTTCGGGGTTTGGGCGCTGCTTTCTTTATTCTCCTGCCACCGCTCACGTCAGACTGCTTTCTTCATATGCATGAAAATGGCTTGCATTACTCGGGGAACTGTGACCACAATTTCATATTGGTGAAAATAGGCCCGAACGGCGTTGCCCGCAACTTCTTCTGTCAAGGTCAGGCGGGCGGGGCCGGAACGGTGTCCGGTTTCAGGAGGGTGTGCAATGGCTCTGAAGCGTCTCGTTCAGGCCGCGGTGGCGGCTTTGGTTCTCACAGCCGCGATGCCGGCATCCGCGCAGCAGGTGCTGAAGGTGGGCTCGACGCCAACCGGCGTGCCCTTCACCTTCCTCGACACCAAGACCAACAGCATCCAGGGCATCATGGTCGATCTCATCACCGAGATCGGCAAGGACGCCGGCTTCCAGGTGCAGATCGAGCCGATGCAATTCTCGACGCTCATCGCCTCGCTCACCTCGAACAAGATCGACATCATCTCGGCCGCGATGTTCGTGACCCCGGCGCGTAAGGAAGTGATCGATTTCTCCGAGCCGTTCTACAGTTACGGTGAGGGGCTGCTGGTGCCGAAGAGCGACAGCAAGGCCTACGCCAGCCAGGAAGATCTGAAAGGTGCGGTGGTCGGCGCGCAGGTCGGGACGGCTTTCGTCGATGCACTGAAGAAGTCGGGCCTGTTCAGCGAGGTAAAGGCCTACGATACCATTCCCGATATTCTGCGCGACGTGAACGCCGGACGGCTGAAGGCCGGCTTCGCCGACTATCCAATCCTCGCCTACAATTTGAAACAGGGCGGCTTTCCCGAGGCGCGCATCGTCGAGAGCTACAAGCCGACAACGGTTGGCTCGGTCGGCATCGGCGTGCGCAAGGGCGATACTGAGCTTCTCGCCAAGATCAACGCGTCGCTGGCGAAGCTGAAGGCCAACGGCACGGTGGAGAAGATCCTCGATAAATGGGGCCTGAAGGCGCAGGGGGCCTGATGCAGGCCTTCTGGCGCGACACGATCGAGTTCCTGCCGATTCTGATGAACGGCGTGGCGCTGACGATCATCGTCACCATCGGTTCACTGCTGTTGTCCACGCTGCTCGGCCTGGTCTGGGCCTTGATGCGGGTTTCCGGCATCGGCGTTCTGTCGGGATTGAGCGCGGGGCTGATCAACGTCATCCGCGGCATCCCGATCATCGTGCTGCTGTTCTATCTCTACTTCGTGATGCCGGAGTTCGGCCTGACGCTGACCGCGCTGCAGGCGGCAATCCTCGGCCTCGGCATCGCCTATTCGGCCTATCAGGCGGAAAACTTCCGCGCCGGCATCGAGGCGATCGACAAGGGCCAGATCGAGGCCGCGCAGGCGATCGGCATGGGCTGGTGGCAGACCATGCGCCGCGTGGTGCTGCCGCAGGCGATCAAGATCGTGCTGCCGCCCTACGGCAACGTCATGATCATGATGTTGAAGGATTCGTCCCAAGCCTCGACCATCACGGTCGCCGAGTTGGCGTTGCAAGGCAAGCTGATCGCGTCCTCGACCTTCAAGAACACCAGCGTGTTCACGCTGGTGGCGCTGATGTATCTCACCATGAGCATTCCGCTCATCCTCCTGGTCCGTCACTTCGAAAAACGCGCGGGCCAGAAATGATCGAGCTGACAAACGTTCACAAGAGTTTTGGCAAGGTCGAGGTGCTCAAGGGCATCACGGCCTCCGTCGAGAAGGGCGAGGTGGTCTGCATCATCGGGCCCTCGGGCTCCGGCAAATCCACTATCCTGCGCTGCATCAACGGGCTGGAAAGCTATGACAGCGGCGACATCAGCGTGGAGGGCGCGCGGGTGGATCGCGATGCGCCTTCGATCGTTTCGATCCGCACGCAGGTGTCGATGGTGTTCCAGCGCTTCAATCTGTTTCCGCATCGCACCGCGCTGGAGAACGTCATCGAAGGGCCGGTCTATGTGAAGAAGGAGCCGCGCGCGGCAGCGCTGGAGCGCGGCCGTGCGCTATTGGCGCAGGTAGGACTGGCCGAGAAGGCCGAAGTGCATCCACCGCAACTCTCCGGCGGCCAGCAGCAGCGCGTGGCGATTGCCCGCGCGCTGGCGATGCAGCCGAAAGCGATATTGTTTGACGAGCCGACCTCGGCGCTCGATCCTGAACTGGTCGGCGATGTGCTCTCGGTGATGCGCAAGCTCGCCGATGACGGCATGACCATGGTCGTCGTCACCCATGAGATGGGATTTGCCCGGGATGTCGCCGACCGCGTGCTGTTCATCGACGGTGGCGTGATCGTCGAGCAGGGGCCGGCGAAATCGGTCCTCAACCAGCCGCAGCATGCGCGCACGCAGGACTTTTTGCGGCGCGTGCTGCATCCGCTCTAAGCATCAAGTTGTTGTCCATGAATGCGCCTGTAACGTTGCCGCTGCCGCCAAGTCTCTATGCCGATACCGCGGTCGCGCCGACACCGACGCCGCCGCTCGATGGCGACAGGAACATTGCGGTCGCGATCATCGGCGGTGGCTTCACCGGCCTGTCGACGGCGCTGCATCTCGCCGAGCAGGGCGTGAATGCGATCGTGCTGGAAGCGCAGCAGCCGGGCTGGGGCGCATCCGGCAACAATGGCGGCCAGGTCAATCCGGGGCTGAAGCACGATCCTGACCAGATCGAGGCGGATTTCGGCGCCGAACTCGGCCGCCGCATGATCGATTTCTCATATGGCACCACCAACTATACGTTCGACCTGATCCGCCGCTACCAGATCCCCTGCGAGGCCAGGCAGAACGGCACGCTGCGCGCGGCCTATAATGAGGCAAGCGCGGCGGCGATCGAGAACACGGCCAAGCAATGCATTCGCCGCGGCATGCCGGTGACGCTACTGAACCGCGAGCAGATGCGCGAGATGACCGGCACCGACCGCTATCTCTGCGCCATGCTGGATAACCGCGGCGGCGATTTGCATCCGCTGAGCTACGCACGCGGACTGGCGCGCGCCGCGATCGCGGCAGGCGCTGCGGTTCATGGCGAGACGCCGGCGCTGTCCTTGTCGCGTGAAGGAGCCGGCTGGCGCATCGAAACGCCGCGCGGGATCGTGCGCGCGGAAAAAGTGCTGCTGGCGACCAATGCGTTCACCGATAATCTATGGCCGGCGCTTCGGCGTAGCATCGTGCCGGTGTTCTCGTCGATCACCGCCACTGCGCCACTGCCTGATGACGTCGCGCGCGAAATCATGCCGACGCGGCCGGTGCTCTACGAGAGCGGACATATCACGGTCTATTACCGCATCGATCAGCACAATCGGCTGCTGATGGGCGGGCGCGGGCCGATGCGCTGGATCAGCAAGCCTGCCGATGTTGCCTATCTCATCCGCTACGCCGAACGGCTGTGGCCGCGGCTGAAAGGCGTCACGTGGACGCACGGCTGGAACAGCCGGCTCGCGATCACGCCCGATCATTATCCGCATGTGCATGAGCCCGCGGAAAATCTTCTGATCTCGCTCGGCTGCAACGGCCGTGGCGTCGCGCTGTCGACCGCGATGGGCGGGCAGCTCGCGCGCCGTCTCGTTGGCGGAAAGAATGCCGAGATCGACATGCCCATCACCGGCATCAAGCCGATGGCGCTGCACGCATTCTGGCCGATCGGTGTCACCGCCGCTGTCGTCACAGGGCGGGTGCGGGACCGGCTCGGGATCTAATCCATCGTCATGCACGGCCTGCGCGAATAGAAAGCGGTTTGACAACCAAACTCATCAAAAGTATGATCATCAAATATTTGATGATGGGGGTGAGCCATGCGTGCCTCTGCCCGAAGTCCTTTGCGAGACAAGTCGTCGGCATTGATCCTCGGACGCGACGGCATTCCCATTCGCCGCATATTGGCGCCGCTGGCCCGACGGCTTCAGCAAATCTGCCAGAGCATGATTGCGTCCGCTCTGGAAGAGGCGGGCCTGGTACAGCTTGAGTATGCCTTGCTGGTGTTCGTCGACGACGTGCCCGGGATCAGTCAGCAATCGCTGTCGGAGGCGCTCGGCATCGACCGCAACAACGTCAGTTTGATCGTCGACAAGCTCGAAGCGCGCGGCCTTCTGAAGCGCGCGGTCAATGGCGCCGATCGCCGGGCCCGTGAACTCACCATAACACCTGAGGGCAGGAAGCTGTGGCGCGGCTACCGCGTGAAAGTTCGCCAGGCCAACGACCGGATCCTGACGTCGCTGAAAGCTGACGAAAAAGAGCTGTTTCTGGACATGCTGGTGCGTGTGGTGGAAGGCAATCGAGTTCATGCGCGTCCCGGCGGCGGACGGCGCAAGCGCGGTTCGGTCAAATCATCCGAGGCACAAGCGAGGTCCAGTCATGCCCGGTAGAGCGCTCTTCATACTTACATCATTAATCGCGATGGCCATCAGCGCTTCGCAGCCGGTTCTCGCCGGGGCGTGGCCGCTCCGCACGGTCAAAATCATTGCGCCGCTCCCGGCCGGCGGTGCCACCGACCTGGCCGCGCGTCTGTTTGCGGAGGGGCTTTCTCAGCGCTGGGGACAATCCGTGATCGTCGAAAACCGCCCCGGCACTGACGGCATCGCGGGCGTCACGACCTTCGTGAATGCGAATGACGACCACACGTTGCTGTTCTCGTTCGCCGGTCCGATTTCAATCAACCCGTTGATACACGATAAACTGCCTTACGACCCCGTTCGAGATCTCGTTCCCATTGTGGCGGTGATCGATAATTTCTTTGCGATTGCGGTGTCCGGGCAGACCGGCCTGCAATCGATCGACGCGTTCATCGCGGCGGCGCGGGCATCACCCGAGCGTTTCAACTGGGCTGCCACCGCAGGCCTGCCGCACTACATCTTCCTGGCGCTGCAGAAGAAGAATGGACTGACGCTGACGCAGGTGCCGTATCGCGAATTTGCGCCGGCGCTGCAGGATCTCGCCGAAAACCGCATTCAGGTATTGGTGACGGCGCCTTCCATCATGATGCCGGCGGTCGCAAGCGGCAAAGCAAGGCTATTGATGATCACCAACCGACAACGCTCCCCGCTCGCTCCGGAAGTGCCAACCGCGATAGAAGCGGGCTTCCCTGAGCTCACCTTCGACGGCGTCGTCGGCTTCTTCGGTGGACGAGACTTGCCAACGACCCTTCGCGACAGGATTGCCGGTGATGTCGCGGTGGTTGGTAGCAACTCGGAAGTCAACTCGCGGCTGCAGGCGGCTGGCGTAAAGGTCCGCGTTCTGCCGCCCGCACAGTTTGCCGGCGCGATCGATGAGCAGCGCGCGAAAGTGCGCGAAATCGTATCGACAGATAGGACGCGCTAACGGTTGCAGGTAATCGAGACAAAGCGGGGAGCCAGGGATCGATTACCCGGGACATAACGTCTCCGACTTCAGCACGACTCACGCGGAACCTCCGGCAGCGGCGAACGTTCGCTTGCGTAACGCCGATCTGGAGGAGATCCAAATGCGCAAGCAATTGCTGTTATCGACTGGAATTATCTGCCTGATGCTGGCACCGGCTGTGTCCTGGGGCCAGGCTCCTGGAGGAAGAGAAGAGCAGAAACAGACGCGGCCGAGCGATTCCGGCAGGGGTGCTGCATCGCAGGAACGCGGCGGTGAACGGGCGCAGGAACGCGGGCAGGCAACGGAACAAAAAGCACAAGGCGCCGCGGGGCGAGAGGAGAGGGGAGCCGGTTCCCGGCAAACCGAGGAAAGGAGCAGGGCCGCGCCGTCATCCGAACGGCCGGCGACTGCAGCCGATGACGGCAAACGCGGCCGCGGCGACGACGCCAAATCCAGCGATCGCGCGCAGGATTCCCGCAATCGCGACGGGCAGACGGCGCGCGAAGGCAGGGACGCCAAGGACAGCAAAGGCAGCGCCGAGATGAAGCGCGACAGCGATCGCGAAAGATCGCGCGCGGAGTCCGACAAGGCCAAGGAAGGAACCAGTTCTGCCCAGAAGGAGCGCGAGGGAACGACCACGACGCAGAAGGAATCCGGGCGCGATCAGCGCGACAGCTCGAAGAATGCTGCGGAGCAGGATACGAGCAAGGATCCGAACCGGTCGTCCACCGCGACCGACACCACGCGCACGCAGCCTTCCAACGCGCAGACTGGCCAGAGTCAGACTGGTCAGACACAGACCAGCCAGCAGTCCAACATCTCGGTCGAAAAGCAGACGCGGATTTCCGAGACCCTGACCCGCGAGCGGCTGGCGGCGCCCGAGCGTAATCTCAACATCGCGATCCGGGTGGGCGAGCCGATTCCGGAACGCGTGCGGGTTCACCGGCTGCCGGACACGATCGTCGCGATCGAGCCGGAGTACCGCGGTTATGACTACTTCACGACCGAGGAAGACATCGTCATCATCGAGCCGCGCACGCATCGCATCGTCAGCCAGATCCCGCGCGATGCTTCCCGCATTCGCGCCGCCGGCGGTAGCATGAGCACTGGTGGTACGAGCACTGGCGGCACCAGCAGCTCAGGCAGTTACACCGGCACGGTGGCTGCTGCCGGCGGCGCCTCGCCGTGCCGCATCATGCGACGCGACACCGCGGGCAATGTCACCGAACTGACGCCGCAGACGGTCGGCTCGGCGGCGGCGCAGCAGGAAACCATCAGCGTCACGGTGCGCGTCCCCGGCGGCGCCTCGACCGCGCCGATCGCGCTGGGTGCCGCGGACGGACAGATCGTGGTGTCCGGCCAGAGCGGCGCTGATTGCATGGTGACGATCGAGCCGCAGACGCGGTAGGGCTGCAGCTTTACATCGAACGTTTTCGTCATGGCCGGG
>Ga0081455_10008321_pt1 | contig 10807 bp, 9 predicted proteins | sample TabmetS3T2R1_FD_70207 | JGI IMG/M metagenome (GOLD analysis project Ga0081455, IMG submission 70207) | Tabebuia heterophylla rhizosphere microbial communities from the University of Puerto Rico - S3T2R1 | ecosystem: Host-associated > Plants > Roots > Rhizosphere ... | reverse complement strand
CGAACGGCTCGCAGTGAGCAGATGCATTCCGGTTGCCCCCGAAAGCAGAACTCCGATCGGCATGTTAAACTACTTTCCAACGGTGGCCCGCCAATGATGCGCGGAGAACAGCATGAGACGCACGATCGGTGTAATCACAGTCCTGATGATGTCTCAAGGCGCAGCAACAGCGGAGCCTCAACAAATCGATCTTGATGTGCCATCGACCGCAGTGGCGGCGACCGTACAGATTAACGTTAAACCCTCTAAAGGCGTGGTCTTACTCTACACTGGGCCTAGCTACGACAAGCCGATCCGCTTCCCTGGGCCGTCAAGCACGCGGGTGGTACCGACTTCATCACGGACGGTTCGTGTTGAATTGGTCGAGGGGGCAAAGTCATTCCACGTTAAAATCCTTGGGCATATTGATGGCCTCGATGGATCGAAAATCGACCCCCCGTCGAGATGATGCGTGTCTGCGAATGTTGTCGGCATTAATGCAATGGTCAATTTGCCCTGCACAACTCCCAAGCCGCTCATGTCTCTTTGGGGTCAGACTCGGTCATTCGGCATGTCGGCTCGATGTCCGGTTTGCCCGAGAGCGGACACGTTCTGCGACAACTCTTCGCGAACGCTGCCATCGCTTGCTCGCGCGTCGCCTCATAGCCGTGCGCCGGAGTGCGCCCCTTGCGGTCTCGGATCACCCACATCCAGGGGCGGCCCTTCAGTCCAATGGGCATCAGAAAGATGCGGCCGACGACAACGCTGTCTTCGAGCACATCGTAGCCTTCCTGGTTCAACCCCATGGGCGAGCGTTTGAGGATCAGCGGGGACATTTGGGCGTCGGTCATGGCGGTGGTGTCTCATCCGTTCGTGCAATCGACTGCTCCCGGCTGGGCCTGCTGCTGGACGGCCGGCTGAGCGCGCTCACCTGCGGCAGGCGGAGGGGCCAAGCCTTTTTCTTCTTCCTCCAGCCACTGTGCCAGTTCCAGCCAGACTTGTGCCCTCTGCAACAGGGCAACACGCGCGTCCCTCTTGACGGTTCCCCGTGCTGCCATCACGCACTGCTGTGCGAGGCGGCGACACTCCTCCGCCTTACTCACGATCCATTGCCCCATGTGTAGGCGATCCCTCGCCCCGTGTGTGACAAAGCACAAACACGGGCCGTAAAAATCAGTTCCTTTCGTTTTCTTGATTTTGTTACGTGGCCCGGATGGAGCCACCGAGGGGCAAGCAAGATGAGGGGGAAATATGGCGGCTCGAAGCGGAGCTGGCACAAGCGCAACTGCGCCTGTGCAGACATGCCAGGTTATCGCACCGGCCTGTGACGCGCGTCACAGGTTCAGATTTGCAGACCACTCAGTTCGTCTGACTCATGGATCGCGATTATCAAACCTCTCCCGGAACGAAGCTGGACAGAGGCTATTTGACAACACACAGGTCGTAGCACTCCGCAGGAGACGAGTGATTCCTTGGACAGACGGGTAAGAAAATTCACGGCCGAAAACATCAAGACGTCGAGATTTGATTGATCAACTTGCGTTGGAGGCTTCGGTCCGTGGTCTGACGATCCCGGAACTGATCGGGACAATTGTAGCGCAAGTGATGGAGAAGAACTTGGCTGGCGAGATCATCCGCCACGGACGCCTAGCGGCTTCATTTGTAGATGATGCCCCTAAGACAAAAGTGCCATCGCGAGGAACAGGACCAGCAAGCCGCCGCGCAAGCGAGCGGGAATGGCGCGGTCTTCCCGGTGACGGGCTCTCACCGTGGCGCCCGACCGAATCAATGTCCGCTTCGGCCCACTTTGCGGACTCAAGTCGGTTGTCTCGCGAAGTCCGAGAAGTGCCGCCATAAGCGGCCGTGAGCAGATGCAGCAACATGCTGAGCACGGAAGGCAGACTTCTTCGATCACCTTGTTGGCGCGGACCAGGACCCCTCCTGGTTTGACAGCATCTTGGTTTAGCAAACCGACAAAAAAGGGCCGCTGATTTCCGTTCAGCGGCCCTTCCAGTTTTGCACGCGTGACGCTCAGCCAATGAACAGCCAAACCGGGGGAGCCGAGCGTCTTGCCGGACCACGTGCGGAGCCGGTGGGTCCGCCCCGGTTATCTAATCCCAGGTCGCCTTATGGCTGCTGTCCGTAGCAGTCTCCGTGGCCATGCTGCCTCACCCCTTCCGGTACATCATCGATGGTGCTGGTGCAGCAGGGGGAAGCCAGAGCGGCATAATGAAACGTCCCCACAGACGGGTATCGTGGCCGCCATAGTTCTTCTCGTACACGTCGTGAGTGAGATAGGTCTGCAGGATGAGCCCGCCGAAGCTCTTGCCGATCAGGCCGCCGACGGCGACTTGGCTTTGCTTCGCGTAGCCCAGAACTGGCTCGTTGAGATCGGTTGAGCCGAACGCAACTACGCCGAACTCCCAGTCGCCGAACTTCCGGGTCGCCGTCAGATCAACGTTGAGGAAGTCGGGATTACAGCCATTCAAGGCAAAAGGCGCCGGGCACGGCGACAGTTGCGACCTTCCCGTAACATGGTCGAATTGCGTGCCCCAGATGACGTTCGCGGTCAGGTTCAACTGGTTGCCCGTATAACTCAGGGCAAAGCGCTGATTGAGCGAGGTCGAGCTCCAAGCCACTTCGCTGTTCACGTCGATATAGGCACCGAGCAGGTAGCTGAACCCCCAATTGTTACCGAGGTCCCACGCCAGTTGCCCTGAGACCAGCGGATTGTAGACGCCGCGCAGGTAGGTGGTGCGGTGGACGCCGACCTCGACCACCGGACCCGCTATCAGGAACTGCACCCGGCCGCCGAGGATCGTCCACGGGGTCGACCACGCCAGCACCGGGATATCGACGCCGACAGATGTATCGGCAGGATCGCTTCTCCTGCCCCAGTCCCCGGTATTGACGAAGTACAGGCCCTGAGGAAGTGGAGCCCCGGACGCAAGACCCACGGTCTCGCCCGGCTGTGTCACAGAACCGGCAAGAGCCGAGGTGGTTATGCAAAACGACAGCGCTCCGGCTGCCGTCAACTTCATCAACTTGCTGTTCATTTGCTATCTCCTAGACATAGGAGTCCCGTGGCGGGACTCGGTTCCGCTGCAGTCCGACACTGTGGAGTTCGGTGCGCGCACCTTGAGTGCGTCGCAAAGGCCGGATTCAACGCTCCGACACTTGGTCCGGGGAGGGCTCCCGCAGCGTGTCACAGTCGGGGGGCAAGAGGAACAACATCCTCCACTGCCACAGCCGACTTCCGAAGATCGTCAGCGTCCCCATCGCCGACGCCTTTGAAGGAGGAAGCCAGCGCCCAATGCTATGTCACATCGTGACAGGACTGAGGCACTTGCTGTTTAGACTGGCATCGATGCGCGTTTCTCAGGCGAGTGTTGCGGAAATGCTGCAGAGCTGGCCGGCTGGAGGCCAGATGCCATGCATTTCGGGGGCGTTTCCGATGCGCGGCCTCCTATGTCGGCGCGGGTGTGTGATCTCAGGAAGAGGCGCGCGCCCTTCACGGCTACGACAGCTCAATTGCCCGAGCACGCAAAAGCCCAATGCTCAACAGCGAGACGTGACGCCCCGATTGATGATGACGCGCTTTCGGTCGGAGGCTTCCTCGATGGCGATCAGTCCGAGGCCCTCCGCGAGCCGGATGGCGGCGCGCGCCTTGGCTCTGCCGATGTTGGCGCGCTCGGCGATCCGTGCAACCGGTAGGGTGCATTTCCCGGTCGTTTGAGCTTCGTTTCGAATGACCGCAAGCACGGCCAGCGCGTCTGTGTTCAAATGTTCAGCCACACTCGGCGGAACGACAACAGTCGATGCAAGAAACCGACGGCCCCACATTACTCGTCGGATGGTGGGCTTGCTCTCTTCCATTGCGGACGCCCGGTCTTTTCGTGCCGACGATGGCGTTGGTCAGTTTCAATCCGTGAACGGCGGCCGTCCAAGCTGGCGCGCTGTGTTGGGCAGGGCTCTCCTGTTCTGCTTCGCCGTCAACCCCCAATTGGGGGGATAAGTGCAAACCAATTAGCTCGTCTGAATGCCGCGTTGTGCATCACAACAAATTTTCGCCGCCAATGACCGAAATGGGTCAATCGCGTCGATCGCGCTTCGGACGAGAGTCCGCTTGTCCCCCGATTTCAGACATGTCAGGTGTCAGATTCGTCGCGATGTGCCACAAGCGGACATCGCAAACACTTTGAGAGGCCGCCCAGAGCGCGAGAAACCGGAGACACTTCGGGACGTCGCGGGACCATCAGTTGGGCCGACCGGCTCTCGTCAGCTCCGCGACTTTCCTGATGTGCGCGATCGCGGTGCTTGCTCCCGTCGTCTTGGTCAGTAGGTCTAGCGTCGCATCATTGTCATCGCCGACTGGCGCCAGCGCCCGATCCATATAGGCCCGCGCGTGGGGATCGCACGCGATGGAAATCCTCAAAGCGAGCAGCCGCGTGATCACGCCGGCCAAAATGACTTGCTTGTAGAGAGTCTCCCACACGAAGCGCGGCCAAAAGACCCAGACGCGTTCGCAGGGCAGGCTGGGCCGGCGTTCCGAGGGATGTTTCAAGCGGAGAACGCCACTCTGGAGCGGGTGGACGTCTTCGAGACGTACCATGGTCGCGAACGAGACCAACACCTTGAGGAGGCTGCCCATCGGCACGCCTGTCGCCGCCGCGCGACGCATGAGCGTCTTCATGTGCTCCGGCGTGTAATACAGTGACCAGGCTTCGCGGTAGATCGCCTCCCACTCCGCCTTGCTCATGTTGGCGTGTGCAGTGCAGACATGTTCCACGTCATATGCATTGAGCTCCGGTTCCATCGGAATACCCTTCTTCCAAAGGACCTGATGATCCTCCGAACCGGGCAGCGGAGTCAGGCAGAAAAATTCGATAACGTCGAGCGGGAGCTCCCTTTGTATGATCGCAATATCTCGCCTGATGCTGTCGGGCGTATCCGCCGGGAAGCCCAGGATGTAGCCCGCAAGCGTGATGATGCCCTGTGCCTTCCAGGCGAGCAGCATCTTGCGATATTCGGTGATCTTGTTCTGGCGCTTCTTCGCCGCGGTGAGATTGTCCGGGTTGATATTTTCCAATCCAATGAACACCCGCGTGACGCCGGCCCGCTTCGCCTTCGCGATGAAGTTTTCAATTTTGTGGCAAAGGGTGTCGACTTGGATCATCAGGCCGAGCGGAATCCCGCCCTTCTCCCGGAGGTCGATCAAGCGATCGAAGATCGCCTCCCACTCCTGGTTGCGCGCGAAATTGTCGTCGGTAATGAAGAATTTGTGGATCCCCTGCGCCCAGTTGAGACGCACGAGATGCTCCACGTCGTCGGCCGAGCGGTAGCGCGACTTGCGGCCCTGCACGTTGATGATTGTGCAGAACGAGCATTGGTACGGACAGCCACGGCCCGCGTCGAAACTGGCGCTCAGACCGAGGGTACGTGCCACATACCGCTTCGGGAGAAACGGCACAGGCGTGCCCTCAATCCCGGGCAGGTCTTTCATGAAATCGTACAAAGGGGCAAGCCGGCCGTCGGCGGCGTCCCGCAACACCGTGTCGAGCCGGTCTTCGGCCTCGCCGGCAAACATGGCGATGCCCATGTCCCGGCAAGTGTCGAGATCGACCGCATGGCCATCCAGCATCGACAGGCATCCCGACACATGGAAGCCGCCCATGGCGACCTGGATCCCGGCGTCGCGGAACGGTCGTGCAATATCGAGAGCGCGAGGATATTGGTTCGACTGGACACCGACCAGCCCGACGAGCCCGAAGTTACTATGAGATCGGAAGCGGGCGAGGAGCGCGGGCACGTCGATGCGCGTGTTGGTTTCGTCGATCGCCTCGATGTCGATGGCGACATCCGGTCCGAGCACGAGCCGCTCGGCACAATCTGCTGCAATTGCGTAGACGGCAGCAAGCGAGTTCGACGGGATCATCGCCCGCCACCAGCGAATTACGTATCCGTCGTCATCGTAGTGTGATGGCTTGATCAGAACGAGTTGGAAGCGCCGCCTCGCGGTCATGGGACATTCCAATCGATCTCCAAGGTCGGTGCTGCACAATGTAGCGTGGAAACCCTCGACGACATAGGGGCAGAGGGCCACTTGGTGGCCGTGACGCAATTAGGTCGGCTCCAAGTCAAAAAACGACCGTCGGCTTGGCGCCAAGAGCGGAAAAACCCACAGCGAGCACATGTCTTCCCCTGTTCCCCTCATCATTCGTAGGTGACGACCGAACGCAGCCCTGGCGGTGCGGATCGGCTCGCGCGCCTTTGAAATCATCGGGAAGCTCGTCGGACGACGCATTGGCAACAGTCGCCCGGGTCTAGATGCCTCTTCGCGATGTACTGTACTAACGCCGAACAGTTGTTGAAAGGCGTGCGCGTTAAAGCCTCGTCAACCATGTCGCGCCGCTTGCGCGGCGGTCACCGATATCGCACGGCTGCCTAAGAGCAAATGGGAGTCGTGTGCGCCGCCACTCAGGAGAACCCAGTTGCCCTTGGGACTCGGCGCATAGAAGGTCGGGAACTGGCCGAAGAGTGGATTTCTTGGGAAGTGCCAGTTGCCGCGTACGTCGAGTTGCAAAAGATCGCCTTTGAGAAAGCGCGTCGCGTGCTGCCGTAATGCAATGTCGATCCGAGCAATCTCACCACGCGCCAATGGTTCGGCGCGGTCATGGGTATGGACCGGTTGTGCCGGGATGGAAAGATCATCGTCAATTTCGCGATGCGCGGCGCGCTGCCAACCCTTGGACACCATGTCCCCGGCAAAGCCGAACGACCCCTCGAACGTCACTTCGTCGCCGCCCCGAAACTTTCGAATGCCGGCGAAGAGGACCAGATCGCTCGCGTCTTGCGCTTTGATCCATAGCCGCAAAGCCATCGGACCGATGACGTCTATGTCCTCCGGAACCGACCATTGGAAACTGAGACCGCTGCGCGATGAAAACGCGGCTTGGGACTGAGCGGCTGGAGACGCCTCTCTAAGTGCCATGTCGCGGGCATCGAGCCAAAGCGGCCGCCAGTTAAGATTGCCGGGCGGCCAAGCGTCCTCCTGGACAATGGCGGCGGGATGGGGGCCACTGTCGTGGATCTCGAGGTGGACGGAGGGTCTTTGGTCCCATCCATTCTCCACACCTTTGAGGAATCGGTCGAAAAATCCGATACGGGCGGCAGTCGCCCGCGGGCTGTAGTAGGTGGACCATTTACCACCCCGGTGGGTGTAGAGCCATTTCTGGGTCGATGCGGCGCGGCGGAAAACTTCGAAAGAGCCGCGCGAATGAAGGGAATGATCCGAGAAACTGGCACAGACGAGCATCGGCACCTCGATGCGTTCAAGGTTCGGCGTCTTTGACCGATACCATTCGTCGCGTTCGGGGCGCGCATAAACCTCCCGCCGAAGATCGCCGCGCAGGCGGGCGACCTTGCTGGTCCCCTTGCTCCAGACGATGCTGAAACCATCTTCCCGCGAACCGCCGGGCCGAACGAAGTCGCGGTAGAGATCGCTGAAGCCCTCCCAAGGACAGATTGCCGCCAGATGCGGTGGATTGAGAGCCGCCACTTTGTATTGGCTCATGCAAAGGTAGGAAACGCCGTCGAGCCCGACGCGGCCGTTGGACCACGGCTGCACGCCCGCCCATTCGATGAGATCATAATAGTCCTGCGCCTCCTCGTCCGAGAACAGATCGCCGGATCCTTCCGATGTCCCACCGCCGCGCAGGTCGGCATTCACCACGACGTAGCCGCGTGGAACCCAAACGCCCGGGTCGGGCGCCTCCCAGCTCGTCCATTCGCTGAGCGACACCGGTTCAGGTTGCGGGAACATGCGATATTGGTAGTTCGCAGTGCGGCCGCTCCGGCTGCGTGCAGGAATGCGATCCTTGCCATAAGGATGCGCAGACATGATGACAGGGTAGCTGCCAGGTTCATTCGGGCGGAAAACGTTGACGCGCAGCGTTGTACCGTCTCGGACTCTGACCGGCAGATTCCAGTCCGCGTGAACGTTCGGCGGCACTCTGGTGACTATCACATTCGGATGAATAAGCGTTCGCAGCCGCCGGGCCGCCAAACGAAGTACGGCCGCGACCTTTGCTTTCCGTGCTCTCGCCATCATCCACCGAGCCCGAGCACCTCGCGGCGGGCGCCGCCGCTGTGCCACCTGTATTGAGCTATAACACGTCGTGGTGTGAAAATCGTGTCGAGTCACGTATCGATCGAAAGGAGAAGGCGTAAACAGCGCCCGCCAGCGCATGCGCACCGCGTTGCTGCGATGACTCTGTCAATAGGTCGAACTCGACGTTCGCCCCTGTCCCAGCCGTGACAGTGACGTTACGCATCCCTGGCTAGTGGTTACGCGCAGTAACGCAACGCCGCGCTCGGTTGCGCCGACGCGGCTACTCAACGTCTTGGACTCTGGCGATCACGGTAGATGGGTCGATATTTTTGTCTCGAATCAATGCGATTAGTCGAGCCTCATCCTTTGACAATCGCAAAGCAACATTATCCGACCCCCCATAGGCTTCGGTTACAACATCACCCCCAGTGTCGAACGCAGCAGCAATGAGACCCAAGAATAATCCAAATCCCCCGACCACGGTTATCAATATCCCGATCACTTCCCACCCGGCGGCCCAAAGAATGACCGCAGCGGCAGTCAGTATGGCCAAGCCGAGAAAATTCTGCCGCAGATGAATCAAAACAGACAGCATCTGACTGCCGGTACTCGTCATAGCTCTGTTCGTGACATCCACGCCTCCCTCAAAAGCATGACGACAGCATATATCTTGTCACGCCTCGGAACACCTGCGGCGCTTCGAGCACACTGCGGGCATGGATACGCGGTGGGGCGACAGAGGCGCCTGCCAGCGGCGGAGTGAAATTGAAAAGGTGAGGGCTGCTTCGGAAGAGGGTTTGTGCAGCGAACCCTCACCCGACACGGAGCTGCCCTCTCCCGCACCCGAACCCGGGCTTGCCCGAACTCGGCACTTGGAGGTAGCCGAAGTCGGATAGACCCGACTTCGGCGGGGAGAGGGCACAACAACCGTGTGCGCCTGCGCTTCCAGCGCCCGCGAAGACCTTGCGCCGAGATCAGGCGGCGAGGTCGAAGCGGTCGAGGTTCATCACCTTGTTCCAGGCCGCCACGAAGTCCTTCACGAACTTCTCCTTCGAGTCCGCGCAGGCATAGACTTCCGCGAAAGCCCGCAATTGCGAGTGCGAGCCGAAGATCAGGTCGACGCGGGTGCCGGTCCACTTCGGCTGGTTGGTCTTGCTGTCGCGGCCCTCGTACACGCCATCGGAGCCGGCCGGCTGCCATTGCGTATCCATGCTGAGCAGGTTGACGAAGAAGTCGTTGCTCAGCGTCTCCGGCCGCTTGGTGAAGACGCCGTGCTTGGACTGGGCGGCATTCGCGCCCAGGACTCGCAGGCCGCCGACGAGAACCGTCATCTCGGGCCCCGTCAGCGTCAGCAATTGCGCCCGGTCCACCAACGCCTCCTCGGGCGACATGAGGTGCTTGCCGCCGCGGAGATAGTTGCGGAAACCGTCGGCGACCGGCTCGAGCGGGGCGAAGGAGTTCGCGTCGGTCTGCTCCTGCGACGCGTCCATGCGCCCCGGCGTGAAGGGGACCTTCACGTCGTGGCCGGCGGCCTTCGCGGCCTTCTCGATCGCCGCGCCGCCGCCGAGAACGATCAGGTCGGCAAGCGACACCTTCTTGCCGCCGGACTGCGAGCCGTTGAACTCCTTCTGGATCGCCTCGAGCTTCTGCAGAACGGTCTTGAGCTGAGCCGGCTGGTTGACGTCCCAGTCCTTCTGCGGCGCGAGCGAGCACGCCAGCCCCGATTGCGCATCTCGCAACGAGCGCGCAGGAGACTGCTGCGCTGCGGGATTTCAATCCGACCTATGTCGCCTTCAGGTCATTCGCGTCGATCGCGCTTCGGACGAGCGTCCGCTTGTCCCCCGATTTCAGACATGTGGCCGCCGTCACATTCGACGCGAAGTGCCAACACCGGACATCGGGATTGGTTCACTCAAACCCGCCTGCTGGTCCGATCTGCGGCGCATTCACCGGCTTGGCCATGCTATAGAACACCGTCAGCCCATTGCCGCCACAGAGCGTTGACGTTGCTTCGCTGACATATGGAGCAAAGCAGCTCTGCGACTGCTGCCAGTTGTCCGCGACCCAGACGTTGCCGGCTGGATCAATGGCGATATCGGTCCAACGGCTGCATGCCGCCCCGACGTAGCCGTTGGGTGGCGCGATGGGATCGCCGTCTTCATCCCTGGCGGACAGGTCTCGGTGCGGACGCCGCAAAGATGCGTGATCGACGCGCCCGGCGAAATTCGAGCTCCAGGCCTGATCATTGCCGTCGATGACGACCGCCCAAGCGCCCCAAAAAATCATTCGATCATTTCGGTGACGCGCACCAAAAACGATGCGGGGATGGTTAAGCCGAGTGCTTTCGCTGTCGTGTTGTTGAAGACCAGATCGAACTTGAGCGGCTGCTCGACGGGGATGTCGGCGGGCTTCGAGCCGCGAAGAATCTTGTCGACGTAATCGCCTGAACGTCGGAACAAGTCCGGGAAGTTCGGCCCGTAGGACATCAAGCCCGCAGCTAGAACATGCTCTCGAAATGCATGCATGGTTGGCAATCTGGCGCTGAGCGCCAACGTGTTGATGCGAACCCGGTGCGTAGTGAGGAAGGGATCGCTGCAAACATACAGCGCATCGGCAGCGCCTTTGGCCGCTTCGATGCTTGGGATGATATCCTCGGCCTTCATGACTTCGAGCCTGAATGCATCAAGGCCGAGCTGGACCGCCGCCGCCTGGACCCGC
>Ga0081455_10008320_pt1 | contig 10807 bp, 10 predicted proteins | sample TabmetS3T2R1_FD_70207 | JGI IMG/M metagenome (GOLD analysis project Ga0081455, IMG submission 70207) | Tabebuia heterophylla rhizosphere microbial communities from the University of Puerto Rico - S3T2R1 | ecosystem: Host-associated > Plants > Roots > Rhizosphere ... | reverse complement strand
GCGGTCCGAAGAAGGACGTCGCCGGCAGAGAGGGTGTTGAATACCGGCTGCATCACCGGCTGCATCAGGCTGTACACACCCGCCCGGGGGCGCAGGTCATCCCAGCGCTCGAGCGGGTGGTGTTGCGGAAGAATCAAGTCGCACAGCGCCGCGGTCTCGTCGAGATACATCGAGGTCGAGACTTTGAAGCCGGCCTTCTGGAGCTTGCTCGCGAAGCCGCTAGTCCTGGGCAGCGTATAGGCTGGATTGGCGTCGTGCACCAGAAGCACCGCGACCTCTCCGGCCTCGATGGACCCCAACAAACTCTCCAGCGCGCCGTATCCATCCCCGGTGTCGGGGTCGGCGCCGAATCGCACGGTCTCGCCGACATTTCCGGCTGCGTAGTTGAGGAGATTGACCGCGGCGCAGGCTTCGGTTGCACCCGCGTGCTGGCTCCCCACACCACCCGCCACGGCAAGGCTGGGCGCGGCCGAGCCGAATTCACGGGCCAGACGTTCGATGGTGGCTGCGGGCAGTCCGCTTTCTTGCGACGCCATCGCGGGAGTGAAGGAGCTCAGCGCGTTCCTGAGCACGGCATTCCCTCCCCGCCGTGAGGCGAGAACATTCGCCATGGCGAGCGCGACAGCGGCCTCGGAGCCCGGACGGATCGGGTGCCACTCGTCGGCATTGAGACCGGTGAGATTCATCCGGGGGGCCAGGTACACGAACTTCGCCACGTCATTTCCAGTAAACCCGTGCGACTGAGCAAAGCCCCGCTCGTGCTCGATGGATCCGGGCCAGGTTTCCAAGAAGTCGGCGCCAAAGGAGACGATGTGCTTGGCCCTGGCAAAGTCGTACGCCGCCAGTTGATCGATCCCGAACACCTGGCGATTGGCGGCGCGGAGCGGCTCGAAGGCAAAGGGCTGGTATCGCACCACCCGACCTCCCAACGCGCCGACCCACTCGGCCAGAAGATCCGAGAAGGTCCCCCTCCCCGCACCAGAGATGGCCGCCACTCGGTTGCCGGCGGCGCCCACTTTGGCGGCTAGCCGGGCGATGGCATCATCCCAGGTGATCGCCTGGAGCTTCCCATCCGCGCCTCGCGCCATCGGCCCTCTGAGCCGGCCCGGGTTGTAGAGTCCCTGCAGTGCCGCCTGGCCCCGGGAGCAGAGCTTCCCTCGATTGATAGGATGCTCCGGATTACCCTCGAGCTTGACGGCCCGGCCTTCACGGGTGCGCACGTGCACACCGCATCCGGTGGAGCATTCGGTACAACTGCTGGCGTACCACGTCGCCACCCCCGGCACCTGGTCCTCGGCCTGGACCAGATAGGGGATGAGCTTCTCCACTTTCTGGGTCGAACACCCGGAGAGTGCGGCAGCTCCGGCGCCCGACGCGCCGAGGACGGTCAGAAACCGGCGGCGATCTATGTTGGTCCCGGATGCGTCAGGCATTGGAGCTCCGGTTGATTAGTCGGGAGCTGGGAGTCGGGAGTCGGGAGACAAGTGACACTAGCCCTCGACGGAAGCTCCCAGCTCCCAGCTCCTGACTCCCGACTAGTAATGACATACCGAACAATCCCTGGAGACCTTCCGCTCCGTGTGACACGTAATGCAGAAGCCCATTCGGTCCACGTTGTTCACCTTGAACACCTGCGGCATGCGCTGCACGTCGCCGTGGCAGGTGGCGCAGGCGTTGGGTCCCAGCGCTTTGATGTGGCGTTGATGGGGGAAGTGCGCGTGACGGGGGAGATAGTGAATCCGAATCCACTCGATCGGTTTCTTGTCGTTCCAGGCTTGACGCACCTTCTTGATCTCTGCCTGGTGGGAGCTGTCCCTTCCTCCGATCACCAGGTGACACCCCATGCAGGTCTGGACCGAAGGGATGCCAGGCTCGGGGGACACGGCGACCGAGTAATGGCAGTACTGGCATTGAATCTTGTACTGGCCGGCGTGGATATCGTGGCGGAAGAAGATCGGCTGGCGCGGGCCTTCGAGACGACCAGTGTCGGAAGCGGTGAGGACGGGTGCCTGGATAGAATCGACCGATGATCCTGCTTGCTGCGCACGTGGGGAAGCTCCGCCGAACGTGAGCAAGGCGGCCAGACCTCCGGCCGCTACGCCACCGACGACGAATGCCAGCTTACGCATCATCATCTCACACAGCTGAGGGAAACTGTGGCCCCGCCCCCGGCCAACGCGCGCCGAAGTATAGTCCGGACATCCGATTAAACAACCCGACCTTTCGCGCTATTCCGACTGTTTCAGTCGGCTTCGACTGCGTCCGCCGAGCTGCTACTTCCGCCGTGCAGGCGAGGAGCCCGGCGAGGGCTGGGTCGTTCGGCCAGCCACTCCGCCTTCCGCCGCGCGAGATTCAAAAACGCGTCGATCGAGCGCCGGTCACTCAACTCGAGCCAGCACCATTTCACCGGGCCGGTCCGTTGCCCTTCCTGCAGCGCGCGAGCGATCACGGCAGCAGGCTTGGCGCCTTTCACCAGCCGGCTCTCGTCGCTCTCCGACAACGTGAAGGTGACGTCGATCCCGTTCTTCATCAGGTGGAGCCAGCAGAGCTTCCGATTCCCGAGGCCATACTCCCAGGCCCAGCGCCAGGTGACGCCCATGTATCGGACCTGTTCGCTGACCCCTTCGATCTGAAGCAGGGCGTCCCGGAGCACCCGGAATCGAGCCGCTATGGGGGCCGGCAGATCCTCTAGCGGAGCCGTCGGGCTCGGTTCTTCGCCCTCGGAGAGATACAGATTCGAGGTCCAGTAGGCGCTGGAACGTCCCATCAGGGTTCCTTCGGTGGATTGCGGCCGAGGTAGCGAACGACCTCGATCCCCATCGCGCGCAGGAGGGAAGCCTCCCGGCCGTCGAGGGAAGCGCGGAACACGATCTCACGAAACGAGCGCAGCACATGGTCGGGCCGTCGAGTCTTGAAGAAGTCGATGGCCCAGAGCGCGCGGGTCCAATCGGCGAAGAGCTCCTCCAACTGGCCCGAGCTGGCCGGCGCCGCTTCGTTTCTCGGCGGTTTGACCGGCAGGTTCTCACCGCCGCGAGCGTTCCACGACTCGTATGCCATGATGGCGACCGCCTGGGCAAGGTTGAGCGAGCGGTGTCCCGGATCGGTAGCGATCGTCACCAGCGCGTGGCAGAGGTCGAGCTCCGCGTTGGTTAACCCGCTGTCCTCCCGTCCTGCGATGATGGCCACCGGGCCGGCCGCTGACTCCCCGACCAGCGCCATCGCCGCTTCCCCCGGGCGCATCATGCGACGCTTGGCGGCGCGCTCCCGGGCCGTGAGCACCGCGGTGAACACACAGTCCGAGATGGCTGCCTCCAACGAATCCAGGATCTCGATCCGGCTCACCAGATCGGCGGTGTTGTGCGCAATGCCCTCGATCCGATAGGGATCGAAGATCTCGGGGTTCACCAGCCGGACCTGCTCGATCCCGAAGTTCTTCGCGATCCGAACCGCGCTGGCGATGTTGACGATGTCCTGGGGGTTTACCAATACGAGGATAGGCGGGCGGACCGGCGGACGGGCGGACGGATGGCTCAAGGTGCTTTCTGATTCCGTTTCCCTACTGATGGTCTGACTGTCCGCCCGTCCGACTGTCCGCCCGATACTCATCCTTCTCCCAAGAACGAAGTGTCGTGCTTCTTCGCCTTAAGCGCCGCGGCGAAACCGGCCTTCTCGACTGCCTTCATGTAGGCTTCCTTCGGTTCCACCATTCTCGCGTCGACCAACTCGAGCAGGGCGTCGTTCAGGGTAATCATGCCACTCTTCCGATTGGTCTGCATGATCGAGGGAATCTGAAACGTCTTTCCCTCCCGGATCAAGTTGGAGATCGCTGGGATGGAGAGAAGTATCTCTCGCGCAGCGACTCGCCCCCCGCCAATCTTCTTGCACAGGGTCTGGGCAATCACCCCCCGGAGTGACTCCGACAACATCACCCGGACCTGCGACTGCCGGTCAGGGGGAAACTGATCAATGATGCGATCGATGGTCGACGCCGCCGTCGTTGTGTGTAACGTGCCAAAGACGAGGTGCCCGGTCTCGGCAGTTTCGATCGCAATGGAGACAGTCTCCAGATCGCGCATCTCACCCACCAGAATGATATCGGGATCTTCCCGGAGGGCAGCGCGGAGGGCGTGCTTGAACGAGCGGGTGTGGAGCCCAACCTGGCGCTGAGTGACCAGGCACTTCTTGCTGGGATGGACGAACTCGATGGGGTCTTCGATAGTAATGATGTGATCGGTGCGAGTCCGATTGATCAGGTCCACCAGACCGGCCAGCGTCGTGCTCTTGCCCGATCCCGTCGGGCCGGTCACCACCACGAGCCCTTTGGTGAGGTAGCACAGGTTCTGGACCTCGCGGCCCAGCCCCATCTCCTCAGCCGTGCGGATCTGGTTGGGAATGACCCGGAACACCCCAAAGGCCCCGAACCGGTCGCGGCCGGCGTTACAGCGGAACCGCGCGAGTCCGGCGATCTCGTGAGCCCAGTCAGTGTCACCGCCTTCCTTGAATTCTCCGAGCTCTTTCTGCGTCATGATGCTCTGCAGCAACGCCTCCAGCCGCTCGCCAGTTAAGGCCGATTGCTCCATCCGAGTCAGCTCACCATGAACCCGAAGCATGGGCGGTTCACCGGTGCGGAGATGGAGGTCGGAAGCCCCGGATTGAACCAGATGCCGGAACAGCGTCTCGATAGCTGCTCGCAGCTCGGCGACGTCCTGGGTTGAGCGGGCGGGAGAGGGCGCAGAGGACGACGAGGGCGAGAATGACGGCGCCGGAGAGGGTGCGGGAGTCGGTGGCGACTTGGTGGCCGCTCCGCTGCCGGCCGGAGTCACGGGGCGCAATACCGCCGTGCCATTCGGTCCGGGTTTGAGCTCTATCTGCACTTCTCCAAAGGGAGAGCGATAAGAGAACGCGACGTCTGCGAACCCCAGCTGTGAGCTGGTTTCTGCGGAGGCAACCTCTCTTATCAGCCCCTGGATCTGAGCGTCAGTCAGCGGCTCGCGAGTGATGGGCCGGACCGAGCCATTTTGCAATAGCGAAGCCGGCTTGCCGACGACCAGATGAATGGCCTCGGCGCGCTGCTCCTGCATTACTTGAATCAGTCGATCGAGTCGGGCCACGGTCGGTCTCAGTCGAGGGGACGGATCAGACGAACCTGGGATTTGTTGATGTACTGGGTCACATCCTCGTTTCCCAGGGCAAAGAAGCGGCCCGGACCATTGATGTAATCCAGAGCTCGAGCATGCGCCGGCGGAAGCTCAAAGGTCGAGCGCCCGCGATACTCCACCCCATCGGTGAGTTCGACGGCGAGTGCTACCAGTTTGGCGGCGGTGGCACGGTCAGGATCGTCGAGCAGGGGCGAGTGATCCTTGCAGGAGACCACCGAAACCTGGGCCTTGGAAACGAAGGCCACTCCTCCGTCAGCCAACGAGAGCGCGAAAAACGGGTCTTCCCGATTGAGCATCTCCAAAGGGGTTTCGGGCTCTAATGTGGAAGCCGTACGGGAAAGGAGGTGCATCTCGCCCGTGAGAACGACTCCTTCGGCGAGCAAGACTCTGGCAGAGACCCGCTGCGTGGCGCCCCAATCGCTCATTGAATTGTTCGGCGCATAGGGCCGGAAACTGAATGGACCGGACCCACGGCGGCAAGTGGGGTTGTCAACCCCGGATCTCGACCCCGGCTTCCTGCTCCAGCAGCCTGATCGCCTCCAGGTAGTCGGCGTCCTCGCCCAGTGCAGCTCGGGCCCCGGCTAAGATCTGGCCGGCCAGGTCCAGTATCTCGCCCTCAATTCCCAGCTGCTTCATGAGGTCCCTGGCTATTCCAACATCCTTATCGAGGAGGGCCAGCACGCCGGACGCGGTACGCCTTGCGGCATTTGGTGGATCCTGGGAAGCGATGAAAGCGTTCGCGCCCGCGGAGTACCTGCTCGATATCTCCGATTTCACGACCGACGGTCCTTCTGTAATCCCCCTGCCCCGCAACACGATTCGGGCGGTCCACTCGAGGTACCCGGTGAGCGTGACGGTTCTGGCCAGCACGAATCAGGTGGCCAATCTCGCCCCCTGGGGGCTGGGCGCCAATTTCATCGAGTTCGTCCCCCAGTCGAGGGGCGATCTCACCATCACGTTCGATGGGGCCGACGGATTTGCCTGGCGCGCGTCCGTCCTAGCGAGTCCCGCGCGTGGAGGGAAGGACAGCGAGACTCCCATGACGCTGGACCCACGCTCGGCTGGATCGGTAACTATCAAAGACTTCGGAACCCGCTGGTCGAAGGTAACCCTCGTTCCTACGATCGCCGATCAGGCCGGTAGAGAAGTTCCCTTCAACTACGCGGCAACAATGAATTGACGCTTCTTGGCCCCGCGTCCTTAGCGGCGCGGGGCTTGTCTCGCCGGTGTAATCTTCCCTCATGTGCGCCCGGATTCTGCACGTCGATCTCGACGCTTTCTTCGTCGAAGTGTGCCGGCACTATCATCCCGAGCTACGGCAGGTCGAGCTGCTGGTCGTGGGTGGCCGGCGCGATCAGCGGGGCGTGGTTCAATCAGCCTCTCACGCGGCGCGACGGTTCGGCATCCACGCCGGGATGCCGATTGCCCAGGCGGTCCGGCTCTGTCCCCAGGCCACGTTCTTCCAGGGCGCGTTCGTCCACTATCGGGAAGCCTCCCGCGCAGTCCACAAGGTGCTGGAGGATTTTTCTCCCATCGTCGTCATGTCCTCCTTGGACGAGGCCTATCTCGACTTTGCCGGAACCGAAAGGCTGCACCCCGTTTCATTGCTCCCGGTAGCCGAAGAGCTTCGAGACCAGGTAAAGCAGCGCACCGGCCTCGATGCCAGTGTGGGGATCGGTCCCAATCGAATGGTCGCCAAGATGGCCTCGGACTATGCCAAGCCGCGGGGGCTGATGGAAGTGCGAGCGGGATGGGAGCGGGGATTTCTTGCCGGCTTGCCCTTGGGGGCTCTCCCGGGAGTCGGACCGAAGACCGCGCAGCGGTGGGCGGAGCTGGGCCTGATGAACGTTCATCAAATACAAGCAATGGAAGAAAAGGCGCTCGAGCGCCTGATCGGCCCCGACGCCCGGCATCTCAAGCTACGCGCGGAAGGCCATGGCGGCGCGGTGCTGCGAACCCACCGGCTGCCCAAATCAGTGAGCCGGGAAACAACCTTGTCGCGGGACTTGAGAGATCCGGAAGAGCTGGAGGAGATCCTCGCATTGCTTACTGCCCGAGTGGCGGCGCAACTGCGAGACGAGCAGCTCCTGGCCAGGTCCGTCACCATGAAGCTCCGTCACGACGACTTTCACACCGTCACCCGCCGACGAACGCTGGAAACGGCAACTGACCTGGATGCGGAGATCTATCTCGCCGCCCGGCAACTCTTCCGGTCGGCGTTCAACGAAGTGCGGCATCGAGATCGGGGAGTTCGTCTGATCGGAGTGGCCGCCACCAATCTCGGCACCGCCGCCGAGGAGGACCTGTTTCAGCCTCCAGAACGGAGCCGGCTCCGGCAGCTCACCGTGGCGGTGGACAAGGTCCGGGAAAAGTTCGGCTTCGACGCGGTCACTCCGGGCTCGATCTTCGACCTCCGCCGAAGAAGACCGAAGAAGAAGTGATCAGCGAAAGTCCTTGGCCTCGAACCGAAGGCCGAGCGCTCCCTCCAGCCCTGAAATCTTGGGTCCCAGGTCCTTGAAAGTCGCGCTTCGGCCTTTGCTGTCTGTGGCCCGAACAGTGCTGTTCTGATAGAGCCGGTAGTATCCAATGAAGACCCGCCGAGCTCCGGGACGAACCGCACATCCGCAGTCCACCGCGCCTTCCAGTCCCGCGTTGACCTTCATCCGAAGCAGATCGTCGGTGTTGTTGGTGATCAGCGGCGCGAAATAATCGAGGCCGGTTCCGCGGGCCGTCGCGCTGCTATAGATGGTTCCCATTGGCTCTCGAACCACAACCGATCCCCGCAGTTCCTCCCCCATGGGCCGTTCGTCGGCCGACAGCGGTCGAGCCAGGTTCCACTGGACCACCTGGGAGCCGTCACGCCCCAGAGTCAGACGCTGACTAACTCCCGGCGGGATGCTCACGGGTGCGGCTGGGCCGATCGCCAGCCAGATGGGAGCGGCCAGACGATTGGTGAAGATCAGATGGGGTCGCCGGAGAAAGAACCAGCCGGTAAGGAGCCCGATGACTGCAACTGCAGCCCCGATCACGGGCGCGATCCGGGGTGGCCGCCTGCGAGAGCGGGAGAGGGGTGGCCCGGGCTGAGGCTCGGTCACGTGGTCTCGCTGGTGGGAGAAACGCTGTTTCCTAGGTGCTAAAGGTTAATGGGTTAGCCCATGGGTACCACTGTACGCAATAATCTGCACAATTTGCACATGGAACGGCAGAGAAACCTGCGTTCTGGGACCTTTTTGCACAGCTGTCTCCCAAATTCTGCTAATTATGCACAAAACTCTTGACAGCCCGTTCCAGGGGACCTATACTTGGGCCTTGCGGAGCGTTAGTTGACCCAGGTGTAGTCCAAGACCGGGACCACCATGCCGAATCCGATCTCACCCAGCCCCGATCCCCGGCCCGCCAACTCAGCGGCGGTCCAGCGAAACCGGCGGATGCCCCCGATCGAACCGCTTGGGTCTTAGGTCTGAGCAACCGTGCTTATCCAATGCCCCTGCGTTCGATGACTCAACGCGGGGGCATCGTCTTTATGTGAACCTCGAACCCGAACCGACACCCGATCCGCGAGAGCCCAATGGCGACCACAGTCCGGCCCACGACCTCCACCCGCAAGTCCACCAGCAGTGAAGTGCAGAAAGTGTTGGAGCTGATCAAGCAGAAGAACATCCAGGTGGTCGACGTGAAGTTCTGCGACTTGCCGGGGACCTGGCAGCACTTCTCGATCCCGGCGGCCACCCTCGACGAGGGAATGGTCCGCGAGGGGCTGGGGTTCGATGGCTCCTCAATCCGGGGCTTCCAGGCCATCAACGAAAGCGACATGCTGCTCCTTCCGGACGTCTCCACGGCGTTCGTGGATCCGGTGCTGTCGGTGCCCACCCTCTCCCTGATTTGTGACGTCTACGACCCGGTTACTCTGGAGCCCTACTCCCGGGACCCTCGATTCATCGCCTTTAAGGCGGAGGAGTACCTCAAGACCACCGGTATCGCGACGGCCTCCTATTGGGGTCCCGAGGCGGAGTTTTTCATCTTCAACTCGGTGCGCTTCGATCAGAATGCGCATGAGGGCTACTACCACATCGATTCGGAAGAGGGGATCTGGAACTGCGGCACCAACGGGACACCAAACCTGGGTCATCGGCCACGGCACAAGGAGGGATACTTCCCCGTACCGCCAGTCGACCGGCTGCAGGATGTTCGCTCCAAGATCATGCTGGCCATGATCGACGCCGGGGTGCCGGTGGAGGTCCAGCACCACGAGGTCGGCACCGCCGGTCAGGCGGAGATCGATTTCCGTTTCGGCACGCTGGTGCAGACCGCGGACCGGCTCCTGACCTACAAGTACATCGTCAAGAACGTCTGCCATAACCTCGGCCTCACGGCGACCTTCATGCCCAAGCCGCTGTTTGGCGATAACGGCTCGGGGATGCATGTCCACCAGTCTCTCTGGAAGGGCGACACCAACCTGTTCTTCGATGAGGCTGGATACGGCCTCATTTCGGAGACCGCGCGCTGGTATATCGGGGGACTGATCGCGCACTCCCCGGCTCTGCTCGCGCTCTGCGCCCCGACCACGAACAGCTATCGGCGACTGGTGCCGGGCTTCGAGGCGCCGATCAACTTGATCTATTCCCAGCGGAATCGTTCGGCGATCTGTCGAATTCCGATGTACTCGACCAGTCCCAAGAGCAAGCGGATCGAGTACCGCGCGCCGGATCCGTCGTGCAATCCGTACCTGGCATTTGCCGCGCTCTTGATGGCAGGCCTGGATGGCATTCGCCGCAAGATCGAGCCACCGAAGCCGATTGACGCCGATCTCTACGAGCTCCACGGCGAAGAGAAGAAGGAGATCCGGAACACGCCCGGCTCGTTAGGCGAGGTGCTGAACGCACTGGAGCAGGATCACGACTTCCTGCTTCAGGGTGATGTCTTCACCCCAGATGTGATCGAGAACTGGATCAGCATGAAGCGCTCCAAGGACTTGGCCGCGGTGACGCTGCGACCGCATCCGTACGAGTTCTTCTTGTATTACGACGCGTGATGGAGGAGTCGAGGGTCTAGAGTCAAGAGTCTAGAGTCCTCGTCTCCATAATCGGTGTTCTAGACCTTAGACCCTAGACTCTTGACCATTAACGGAGACTTCAGTGGATAAAATCGTCCCCGCCGACACGGCCTGGATGCTGACCTCGACCGCGCTGGTCCTGCTCATGACTCCAGCTCTCGCCTTCTTCTACGGTGGGCTGGTGCGGAACAAGAACTCGCTCAACACCATGATGATGAGCTTCGTGGCGTTGGGGGTCGTGGGGGTGACCTGGGCCATCGCGGCCTATAGCCTGGCCTTCAGCGACGGCGGCCCCTTCCTGGGCAGCCTGACCAACTTCGGCTTGAATGGGGTTGGCACCGAGGCCAAGGGGACTATCCCGCACGTACTCTTCATGGCCTATCAGGCCACCTTTGCCATCATCACCGCGGCGCTCATCTCGGGCGCGGTGGTGGAGCGCATGCGGTTCGGACCCTATGTCGCCTTCATTACCCTCTGGACTCTGTTCGTCTACGCACCGGTGGCGCACTGGGTCTGGGGCGGCGGATGGCTCATGACCCGTGGCGCACTCGACTTCGCCGGTGGAACGGTGGTGCACATCAACGCCGGCATCTCA
>Ga0081455_10008319_pt1 | contig 10809 bp, 13 predicted proteins | sample TabmetS3T2R1_FD_70207 | JGI IMG/M metagenome (GOLD analysis project Ga0081455, IMG submission 70207) | Tabebuia heterophylla rhizosphere microbial communities from the University of Puerto Rico - S3T2R1 | ecosystem: Host-associated > Plants > Roots > Rhizosphere ... | reverse complement strand
CCGCCTCGCCGCGGCCACGTGGCCGCGCTCGGCACCCGCTACGGCACCAGCGCGTTGATGCCCGTCGTCGCCCGCCCGATGATGAGCTTCTGGATCTGCGACGTGCCCTCGTAGAGCGTGGTCACGCGGGCGTCGCGGTAGAAGCGCTCGACCGGATGGTCGTCGACGTATCCGGCGCCGCCGTGGATCTGGATCGCCTTGTCGGCGCACCAGCACGCCGCCTCCGTGGCGAAGTACTTGGCAATCGACGTCTCGGTGGTCGACGGCTTGCCCGCGTCCTTCAGCGCGCCGGCGCGGTAGACGAGCATCCGGGCGGCGTCGGTGCGGACGACCATGTCGGCGATCATCTCCTGCACGAGCTGGAAGGAGGCGATCGGGCGCTGAAAGGCCTGGCGCTCGGTCGCGTACTTCACCGACTCCTCGATCGAGCCCTGGCAGATCCCGACGCAGCCGGCGGCGACCGAGTAGCGCCCCGAGTCGAGCGCGCTCATCGCGACCTTGAACCCCTCGCCGACCTCGCCGAGCATCGAGTCGGGCGCGGCGACGACATCGTCGAGCCCGATGCTCGCGGTGTCCGACGCCCAGAGCCCCATCTTGCCCGTGATCTCCGAGGGTTGATAGCCGGGCTGGTCGGTCTCGACGAGGAAGCACGCGAGGCCCTTGTGCTGGAGCTCGGGATCGGTCTGGGCGAAGATCAGCGCCAGCTTGGCGTTCATGCCCAGCGAGATCCACATCTTCGCGCCGTTGATCTTCCAGGAGCCGTCGTCCTGCCGGACGGCGCGCGTCTTCTGGTTGGCCGCGTCCGAGCCGGTGTCGGGCTCGGACAGACCGAAGCAGGCCAGCCACTCGCCCGAGCACAGCTTGGGCAGGTACCGCTGCTTCTGCTCCTCGGTGCCCCACCGCAGGATCGTCGAGCAGACCAGCGACGTCTGCACCGAGATGACCGTGCGCATGGCCGAGCAGCCGCGCCCGATCTCCTCGCACACGATCGCGTAGGTCAGGTAGTCCAGGCCCGCGCCGCCGTACTCGCGCGGCACGATCGCCCCGAGATAGCCCTGGTCGGCGATCTTCGCCACGAGCTCGGTGTCGAAGTGGTGGTTGCGCGAGTTCTCCCCGGCGCGGGGAACGACTTCCTTGTCGGTGAACTCGCGCGCGGTCTGCTTGATGAGCGCCTGCTCGTCGGTGAGGTCGAAATCCACGCGCCGAGCGTAGTGCACGGACGCGGACACCCACTTGCACGAGGGCTCCCGCATGCAGGAGAGTCCGCACATGAGCGTGAGCACCGACGACCTGCGCGGGGTCCAGCTTCTCAGCGCGCTGGATGACCGCGACCTTCAGCAGATCGCTGCGAACCTGAACGAGCGCCGCGTGGCGGCAGGGGACACCATCGTCGGCGAAGGGACCGGCGGGGTCGCGTTCTTCTTCGTCCTCGACGGCGAGACCAGTGTCCTCGTCGGCGGCGAGGAGGTGGCGACGCTGAAGAAGGGCGACTACGTCGGCGAGCTCGCGCTGCTCGATCCGGACGGCCCGCGCACGGCGACGGTCGCGGCGAAGACCGACGTGCGCCTGGCGGCGATGTCCTCGTGGCAGTTCCGGCCCTTCGTGATGGAGCACCCGGAGATCGCATGGACGCTGCTCGCGCGGCTGGCACGCCGCCTGCGCGAGGCGCAGCGCCCCGTCCCCGCGTAGCCCACCCCGCGTAGACTCGCGGGCGCGGTGGATCCCTTCGCGCTGATCATGCTCGGAGGCGTGGCCGTGCTCGTGGTCGTGCTGCTCCTGCTCGGCCGGTTCTATCCCGGCTCGGGCGCCGAGCAGCTTGACTGGCGCCCGACGCGCTCGCCGGAGCTCGAGATCCAGAACGAGATCGACGACCTCGACCAGATGCGCGAGGCGGTCAACCGGCGGCGCCGCGCGCGCGGTCAAGCCGAGCTCACCGACGAGGAGCTAGAGGAGCGGCTGGCCGAGGACGCCCGCGTGCGGCGCCGCCTGCGCGGTGACGGCACGTGAGGGCGCTCATGGTCGGCGGCGGCTGCCGCGGCCTGGCGCTGGCCCGCGCGCTCGTCGCCGAGGGCCACGCGGTGCGGGCGGTCACCCGCGACGAGGCGCGCCGGCCGGAGATCGAGGCGGCCGGATGCGAGTGCTGGATCGGCGATCCCGACCGCATCGGGACGCTGCGCTACGCGCTCGACAACGTCACGGTCCTGCTCTGGCTGCTGGGAACCGCGACCGGGCCCAACGTCGCCGAGCTGCACGGGCCGCGGCTGCGCATGATGCTCGACAAGGTCACCGACACCACCGTGCGCGGCGTGCTCTACGAGGCCGCCGGCAGCGCCGGCGCCGACGCGTTCGCCTCCGGGATCGCAGAGGTCGAGCGGGCGCGCGAGCTCAACGAGATCCCGGGCGCCCTCTTGGAGGCCGATCCGCGCGATGCACAGGCATGGCTCGCCGCTGCCCAGGAGGGCATCGATTGCCTCCTGACTGCGGATCGGCGCTCGGTTAGACTTGGCGCACAGAAAAACCCCTAAAGGCGACAAGATTTCTCTCTTGAGGAGGAGGTCGGCGATGGCTGACTACGCAAACGATGTGCTGGTCGACACCGACTGGGTGCAGGAGCACCTGGACGATTCGTCGATCAGGATCGTGGAGGTCGACGAGAACCCGGCGCTCTACGCCGAGGCGCACATCCCGGGCGCGATCGGCTTCGACTGGAAGAGCGACCTGCAGGACCAGGTCAAGCGCGATTTCCTGGGCCCGGAGGAGTTCGGGGCGCTGTTCGGGTCGCGCGGGATCTCCAACGACCACACGATCGTGCTCTACGGGGATCGCAACAACTGGTTCGCCGCCTACACCTACTGGTACCTGAAGTACTACGGCCACGACGACGTGAAGCTGGTCAACGGGCCACGGGAGAAGTGGATCGCCGAAGGCCGCCCGACCACGTCGGAGGTGCCGTCGTATGAGACGGCGACGTTCACAGCGCGGTCCGGCGACGACGCGATCCGGGCCAAGCGCGACGAGGTCTTGGCCGCGCTCGACAACGGCAAGCGGCTGGTCGACGTGCGTTCGCCCCAGGAGTTCAGCGGTGAGCTGATCGCGATGGCCGGCTACGAGCAGGAGGGCGCGCAGCGCGCCGGGCACATCCCGGGCGCGAAGTCGGTGCCGTGGGCCCAGGCGGTGACCGAGAACGGGACGTTCAAGTCCGCCGAGGACCTGCGCCAGCTCTACACCGACAAGGGCGTGCTGGCCGACGAGCCGATCATCGCCTACTGCCGCATCGGCGAGCGCTCCGCCCACACCTGGTTCGTGCTGCACGAGCTGCTGGGCCAGGACGACGTCAAGAACTACGACGGCTCCTGGACCGAGTGGGGCAACCTCGTCAACGTCCCCATCGAGAAGGACGTCTGACGCGCGCCTAGGCGCCCCCGCTCGAGCGGGGGCGCCGCCTGCCGGCGAACACCGCTGGTATCGGCTCTCCGGATCCCGGGTACTCGACGCGCGGGGGCCGGACATCCACGAAGGAGGAGAGCCACATGTCCCGGGCTCGTCTCGGCGCGCTCACCTGCGCGCTTGCCCTTGTCCTCGCGCTCGCCGGCACCGCGCAGGCGAAGACCCGCGCCGCCGAAGACCGTGGTCACGCGCCACCACGGGAGCTGCGCTCCATGCTGCGGGAGGTCAGCGCGCGCAACATCGAGGCTTCGATTCGCAAGCTGGCCAGCTTCGGCACCCGCCATACGCTGTCCTCGCAGGACGACCCCAACCGTGGGATCGGGGCCGCGCGCGACTGGATCTTCGATCAGTTCCAGCAGTCCGCCGCGAAGTCCGACGGCCGCATGACGGTGCAGAAGCAGAGCTTCGTCCAGCCGCCCGGGCCGCGGAACCCGACGCCGGTGATCGTCACGAACCTCGTGGCGACGCTGCGTGGCACCCAACCCGAATCGGCGAATCGCGTCTACGTCGTGAGCGGCCACTACGACTCGCGCTGCACCGACGTCCTCAACTTCACCTGCGACGCGCCCGGCGCGGACGACGACGCCTCGGGCGTCGCGGTCTCGCTGGAGCTCGCGCGGGTGATGGCCACGCGCAAGCTCGACGCGACGATCGTGTTCATGGCGGTCGCCGGGGAGGAGCAGAACCTCTTCGGCTCGACGTTCTTCGCCCAGCAGGCGAAGGCCGCCGGCACGGACATCGAGGGCATGTTCACCAACGACATCGTCGGCAGCTCGACGAGCGACACCGGGCGGCGCGATCCGTTCACCGTGCGGCTGTTCTCCGAAGGCGTGCCGACGACCGAAACGCCGGCGCAGACCGCGCTGCGACAGTCGATCGGCGGCGAGAACGACGGGCCCTCGCGCCAGCTCGCCCGCTATGTCAAGGAGGTCGGCGAGAACTCGGCCACCGGGATGCACGTGCGGCTGATCTGGCGGCGCGACCGCTTCCTGCGCGGCGGCGACCAGCTCCCGTTCCTGCAGCAGGGCTACACCGCGGCGCGCTTCACGGAGCCCGCCGAGAACTTCGCCCACCAGCACCAGGACGTGCGGGTCGAGAACGGCGTGCAGTTCGGCGACCTGCCGGAGTTCGTCGACTTCAACTACACGGCCCGCGTGGCGCGGGTCAACGGGGCCGCGCTGTGGTCGCTGGCCATGGCGCCCACCTCACCGAAGAACGCGCGGATCGACGCGACGCAGCTGACGAACGACACGACGCTCACGTGGAACGCCAACCCGGAGCCCGACCTCGCGGGCTACGAGATCGTGTGGCGCGAGTCGACGGCGCCGCTCTGGGAGCACACGATCCCGGTCGGCAACGTCACGCGCTTCACGATCAAGGACCTGTCGAAGGACAACGTCCAGGTCGGGGTGCGCGCGGTCGACCGTGACGGCAACCGCAGCCCGGTGTCGTACCCGACGCCGTAGCCCTAGAGGAGGTCGTCGGGCAGACGCTCGAGGAGATCGCCCACCATGCGCGCCGTGGCGCCCCAGATGAGGTCGTCGCCGACGACGTAGACGTCGGTGCGAAACGGGACGCCGCGGCGTAGCAGGCGGCGCCGCTCGTAGCCGTCGCGCAGCGCGCGCAGCGGCAGTTCGAGGACCTCGGCGACCTCGGTCGCCGAGAGCTGCCACGCGTGGCCGGCCTCGATGAGCCCGACGAAGGGATAGACCGCGTAGTTGGTGGCGATCGTCGGGGTCGGCTGCAGGGCGCCGACGATCTCCACCGCGCGCGGCCGCAGGCCGATCTCCTCCTCGGCCTCGCGCAGCGCGGTCAGCCGCAGGTCGGTCTCGTCGTCGTCCTGGCGGCCGCCGGGGAACGAGATCTCGCCGGGATGGCGGCGCAGGTCGTCACGGCGGCGGGTGAAGACCGCGTGCAGCTCGCCGTCGACGGCGTACAGCGGAACGAGCACGGCGGCGTCGATGCGCCCGTGCACGTCGAGCGACGCGGCCTGCGCCGCGTCGAGCAGGACCGCGCGCAGCGCCCGCGCGAGCTCAGTGCGCGAGCGAGACGCGCTCGACACGCTCGTCGAACATGACCTCGCCGTCCAGCGTGCGATGCACGGGGCACTTGGCGGCGATGACCCGCAGGCGCTCGACCTGTTCCTCGGACAGCGACTCGGGGAGCCGCAGGTTGAGGCGGAAGCGGGTGGGGCACCCGCGCTCGGCGGGCGTGTACTCGACCGCGACCTCGACGCCGCCGATGTCCCAGCCCTTGCGGGAGGCGTACATCTCCATCGTCACGGCGGTGCAGGAGGCGAGGCTGGCGGCGAGGAGCTCCTGTGGACTTGGGCCCGTGTCGGTGCCGCCCGTCTCCGTCGGCTCGTCGATGTTCACGTCGTGGCTACGGACCTTCACGACGTGTCGGAAGCCGGTATCGCGAGTGGCTGTCGCCTTCATCCTGTTCAACCTCCTGACACCTCGTTATAGCAGCGGATTGAACAGGAGCCCCGTGGGCACCTTGGGGAAGAAGTACGTCGACTTCGGGGGCATGTTCACACCCGCCGCCGCGATGTCGCGAACCTGCTGCACGGGCGTCGACCTGAGGAAGAACGCGGCGTCGTACTCGGCGCTCAGAACGAGTTGCAGCGCCTCGTCGTCGGTGCGGCTGTAGCCGAGGCCGTTGAGATGGGCGATGTCGTCCTCGGTGAGGCCGAGCGGGCCCTTGAGGACGAGCGCCTCGAGGACGGCCGTGTCGAGGTGGCGGTAGGCCTCCGGCATGCCCGCGAGCGCCTCGTCGGCCGTGGCCTGGTCCTTGAGCGTGAGCCGGAAGCCGCGCTTGAAGTGGGCGTCGATGTAGCCCATGGTCAGTGGGCCTTCGCCATCGGGCGGGCGCAGCTGCGACTGCTCGATCGGCTCGACGTCGAAGAGCTCGCGCAGCGTGGTGCCGAGCGCCTCCTGCGTCTGGGGCGTCGTGTCCCGGATGAGGCGATGGGTGGGGAAGATCGTCAGACCCTCGTCCTGCAGCGAGACGAGGCACATGAGGACGTAACGGTGCGGGCCCTCGCCGCCGACCTCCTCGGCGTAGACGCGGGCGGTCTCGTAGCGGTGGTGGCCGTCGGCGATGAGGAGCTCGGCGCTGCCGAGCGCCTGCTGGAACCGCTCGACGACGGCTTGGTCGGTGACCCTGCCGAGGCGGTTGACGGTGCCGTCGTCGTCGGTGGTCTCGGCAAACGGCTGGACTGCTTCGCGCACCGCGTTCGCGGCGTGGGAGGGGTCGTCGTAGAGGCTGAAGATGGGGGAGAGGTTGGCCTTCGTGGCCCGGGTCAAGCGCAGGCGGTCCTCCTTCGGACCGGGGTGCGTGCGCTCGTGCGGGCGGATCCGGCCCGGCCCGTAGTCCTCGACACGCACGCGAGCGAAGACGCCGTGGCGCGTGAGCTTGCGGCCGTCCGGGCCGGTGTAGTCCTGGGTCAGCGTCCACAGCGCCGGTGCGTCGTCCTCGATGACGACGCCGTCCGCGCGCCACTGCTCGAGCGTCTGCGCGGCGATCGCGTACGGGTCGGGCTCGCCTCCGGGAAGGTCGATGAGCACGACGTTGTAGGGCGACCGCGCCGCGAGCTCTTCCCGCTGTTTTGGGTCGATGACGTCGTAGGGCGGCGCCACGACGTCCTGCAGCGCGCCGACCTTCGCGAGGTCGTAGTGCAGGGCGCGGAGGGGCTGGACGTCGGCCATCGGCGGCCCGCGACCCTAGCAACGCTGCTCGCACCCCTCCCTCGGCACGCCATACTTCGATCCGTCGGGGCGTAGCTCAGCCTGGTAGAGCATCCGGTTTGGGGCCGGAAGGCCGCCGGTTCAAATCCGGCCGCCCCGATTGAAAGGACAGAGAGCCACAGCGGCTCGGCGATGCCCCCGTAGCTCAGTGGACAGAGCGGCTGCCTTCTAAGCAGCGGGTCGGAGGTTCGAATCCTCCCGGGGGTACTCGATGCAGACAGGCCGGGCGGGATCGCCGACTACGCTGGCCGTATGGCAACCGCTCCGAAGGTCTGGTTCATCACCGGAACGTCGAAGGGGTTCGGGAACATCTGGGCCCGGGCCGCACTCGAACGCGGCGACATGGTCGCCGCGACCGCCCGCGACACGTCGAGCCTCGACGACCTGGTCGAGCGCTACGGCGACAACCTGCTGCCGATCGCGCTCGACGTCACCGACAAGGCCGCCGTCGACGCCGCCGTCAAGCAGGCGCACGACAGGTTCGGGCGGCTCGACATCGTCATCAACAACGCCGGCTACGGGCTGTTCGGGACCGTCGAGGAAGTCACCGAGCAGCAGGCGCGGGCGCAGATCGAGACGAACCTCCTCGGGGCGCTGTGGGTCACGAAGGCCGCGCTGCCGTACCTGCGCGAGCAGGGGTCGGGACACATCATCCAGGTGTCCTCGATCGGCGGGGTCAACGCGTTCCCGATGCTCGGGCTCTACCACGCGTCGAAGTGGGGGCTCGAGGGCTTCAGCCAGGCGCTCGCCGCCGAGGTCAAGGGCTTCGGGATCAACGTGACGCTCGTCGAGCCGACCGGCTACTCGACCGACTGGGCCGGGCCCTCGTCGGTCCAGGCCGAGCACCTGCCCGCCTACCAGCAGATGCGCGACGCCGCCGAGGCGCAGCGCGCCCAGCGCAACGCCGTCAGGGGCGACCCCGAGGCGACCGGTCCGGCGATTCTCGAGCTCGTCGACGCCGATGAGCCGCCGCTGCGCATCTTCTTCGGCCGCGGCCCGCTCGACCTCATGCGCAACGAGTACGCGAACCGCATCGCGACCTGGGAGCAGTGGAACGAGCTGTCCGTGCGGGCGCACGGCGAAGCAGCCGCTCCTTCACACGCGTAGCAGGCCGGTGTAGTTCTCGGCCAACGACGTCGCCATCGCCTCGGAGCTGGTGACGTAGCGCAGCTGCGAGAGCTGCAGGCGCAGGGCGAACGCGTCGGCGTCGGGTGGGCGGTGCAGCATCGTGGTCATCCACCACGAGAAGTGCTCGGCGCGCCACACCCGGCGCAGGCACTCGTCCGAGTAGGCGTCGAGCAACGCCCGTGAGCCGGTGGCGTACCACTCGACGAGCGCCTCGGCGAGCACGCGGACGTCGTGGATGGCGAGGTTCAGGCCCTTCGCGCCGGTCGGCGGGACGATGTGCGCCGCGTCGCCGGCGAGGAAGAGGTTGCCGTGCCGCATCGGCTCGCAGACGAAGCTGCGCATGCCGGTCACGCCCTTCTCGAGGACTGGGCCCTCCTGCAGCGACCAGCCGTCGACCGCGGTGCGGCGCTGCAGCTCCTCCCAGATCCGCTCGTCCGACCACCCGCCGAGGTCCTCGTCGTGATCGACCTGCAGGTAGTAGCGCGAGAGTCTGGGCGAGCGCAGCGACAGGAGCGCAAATCCGCGGTCGCTGTGGGTGTAGACGAGCTCGTCCATCGACGGCGCGACCTCCGCGAGGATCCCGAGCCAGCCGTACGGATACTCGCGCGTGAACGTCCGCGTGGCATCGCCCGGGATGGCGGCTCTGCAGACGCCGTGGAAGCCGTCGCAGCCCGCGATGACGTCGCATTCGAGCTCCTCGGCGGCGCCGTCGTGGCGGAAGGCGATCCGCGGCCGGTCGGATTCGATGTCGCGCACGGCAACATCGTCGACCTCGAACAGCAACGGAAGCCCATCGGCCAGCCGCGCCGCGATGAGGTCCTTGACGACCTCGGTCTGCCCGTAGATGACGATCGAGCGCCCGTGCGTGAGCTCGCTCATGGGCACGTGATGGCGCTCGCCGGCGAACTGCAGGTAGATCCCGCCGTGGACGATGCCTTCGCGGTCCATCCGCTCGCCCACCCCGGCTGAGCGCAGCAGGTCGACGGTCCCCTGCTCGAGCACGCCGGCGCGGATGCGCCGCTCGACGTACTCGCGGCTGCGGTTCTCGAGGACGACGGATTCGATGCCCGCGCGTGCGAGGAGCTGGGCGAGCGCCAGTCCCGCGGGCCCGGCGCCGACGATGCCCACCTGGGTCCGCACGGTCACACTCTCTCCTGGAGCCCGGCCACCCGCGCCTGCGCCGGCACTGGGACGAAGGCGCGGACCGTCGTTCCGCGCCCCGGCTCGGACTCGACCTCGAGGCGGCCGTCGAGCGCGGCCACCCGGTCCTCGAGCCCGCGCAGCCCCGAGCCCTGCGCGGGGTCGGCGCCGCCGACGCCGTCGTCGGCGACCTCGACGACCAGCTGCCCGTCGTCGCGGGTCACCGCCACGCGCGCGGTCTTCCTGCTGGCGGGCGAGTCGATCGTGGCGGCCGTCCAGAAGAACGGGTTCAGCGGCCCAGGTATCGTTCCGCTTGCGTTCTCGAGCACGGACCACTCCGGCTACACCGGCGTGCAGCTCGCGAAGATCAGCGGAAACCAGACGACGGTCTTCGGGCCGGCGTACACCACGGATGACGGTTCTGGACCTGTCGTGCCGTACAACGGCACCGAGTCTCCGGTGCCGCCGAACGGCATCCCGACCGGCTGATCGGAAGTCGTTATCAGGGTCCGGCGTGGCCGCCCGCTGCGAGGCGGGCGGCCACCCTGGCTGCGTCTCGTGCCACGAGCGGCGTGTCGCCCGGGGCTCGCTGGGCGCTGACCGAGGAGGTGCGGATGACCGACCCTGTACGCGTGGACGGCCGTACCATGCGCGCGCAGCGCACCCGTGCGGCGATCGTCGACGCGCACCTCGGTCTGCTGGCGCGCGGCGATCTGAAGCCGACCGGCGAGCGCATCGCCGAGGCGGCCGGCGTCTCGCTGCGTACGTTGTGGACAAGCTTCAAGGACATGGAGACATTGTTCGCGGCGGCCGGGCAGCGGCTCATCGAGCGCCAATTGGACGTGTTCGCACCGGTCGACCCGGCATTGGCGCTGCCCGAACGGGTCGACGCGTTCTGCCGGCAACGCGCACGGATGCTCGAGATCCTCGCGCCGGCCGCCCGTGCCGCCGTTCTATACGAGCCGTTCTCCGCGGCGCTTCGGCGCAATCGCACCATTGAGCTCGGCCGGGTACGCGACGAGATCGCCGCGTTGTTCGCCATCGAACTCGCAGCGGCCGGGTCGGACGGCGGGCAACTGTTGAATGCACTGCTCGCGACGTCGACCTTCGCGTGCTGGTCGGTACTGCGCGATCAGCTTGGGCTCGGCATCGACGCGGCGCGCGCCGTAATGGCGCGCACTGTCGGAGCGCTGCTCGAGGTCTGACGGTCCGACGCGGACCGACGGGTCGGCAGTGCCCCGCGGAGTGTTGTCGCCCGAGCGCAGCCGAACGGGAGCTCATGCCTCGCTGACGATCACCAGTTCGTTGCCTTCGGGGTCGGCGACCCGCCAGCGATCCTCCGACT
>Ga0081455_10008318_pt1 | contig 10809 bp, 10 predicted proteins | sample TabmetS3T2R1_FD_70207 | JGI IMG/M metagenome (GOLD analysis project Ga0081455, IMG submission 70207) | Tabebuia heterophylla rhizosphere microbial communities from the University of Puerto Rico - S3T2R1 | ecosystem: Host-associated > Plants > Roots > Rhizosphere ... | reverse complement strand
GCATCGTGATCGCCGCCATCGACAACGGCATGGGACTCCAAGGCTTCAGCGCCGCCTCCAGGAACATCGTCACCGCCATCGTGCTCATCGCCGCCGTCACCGTCGACGCCCTGGCCCGCCGGAACGCCACGGCAACACGCTGACGACGGCACGGACTTGCAGCCTGAGACAACCCGAGGAGGTATGGAGACATGGTGGCTTGGGACCGCGTGACGCGTACGGATGTGGTGCGCGCGATGGAGGAGTACGACCGGCTCGGGTCGAAGGCCTTCTTCTCCGAGCATGGCTTCGCCCCGACGACGACCTACGACCTGGTCTGGGACGAGCGCCTCTACCCGCCGAAAGCAATTCTGGGCACGGCCTATGAGCTCGCCACCGGCGAGCGACTCGCCTCGGGTGACTTCGAGGGCGGCAAGGCCGGCGCCGTCGCCGTGCTCGGAAAGCTCGGATTCACCGTCCGAGCTCGGTGACGAGCCAGACCGAGCGAGAAGGGGTCACGCGCGATGGCACCAGGCTTCGCCCGTCATCACGCGGCGAGTGCGCGTAGCTCCGGGAGGAGCTCCAGGTACGCGTCGAGGTCGCGGTCGCTCCAGGGCGCCCGCAGCGCAACGTTCACGTCGTCCGCCCCGGCCTCGACGTAGCGGGAGATCGTCTCGCCGGCCGCCCCGGGTGGCCCGCCCAGCGAACCCTCCCGCACGAACGGCGCCAGCGGCCCCCAGCCCTGGGCGTCGAGGATGGCGTCGACCGTCGCCGAGCCCGAGCTGGCTGCGAAGATGAGGTTGACGCTGCGGCGCAGGGTCCCGGGATCGCGGCCGGCCTCCATGCACCACCCGTCCGCAACCCGGTTCAGGCGGGTGTACGTCTCCGGGGAGACATAAGCCGCGTTCCAGCCGTCGGCGTGGTACGCCGCCAGGCGTAGCGTCCGCTTCTGGCCCGTGCCACCCACCCAGATCGGCAGGCGGGTCTGGACGGGTGGGGGCAGGCACGACGCATCGTCGAGCCGGACGTAGGGCCCGCGGTGCGTCGTCCGTGCCTCGGTCAGGAGGGCGCGTATCGCCGGCAGCGCGTCCTCGAGCATGTCGAGCCGTTCGCCGGCGGGAGGAAACGCGTACCCGTACGCCTGGGCCTCCCACTGATGCCAGCCGGCGCCGAGCCCGAGCTCGAACCGGCCCCCCGAGATGTGGTCGACGGTCGCGGCCACCTTCGCCAGCAGCCCGGGGTTGCGATAGAGCACGCAGAACACGAGACACCCGAGGCGGGCGTGCCGGGTCTCGGCCGCCAGCGCACCCAGCGTGGCGACCGCCTCGAAGTGGTCGATGGTGCCACCGGCCGGCGGCGCCTCGTACAGGTGGTCCCACACGGAGATCCAGTCGACGCCGGCGTCGTCGAGCCGGCGCCACAGGGCCCGCAGGTCGGCCATCGCCATTCCCTGCTGACCGATGTGCACGCCCAGCCTGGTCATCGCTTCCCCGCAGGTGAGGGAGACATCTCCAGTGCGACGCGGTCCCAGCCGGCGAGCTCGGCCGCGGCTTCGTAGGTGGTCTGGAGGAACGACAACAGCGCCGCGTCCGGGTCCGGCGCCGTCCGCACGGCTGCGTACGGCAGGAGGAACTCGCCGAGATCGCCGTCGTAGGACGCAGCGGCCGGTTCGACCGGCCAGTCACCGAACCCGGCCGGCTCCGGATAGGCGTACGCATAGAAGGAGCCCTCCTCGCCGCCGGGCCAGTAGCCGCAGCTCGATACCTCATGGCTGTAGGCGAGCTCCTGCACCCAGTCCGGGCAGTTGGGCACTCCGCCCGGGTGCTTGGGAGCGGGCCGTCCGGAGAAGCGTGTCGTGCAGAGGTCGGCCCCACCCCAGAAGAAGTGCACGGGACTGGCCTTGCCGATGAACCGTGCCCGGAACTCGAGCAGCACCCGGTGCACCTGGACGAGGGCGAGCCAGAAGCGGTGCACGGCGTCGGCGTCGTAGGACCGGTGGACCTCGTCCTCGTCGAACGGGATCGCGTCGACGACCTCGGACGGTCGGGCCCACACGTGGACCCGCACCGCGAGCTCGTCCAGCGCAGCCATCGTGGCCGCATAGAAGTTCGCCACCGACCGGGGCTCGAGGGCGACCCGTCGCCGGTCGCCGTCGGTCGTCCGCAGATCGAGGACGTGATCGACGAAGTCGAACTCGATCTCGAGGTCGCGGCTGCCCGCGGGCATGACCGAGGTCGTGAGCCCGCGTGCCGAGACGTACAGCGGGACCTGCCACCAGTGGTTGATCATCGGCATCAGGCCGAGGCGGACCTTCCCGACGATCTGGGTCCACATGTGCAACGTGTCGCGGGTGTCGTCCCAGGGCGACGCGGTCAGGTCCGGCCAGGCACCGGGCCCGGGATTCGTGGGGGCGGTCATGCACCATCCTCCTTGAGCCCAATCGGTCGCGGTTCGCGTCAGGTCTACAACGGCTGGCTCGGTACCACACCCACCCACGACCACCCCTGGCTCGCAGCGCAGCGCTGACGTAGGTTGAGAAGCCAAGCCCATCGCCGAGGGCTTCCGCGAGGTCCTCGGCAGCAACGTCCTCGGTGTCCCCGCTGACTAGCCGGGAGGTGCATCCAGGGGGCACCTGTGAGGTTCGAGCGCGCTCTGCCACGATCCGGCGGGCGTCAGCTGCCGCTCGCCGGTCCTGTCGACGCGCGCCGCGGCCCGGAGGGGGGCGCGACCAGCCGTGCGAAGCGCGAGATCAAGACGGCGGGCAGGTGCCGCCGGCGCCTGGACCCCCCGCGCGTCGGAAGCCGAGCGGCGGCGCCACAGGCGTCGCGGTGGCCCAGTCCTCGCTCTGCTCCTCGCTGCGGCGCTCGCCGGGTGCGGCGGCGACACCCCCTCGATGCTCGACCCGCGGTCGGACGACGCCCGCCGCGTGGAGGGCCTGTGGTGGGTCCTGTTCTGGATCTCCTGCGCCGTGGTGGCGGTGGTGACCGGCTTCCTGCTGGCGGCGGCGCGCCGCCGGCGGGGCGAACTGCACGTCGACGACGAGATCGACAGGCGGCCGGTGTCGTGGGGTGACCGCTTCGTGGTTATCGCCGGCGCCGCCGTCCCCGGCGGGATCCTGGCGGGGACGTTCGCGTTCTCGCTGGTGGTGCTCAACGACATGGGGTCCGCCGACAGGAACCTCGAGGTCGAGGTCGAGGGCCATACCTGGTGGTGGGAGGCCAGGTACCCGAACGGGGCGGTCACCGCCAACCAGATCCGGATCCCGGTCGGGGAGACGGTGGAGCTCGCGCTGCCCACCGCCGACGTCATCCACAGCTTCTGGGTACCGGAGCTGCAGGTGAAGAAGGACCACATCCCCGGCGCCGACAACCGGCTGTCGGTGGTCGCCGATCATGCCGGTCGCTTCCGCGGGCAGTGCGCGGAGTTCTGCGGCCTCCAGCACGCCCACATGGAGATCATCGTCGAGGCCCTGCCGCCCGATGAGTTCGACGACTGGCTCCGGCGCGAGGCCGAGCCCGCGCCCGAGCCGGACGGGGCCGACGCCGAGGACGGTCGGCGCATCTTCGAGCGCGCCTCGTGCGCCGGGTGCCACACGATCAGGGGAACGTCGGCGGAGGGCACCCTCGGGCCCGATCTCACCCACCTGGCCAACCGCGACACGCTCGGGGCCGGCGCCGTCCCGTTCACGCCCGAGGCGCTCGACGACTTCATCACGGACCCTCAGGACGCCAAGCCGGGGGTGAGCATGCCCCCGACCGAGCTCACGCCGGACCAGGTCGACGCTGTCGTCGCCTACCTGATGGAGCTGGAGTGAGGCCGGCGTGACGGCGACCGCAGCACCCGAGGCGTCGGCGACGACGAGCTCGACCGTCGAGCGCCTGGAGGCCGTCTGGGCTGAACCGCCGGGCCTCGGGTCGTGGCTCGGAACCGTCGATCACAAGCGGATCGGGCTCCGGTACTTCTACACGGGGATGGCGTTCTTCGTCGCCGGCGGCATCGAGTCGCTGCTGATCCGCACGCAGCTGGCGGGGCCGGACCTCGACGTGCTCGGGCCCGAGGCGTTCAACCAGCTCTTCTCGATGCACGGCATCACGATGATGTTCCTGTTCGCCATGCCGGTGCTGTCCGGCTTCGGCAACTACTTCGTCCCGTTGATGATCGGGGCGCGCGACATGGCGTTCCCGCGCCTCAACGCCTTCGGGTACTGGGTCCTGCTGGCCGCGGGCTTCTTCCTGTACTCGTCGTTCCTCGTGGGGCGGGCCCCGAACGATGGCTGGTTCAACTACGTGCCCCTCTCCGGGGAGGCGTTCACGCCCGCGATCAACATCGACTACTACGCGGTGGGGCTGATCTTCCTCGGCATCTCCAGCACCGGCGGTGCCATCAACTTCATCGTCACGATCCTGAAGCTCCGGGCGCCGGGGATGATCGTCAACCGCATCCCGATCTTCGTGTGGGGCGAGCTGGCCATGCAGCTGCAGATCCTGTTCGCGCTACCGGCGCTCACGTTGGCCTCGGTGCTGCTGCTCCTCGACAGGAAGTTCGACTTCAACTTCTTCGATGCCGACGCGGGCGGCGATCCGCTGCTGTGGCAGCACCTGTTCTGGGTGTTCGGCCACCCCGAGGTGTACATCGTGGCCCTGCCGGGGTTCGGCATCGCCTCGGCCATCATCCCGACCTGGGTCCGCCGGCCCATCGTGGGATACACCTACATCGTCATCGGCGAGCTGAGCGTGGCGCTGATCGGCTTCGGGGTCTGGGTCCACCACATGTTCGCGGTGGGCCTGCCGAACATCACCCTGAGCTTCATCTCGCTGGCGAGCTTCATGGTGGCGATCCCGAGCGCCATCCAGGTGTTCGCCTGGCTGGCCACGCTCGTCGCCGGGCGTCCGGTCCTGCGGACGCCGCTGCTGTTCGTGCTGGGCTTCATCTTCATCTTCGTCATCGGCGGGGTGACCGGCGTGATGTTCGCCGCCATCCCGTTCGACCAGGCGGTCCACGACTCGTACTTCGTGGTCGCCCACCTGCACTACGTGCTGGTGGGCAGTGCGGTGTTCCCGATCTTCGCCGCCCTCTACCACTGGGGACCGAAGATGACCGGCCGGCTGCTCGACGAGCGCTGGGGCAAGGTCAGCTTCTGGCTGATGTTCGTGGGATTCAACCTGGCGTTCTTCCCCCAGCACCTGCTCGGCCTCTTCGGCATGCCCCGCCGCATCTACACGTACGACCGGGATCTCGGCTGGGGCGGCTACAACATGGCGTCGACCATCGGCGCGTTCATCCTCGCCGTCGGGATCCTGGTCACGATCGTCAACTGGTTCCACAGTCGTACCCGGGGCGCCCCGGCGGGCAACGATCCGTGGCGGGGCGAGACGCTCGAGTGGTACGCCTCGTCGCCCCCCGCCCACTACAACTTCGTCACCATCCCGACCGTGCGCGGCCGCGAGCCCATGTGGGACCAGCCGGAGCTCGCCGACGGCGTCCAGTCGCCCGAGGACGGCGGCCGGCCCCTGACCGGGGGCCACGCGACGCTCTCGACGAGCATGCTCGACGCTCGGCCGCAGGCGATCGTCCACATGCCGCACGCGTCCGTGTGGCCGTTCCTCCTCACCCTCGGTCTGCTCGTGCTGGCCTTCGCGGTGCTCCTGGACAACTGGGCGCTCTCGGTCGCGGCGGTCGTCGCCAGCGTGGGCGGGCTCATCGGGTGGTACTGGCCGCGCGGGCAGACCCAGGAGACGTAATGACCGCGACCACGGCGACCCACGACGCGCTGCTCGGCGAGACCGGCATCCCCGGCGAGCTGCTGCCGCAGCGGTACGACGGGCCGCGGGCCTTCGGCTGGTGGGGGATGGTGTGGCTCATCGGCACCGAGGCGACCCTGTTCGCCCTGCTGATCGCCAGCTACTTCTACCTCCGGTTCCGCAACGGACCCGTCTGGCCGCCCGACGGCATCGCCACGCCGGACCTCGCCCTGCCGCTGATCATGACCGCGATCCTGTGGTCGTCGAGCATCCCGGTCCACATGGCCCACACGGGCATTCGGGCCGGCAACGTCACGCGCCTGAAGGTCGGGCTGGCAGTGGGGTTCGTGCTCGGCGCCACGTTCCTGGTGATGACCCTCGGCGTCGAGTGGCCAGAGAAGCTCGACGAGTTCGGCCCGACCACCAACGCGTACGGGTCGCTCTTCTTCACCCTGACCGGCTTCCACGGCGCCCACGTGCTGGCCGGGCTGATGTTGAGCCTGTGGACCCAGGTCCGGGCCTGGCAGGGGGCCTTCGACGAGTCACGCCACCTGACCGTTCAGAACTTCACCATGTACTGGCACTTCGTCGACATCGTGTGGGCGTTCGTCCTCGCCACCATCTACCTGACGCCGCACCTCTGATGAGCATCGACCGGGACGTCCGCGACATCACCCGGCGGGAGAGCCGCGGGTCCGCGGCCCTGTGGTTCGGCGTTCTCGGCAGCCCGCTGGCGTGGCTCGGGCACCTGCTCCTCAACTACTCCCTCGAGGAGTGGTTCGCGTGCTCTCCGGCGACCACCGACAAGGGCGAGATCCTCGGGTTCACGGTCAGCCAGGTGTCGTGGACGCTCAACTCCCTCATGGCGCTGACGGCGGCGGCCGCGGGCCTGATCTCGCTGGCGAGCTGGCGGCGCCTGCGACGGGCCTCCGACGGCGACGTGCTCGACCGTGAACGGTGGATGGCGTTCGCCGGGATGGTCGAGGGCGTCATCTTCGTCGGCGCGATCCTCCTCGGCTACCTCCCCCCATTGCTGCTCGACACGTGCGCGTCGTCGCCATGACCGCGATCGCCCCGATGACGCTCGCGCACGCTCCCGTCACCAGGGCGGACCTGTGGACCTCCTGGCGACCCGATCCGCTGGTCCTGGGGATCCTGGTGCTGACTGCACTCCTCTATCGCTCCGGGCTCGCGCACCTGGGCACGCGACGACGGCAACTGGTCCGTCCCGTGAACGTCGTCGCGTTCGTCGGAGCGCTCCTGGTGCTCGCCGTCGCACTGGCGTCGCCGCTGGAGCTGGCGGCCTCGTCCGTGTTCGCCGCTCACATGGTTCAGCACCTGTTGCTCATGCTCGTGGTCGCACCGCTCCTGGTCTGTGGCCGCCCGGTGGTGGTGCTGGGCCAGGCCCTGTCGCTCCGAGGTCGCGCGCTGTTCGTGCGCGTCCGGGCACGCCCGCCCGTCAGGGCCGCCAGGGACGCGCTGCTCCACCCGGTGTCCGCCGGGGCGATCGGCGCCGTCGTCCTGTGGGCCTGGCACCTCCCGGCCCTATACGAGGCCGCCCTGCGCCACGACGCGCTCCACGCCGTCGAGCACGCGAGCCTGGTCGCCACCTCGGCCCTCGTATGGGCGGTGGCGCTCGGCCGGGCCCGCCGCTCGCTCGCGGTACCCGCGGCCTCCGCCCTGCTGTTCGCGACCGCACTGCAGAGCGGTGCCCTGGGCGCCGTCCTGGCGCTGGCGCAGCGACCGCTGTACCCCATCCACGCGTCGGTCGCCCCGAGCTGGGGCCTGACCCCGCTCGAGGACCAGCAGCTCGCCGGGGGGCTGATGTGGGTGCCGCCCGGCATCGTGTACGTGGTCGTGATCGCGGCACTGCTCGCCCACTGGCTCGGATCGTTCGAGGCGCCCGACGGCGAGCCGGTGGCGGCGGCGAGGGGGTCGTCGTGAAGGCGGCGCGTGCAGCGCTACTGGTGACGCTCCTGCCCGCCCTGGTCGCGGGGGCGTGCTCGTACTTCGAGCAACCCGAGCCCTACCGGCCGCCCGCGTCCTACACGCGCCCGGACGCCGAGGCGCTCGCCCTGGGGCAACGCCTCTACCAACGCGACTGCTCGTTCTGCCACGGCGACGAGGGTGGTGGAACGTCCAACGGCCCCGACCTGGTGACGGGCGAGAACGGGCCCGCGTTGACCGACTTCATGCTGCGCACCGGGCGCATGCCGATCGGGGGACGTGACGAGCGGGTGAGGCGCCGCGACACGCCCTACGACGACGATGAGATCGTCGCCCTGGTCGGCTACATCGACGAGGCGTTCGACCAGCCTGGCCCGGGGATCCCGGTGGTCGATGCCGCGGCCGGCAGCCTCCCCGAGGGCCGGGACCTGTACCAGGAGCACTGCGCCGCCTGCCACGCCACCACCGGGATCGGAGGCGCAATGCTCGCCCAGCGCGGCGGCGAGACCACCGGCATCGTCATCCCGAGCCTGCACTCCACCAACCCGCGAGAGGTGGGGACGGCGGTCCGCACCGGCCCGGGCGCCATGCCGGTGTTCGGCCCTGGGGTCATCAACGCCGACGGGCTCGACGCGACCGCCCGCTACGTCGAGTACCTGAGGAACCCCGACGACCGCGGCGGCGCACCGATCGGCAGGATCGGCCCGGTCGCCGAGGGCGCCGTCGGCTGGGCCCTGGGGCTCGGAACCCTGATCCTGTTCATCCGGTGGGTCGGGACCAAGCGAGGAGAGCGGCGATGAACGGGGCCCGCGGCCGCATCCTCGCCGCCGTCGGCGCCAGCATGCTGGCGTCGATCGGGCTCACCATCGTCTACGCGCTCGGCGGCGACCCGCAGATCGAGGGCGCGCTGCTCGGGGTCTCCCTCGGTGGCATCGCGATCGGCCTGGTGCTCTTCGGCCACCACTTGCTGCCCGGCGACCAGTTCGTGGAGCCGCGCGACGTGATTCCGCACGCGACGGCGGAGCGGCCGGGCGTGGAGGCGGCGTTCGAGGCCGGCGCCGAGCCGATCGAGCGGCGGCGGGCCATCGCCATCGCGTTCGTCGCGTCGCTCGGCCTGCTCGGCATCGCCGCGCTGTTCCCCATCCGGTCGCTCGGCACCCGGCCCGGCCGCACGCTGTTCCGCACGCAGTGGCGCCGGGGCCGGCGCGCCGTCACCGACTCCGGTCGCCCCCTCCAGGTCAGCGACCTCGATCTCAACAGCGTGGTGACCGTGTTCCCGGAGGGCCACGAGAACGCCGCCGATTCCCAGACGCTGCTGATCCGCCTCCCCGACGACGTCACGCCGCCGGGTCCGAGCGACTGGTCGGTGAGCGGAGTCGTGGCGTTCTCGAAGATCTGCACCCATGCCGGCTGCCCCGTCGGCCTGTACCAGGCGGAGACCCAGGAGCTGTTCTGCCCCTGCCACCAATCCACCTTCTCGGTCCCCGAGGGCGCCAAGCCGACGTTCGGGCCCGCCACCCGTCCCCTGCCCCAGCTCCCGATCGGCGTCGACGAGGCCGGCTTCATCGTCTCGCTGTCCGACTACACGGAGCCCGTGGGCCCCGGATTCTGGAACCGGCCCGAATGATCAAGCGACTGGCCCGCTGGATCGACGACAGGATCGGCGGCTCGGCCTTCGCCGAGTCGGCGCTGTCCAAGATCTTCCCCGACCACTGGTCGTTCATGTTGGGCGAGATCGCGCTCTACTCGTTCGTCGTCCTCGTCATCACCGGCATCTTCCTGACGTTCTTCTTCGATCCCAGCGTCGCCGAGACCACGTACAACGGGTCGTACGCGCCGCTGCAGGGCACCACGATGTCGGAGGCGTACCGGTCGGTCGTCGAGCTCAGCTACGACGTGCGGGCCGGCCTGGTCATGCGCCAGGCGCACCACTGGGCGGCCATCGTCTTCATCGCCGCCATCGTGGTCCACCTGCTGCGCGTGTTCTTCACCGGCGCGTTCCGGCGCCCCCGCGAGATCAACTGGATCGTCGGGGTGACGCTGCTGGTCCTCGCCTTCTTCAACGGGTTCACGGGCTACTCCCTGCCCGACGACCTGCTCTCCGGCACGGGGCTGCGCATCGCGTACTCGATCGCCCTGTCCGTGCCGGTGGTCGGAACCTGGATGGCGTTCTTGATATTCGGCGGCGAGTTCCCGGCCGAGGCGATCATCCCCCGCCTCTTCGTGACCCACATCTTGCTCGTGCCCGCCGCCATCGTCGCACTGCTCGCCGTGCACCTGGCCCTGATCTGGCGGCAGAAGCACACCGACTTCCCGGTCAGGGGCCGCCGCGAGAGCAACGTCGTGGGCCCCAAGCTGTGGCCCACGTACGCGGCCTTCTCGACGGGCCTGTTCTTCGCAGTCTCCGCGGTGATCATGGCCATGGGCGGGCTCGTCCAGGTCAACCCCGTGTGGGTGTACGGCCCCTTCCGCGTCTCCGAGGTGCCGTCGCCGGCGCAGCCCGACTGGTGGCTCGGCTGGCTGGAGGGCGCGCTGCGCATCTTCCCGCCGTGGGAGATCCGTGCGTTCTCGTACGAGATCCCCAACCTGTTCTATCCCGGGGTGCTCGTGCCGACCGTGACGTTCGGCGCGCTCTACGTGTGGCCGTTCCTGGAGGCGCGGTTCACGGGGGATCGGCGGCCCCATCACCTGCTCGAACGGGCCCGAGACCATCCCGTGCGGACGGCGTTCGGGATCACTGCGCTCACCTTCTTCGTGCTGCTGCAGCTTGCTGCGAGCAACGACCTGATCGCCCACCGGTTCTCGGCGTCGGTCGCGACGATCAGCTGGACGTTCCGCATCCTGGTCCCGGTGCTACCGCTGATCGTCGGCTACGCCACCTACCGGCTCATGACCGCACTCAAGGCCAGCAGCGTCGAGCGGTTCGCCGAGCTGCCGCTGCGCGCCGTTGTCAGACCGGGCGGCGACGGGGCCGCGCCCCCGGAGGCGGAAGCCGCCGCCGTCGCGGCCGGTGAGGACCGGGCAACGATCCTCATCTACCCGGATCCCGATGGGCGGTGGCGCTGGTCGTACCGCGTCACCGACAACGGCCTCGAGCTCCGTAGCCACAAGAGCTTCGTATCGCCCGAGGTGGCCGAGCACG